>Ga0114983_1000202_pt1 | contig 24571 bp, 21 predicted proteins | sample Shrwel_input2_RT_FD_87182 | JGI IMG/M metagenome (GOLD analysis project Ga0114983, IMG submission 87182) | Subsurface microbial communities from deep shales in Ohio, USA - Utica-3 well 1 S input2 RT | ecosystem: Environmental > Aquatic > Deep subsurface > Shale gas/oil reservoir > Produced... | reverse complement strand
GTCGACTGCCGAAGTCGACATCATTCGGCCGCTGAAGGTGACGCCGACGCGCGAACTGGATTTCGGTTCGCTGCTGATCGTCAACCTGAATGTGCTCGGCAGCGCGCGGCTGACCCTGTCGCCATCCGGCCGTGCCAGTGCCTCCGGTGGACTGCTGACCGTCTGGCTCGCCGCTGGCCGTCATCCCGGGGAAGCGAAAGTATCCGGCGAACCGCAGCTGGCCTATGTGGTCAGTGCACCCAGCAGGATCACCTTGCCCTGGGGCAACAACACGCTGTTCGTGCAGGACTTCCGGTTCGCATCATCGACGCGCGGCGGTTCCGGGCCGAGCGGCTATGTGGCGCAGGTCAACCGGTCCGGGAACGACGTGCTGGCCATTGGCGGCACGCTGGTGTTTCCGCCGCGAGTGGTCGGGACGCTGGCCGCGCTGCTCAGCCGCTCGCTGGCAGTGACGGTGCCGGTCACGGTCCAGTACCAGTGACCGGCCCGCGGCCCAGGCGCTAGCCAAGATCGGCCAGCGCACGCACACCGACCGACAGCGCTGCGACATCGCGTGAGCCGGCGGCCTGCAGTTCGGCGAGCCGGGTCTGCGCGAATGTCGCCGCGCGGGCCCGGCTGGCGAACCAGGCACTGATCCGGGCCTCGGCGTCATCGCCGGCGAAGGCGAGTGCTGCGGCGGCCAGACGCCGGTGGATCTTCCAGGCGTCATCACGCAGGTTGACGCGCGACAGCGACTGCCAGCGGCCTTCGGTCGGCAGCTCGTTGATCGCCGCGAACAGCCACAGCAGCCGGAAGCGTTCGCCGATCTGGAAATAAACAGCCGCCGCGTCGGCCAGCGGCACAGCGGCATCGTCGACCAGTTCGGCGATGTCCAGCGCGGCACCGAGCGCACGGGTGTTGGCAAGACGGCGAGCCAGCGCGGCCGGCACGCCATCGGCCAGCATCGCATCGCAGCTGTGCTGCCAGTCTTCGCGGTAGCTCGCTGGCAGCAGGTCAGGCAGCCGTGCTTCGAGTTCGGCCAGCGGTATCGCGAAGCGCTCGACAGCGTCGCGGACCGGCAGCGCGGCCCAGCGGCTGGTCGCAAGCCAGCCGGTGAAGTGCTTCAGCAGGCCGATCGCGAGGTTCATCAGCCGGTACTGGGTGGCTGCCGGCAACTGGTTGTCGAGCGCTTCGATGGCATGCCAGTAGCGGTCGCCGTCGATCACCTGATGAGCCGTGGCATAGGCCTTGAGCATTTCCGCCCGCGCCAGCCCGTGGTCGTCCGCCCATAGCTGGGCGAAGCCGGCCCCCATGCGATTGACCAGCGCGTTCGACAGGATGGTCGCGATGATTTCGCGCTTCAGCTGATGCCGGCCCAGCAGTTCCGGATAGCGCGCAACCAGCAGCGGCGGAAAGTTGGCCAGCAGGTCGCGGTTGAAGAACGGATCGTCCGGCACGGTCGACGCCAGCGTTGCGTCGTACAGCGACATCTTCGAATAGGCGATCAGTACGCTCAGTTCCGGGCGCGTAAGCCCGATGCCGGCAACGCGGCGGCGCTGGATTTCGTCTTCGTCCGGCAGGCCTTCGATGGCGCGGTCGAGTCGGCCTTCGCGCTCCAGCATCCGCATCAGTTCGGCATGGTCGTCCAGCCGTTGTGCCGCGTTCTGATGCAGCAGGCTGATCGCCTGGCTCTGCACGTAGTTGTCGCGCAGCACGAAGCCGGCGATGTCGGCCGTGCAGGCGGCCAGTAGCGGATCGCGCGCCTCGCGGCTCAGTGCACCGCTGGCCGACAGCTCACCGAGCGCGATCTTGATGTTGACCTCGCGGTCGGAGGTATGGACGCCGGCGGCGTTGTCGATGGCATCGGTATTGATCCGCCCGCCGCTGATCGCGTACTCGATGCGACCGGCCTGCGTGAAGCCGAGGTTGCCGCCCTCGCCGACCACCTTGCAGCGCAAGCTCCGGCCGTTGACGCGAATCGCGTCATTGGCGCGGTCGCCGACCTCGGCGTTGTTCTGCGTGCTCACCTTCACATAGGTGCCGATGCCGCCGTTCCACAGCAGATCGACCGGCGCCGTCAGGATCGCTTTCAGCAGCTCGGCCGGCGTCAGCACATCGGCCCGGATGTCCAGTGCTGCACGCACTTCCGGGGTGATCGGGATCAGCTTGGCGCTGCGCGGAAACACGCCGCCACCGGACGAGATCAGCGCCGTGTCGTAATCGGCCCACGACGAACGCGGCAGCGCGAACAGCCGCGTGCGCTCGGCGAGGCTGGCCGCCGGGTCCGGCGTCGGATCGAAAAAGATGTGGCGATGATCGAAGGCCGCCAGCAGGCGCATCGATGGCGACAGCAGCATGCCGTTGCCGAACACGTCGCCGCTCATGTCGCCGATGCCGACAGCGGTGAACGGCTGGGTCTGGATGTCGACGCCCGGCGTCATCTCGCGGAAGTGGCGCTTCACCGATTCCCAGGCGCCGCGTGCGGTGATGCCCATCTTCTTGTGGTCGTAGCCGGCGCTGCCGCCGCTGGCGAAGGCATCGCCAAGCCAGAAGCCGTATTCGGCCGAGATGCCGTTGGCGTGGTCGGAAAACGTCGCCGTGCCCTTGTCGGCCGCCACCACCAGATAGGCGTCGTCGGCGTCGAGACGCACGGTATCGGCGGGCGGCACGATCTGGCTGCCGACGCGGTTGTCGGTGAGATCCAGCAGACCTCGGAGGAAGGTCTTGTAGCAGGCGATGCCCTGCGCCATCCAGGCGTCGCGCTGCGCCGGGTCCAGCGGCTTGCGGACCACGAAGCCACCCTTGGCCCCGACCGGCACGATCACCGTGTTCTTGACCTGCTGCGCCTTCATCAGGCCCAGCACTTCGGTGCGGAAGTCCTGCGCGCGATCGGACCAGCGCAGCCCGCCGCGAGCCACACGCCCGCCTCTGAGATGCACGCCCTCCACATCCGGCGAATAGACCCAGATCTCGAACATCGGCCGGGGTGCCGGCAGTTCCGGAATCTTCGCCGGATCGAGCTTGATGCTGAGCCAGGACTTCGGCTGGCCATCGGCTGCCATCTGGTAGGCGTTGGTGCGCAGGCTCGCCCGGATCACCGCGACAAACGCGCGCAGCACGCGATCGGCATCAAGGCTGACCACCTGGTCCAGCGCGTGGTCAAGCGCCTGGCCGACGCGCAGCACTGCGCTGCTGCGCAGATCGGGGCTCAGCGCCGGATCAAAACGCGTCTCGAAGGCATCGATCAGCAGGCGGGCAATGGCGGCATGCTCGATCAGGATGCCTTCGATGTAGGCCTGGCTGAACGGCAGGCCGGTTTGCAGCAGATAGCGGGTCAGCGCCCGCATCAACGTGACCTGCCGCGCCGACAGCCCGGCGCCGAGCACCAGCCGGTTCAGACCGTCGTTCTCGCTGTCGCCACGCCAGACCGCGAGAAACGCCGCTTCGAAATACGCCGCCTGCGTCGCCGCCGTCAGCGGGCAGCCGGGATGGCTGATATCGAACGCCTGCACGATCTGCACGGCGCCATCGCGTGGCCGGACCTCGTTCGGCGTCTGGCGAATGACGCGGAAGCCGAAGTTCTCCAGCGTCGGCAGCACGTCCGACAGCGCCAGCGGAGCGTCGCGCGTGTACAGCTTCAGGCCGACGGCATGGGCCATGCCCGACACCGGCGTTGCCACCTGCAGCCGAGCCAGCAGCGGCTGCGTGTCGTCGAGCCTGGCCAGCACCCGCGCATCGGCAGCGGCCTCGGCCGGCGTCGATGCCTCAGCATGGGCCAGCGAAAAGGCATCGCCATAGCGGGCGGCCAGTTCGGGCTCGGTGCCCAGCGCGTCGTGCAGCTGATCGCGCCAGCTGCGGGTTTCGGCGAGCACCTGCGCTTCGACCTCGGCCGCCGAGCGCGCGATCGTGGTGCCCGGTGGCGTGCGCACGATCAGGTGCAGCCGGATCAGGTCGCCCCGGACCGCTTCGATGTTGCGATCGAGCGCCGTGCCGCCGCAGATCGCCATCAGGCTGCTGCCGACCCGCTCGCGCAGTTCCCGCGAATAGCGCTCGCGCGGCAGGTAGACGAGGAATGAATAGAAGCGGCCGTAACGATCGCGGCGCATGAACAGGCGCAGCGAATGGCGATCGCGCAGCGCGCGGATGCCCAGACAAAGCCGGAACAGCTCGTCCTCGTTGGACTGGAACAGTTCGTCGCGCGGCAAGCCATGCAGGATGTCGCGCAGCTTCTTGCCGGAGTGCGACTGCTCGCCCAGCCGCGAGCGAGCCATCACGTGATCGGCCTTGCGGCGGATCAGCGGAATCTGGCGTGGCCGGTCGAGGTAAGCCTCGGTCGAGAACAGCCCGAGCAGGCGCACCGTGCCGACCAGTCTGCCGGCCGCATCGAAGCGCTTGATCGAGATCACGTCCATCAGCTCGGCGCGATGGATCGTCGAGCGCAGGTTGGCCTTGGTGATCACCACCAGCCGAGTCGAGTCGGCGTACTTGTCCAGCTCGGCCTGAGGTGCCACCAGCTCCTGCGTCAGCCACGGCGACTCGGCGCGCAGCAGGCCAAGGCCGGACGCAGCATCGGCGTGGAAATGCGGCAGGCCGTCGGCGCTGCGTTCGGCACGGCTGTCGAGTGTGCCGAGAAACGTGAAATGGTGGTCGCACAGCCAGTCGAGGAAAGCCCGCCCCTCGGCATAGTCGTCGGCGTTGCCGCCCTGCGGCACGCGCGCCAGTTCCGTGGCCAGCGCCTGCGTGCGGGCCAGCAGCGCCGGATAGTCGAGCACCACCTGCTGGACATCGGCCAGCGCGGCCCAGCAGGCCGCTTCCAGTCGGGTATGCGCCTCGGCCGATGCAAGCGGTTCGAATTCCAGCCGGATCAGCGATTCGGCCGCGCCAGCGTCGTCGCCGCCGATACCGGTCAGTACGCCATCGGCATCGCGGGACAGCCGGATCACCGGGTGCACGCTCCAGTCGATGGCGGCGCCGGCCGCGCGGACCGCGATGCTCAGGGTATCGACCAGAAACGGTTGATCGCGGGCGACGGTCTCGACGACGGCGCGACGCTCGCCCAACGCGGGCGGCGTCACCCGAACGACGATCTCGTCCGGCTGTCGTCGCAGCGCCAGCGCGCGGTGCTGGCGGGCAATGGCCAGCAGCGTGGCGTCATTGCGCAGGGCCAGCGATTCCGGAGTGGCGGTCTCGTAGTAGGCCCGCAGGAAGCGCCGGAACGCGTCGCCATCGAGGTCGGGATCGGTCAGCGCGTCTGACGACATCGCTGTCGCGTCAAGACGCTGCAGCAGCTCATCGTGCGCGACATCGAGGCCGGATTCGGACAAGGGCTGCATGGTGCAAGTCTCCTCGGGCGCAGCGCGCAATCGGCGCACTGCCGCAACGCTCGCGAGTATGCCTGCGACCTCATTGCCGACCGTCGATGCAGGCCTGCCGGCAATGACCGGCTGGCAGACGGCGCGGTGTCAGCGGGCCTGCACTGCCGCCGCCGCGCGAGCCGCGCCGATCGACCGGAAGCTGTACGCCGGATCGGCCACGACCATCTCGATTGGGAACTGCACCAACGCAGCATTGCGCATCCGGAACGCCACCCGGTGTTCGGCGAAGCACGGGCGTCCCGGCTCGGCGCCATCGGCGCTGCGGTAGCGCAGGCTCGACATCCACTGCGCAGCGGCCGGCTCGAAGATCGCAAGGCTGGAGCTGACCGTGGTCAGGTTGGCGACGCTGCCGTTCTCGTGGATATCGGCCAGCACGTCGACCCAGCCCTCGATGCCGCGCAACTCGGCGGGCGGTGGGTACGCCGGTGCCGTTGCCTCCGGTGGCGTTTGCCAGCTGCCAGCCGGGCAGCGGCCTGGTCGCTGCGGGTCGCCGAGCGCATGCAGCGCCATCAGCGTGCGCCGGTACTGGACCTTGGTCTTCGGCAGATCCAGCGCGCTCCGGTATGCGGACCGGGCTTCGTCATCACGGCCGAGCACCTGCAAGGCCGCAGCCGTCTCGTAGGCGATCCAGGCCCGATCGAAAGCGCTGAATCCCGGCGATGACGGCAGTGCGCGCAAGGCGGCCAGTGCCGCTTCGGCAGACGCCCGGCTTGCCGGACCATCAGCTTGTTCGTTCGCTACAGGAGCCATCAGCGCAAGCGCCTTGATCAGTGCCGAAGAGGGTTGCGCTGCCGCGGTACGCGCATTCAGCGCGGCGCGATCCTGTGCCGACAGCGGTGGCGTGGCCGCAGCACTGCCGGCGCTTGCGATCAGCAGGCCGAGGCCTGCAGCGATGGCTCGCGTTGCGGTGCTGACGCGGCGCGGCGCGTGGCTCTTGTCGTTGAGGTCCATTGTGTTCCGTCGTTGCGATGATCGGCTGCGACCGGTATTTCCTGAGACTGCCGGTGGCCAAAGATGATCGCATGCCGGCCGCGCCGGTCTGCGGTCGCCGCAGCGGCCGCCTCGCCTTCTGGAATAATCCGGCGCCTCGATGAGCGGCACCGGCGAGCGCATGATCCGCTGCCTGCCCCGCTTCCATCACCGAACGTCATCCCGCCGCCAACGCGGCCCGGCATCAGCGACCGATCCCATGACCACTGCCACGAAACTGACCGACCGCCGCTGCGTCCCCTGCGAAGGCGGCGTTGCTCCCCTCACGCAAGACCAGTCCCGAGAACTGCTGACCCGGCTCGGCGCCAACTGGAAGCTGTCCAGCGACAACCGCAAGATCGAAGGCCACTTCGAGTTCAAGAACTATTTCCGCACCACTGCTTTCGTGAACGCCGTGGCCTGGATCGCGATCCACGAAGATCATCATCCGGACATCGCCTTCAGCTACAAGAACTGCGACGTGACCTTCTGGACCCACGCGATCGACGGCCTGTCCGAGAACGACTTCATCTGCGCGGCGAAAGTCGACGCCCTGCTCGCTTGAGCGGCGCAGCAGCGGTGGCGGTCCACTGGCGACTCTGGCAGTGGAACGAGTGGTCGAACGATCTGATGTATGCCGCGATGCAGCTGCGCAGCGCGATCTTCGTCGTCGAGCAGAACTGCGTGTTTCCCGACATGGACGGCCTCGATCCGGCCTGCACGCATCTGTGCGGCTGCGACGAGCACCGTCGGCTGCTGGCCTACGCGCGGTTGCTGGCACCGGGCGTGAAGTACGACGAAGCCTCGATCGGCCGGGTCGTCACCGCCCGCGAAGCGCGCGGCCGCAAGGTCGGTCACGCGCTGATGGCCGAAGCCGTGCGCCTGAGCAGCGAACGGCATCCCGGCGTGCCGATCAAGATCGGCGCCCAGCGCTATCTCGAAGGCTTCTACGGCAGCTTCGGTTTCCAGACCATCAGCGAGCCGTATCTGGAAGACGGCATCTGGCACATCGACATGCGCAGGCCCGGCTGATCCGGGCGACGTCCGGCGATCTCAGAGCACTTCCAGCCGCATCAGCATCTGCACCAGCTGCGCCAGTCCGCGCGCTTCCATCTTCTGCATGATGTGGGCGCGGTGCAGTTCGACCGTGCGCTCGCTCAAAGACAGTTCGATCGCGATCACCTTGTTGGCCTCGCCGGCGACCAGCCGTGCAGCGATCTCGCGTTCGCGCGGCGTCAGCGCGTCGAAGCGGGCGCGGATCTGCTCCCGCCCGCTGAGCTGCTCGCGCAGCCGTTCGTCCTGATCGAGCGCCTTCTGCACGCGGCGAATCAGCTCGTCGTCCTTGAATGGCTTCTGCAGGAAATCGACCGCCCCGGCCCGCATTGCCTCGACCGCCATCGGCACATCGCCGTGGCCGCTGATGAAGATCACCGGGATGCCCCAGCCGCGGCGGTTCAATTCCTGCTGCAGTTCCAGGCCGCTCATGCGCGGCATGCGGATGTCCAGCACCAGGCAGCCGGGCTGCTCGGGCCGGTAGGCGTCGAGGAACGCGCGGGCGTCCGGGAAGCCTTGCGCGCGCAGCCCCACCGAGCGCAGCAGCAGGCCGATCGAATCGCGCACGGCCTCCTCGTCATCGACGATGAACACCCGGGCTTCGGCATCACGCATCGGTGCAGTCCTCGCTGGCGACAGCGGCCGGCAGCCGCATGATGAACTCGGCACCGCCGCCGGTGCCGCGCTGGTAGCGCAGATCGCCATCATGCGCGCGCATCAGCGACTGGCAGATCGACAGCCCCAGCCCCATGCCTTCGGCCTTGGTGGTGAAGAACGGCTCGAACAGATGATCCTCGACCTCGCGGCGCAGCCCTGGTCCGCTGTCGCGAACGCGGATTTCGACGGTCCCGCTGTCGACCGCCTCGGCCGTGACATCGACGGTATCCCCGTGTGCCGACTCGGCCATCGCTTCGATGCCGTTGCGGATCAGGTTCAGCAGCACCTGCTGGATCTGGACGCCGTCGCCGGCGATTGGCGGCAGACCGGCCGAGACCCGCGTCTGTAGCCGCCAGCCACGGGCGCGCAGCTCGAACTCGACCAGCCGTGCGACTTCGGCGATCAGTGCCGCGCAGTCCAGCGGTTCGCGCACGGCATCGCGGCGTCGCGTCAGATTGCGCAGCCCGCGAATCACCTGTCCGGCCCGCTCGGCCTGGGCCGCGATCTTGTCGAGAATCGCAGCGAGTTCGGCTGGATCGCTGTGACCGGACAACACGAAACGGCGCGCCGCGTTCGCATAGTTGGCGATCGCGGTCAGCGGCTGGTTCACCTCGTGGGCAATGCCGCTGACCATTTCGCCGAGCGTGCCGATCCGCGACACATGGGCGAGCCGCGTGCGCAAGTCCTCGGCCTCGCGGGTGGCCTCGAACAGCTGGCTGCGATCGACGATCTCGCAGATCGCCAGCAGCGGCCGGCCATCGATCGCGTGCGCGACCCCGGTGTGCAGCAGCGCCGGCAGCGCGCTGCCATCCTGCCGACGGTAGCGGACATCGCGGCTCCAGCCGCTGCCGCGACCGGCCATCGCGTCGGCCAGCGCGGCTTCGACGATGACGCGGTCGTCGTCGATCAGCAGCTCGCCGTGCCGGCGTCCGCGCAGCGCATCGGCATCGTGGCCCAGCAGCAGCGCGCAGGCGCGGTTGGCGTCGACGATGCGGCCCTCGGCATCGAGGATCGCCAGTGCGGTCGGCGTCTGCTCGAAGATCAGCCGCAGCTCCTCGGTCGTCCGCCGCAGCTCGGCTTCCTGCGCCTTGCGTTCAGTGATGTCGCGAAGGATGCCGACGAAGCCATGCGTGCTGCCGCTGACGAACTCGCCGACCGACAGATCGATCGGGAACGTCGAGCCATCTCGCCGTTGGGCCATCACTTCACGGCCAATGCCGATGATGCGGCGCTGTCCGGTATCGAGATAGCGATGCATGTAGCCATCGTGCTCGGCGCGATACGGGGCCGGCATCAGGATCGACACCGCCGCGCCGGCGACCTCGTGCTCGCGCCAGCCGAACACCTGCTCGGCGGCGGCATTGAAGCCGGTGATCCGGCCGTCGCGGTCGATCAGCACGATCGGGTCGACCGCTGCCGCGAACAGCGCGCCGAAACGATCGCCCGACACGCGGGACGGGCGCTGGGCGGCGGATTTTCTCGGCATGACTGCGGCGGCGCGATACGAGGACCGGGGGCGAGCCGGATTGTAGCCACCTTGATCCAGATCAAGGCGGCCATCGGGCGAATGGGTCTCACTGAGCGCCCCATCGAGGAGCTCGTGATGAACCCCTGTTGCCGCCCCACTGCATTTTCCGCCCAACTGCAGGTCCTCGCCGATGCCGCACCCGCGGTCGCGGCGCTGATCGACCGACACGAGGCCAGCCGGCTCGACTGGCTGCCCGGCGAACTGGTCGACTTCAGCGACGACGACCAGCTCCCGGCACTGCGCGAACTGCGCGACCGCGCGCGCGGCCTCGATCCGGCGATCAAGGTATCGGTGATGCTGAACCTGCTGACCGAGGAAGGCCTGCCGCATTTCCACCGGATCATTTCCGAACATGTCGGCAGTCAGGCGATCTGGCAGCGCTGGACCCGGCTGTGGACCGCCGAGGAAGATCGGCATGGCAACGTGATGCGGGACTACGCTCGCGACGCCGCGCTGTTCGAGCCGGGCGCGCTCGACCGACTGCAGTTCGACTTCCTCGACGCCGGCTTCGATCCGGACTGGGCGGGCAGCCCGTACCGGCTGCTTGCCTACACCAGCCTGCAGGAACGGGCGACGCAGGTTTCGCACGCCAACACCGCCCGGCTCGCGGCTGCCCACGAGCCGCTGCTGCAGAAAGTGCTGGCCCGGCTGGCCGGCGACGAGGCGCGGCATTGCGCGTTCTATCGCGACGCGTTCGCGCTGGCGCTGGCAGCCGATCCCGACGCTGCGCTGCTGGAACTGGCCACCGTGGCGCCGAAGCTGTCGATGCCCGGCGGCACGATCGCCGGCTTCCAGATGATGGCCGAAGTCGAACGCCAGGCCGGCGTGTTCGGGCCACGCGAATACGCGGCACTGGTCAGCGAATCGCTGAGCCACTGGGCGATCGGGGATGTCGAGCCGCACGGCAGCGAAGCCCGGCGCGCGCGCGACGCACTGATGGCGCTGCCGGCACGACTGGGCGCCCTCGCCGATCGGCTCGAACATCGGCGTCAGCTGAAGACCTTCGAATTCGCATTCCTGCGCGACCGGCTGGCGGCATTGGTCTGACCCGGAACACCGCCGCGCCTGCTGGCGCGGCGGTGCAGCGGCAGCGGTACCGGTACCAGCAACAATCAGAACCGGTAGGTCGCGGTGATGCCGTACAGCAGCGGATTGATCTTTACCTTGCCGATCGGCGAGCCATCGACGCTGGCATCCGGCTCGATCTGCAGGTAGCGGAGATCGGCGCCGACCGCCCAGTCGGCACTGATGTGCCAGTCGACGCCGGCCTGCGCGGCGACACCCCAGGTGTTCGACAGCTGCAGCCGGGCGCCGGGCAGCGCTTCGCGGAAGAACAGCGTCCGATTGATGCCGAGGCCGACGAACGGATCGATCACGGCGTCGCCCAGCGGGTGGTACTGCAGGCTTAGCGCCGGCGGCAGGTGCTGTGTCGACGCTACGCGGCTGCCGTTGATCGCGATCCCCTGCGTGACCGGCAATGCCGCGAGCAGATCAACGGTGAATCGCTCGCAGATCCGGTAATCGACATTGAACGTCACGGCCGCCTTGCTGCGGATGGTGATATCGCCGGCAGCGGTTTCGCTGGTGCCGCCGACCGAATCGACGACATGGCCACCGAGCCGCAGCGACCACGGCCGGGCCTGATCGAAGCAGGCGGCGTGGCTGGCGAGCGGTGCCAGCATCAGGCTGCTGGCAAGGACGGGAATCAGGGTCTTCAAGGTCATGGCGGCGTTTTCGGACAGGCATCGGACTGATGTCGCCGCCATCGTCGCGGCATGCCGGGCGTGCCGCCTTGACCCTGATCATTGCACCGTGGCGCGTTCGTCCATCGCCACGGGCTGCAGGCAAAAAAAGGCGGCCGCGAAGGCCGCCGAAATGCGATATCGCCGTGGCGCGGCGAACGCGGGGAGACGTGTGACGCCCTCAGGTCACGATGTCCGCATGCGGCGCGCGCAGCGGCAGCCGGCGGGTGCGCTTGTTCGGCGCATCGGAAGGCAGATCGAAATCATTCGGCTTGATCAGCAGCACATCGCAGTTCAGCCGGCGCAGCAGCGCTTCGGCGGTCGAACCGAACAGCAGCCGATCGATCGTCGAGTGATAGGCCGAGCCGATCACCACGAGATCGATCGCGTGCTGGGCCGCCAGCGCGGCGATGCCATCCGCTGCCTCAAGCCGGCGCGTGCGCAGCACCTGCGTCGGCTGCAGGTGATGGCGGGTGGCGAAACGCTTCAGCTGATCGGCGTGCGCCGCATCCATCAGTTCCCAGGTGTGGGCGACGAAGCCGGCGTCGTAGCTGCCCAGCGGCAGACACGAAAAGACCGAGCCGACGCTCAGCCGTCCGCCGTCGCCAACCAGACTCGCGCGGCCGGCGGACAGCAGCTGGTCGTTCAGTGCCGCCGCAGCCCCTTGCACGGCGACGTCGACTGCGGCCAGCACCTGCATGGGCAGCTGCTTCGATTGCGGATGGACCAGCATCAGCGGCGCAGCAGCAAGCCGGATCAGCTTCCAGTCCGCCGAGGACGGGCGCAGAAGGCCGGCCTTGGTTCCGCTATCGCCCGGTTCGCAGTCGACATCCTTGATCACCAGATCCGGTCGCAGCGCCCGGATGCGCGCGGCAATGGCGCGGACCGGATCGCGGGCCCAGCTGACATCGCATTCGACGCGGAGGCCGTTGTCGGCCAGGCCGCGAGCGACGTCGGTCAATGCCTTCAGCCGCTCATCGAGAAAATCGCGGCGCGCACGGTCCGCGACTTCCGCGCCGAACACGGTGCCGGCGTAGTCGATCGGCTCGTAGTGATCGAAGATTTCCAGATGCAGCGTCGCGCGATCGCGCCGGGCATAGGCCATTGCCCGATGCAGGGCGGGTCCTGGCCGGGCATCGGCCGCCATCAGCACGAGGATGGTTCTCAGCGTGTTCATCGGGCGGCACCGGTTGCGAGTCTCGATGTCGCGCAGTGTCCCGATCGCCGATCCATCGCGCCTTGACCCAGATCAAGGCGGCCATGCGCCGCCGCGCCGATCCTTCCTGCCATCGACGCAGGGGATTGACCATGAGTGAGCAGCGCGGCACCGCAGCAGCAAGCGTGCAATACGAGGACCGGGCGATTCGCGGCTTCGCCGTGATGACCGTCGTCTGGGGGATCGTCGGCATGACCGTCGGCGTCTGGCTGGCCGCCCAGCTGATGTGGCCGGCACTGAATTTCGACACGCCGTGGCTGACCTACAGCCGGCTGCGGCCGCTGCACACCAATGCGGTGATCTTCGCGTTCGGCGGCAGTGCCTTGTTCGCATCGAGCTACTGGTGCGTGCAGCGCACCTGTCGCACGGCACTGTTCCTGCCGAAGCTCGCCAACTTCACGTTCTGGGGCTGGATGCTGGTGATCGTGCTGGCGGCGGTCACGCTGCCGCTCGGCATCACCCAGGGCAAGGAGTACGCGGAGCTGGAATGGCCGATCGACATCCTGATCGCCATCGTCTGGGTCGCTTACGGCGTGGTGTTCTTCGGCACCGTTGCCAAGAGAACGGTCAGCCACATCTACGTGGCGAACTGGTTCTTCGGCGCGTTCATCATCGCCGTGGCACTGCTGCACATCATCAACAGCATCGCGATCCCGTTCAGCTGGACCCACTCGTACTCCGCGTACAGCGGTGCCACCGACGCGATGGTCCAGTGGTGGTACGGCCACAACGCGGTCGGCTTCTTCCTGACTGCCGGCTTCCTCGGGATGATGTACTACTTCGTGCCGAAGCAGGTCGGCCGGCCGATCTACTCGTACCGGCTGTCGATCGTCCATTTCTGGGCGCTGATCGCGGTCTACATGTGGGCCGGTCCGCATCACCTGCACTACACCGCGCTGCCGGACTGGGTGCAGTCGATCGGCATGGTGTTCTCGCTGATCCTGCTGGCGCCGAGCTGGGGCGGCATGATCAACGGCGTGATGACGCTCAGCGGTGCCTGGCACAAGCTGCGTGACGATCCGATCCTGAAGTTCCTGATCGTGTCCTTGAGCTTCTACGGCATGTCGACCTTCGAAGGTCCGATGATGTCGATCAAGACCGTCAACGCGCTGTCCCACTACACCGACTGGGGCATCGGCCACGTGCACAGCGGTGCGCTGGGCTGGGTCGCGATGATCTCGATCGGCTCGATGTACGCGTTGATTCCGCGGGCATTCAATCGGCCGGCGATGTACTCCATTCCGGCCATCAACCTCCACTTCTGGATGTCGACGGTCGGGACCGTGCTCTACATCACCGCGATGTGGGGCGCCGGGCTGATGCAGGGTCTGATGTGGCGCGCCACCGAAGCCGACGGCACCTTGACCTACAGCTTCGTCGAATCGCTGAAAGCCACCTATCCGTTCTACGCCGTACGTCTGGCCGGTGGTCTGATGTTCCTCGGCGGCATGTTCGTGATGGCCTGGAACGTCTGGAAAACCCTGGCTCCGCCGGCCGAACACGCCCGGTCCCTTGCGCTGACGCCGGCCCGGGAGTCGCACGCATGAAACACGAATTCATCGAGAAGAACGTCGGTTGGCTTGCCGTGCTCACCGCGGTCGCGATCAGCTTCGGAGGTCTGGTCGAGATCGTGCCGCTGATGAACGACAAGTCGGCCATCACCGCCCAGCCCGGCATGCCGGTACGGACCGCGCTGGAAGTCGCCGGGCGCGAGGTCTACCTGCGCGAAGGCTGCTACGGCTGCCATTCGCAGATGGTCCGCACGCTGGCCGAGGAAGTGCTGCGCTACGGCCCGGCCTCGACCGCCGGCGAATCGGTCTGGGATCACCCGTTCCAGTGGGGCTCCAAGCGGACCGGTCCGGACCTGGCGCGTGTCGGCGGACGCTATAACGACGAATGGCATCGCATTCACCTGAACAACCCGCGCGATGTGGTGCCGGAATCGAACATGCCCGGCTATCCGTGGCTGGCCGAGCAAGGCTTCGAAGCTGGCGAAGTGCCGGCGATGATGCGGGCGCTGAAGCGCGTCGGCGTGCCGTTCGACGACGCGGCGATTGCGAAGGCCGATGCCGACGTCGCCGGCAAGACCAAGGCCGATGCCCTGATCGCGTTCATGCAGTCGCTGCGCTTTCCGAAGCCGCTGCCGGTTGCCACTGCGGAGGCCCGTCCATGATCAGCGGAATCTTCACGCTGGCCGCAATCGGCAGCTTCTTCGGCGTGTGCGCCTGGGCCTATGCCCGCAGGAACACCGATCGCTTTGCCGATGCCGCCCGCCTGCCACTGTCCGATGAGCCCACACGCTGCGAGCCATCGGCCGATCAACCGTGCTGCTGCCGGGAGAAGTCGTCATGAGTGCGTTCTGGAGCATGTTCGTCATCGTCGTCTCGGTGGCGATGATGCTGGCCTGCCTGTGGCTGCTGTTCGCCAATGCCAAGGGCGTACCGGGCGAAACCGGCGAACACGTCTGGGACGAAGACCTCCGCGAGTACAACAATACGTTGCCGCGCTGGTGGCTGAACCTGTTCGTGCTCACCGTGCTGTTCGCTGCCGGCTACCTCGCGTTCTACCCGGGGCTTGGCAACCTGTCAGGACGGCTCGGCTGGACATCGCGCGGCCAGATGGAAGCCGACCTTGCCCATCTCACCGAACACCGTCGTCTGGCCTATGCCCAGCTGAAGACCTTGCCGGTCAATGCGCTTGCGAAGCACCCAAGCGCGCTGTCGCTGGGGCGCGCGGTATTCATGGCCAATTGCGCCGGCTGCCATGGCGCCGATGCGCGAGGTGCAATCGGCTTTCCGGACCTGACCGACCGCGACTGGAAGTTCGGCGGCACGCCGGACGCGATCATCACCAGCATCACGCAGGGCCGCGTCGGCATGATGCCGCCGCTGAACGGCACGCTGTCGGCGGAGGCGCTGCAGGACCTGGTCGAGTTCGTGCCGTTCTGGTCCGACGACACGCTGCCGGCGAAGACCCGAGCCGCAGGCCTTGCGCAGTTCGCCAGCCGCTGCGCCGGCTGCCACGGCGCCGATGGCCGCGGTCTGACCGTGCTTGGCAGCCCGAACCTGACCGACGACATCTGGCTCTACGGCGGCGGCCGCGAACGCGTGCGACAGGCGATCCTGTTCGGCCGTCATGGCGAGATGCCGGCGCACGAAACGCTGCTCGACGCCGACGAGATCCGGGTGGTCGCCGGCTACGTGTACAGCCTGTCGGCCCACGACGAGTCCGGCCAGTGAGCGGCCGCGCGCGCGACCTGTCCCGAAGGCCGCAGCTGCTGCGCGGCGTCGTGGTCGCCTGGTCGGCCTTCGTCGGCGCGGCATTGCTGAGCGTGCTGCTGATCCTCGCTCCGGACAGTTGGCTGCTGCCGCCGGTCGCGATGCGCGATCAGGCGCTGATGTTCGCGATGCTGTGGCTGGCCTCGACCGTACCGGCCGGGCTGGTGGCTCTGCTGCTTGTTCCAAGGTCGCGGGACTGATCGATGTCCGTCGACGACAAGGCGACATTCGAACGGCGGCCGGCCGGCGAGGCGGTGCTGATGTACCAGGCATCGACCCGGATCCAGCCGCGCGCCGCCCATGGCCGGTTCGCGCGGCTGCGGGTGATCGCGACCGTGGCGCTGCTCGGTCTGTACTACGCGCTGCCGTGGCTGCAGTGGAACGGTCAGCCGCTGGTGCTGTTCGATCTTCCGCATCCGCGCTTCCATGTCTTCGGCCTGACGCTGGTCCCGCAGGATCTGCCGCTGCTGACGGCGCTGCTGCTGCTTGCGGCACTGACGCTGTTCCTGTTCACCTCGCTGGCCGGTCGGCTATGGTGCGGCTATGCCTGCCCGCAGACCGTCTGGACCGAAGCCTTCCTGTGGATCGAGCAGGCGTTCGAGGGTGACCGTCATCAGCGCCTGAAGCTCGACCGGGCGCCGTGGCAGCGCGACAAGCTGCTGCGCCGCGGCGGCAAGCATCTTGTCTGGGCGCTGTTCGGCCTGCTGACCGGTCTGAGCTTCGTCGCCTATTTCGTGCCGGCAAGGACGCTGTTCCCGTCGCTGCTCGACGGCAGCATCGGCGGTTGGGCCCTGTTCTGGTCGCTGTTCTATGGCTTCGCGACCTGGGGCAATGCCGGCTTCATGCGTGAGCAGGTCTGCAAGTACATGTGCCCGTACGCCCGCTTCCAGAGCGCGATGTTCGACCGCGACACGCTGGTCATCGCCTATGACGAGCAGCGCGGCGAACCGCGCAAGGATGCCCGCACCAAGGGCAGCCGTGGCGGCGACTGCGTGTCGTGCACGCTGTGTGTCCAGGTCTGCCCGGTCGGCATCGACATCCGCGACGGGCTGCAGTACGAGTGCATTGCCTGCGCCGCCTGCGTCGATGCCTGCGATTCGGTGATGGACAGCATCGGCCAGCCACGCGGCCTGATCCGCTACACCAGCGCCAACCACGACGCCGGGCAGCCGTTCCGCCTGCTGCGACAGCGCACCCTTGGGTATGGCGCGGTCTGGCTGGCGGCGTGTGCCGGTCTGTTGACGCTGCTGGCCATGCATTCGCCACTGCGCTTCGATGTGCTGCGCGACCGGCATGCGCTGTACCGCGAACTGGCCAGCGGCGAGGTCGAGAACGTCTACACGCTCAAGCTCAGCGACAGCAGCCCTGACACGCATCGTTACCGGCTGAGCGCCCGCTTCGCCGATGGCGAGCCGCTTGCCATCAGCCCGCAGACCTTCACCCATCGCGCGGGCGATGCCGGCATTGCGACGATCGCGCTTCGCGCCGGCGCAACGATCGACGGAAATCCGTCACGACAACCGGTGGAAACCGTGGCCATCGAATTGCAGGACGTCGATGAGCCGGACGTTCGCGCCCGGCGCAATGCCCGTTTCCTGACTGGAGCTCGACCCTGATGAACACCACGTCCACCCGCCACCTCCCGAATGACGCCCTGGCCCGCGCCCGTGATCGCCGCCGCCTGGCATCGCTCGAAGTCTTCCTGCTGTTCGGGCTGCCGGTGACGTCGATCGCGGCCTGCGCCATCCTGGCGTTCGTCGCCTACGCCGACGGCTACACCGAAATCCCGTCGCCGCCGGTCGCGTCCGCAGCCACGCACGCGGCGGCGGCCCCGTGATGCCGCGACCCCCTGCTCGATGAGCGAACGCGACTGGACGGTCTACGATCGCGCCGACTTGCGGCGCGGCTTTGCCACCGTCCGTGGCGATGCCTGTGATGTCACCGTGGCGCTCGACGGCCTGCATTGCGCCGCCTGCGCGGCCCGCGCCGAAAAAGCCATTGCCGGTGGCGCGCGCGAGGTTCATGTCGATGTGGCCGCGCGCAGCCTGCGTTTTCGCTACGAGCCAGCGGTCACCCAACTGTCCGGTCTGCTCGCCGCACTCGAACGCAGCGGTCTGGAGCCGCGACTGCTGGCCGCGCCCGACGATACCGATCACGGCCAGCGCCGCCAGCGGCTGAGCCTGGCACGGATCGGTGTCGCCACGATCTGCACGATGCAGGTGATGATGCTGGCGTGGCCGAGCTACTTCGGCGTCGACAGCGGCCCGGACCTCGAGCCTTTGCTGCGCTGGGCACAACTGAGCCTGTCGATCCCCGGCGTGCTCTGGGCCGGCTGGCCTTTTCTGTCGGCGGCTGCAACCAGCCTGCGCGAGCGGGCGCTCGACATGAACGTACCCACCGCGCTTGCCTTGCTGGCGGCGTTTGCGGCGTCTGCGCTGCGAACCGTTGCCGGCGACGGCGAGCTGTATTTCGACACCGCGACGATGTTCGTGTGGTTCCTGCTGATCGGCCGCCATCTGGAAGGCCGCAGCCGCGACAAGGCCCATGCCCACCTGCGGCTGCTCGCCGCTCGCCGAGCGCTGACCGCGCAGCGGCGCGTCGGCCGCAGCGTCGAAACGATCGCGATCGACGCCCTCGCGATTGGCGATGTCGCGATCGTCGCGCCAGGTGAAGCGCTGCCGGCCGATGGCCGGCTGATCGAGCGGGCGGCGGAACTCGATGAAGCGCTGCTCAGCGGCGAGTCTCGGCCAGTGCTCCACGCCGTCGGAGATCCCGTGCTGGCCGGCAGCCTGAATCTGGGCAGCACGGCGCTGGCGCTGCAGGTCGAGCGACTTGGCAGGGACACGGTGCTGGCACAGATCGCCGGCCTGCTCGACAACGCCAGCCGCGACAAGCCGCGCGTGCAGCGGATCGCCGATCGCCTGGCCGGCCACTTTGTCGCCGTCGTGCTGCTGCTGGCGGTGCTCGGCGCCGGCCTCGCGCTGGGCAATGGCGCCGACGGCGAGCGGGCTTTCGGCATTGCATTGGCGGTGCTGGTCGCGTCCTGTCCGTGCGCGCTGTCGCTGGCGGTGCCGGCGGCCCTCGCGGCATCGACGTCGCGCCTGGCCAGACACGGCGTGCTGGTGGCGAATGCCGGCGCGCTGACCACGCTGGCCGACATCGACACCGTGCTGTTCGACAAGACCGGCACGCTGACGCGCAACGACATGGTGCTGCGCCGGGTGTTCAGCCTCGATGGCAGCGAGCTGTCACGCGCAACCGAAATCGCAGCCGCCTTGGAGCGCGGCAGCCTGCACCCGATCGCCAGTGCGTTCGCAAGCGTGGCCACCGGGCTCGACGCCGAGTCGGTGCAGCAGACACCCGGCGCGGGCATCGAAGGGCGCATCGCCGATGAACAATGGTGGCTGGGGGCGCCGGATTCGGCGCCGTGGCCGGTGATCGTGCCGACCAATGCCGGCCAGCGGCCGGACGATACGTTGATCGTGCTGTGCAACGCACGTGCTGCAGTGGCGCTGTTCATCCTGAACACCCGAATCCGCGACGAAGCGTCGGCGGTGGTGCAGGCCCTCGGCGAGCGCAGCGTGCAAGTCGAACTACTCAGCGGCGATGGTGCCGAAGCGGTGGCTGCCGTAGCCGGCCGCCTTGGCATCACGCGCCATGCTGCCCGCCAGACACCGGCCGGAAAGCTTGCGCATCTGCAGTCACTGCAGCAGCACGGCCGCCGGGTGCTGGCGGTCGGCGACGGACTCAACGATGCGCCGCTGCTCGCCGCTGCCGATGTCTCGGCGGCGATGGCCAATGGCGCAGCGCTGACGCAGTCACGTGCCGACCTGCTGCTGCTCGGCGATTCGCTCCGCCTGCTGCCGCTGGCACTTGAGGTCGCACAGACCACACGCCGACGGATCCGCGAGAACCTCGGCTGGGCGCTGGGCTACAACCTGCTGGTGCTGCCGCTGGCGATGACCGGCCACCTGGCCCCGTGGCTTGCGGCGGCCGGCATGTCGGTGTCGTCGCTGATGGTGGTGTCGAACGCGCTGCGAACCGAGCGCCGCCTGCGTTCTGGCGCCGCGCTGCCGGTGCAGGCGCTGCGCACATGAGCAGCCTCTATCTGCTGATTCCACTGGGCGTGCTGGTCGTGTTCGGCAGCATTGCCGCCTTCGTCTCGGCTGTGTTCTCCGGTCAGTTCGAGGAACTCGACGCGCAGGCCGACAAGCTTCCCGACGACGAGCGCTGATCCGTCGATTGACGCAGGTCAAGGCCTGCCAAGGCCGAGCCGCCGACACTGTCGGCATGTCGAATCCTTGCCCGTATCCCCCGCTGGCCGCTCGCCAGGACGCCCGATGAGCAGCGTTCAGGTCGCCGTGCTCAGCGTCCCGGCACTGCTGCTGGCTGGCGGTGCAGCGAGCATTCACTGCGTGGCGATGTGCGGCGCGGTATCGGCGCGACAGGCGCAGGCGGCGCCGCATCTGCCGCCGCTGCAGGCGCTGGCGCTGCTGCACGCCGGACGGGTGTTCGGTTATGCGCTGCTCGGCGCGCTGGCTGGCGCCATCGGCCAAGCGCTGTTGCGACACCTGCCCGATCCCTCGTTTGGCCGCACGTTGCAGGCACTGGCCGCGGTACTGATGATCGTTGCCGGCGTGCGGCGACTGCAGACGCCGACGATGCCGATCTGCTGCCGGTCGGCGTCCCCTCGCCCGCCGTCGCGGCCGTCGGTCCTGATGGTGCTGCGTGGCAGCGCCTGGGCTGCCGTGCCCTGCGGCCTGCTGTACTCGGTGCTGCTGCTGGCCGCGTTGTCTGGCACGCCTGCCGACGGCGCGCTGCTCACCGGCGCCTTTGCGCTCGGTGGCACGCCGCTGCTCGCGCTGGTCGGCTGGCGCAGCCGCCGGCGCTGGCCGCATCGCCACGCCGGCGCATGGCTGATCGCCATCGGCGTGCTGAGCTTCGCGACCACCGTGTTGATTCCATCCGATCCGTTGCGCGACTGGTGCGCAACACCCACTCCGGTAACCCGACCATGAGCCAGGCTCGACCGCTGTCGCTGCTGCCCTCCGCCGAGCTGATCCGTCGCTACGACGCCAACGGCCCGCGCTACACCTCGTATCCGACGGCGATGCAGTTCACGCCGGCGCATGGTGCTGACGATCACGCCGCGGCTGCACGACGCAGCGCGGTCGCCATTGGCGCACCGCTGTCGCTGTACGTGCATGTGCCGTTCTGCGAAAGCCCGTGCTTCTACTGCGGCTGCAACCGGATCATCACCCGCGATCACCGGCTTGGCGCAGCGTACGTCGAGCGCCTGCTGGCCGAGGCCGCGTTGCAGGCGGCGTTGTTCCCGGGCCGGCCGACCGTGGAGCAATTGCACTTCGGCGGCGGCACGCCGACCTTCCTGAGCATCGAACAGCTTGAACGCCTGCTCGCGGGCCTCGACCGGCATTTCCATCTGGCCCGTGATGCCGGCCGCGAGTTCTCGATCGAGATCGACCCGCGCTCGATCAGCCCGGCTGCACTTGCCGACCTGGCCCGCCTCGGCTTCAACCGCGCCAGCTTCGGCATCCAGGATTTCGATCCAGCCGTGCAGGACGCGGTCAACCGCCGCCAAACCTACGCGGAGGTTGCCGCGGTGATCGACGCTGCTCGCGCGGCCGGCTTCGAATCGCTGTCGGCCGATCTGATTTACGGCCTGCCGAAGCAGAGCGTCGAAGGCTTTTCGCGCACGCTCGATCAGGTGATTGCGCTGCGCCCGGACCGGATCTCCACGTACAGCTACGCGCACGTGCCGGATCGCTTCAAGGCGCAGCGGCAGATCGACACCGCCGACCTTCCGGGCAGCGCCACCAAGCTTGCGCTGCTGAACCTGTCGATCGAGCGTCTGCTGGCTGCCGGCTACCAGTACATCGGCATGGATCACTTCGCGCTGCCGCAGGACGAACTGGCTCGCGCGCTGCGTGACGGCAGCCTGCAGCGCAACTTCCAGGGCTATGCGACCCGTGCCGGTCTCGACCTGATCGGCCTTGGTGTCAGCGCCATCTCCAGCATCGGCGACAGCCATGGCCAGAACGCGCGAACGCTCGCGCAGTGGAACGCCGCGATCGACGCCGGTCAGCTGGCGATCGACCGCGGCCTGCAGCTCGACGCCGAGGATCGCCTGCGGCGCGATGTCATCGCGACCCTGATGTGCAACGGGCAACTCCGCTTCGCCGAGATTGAAGCAGTGCACGCGATCGACTTCCGGCGGAAGTTCGCCGCCGAGCTTGCGCGCCTGCAGCCGATGTCCGACGACGGGCTGCTGATGATCGACGAGGATGGCATCACGGTATCGGCGACCGGTCGCTACCTGCTTCGGGCGATCGCGATGCCGTTCGATACCTACTTGCCGACGACCGAACCTGTTGCGAATGCAGCGCCGCGCTATTCGCGGCTGATCTGAGCGACAGCAGCCACGGGCGTGGGTCGGCTTGCTCGGCAGCAACGGCGGCGTGCTGGCGGCAGCGGACCGTCAGGCGGCTCGCCTGAACATGGGTGCATCGAGCCCAACCGGCGCGGCCGCCGCCTGCAGCGCGGCGTCATCGACCAGCCTGAGGCCACGGTCGCCCTGCACGATCCAGCCTTTCTGCTCGAAACGCTTCAAGGTTCGGCAGACGGTTTCGTTGGCAAGCCGCAGGTAGTTGCCGATGTCACGCTGCGCCATCGGCAGCCGCAGAACACCGTTGATGCCCAGACCGATGCGGCCGCGCAGATGCAGCAGGAACGCTGCCAGACGCTGTTCGGCCGAGTACTCGCCGGCAAGCGCCAGCGCCATCGCCAGTTCGCGGCTGGTCTGCTGCATCAGGCGCTGCGCGATCACGGGCATCTGCACCATCAAGGCATGAAGGTCGTCGAGCGGGGCCACGCAGACCTGTGAAGGCACGACCGCGACGGCTGTCGACAGGCTGACACCGCCGGCCAGCGCATCGAGTCCGATGATGTCGCCGGGGAAATAGAAGCCGCGAATCCGCTCCTGGCCGGCAGCATCGATCGTGAACGTCTTCACGCAGCCGCCACGCACCGAATGCAGCGCCTGCAGCCGATCCCCGGCCCGCTGCAACGCACGATCGCCAGGCATCAGCGCCTGACGCGGCGCCAGCATCTCGCTCCAGGCCTGCGCCGGATCGCCGCCGTCGCGGTGAACGAGACAGCTGCGGACGGGACACAGGATGCAGTCGGTCTTCAGCGTCGGGGCGGCGGCTTCTAGGGTCATGGCGATCACGGCAGATTGGCGTGCCGCCATGCTCGGCGCGCGCGGCCGGCCGCACCATTCGCGCTTGCCGCAGCGGCCTTGCGGGAACTACGTAGGGCATGCTGACCGTTGGACGTGACAGCCCATTCGCTATACTCCGGCCGCCTCCTTCGCGCGCTTCGCGCCTGCCGATCTGTTCCCTGCCCTTGTACGCCGCGCACTACAACCTTCGCGAGCCGCCGTTTTCGATCGCGCCCGATCCGGCCTTCCTGTACATGAGCAGCCACCATCAGGAGGCGCTCGGGCATCTGCTGTATGGCACCGGCCAATACGGCGGTTTCGTGCAGCTGACTGGCGAAGTGGGCACCGGCAAGACCACGATTGTCCGCACGCTGCTGGCCCAGCGGCTGTCGAACGTCGACATCGCGATGATCCACAACCCGCGTCAGAACGAGATCGAGTTCGTGGCCTCGATCTGCGACGAGCTGGATGTCGACTTCCCGGGTCGTGGCAGCGAGGCCGGCCAGAACTCGATCAAGGTACTGGTCGATGCGCTGAACCGGCATCTGCTGGCCAGCCATGCAGCCGGCCGACGCACGGTGTTGATCATCGACGAGGCCCAGAACCTGCCGCAGCCGGTGCTGGAGCAGGTGCGCCTGCTGACCAATCTGGAGACCGACAAGGAAAAGCTGCTGCGGATCATGCTGATCGGCCAGCCGGAACTGAGCGATCTGCTCGCTCGTCCCGATCTGCGCCAGCTGGCCAGCCGCATCACCGCGCGCTTTCACCTGACACCGCTCGATGCGATCGAGACGCTGCAATACATCATCCATCGCCTGCATGTGGTCGGCGGGCCTGCCGATCTGTTCACCGATGCCGCGATGCGCCGCGTCCATCATTACTCGCGCGGCATCCCGCGCCAGATCAACACCATCTGCGACCGCGCACTGCTTGGGGCCTACGCTCGCGGCCTGCGGGCAGTGACCTCGGCGATCGTCGATCAGGCCGCGGCCGAGGTGCTGGGCACTCGCCCGAAGCGTTCGCCGATCAGCAACCTGCTGCTGCGGTTGCGGCCGCGCGCGCTGCCGCTGCTGTGGGTCGAGAGCGCGCTGGCGCTGGCGGCGCTGGTGATCGCCGGCGTGCTGCTGTACCAGACGCTCGGCCGCCCAGGCGCAGAAGTCACCAAAGTCGTGCCGGCCGCAGCCACGACACCAGCCGCGCCAGCCGTGCCCGCCGTTGCCACCACGGCTCCGCCCGCACTGCCGAAGTCCTCGGGCATTGGCGCCTTGCGTGCCACGGCCGAGCCTTTGCCGGCGGTGATGGCACGGCTGATCGGTCTGTGGCAGCCGGGCCTGAACATCCCGCGCGGCGAAAACGTCTGCAAGGTGCTGGCAAAGGCCGGGCTCGACTGCATCAAGGGCGAAGCCGGTTGGGATGACCTGCGCGACATGAATCGCCCGGCGATCCTGACGCTGCAGTTCAAGGATGGCCGGCGTCAGTTCGTGCTGTTGCGCAACGTCTCTGGCGACAACATGAGCGTCGACACTGCCGACAGCCC
>Ga0114983_1000201_pt1 | contig 24587 bp, 24 predicted proteins | sample Shrwel_input2_RT_FD_87182 | JGI IMG/M metagenome (GOLD analysis project Ga0114983, IMG submission 87182) | Subsurface microbial communities from deep shales in Ohio, USA - Utica-3 well 1 S input2 RT | ecosystem: Environmental > Aquatic > Deep subsurface > Shale gas/oil reservoir > Produced... | reverse complement strand
GCGCGCGACTGGCGCTCAGATGCCGAAGATGGAAGTTATCGATGCAAAGAGCCTTCCCCACCCAGACGGGATCTCCCAGCCCGCACTGCATGCCATTCGCCGCACCTTGGCCGCCGGCGGCCAGGCCCTGGTCTATTTGCCGCGCCGCGGCTTTTCGCACGCCCTGTTCTGCACCACCTGCGGCTGGGCGTCTGAGTGCCCGAACTGCAGCGCTCGGATGGTCTTCCATCGCGGGAGAGGAAAGCTGATCTGCCATCACTGCACCGAAAGCAGCCACCAGCCTGGCGCATGCCCCAAGTGCCTCGCCGAAGTGATCCCCCTCGGCGCCGGCACCGAGCGCGCGGAGGCGGCACTGGCCGAGGCGCTGGGCGAAGACTATGTGCTGCGCCTGGACACCGACGTGCTCTCCTCGACCACTGCGATGCACGAAGCCTTCAACCGCATTCGCAAGGGTGATCCTCTCTGCATTGTCGGGACGCAGCTCCTGGCCAAGGGGCACGACTTCCCGAACGTCACCCTGGTGGTGGTGACCGGAACCGACTCAGCGCTGTTCTCGGCAGATGCCAGGGCGTCGGAGCGAGTCATTCAGCAGATCACCCAGGTAGCGGGCCGGAGCGGCCGGTCCAAGCCTGGGCGGGTGTTGATCCAGACCTCACAGGCGGAGAACCCTGTCATCCAGCAGCTGATCAATGAGGGCTACCACGCAACGCTGGCGGGCCTGGTGAGAGCGTACGAAGAGACCATGCTCCCGCCAGTCTGCGCGCATGCGCTGCTGACGGTGGAAACAACGGACAGGGATGAAGGCAGGCTGCTGCTGGAACAGGTGATCGACCGAATCGACGATCCTGCACTGGTCGGCCCGTTCCCGGCGATCATGGAACGCCGCGCCGGATCACACCGCTATCAAGCGGTGGTTCTGGCCGAGTCTCGCAAGGAAAGGCACACGCTGCTGAAGCGCATGCGGCAAGAGTGGAAGACACTGGGGACGAGATACCCACTCATGATTGATGTGGATCCTCTGCAGATCTAGTCCGCTGAAAACGCGGGCCTAAAATCTTTCTCGCCGGAATACCTCCACTTAACATTTAGAAGAACAGTAACTGATTGGTCATTCCATTTTGTCTCCGCGATAAAGACACGCGGGTCGTCCGAATGCTGTTTCCAATCCTTCTTTATCGTAATTCCGCCATCCGGATGACAGATATTAGCCAGATCTAGCTCCCAAAGAAATTCGCTATTTTCCTTCCACCTATCACCCACCACATTATAATATCTCTCAATATCCACTTGAGACCAATTATTCAAAAGAGCAAGCCTAGCCAAAGTTTTCTCTAATGTGCCGTTCACCTTCTCACGCCCCAAATGGAAACATCTATGGCATTCGCTGCAAATTGCCATTAGTCCGTCTAGACGCTGCGTCCCGAAAAAACTTCCTCCAGACGCCTCTGCCGACTTCATTTGCTCTGCTGTGGGGCGGTTATAGCTCCATACCTCATGTACGTCCAAGGTATTGAACCTGCCGCCGCACAACTCACAAATGTTGTTGTGGCGAGCAATTAGAGGTTTTCGTAGAGCATCCCATGAAGCCCTGGTCAGCATATTCGCCAAACTTGCGCCCCAAGATGTTGCTGGTATGAGATCGCCAACGACCACCTTGCTATTAGTTAGAACTCTTGGCAGAAGCTCTAGGCTAGGCCGACCAACATCACCTCTACGAATTTCATTCCCATTGAGATCGTGGAATAAATCTCCTAAACCGCTGGGAAGGTCATCCCATGATCGCATGGGGTTCTTTGAAAAAATACGCTCTAAGGGAGTAAGGAAAGCCATTATCGAGAACCAGAGTTAGAAGATAATTCTATTGATAGGGAAATAGACAGACAAGATTAGGCCGAGCAAAACACAGACGGAATAGATATCCTTACGATAGCGCGTTCTATAGAAATATAGACGAACTATAATCCATCCCACAAAAGCAGCAAAAACGGGCCAGAAGACAAAACTAGCAACAATTACGAATAATTGACGCATATGATCAACAGTATCCATAGAGTCCTAGCTGAGTACGTCAAAAACCAACTTGGCGAAAAGCAAGAAGCTTGCTCTATCGTGCAAGAACCAGTACACCCCGCCGAGCAACCCAAGGCCACCGGCAAGAAGCATCGCGACCAGGTAGCCAGCAAGGCTAGACGATCGACATCCATCATCGACCCACTTCGCTGAGTTCCCCTTCAAATCTGAGGAGTGACGCGTGGTCAATGCACCCGCGCCCCTGCGAAACTCCTTCGGCCTGTAATAAACGTCCTTCCGGTTAAACTGATCACCCACGGCCTGCAGCAACTCCCGGAACTTCGCCGGCGAAACGCTCCGGACGGTGGATGTAGTACCCCTGAAAGGCATCCACGCCGCACCCGATCAGGTACTCCATGTGCCCCTTGGTCTCAATGCACTCGGCAATCACCTTCATGCCGCGGCTCTTTGCGAGCTTCACGACCGCAACCAGTACATCTCGGGGAGCTTGCTCGCCGCAAACACTCCGGCTGAGCTTCACCGCCTGCCAGGGCAGGTCGATCATCCCCAGCGATGCAGCGCCCTCGCCGAAGTCATCCAGGTAGACAGCCACGCCGGCGCCGGCCAGCATCTCTACAGTTCGACGCACCTGCGCGAGATTTTGCACCTCGGCCGTTTCAGTGATCTCGATGGCAATGTTGTGGCGCCCCCGGAGTATGGAGACAGCTTCCAGCATCGCACCGGAATCACAAGCAGTCAGGCTGGAGAAATTCACGGTGTGCACAGGGGCATCTTCCGGCACGGCCTTGACCGCCATCCTGAGCAGCATCAGGTCGTAATCGCGGACCAGGCCGAGCTGCTCAATCATCATCATCGCGGTCCCCACCGATTCACCGCCGATGCGGGAGAGAATCTCATAGTGGCTTCTGCCGTCGAGATAACGGATGCGCTGGCGGTACAGTTCAACCAGGTGCTCAAGCGTGCCGCCGGTGATGAACTGGTCGATCAGATCGGTAGCCTCCCAGTCATCCTTCACTGAATCCACCACCTGCAGGCGCCGGCCGGCGAGCTTTGCCTGGCGGCACGCACCTTCCGCCCGGTCGATTGCATGCGAGAGCTCCTGGCAGGACGCCAGGCCGAACACCGCGTCAATGCGGATCGGCTTTGAGAGCGCCGCCCCCACATTTTCTCGAAGCTTCAGACGGAGCTCATTGAATTGGCGCTCCATCAGGTGCGGGTCGCGACGCTCGCATACCCCCAGCCAGACATCACCGGAGATGTGGAACCAGTGATGCCGGCCATCATCCCTGAGTGTGGCACCAACGACCTGAAGTATCAGGTCTCCACCCTCAGGCCCGAGAAGTTTGTTGAGCAAGCGGAAATTTGACAGGTCGATACAGGCCACACTCCAACCGCGAAGGCTTTCCGGGGCGCGGCGCCGGAAGTCGACAAGCGCAGCACGGCCGCCACTGCCAGGCATCGAAAACGCCGGTAGCCATAAATTTGCCATGCTGTTCATGTGTAGCCTCCTACTCCCTTCCGCGGAGAAGCTTCTTGGTGATTGAGCTGAGATCGTCCATCGACAAGTAGCGGATCTTCAGATAGCCGCCCTTCTGGCCCTTCTTCGCTCTTTCGAGCAATGCCTCGTGACCCAGCTTTTCACTTACCGCCTGAAGCCACCGGCGCTCATCGGGATCCTCGCGCTCGGGCGCGGCTGTCGCGCGCTCTGGGCGCTTGGCAGCCTTGGCCAGCGCCTCGATCTGGCGATAGCCAAGTCCTTCTTCCGCAGCTTGGCGTGCAATGCGCACTGCGTCAGCCGCAGAGAGCCCGTAGAGACAGCGCACCTTGGACTCGGTTAAACGCCCTTCGCCAAGGAACTCCTGCACAGCGAGGGGCAAGCTAAACAGCCGCAGGTGGTTGGTGATGACCTCGCGACTTGTACCGAGCATCTGTCCGAGCGCTTCATGGGTGAGTTCGAACTCCTCAATGGCCATCTGATAGGCCTTGGCACGCTCAACGCTGTTCAAATCCTTCCGCTGGTCGTTCTCCACAAGCGCAGCCTGCAGGGCCTGCAGATCCGTGTAGTTGCGAACCAGGCAGGGAACGCGATCCATCGAGACCAGCTGCGCTGCGCGCCACCGGCGCTCGCCAGCAACGATCTCGTAAAGATCTCCGGCACCGGGCTTCGGCCTCACAACGATCGGTTCAATGATCCCGATGCCGTTTTCGAGAAAACTCTGGCCGAGCTCAAGAAGGCTCTTCTGATCAAAATGGGATCGAGGCTGATAGCGCCCGGGCACCAACTGTTCAGGGCTCAGAATTTTCAAGCCAAACGCCGATTCCTCGGTGGCCTTGGATGCCTCTTCTGCTTGACTTGAAGTCATCCTTCAACCTCAATTAGAACTTGGATCGACTTTACCATTATAATCTCGGTAACAAAACACACGCTAACTGGAGATACCATGAAGAAACTCCTTCTGATCATCGCCGTAACGGCACTGGCACAGCCGGCGCTGGCGAGCAGCTGGGACGTTTCGGGCCTGTTCGATGCAGTGGCTCCGAAAGCCAATACGACGGTAGCGACCACGAACAGCAACGTGCTGCCGCCGATGAACACCACCTACAGCACGCCCGGCTTCAACCCCGATGCTCAGGTAACGCGCACTTACAAGACCCAGCCGACCGCCAGCGGCGGCATGCCTGTATGCCCTAACCGCAATGCTGCTTCGCAGCAAAGCGCTAGCGGTTACCAGATGCAACGAGTTTCGAGGGCCTACTGATATGCCACTCCCCCTCATCCCACTCCTGGCAGGACAAGCTATTCGCGTCCTGGGTCCACAGGCCATACGGCATATAGCCGCAAAAGAAGCTTTTGATCTGGCTGAAAGCGCACTGGCCAAGCGCGCTATGCCGCTGCTTGGAGAGGCGCTCACCAAAGGCGAGAACTTCATCCCTGGAACCGGCACCATCGGCAAGGTTCTGGGAAGCACCCCCGGCGCGCTCGGCCAGCTGCTGGGCAAGGCCGACATCATCAGCGATGTCGCGGGCAAAGCCCTTACCGAAATCGGGCCGAAGATTGCTGGCATGGCCATCCCCGGCCTGGGCGCCGCCCTGCAGGCGGTCGACCTGACCAAGAAGGCAGCAGACGCGTTCGGTAGCAACCAGAATGCAGGGCAGTTCCTCTCGACGATGAGCAAGCTCGATCTGCCAAGCATGCTCAGTGCCGGCGAAGCGCTCGGGTCCAAGCTGCTGCCCCAGTTGGTGCAGGCTATCAGCGAACTACTGAAAAGCGCCGCGACCTATCTCGATCGGTCCCAGGAGAGCCTGGCACCCAATGATATGGCCCCCCGCTGATGTCCGCGGGGGTGTCCTACTCTCCTCATTGGAGCCCGAACTATCTGGTCGTGCCCCACGCGCGGTTTAACGACCGCGCAAGGGCAGCGTTGCCGCACCTCCCGATGATGGGTCGTTACTTCTCCGACGAACAGTGGGCAGCTTGCCCACTGAGCCCCGCCGCACACGATATGCGCACCTGGACCATGATCAGCGAACCGGCCTGGGTGGCCCGTAACGCTCTGCGCATGCTCGGCCAGAAAGCACGCGAAGTTGCCGAACGGGAGTTCATCTCTGACCTATCCCGCGATCAAGAAGCCACCCTGCTCAGCCAGAAGACGCTTTCCCGTAGCGGGCCGGAGGCCCTGTGGGCCCTTGCCCTCACTGTCATCGCGCGGGCAGCATCCTCGAAGGGATACACCATCCTCGACCATGCGCTCGAACACGCCCCGAAGGACGCACCAGAGCTTGGCAGTTGGAGCAACTACGCCGCCCTGTTCGGCGAAATGTCGACCCTGGCCGCTGCCTCGAAAGGCAACCTCCCCGGTCTGTTTCAACGCCTGAAGAAAGCCGAGATGCCTCAGCAGGTACTCGCCAGGCTACTGATCGACATCCAGACGAAGCTGGATAGTTCCCACCAGACCCAAGCGATCATTCAATCGGCTGGCCTCGCCTCCTTTCGATGGGTGTGGACGACTCCAGGATCGGCACCCATTGAAGTTCTGTTCCACGACGCCCAGTCGGCTGTCGAATGGCTATGCGAAAGCTTCCTCCCACCGGGGCTCGAAGAGGCGACCCTGCGCGCCAAGCTATCCCCCCTACGTGACGCGCTGCGCAAGACAGAGATCGTGCTGACAGATCTCGATCGCGACGACATCGCCGAGCCTCTTGAGCTCGTCAAGATGGTCGACCAGCTGGCAATGCACGGCACCATTCGCTAACGCCCGGCTTGACTAGATAGGCACATGTGCCTATTGTTCGTGGCGTAACCACCTCATGGGTGAAGCGATGATCGCTACGAACACATCCAAAGGCCTGCTCAGCAGGCCTATCCCTGATGGCCGCTCAGATCGCTATGCATCTGGCTGGGCCTATGCCGACGGCCATCTTCGCAAAGGCGGGCACCTCAACGCTGCCGCACCTGCAGACTGGCACGAAGAGAAGGCTGCAGGCTTCAGCGATCGCCTCGTAGCCGAGCGCGATGCATTGGCTCACTTATCTAAGGTGCACAGCCGCACGCATTGCGATTGCGGCGCTGAGTTAGACCCTGTTGCAAGTGCCGGCGGGAACTGGGGCAGCTGGCGGTGCCGCAAGTGCTGGGCAGGTTACTGCCAAGACTGCGGATCTCAATTGGACGGCTACAACGACTGCATCGCTTACCGGGAGCAGCAGGACGAAGAAGCACAGGATGCGCCTGAAGGATCCGCCTGAGGAGGCATCATGGGTATCGACAAGCCTGAACCAGTAGCGCTAGCCGCATATCGCGACGCCAGCTGGGTCAACAATCCGGATACCCGCACACCGAAGCGAGGCCATATCCTGCGCGCTGACGGACGCGCGGCCTGCGGCCTGGTAGCAGTGATGTGCGATCCCGAGCCCGCCGATTGCATCCCAGAGATTCTTCGCTGCAGGCGGCCAGGCTGCAGGCAGGCCTGGCCGGCCGATACCCTTGAGCCATAGGAATCACCATGAATTTAACTGAGCAGACAGGAGGGCCATCGAAGCTAAGAAGTTGCGGGTTTTAACTTGGATGGAGCATTCCCTCGCTGTTGGCGCCCTTCAAAAATAGGAGAGTTTCGTTCCATGCCCACTGTGATCACTACAACCACGCTCGCCAACGGCCACACCATGGAAATCACCCAGGATCCGGATGGCATGTTTCCGTTCACGCTCGATTGTGGCTGGCAGGGTAACGGCTTCAAGCAGTTCATTGAGTTGCCTCGCGTGTACAAGACAGCTCGCGGCGCACGACAAGCAGCTGCATTGCTGGCCGGCGAGCCACTGACTTGGGAGGCGCCACCCAGTGAAAAAATTCAAGCCAAAGGCCGGTGAGGGCAAGCTATGCGCAAGATCAGCAGCAAAGAGCGCAAAAACGGAATGCGCTACTGCACTTTCTGTAAGCCCGTGCGTGAGCGGGCCACCTACCGCAATCAATATCTGAACATCGATGTTCCAGTATCGCTTGCATGCGAAGAGCATAAGGCCATGCTGGTGGATGGCACCTTCAAACCAATGCCTCCGGATCCGGAGATGGATCGCCGGATGAACGAGGAAGACCACAGCGAAGCTTGGTTCTCCATATCGAATACTTACAACGTCTAGCCAGAACTATGAGAGTACCAATGCGGAAGCTTCTACAACATGCTGGCCTTTCATCCCCGTTTGCCACAACGCTACTTCCTGGCCTGCTCATTGGGCCTGCGGTCTTCTACCTCTACCGCTGCCTGGTTGACCTACTGAAGAGATCCGTAACGCCCGCCACATTCCTTGCCTACGATGTCCTGATCGCCTATCTGCTGCCGGCGGCGTTCTTGATGGGCGCCCTACTGCTGCACCGAGCCTTCATATCGGACATTGGCCTGCTCGGACGGTTCACCCGTACGCAAGCGTGCGTCGGATTGGCCGCCGTCTTTTCAGCCTATCTGGCCAGCGTCGGCGTGGCGGAGCTCACCGGACTTGGACGCGAGGTGGGGATGGTCCTTCTCGGATTTGGAAAGACCGAATTTCAGTTCCAGATCTTCATTGTCACGGTACTGATCCTCCCGCCGATCGTGGAGGAAATCGCCTTTCGGCACTTCATCCTCAGCACTCTTCCGTTCAATCGACATCGACTTGTAGCGGTGGCGGCAGTGATCGGCTCCGCAATCTTTTTCATGTACGCCCATTTCGGCGCCTATAACTTCTGGCCGACGCATGCCCTCATGTTCACCCTGGGGGTGATCTTTGCAGTAGCCCGCCTGGTAACCGGAGGGCTCCTACTTCCCATAATGCTCCACTGCTTCGCCGTAGCCACCGGACTGTCACTGAACTATGTCTGGGCAGCCCTCGGCGGATAGCAGTGGTCGACCAAGTAATCGAGGCGTCGTACAATAGGCACATGTGCATATATGCAAAGGTAGGCCATGAACAACCAAGCCAGTTTCCGCTCGCTGATCGAGAAGACGGACATCACTCAGGCGGAAGCCGCCAAGATGATCGCCGAGGAGACCAAGCGCCCGTGTAGCGTTCGCAGTGTACGCGCCTGGCTCGCCGAGGCTGAGTTGCAAAGCGCCAGACCCTGCCCAGAATGGGCTGTGCAGGCGCTGGAGAGTCGATTGCGTACTCTCGGCAAAATTGAATAGCCGGCGGTGCCGGCAAATAAAAAGCCCAGGCAATGCCTGGGCTTTTTTTGTTGGCCGTCAGCCATCAGACCCGGGGGCCGTCGTAGACAACCTCCTGCTCCGGGTTGAGCGGCGTGACCTCGATCTTCAGATCCTGGAGCAGAACAGGTTCTTCGCCACGCCCCTGCTCGACGACTGCATCAGTCAGGCCACGATCAGCCATGTAGGCGTACACCGGCGAACCGCTGAGGTTACGCAGGGTCTCCTGGCGCAGCTGAGAGACCTCCCAGATGCGCTGCAGCATGAAGTCGCGGTCTTCAGTCCCCGTGGCCTTTGCCAGGGGAACCAGAGCACCAGAAGCCGATCGCCCCAGGAGCACGTAATGCTCCTGCTCGTCATTGCGTGCAACGCGCTGCATGCCGAAGCGGACCACCGCGGGATGCTGAGTCAGGCGCATCATCGGATCCGGATCGAGGTTGACGTTCACCACGTCGGATGCAACGTTGTGCACCAGGGACGACTTGCCTGTGCGAAGGGACTCCAGGACCGTGAAACCACGATCAGAGGCGCGCACGGCGTAGTAGTCCGGGCGGAGCGGGCCATGGTTGCTTTCGATCTCCTTCGCAAGCATGACTACATCGCCCGGGCGCAACACGCTCAGGGCCACATGGCGATCGACCATGCCGGCCCAGCAGCGCTGACGCCAGGTAGCATCGCCGTCGGCGACAGCCGGCGACAGCCGTTCTACGAACGACTGCGGCGCCGCCGCCTGGCGCGGGTTGTCGCGCTCGCTCTGGATCCCGAAGCGCACGGCCCGCGGCGCGGGCTGGCGGAAGTCCACCGAATACGGGACGACGAAAGCCTCGACCCGCCCTTCGGGCGTTTTCACTGCGGCGTAGCCTGCAGACGGGGTGAGTTGGAAGTCGACGACTTCACCCTTGTGTTTCAGCGCCTCAGCCAGCGCATCTTGAAGCCGCTGGCCGGACTCCATCCAGATCTGCTTGACCATCGAGACCTGATCCAGGTTGGCACCTGGTTTGATAGTGGCTCTCATCGATTCGATCCTTTGGCCTTACATCTTGAAGTCATAGAGTTCTTGAGCGATCGCCGCCGGCTCCTGGTAATCCGGCTCATCGTGATCGAGATCGTCGCCCCCATCATAATCGAGCTCGTGACCGTCACGGGCGTTCAGGTACTCCAGCGCATTTTGCTGCAGCCAGTCGTTACCGATTTCCTGAAACACCTGGTTCACCACCTGGCCGTTGAACTGGTGCAGGTAGGCCAGTGTGCGCTCGGTGATTGCATTCAGGCCGGCCGTATCAATTTCCGGATACAGGCCTCGGATCACCTGCTGGATCGGAGTCAGGCCCACATTGAATTCGCAGGCACCCTGAGCAATCATCATGAGCCCAGGCACCAGAGACAGGTCAGCCCCGTCAGTGACTTCCTGCAGCGCGTTCACGGCGATCAGCATCTCGTCGACGCCCACCTCCTCACGCGCCACCGCGGGCGCCTGGAAGGCCTGGATGAGTTCACCTTCGACCTCGGCAGCACGCAAGACTGCAGTGCGCAGCAATTGCTCATGCAGGGGGCTTTCCTCGCCTTCCGGCCGGAAGAAGCGGCTCGCGAGATGCATTGCAATGCCTGCACGCAACGTCTCGGCATCCGCAGGACCATACTGTTCGTCCAGCGCCGGGAACAGATCACGCAGCGCCTCCTGGTTGTGGAGGTTACCGCGCACATGGCCCGCGCGAATCAGGTTCGCCTGGGAAACGAAGGACGTGACCAGGCCCGCTTCGCGGTCCTTACGGATAGCGATGTTCACGACCGCGACTGCGCCGGCGACCACCTGGTGGAAGATTCCAAGCATGCGCATATCATTACCGGCCTGCGCCTGCAGCGTATGCAGCGCCTCCGGAAAAAGATCGTTCTCACGCAGGCGGTCAACGGTTTCCGGCGTAAACACCGCCCGCACTTGATTCAACGCCTGATCCAGTTCCTCTCGCGTCACGCGCATGGCGATGCTCCTATATCCTTTTGAATACTCGATGGCATAAAACGCCTATTTCTGGCTCAAAGTATCCATTCGGCGGGCCGTGCCGTCAAACTTCCTCGACGCTTTGATCGCGACGCCGCGCTACGCTATATTGGCGCAATCACTCTATTAAAGCGGTCGCATCGATGCCTATCCCTGAACTACGCCCAGAGGACAACGCCGTCGAGATCAAGCTCGGCTCCCTTGGGTTCACCTTCACGGCTATCCGCCCTTCCGAATTGGATATGTGGGGAGACTTTCTAAAGCTGCCTGCCGGCACCCTTCTCCTGGCAACGGGGACCGGCGGCTGGGGATGGGGCGAGCGCTTCCTGATCCACGAGCCCACTGACAACGGCTACGCTACCGTGGACCTTCGCCGTGGACTGGTTGTCGAGATGCCCACCTGGGAAGTCGCCGCGAGCTTCTGCCAACTGTTCTCCGAGGAGGCCTACCCCTACCAGAGCCTGGAGGAAGCAGTGGCCGCGGTGCGCAGCAGCATCCCGTTATTCGCCTTGCCTGCCGTGGTCACCAGCTCCAATGTTTGATTTACCCCCGGCAATCGCTGCCGGCGAGATCCCGCAGCAATGCGTGGTGGCCACCATTCAGCGCTACCAGATCCCGGCGACGCTCATCGTCGGGATCCTTGGTCAAGAGAATGGTCGCGTAGGGACAGCCAGCAGGAATAGCAATGGCTCAGTCGACTACGGCCCAGGCCAAGTCAACAGCATCTGGCTGGCGACATTGGCGCCGTACGGAGTGACGGCAAAAGACCTTCAATGGGATGGCTGCAAGAACCTGTGGGTGAGCGGCTGGATAATGCGCAGGTGCCTGAACAAGTTCAACAACAACGCCTGGATGGCGATCGGCTGCTATCACGCCGGCGAGAACCCGCGGACAGACACTCATGTGCGGCGCATGTACAGCTATGCGGGCCTGGTTCAGGAGAAAAGCCTGAAGTACGGCCCCGGTTTCCAGCGGTGGCTGGCGATGGCACCGAAGCCCTGAGCGCACTCAGCGGCTACACAACCGCCGCCGCACCTTCCTCGAATTGCACAGGCTCCCCACGCCACGGGAAAAGATCGTGCGGATGGAAGGCTTGAATATCTCCATCGGCAAACTGCAGCAAGATTCCATAGCTGCGAGCATTTGTGACCTCCAGCACTGCTACATGGCGGCCGATACGGCCGTTCCATTTGCGCCCGCCTCCAGCCACCTCCCACTGGGTAAGGAATGGCGATGGCGAAACCTTCACCAAGCGTGCCAGATCGATTGGCACTACAAGACCAGGAGCCTCGACAACAAGGCTCGGTTTCACCTTGTACAGTGGCAGGCCCGCCTGTGCGAGGATTGCGTTAGCAGCGGCAATGGCCGCCTTCTGAGCACTCTTCACGCCAGCCCCCATTTCAGTCAGTCACCAAGGAATGAACATCGTCCCAGTCACTGGGACTTGCAGCTCCGCTCACAAACGCGAGTCTCATCCCAACGGTCGGACGCCTGTGTTTCATCAGATAGGCGGCAGCGCCGGCACACATCGACTCGTGGCCAGACGGAGAGTATTCCCCCTCCTCGTTCCACTCGCCGCCCCGCGCACAGTGAACCGTCTTATGGCACGGGAACGTTGAGTGATCATCGGAGGTCAGCTGCTCGATGATTCCATCCAGCCGGCCGGGAGCGAGCTCAATGGCCCCCTCTTTCAAGAAGGGACAGTTCGAGCATGGCCGCTTGAGCCGATAGTGATGCTTGAGGGGATCTCGCTCGCGCACTTGTGCTGCTCCAGAGGTGTTTACGCCACACAATAGGCACATGTGCCTATTTGGTCAAGACTAAACACCTAAGGACTAAGCCTCAGGGTTGAGTTGGTTCTGCCGGCTGAATCAGCAAGCTTTCCTGCCAGGCGTGAATCTGCGCGAGGGCGGCAGTGAGATTCTCAGCTGTCGCCTGCAAGCCAAGGTACTCTCCCGAATCGGCCCCATATACCGAGACATACAGCTTTCGGGCGGGGTTCGGATTTCTGCTTTCATGCTGGTCTGTGAGACTGATCAGCCACGAATAACGGTCATCCTTCTTCCGCGCGGCCCAGCACCCTCCCCCGGTGCTGGTCACCTCGAAGCCGGCCGCCTCCCACTGCTCATCAAAATCCAGCAACCGGCCCTCTACGACCTCCAACGGCCGGCCTGGCCAAAGATGGTCGGCGACCTCGTACTCAGACACCCCAGCCTGCAACAGAGCCGACATTTGGTCGCGCAACTCACCACCGACGAGGTGGGGCAGGTTTCGCTCCTCGATCCAGTCATCGAAAGCGCCCCGCTCAATACCAGCAGCTGCAGCACACTGCAGCACCCGTTCAATAAATTCGGCCGCCGGGGCACCGTCTTTGGGGAGGCTTTTGCGCATCTTCATTCCTGCGATACTTCGAAATTTTTCGATGGTTCGCCGCCGGAGAGCAGCAGCGAGCCCATCAGAAATAACGGGTAGAGGTCTGCTCCAACTCCAGGTGCTGTCCGACAGCCTGCGCAACGACCTCGTAACTGGCCTTGCGCATTTCTCCGCCCAGCTGATGTGCTTCGAGCAACCTGTTCGCCAGATCGTGGCACTCAGGGCCCGGATCACCATTGAACGGACCGCGGCATTGGCAGATCCGCCATTCCCCGTCCGAAACGGACAGCTCCAGAGTCGCCAGGGGACGCTCAACACCAGGCTCACGGAAGCTGTAGAAGGCTCCGGTGCCCTCCATGTGCTTGTTGAAATAATGGTTGCTGCGGCCGATGCAGTGGTTCATCAGGTCCGACTCCTGCCGGAACTCGGAGAACTGCAGCAGGCGGACTACCGCCACACCGGTCTGCGCATCCAGCAATCGATCTTCTCCACCAGGTGTTGGAACTGCCCGACTGACCGGGGCCTGCGCAGCCGGTTCCGGGACGTAGCCGGCCTCTTCGTGCTGCAGTTCAACCAACCACTCACGAGCGAGGTCGACCATCTCCGACCAGCTGGTCGAAGGAGAGATGTCGGCATCACCACCGGTGAGGTAATCGCGAACCAGGATCGCATCAGCCGCCACAGCAGGGCAGCACGCGAGCGCCTTTCCAGCGACCTCGGCCGCCAGTGCGCGGATCATCAACTTCCAGTCCTCGTCGTAGGGCGCATGAATGCCTTCCAAAGAGACTTCAGCATCCGCCAGCACGATCAGCAGCGCCGCGGAAACGTCCACTGCAGCATCCCGAGCGGTCTCTGCAGGTCGCACCAGGCGAAGTGGCCAGGCCTGCTCGCCCCGGGCGCGGAAATAGGAGAACGCGTCGGCGGTCTGCTCAACCGAAAGGCTGTTGAGCGCTTTCCAACCCTTCTTGGACATGCCGCGCTCTTTCAGGTAGCCGTTCAGGCCACCACCATCCTGGTAGGCCAGCTTGTCTTTCACCGCCCATACCATCGGCAGCAATGCGCGCGAGGTGCTGTCCGGGATCGCATCGGCCCAAGCAATGAAGTCCTGAGCCTCCTGGTAGGAAGCCTCCCACGGCTTAGGCAGCCGCGGGGATTGGCTCATCAGCTTGAAAATGGCTTGGCCCTTCATGCCAGAGCCCTCCCATCAAACTGGTTGTCGATGCGCCGCGCCTGCTCCTGGGCTGCAGCGCGCTCCAATACCCACTCGCGGGCCCGGCTATCGGTGCTCGGGGTGCGGAATGTCACGCCCACCTCCAGCAGGCGGTCAACGACAGCCCGCAACTCGGCAGGGAACTGGCCGTCGCGCACCGTAAAGGTCATCGCGAGGTCGTTGGAAACCCGAACCCATTCACGTCCTTGGGTCAGCTCACGGATACCCTCATCTGCTACCAGCCAGCCGGAGCGCCCTTTGGCGCGCGGAACCACGATCTTCACCTCGGCTCCCCCTCTCCCGCGTGTTGCCTCCAGGTAGTAGTTGCTGTTCAGATCTGTCCGAGCCTGTTCGGCATCCTTGCTCGGGACACCCGGCAGATTTACGTCCTTGAGGTTCATGTAGACGCTGACACGCACATGGGACTGCAACCGGTGGGCCAGGTAGTCCTGAACATCATCGGTGGCGGTCATGGTCAGCGGCATCCGCAGCAACTTGATCTCGTCGAAATTCGACGGCATCACCACGCCAAACTCACGCGCACCGTTGGCCAGCGTGTAGGTGGCCGGCAGTCCCTTGTGCAACTCACCGGCCATCATGATGGCTTTCAGCAGGTTCCCAGAGAGAACATGGCGCCGCATCTCGATGCTGCCGCGTGGCAGGTTCTCGTACTCAGCCAGTGCCTCAGGCTGGATCTGTCCCTGGTCGTCAATGAGATCACGGGCAGGATCGCTGATTGCTGCGGCCAGAGACTCCCAGCCGACAACGAACTCTTGGGGGTCGGCGTCAGGCTCAGCCAGGAACGCCGCTCTCTGCACTTCGCGCGCCTCATTGAGCAGCAGGCTCAAGGGAACCCGCGCCTGACGCATGTTTTGGTCCTTGCTGATCAACATCAGGCGCCATTCATAGGGGCTGTGCATGTCCTGCGCCCAGGTAGGAGGCTCAATTCCGACGATGTGGAAATCGATCGCAGCGTCCGAATCGAGTCGCAAGCTCAGATGTGCACCCAGCTTGATGCGTCCTGCCAGCGAACGAAGCCCCATGTAGTCACGGGCCGCACGACTGGTGAATGACTCGTGGCGAGCGTTCGCGAGATCCTCAATGGTCTCCCCGTCCCCGCGATCGGCGAACAGGTCGCGCAGGTTGTTCATGCGCGTTTCCATGCGCTGGGTGACCTCAGGCATGACCTCGGCCAGCGGGAAGCGAGACCAGTTCCGGGTGGCTCCGTGCTCCAAGCTCAGGGCCTCTCGACCAGCGATGATCATGGTGTTCACGGTCTCAGGCGTGAGCGGCGGCAGTTCTTCGTTGTAGGCCAACTCTTTCAGGTAGACAGCCCCCTCGAACACAGAGTCGCCGGTAGCCGGGTGAAGAACGACTTCGTTCACCACACGCGCCTTGATATCCAGGTGGCGGCTGCGGAATGGGTTGATCCCGCGGCGCTCCAGATCCTCCAGCTTGCTCTCGTACGCCCGAATCAGACCATCCATCATGGCGTCCTGAACATCGCAGGGCAGCAGCAAGCCCATCGCGGTGACGCGGGCAGCCAAACCGGTATCGCCGCCTTGATCCTGCAGCTTCGCGGCCTCAACACCAAGATTGATGCCGATCACGTCGGCCACGCCCTGGTTGTCCTGCAGATAGCTCATGGCCGCTTCGCAGCCCACCCAGTTGAAGAGGTCCGGCATACCACCGCCGACCTCGGCATCACGCGAGCCGCGGGTCAGCGACATCATGTTGCTCAACCGACGACGCATGATTGCCATCGAGCGCACTGCTACAGGGACTGCAGAGCCCGGCAGGGTATAGCGCGGCGGCACGACCATGTTCGCCCGGAAAACGCGCCCCAACGATTGCTGGAAGACATAGATGTCGTCGTCGGCCTGCAGAACAATCATGTCGCGCGGGCGCTGGTCAGCAAAGCGATGGTCGGCATGCAGATCAATACCGGTTGCCCCGGCCTTATTGATGATGATCCCGGTCGTCTCGCCGCCGTTGAACGCGTTCATCACGCGCTGGCGATCGCGCTTCGAAGAATCCCGACGGCGCTGAACCTGATAAACGCCCGGGCGCACCTGGTTGACTTTCCAGCGTCGGCCGGTCAATTCGCCCATCTCGTATCCGGCAGCACGCAGCTTGTCGCAGATGTAATCGATCGGCGACACAGGGATCTCGTTCGGGATGCGCGCCAGGGCAGCTTCAAACTCCTGCAGGACACCGCGAACATTCACGTTGGCCTCCAGGTGGCGGCCGGCAAGCAGGATCTGCATCTGTTCAGGAAGGCCGCGGCCGTGCAGGTTTACACGGGGCTCTTGCAGGTTGAATGCGTGGTTGCCACCACCGTATGCAACGTTGATCTCGGTGATCTTCTTGGCCATGCGGCGCAGCACACTGGCGAAGCTCATCTCCACTTCAGCCCCATCGGGCTGCACGTTATTGTCGACCAGAACCTTGACGACTTCGGCGAGAATGGACTCCATCGTGCTCTGCAGGACGAGCGTAGGCTTGTTGCCCTCTCGGGCAGACTGAATTGCCAGGTCGGCATAGAAGTCCGCGTGCACCGCCAGGAGGGCTTGCTGGCTGAAATGGTGCAACGTGGAGCTGAAATGCATGCTGCTCAGCCCCATCTGCTCGCGACCGCGGCGGCGGCGCTCCTGAGCTTCGCGCTGACGCACGAAGTAGTCATTCTGGTTGATGTCCTGGGTGTAACCCGTCACTACAACCTGAAGCTCAAGCAGCGCACGGAGCGCTGCGGACAGGGCATCCATGTTCTGGCGAATGGCAGGCACATACTCCTGGGGCACTTCCGGAGCGCGATACTCGGCACGCGACATGTCGTGTTCGCGACGGATGTACTGCCCTTCCTGGGCCAGCATCATCGGCACCGCTTCCATCGCCGCCGCCCCGCCTTTACGCAGGATCTCTTCGATGTGATGGGAGCTACCCAGCAGCGACAGATCGGTCCCGGCATACAGGCTCAGGTTCTTCCCTTCCTTGGCGGAGGTCGCGGAGCTGAACAGCGTGTGGCGGGCTGCATCGCGGATAGCGCGCAGGTTCTGCCCGCAAAGGCTGTCGACACCTGCAGAGAGGTGCGATTCATCAACGAGCACAAGCGCGTCGTGAGCAATTGCACGCAGCCACTCCACCCGCGGCGCGTCGGCCGGCGTCATCAGCTGGGAGTGACAGGTGAACACCACGCGGATGCCCGCAGGAAGCGCGCCAGATTCGTAGACCTGGGTGAGTTCGTCCCCGCTACGGCCGGGGAACATCTGCTCACCTTGATCATTCTCGATGCCAACCCCAGTGGTCGTGATCAGCATGCGGCTTCTGTCGACCAACTCGCTCATTCCAAGCACGGCCATCTCGCGCGCCATGGAGTTGTAAAGCGTCTGGTCCTTGGTGATGAAGACCGTCGGCATATCGTTGAGGTAGGCGTAACGCAGCACGCTCGCCAGAACACGCCCCTTGCCGATACCGGTCAGGTCGCCGAGCACCATGTTACGGTCACGCGAGAAGGCGTCCAGGGCCAGCGCAACCGCGTCTACCTGCTCCGCGTACAGCCGACCATCGAGATCAGCAGACGAATCAAAGCCAAGCTGCCGAGCAACGAATGCATCAAGGTCACCATGGCGCTGGACCAGGCGATCAAGCGCAGAACCGATAGCGCTGGCCATGTTTGCAGGAACCATCGTGCCTTGTTCGCGCAACGCACTTCGCGGCAGATAATTCACACGGCCAGAGGTCTCCTCGAAATTGAGATCCATGCCGCGGCGGCGCTCTGCACGGCGCGCCTCGATTTCGGCACGAACGCGCTCTTCGTCTTCCGCCGAGAGAACGGTGCCGGCCAAATCAACATCTTCGGGATCCCCAGTTTCAACCGGGGTCAGCTCATCGCGGCCTCCAGCCGCTGCAGGCGTTCCACCGGCGACAGGCTGATCAGCTTCTCGATGTCCATCTCGTCCTGCGGGTAGCGTTCCAGCGCGGCTTCCACGATCTGCGCCATCTGCGCCGAGTCCCCGTTCATCGCCGCGTATAGCCAGCTCTCGATCAACGCCGCCGGGCTCTCCGGCGACAGGTCGCGAGCCAGCAGGAGTTCGGCCAGCATCGCCGGCGTCATCTGGCTGCCCGGCATGAATGCCAGGCTGCTCCGTCCGAGGCTCTGCGCCGCGAACTCCTCCAGATCGTTGGGCCTCATCAGGCCCTGCGACAGCGCGCGCTCCAGCTGCGCCGCCAGATCCCTCTGCAGCAGCTCCTTCCACCGCCCCCAGCTCGGGCGCTCCATGAACTCGTTGTGCTCCGTCTCGTTGAGCACCAGGCCGAACGTCAGGAGCATTTCCTGGTTCTGAAACACTGGCAGCAACCAGAACAACTTCGTCTTCTTGGCCATACACGTCTCTCCACAGAGTATTCAGGAACAGGCCCATCTCGCGCTCGCTACCGACGCTGAGCAGATCCTCATTGAGGACAGCAACGTGCCGATCCGGCGGGAGAGTGGCATCAACAAACAGAACAAGGCGATGGCTATCGCCCTTGGAGCTTCCCCATACAGCAGAAATCAAGGGGAACCCCGGATTCTCTGCCAAGAATTGATTTGCACTCGCCATGAGGCGATCGCGCGACGCGCCGAGCAAGAAAAGGACCGCCTGGGAGTCTTCAGGCATCCGATTGAGGACTTCGCGGAACACGTCCAACCAGGGCGACATGATAATGGCGGCAGACGGCCCCATTTCCTCGATCCGGGCAAACTCAGCGGCGTCGGGCATAGAGGGATAGCCACCCTGCAGAACAGGACGGTCATCGCCGGCATGGATAGCGTCTACAAATTGCTCGACAGCCGACTTGGCCGGCACGGGAGCCGCTGCAGGCAGGGGCTCCCGTGCCGGCGCGGGGTCTTCGACTTGCTGCTCGACTTGAACCTCGGCGACAACCTCTTCAGCTGGCTGAGAAGCAACAGCCTCCGCCGCCGGGGCAGCCGCAACAGGAACATCATCAGCGAAACCCGGCAGATCAAAATCTTCGTTCGCCACATCGAGCGCTTCCTGGGCTTCCAACTCCAAGGCGCGCTCGGACCAACTCTTGTAGCGTTCGACAGCGGCCGCCTTCGCGGCTTCGCTGAATGTGCCATCCGGGCCCGGGCTCACCAATAGAACCGACGGACGAGGACGATCCTCCAGGAATGCCTTCGGCAGCTTCTCCAGCCAAGCCGCGGCCGATGCCTGATCGGCAATCGGCGGGAAGTGGATAGCCAGGATCGACCGGTTGAAGAAGTAACCCTGCTTGCCCCCCAGATCAAGCAAGGCTTTCTTGGCTTCTTCAGTTCCGCCCAACGCAACGAAAAAGAACTTCCCTGCTGCGTTACGCCACATCTCAAGCGTGGCGCCATAGGCCTCAATGTTCAGCCACCGGATCGGTTTCATTGCACGACTCCCTATACCACCTGCAGGCAAACTTCGATCTGATCGCCGGCGGCTATCGAGCCACCTAACCGACGATCACTGTAGTCGGAATTATTGTGGCGCAACGCAATAAGAAAAACCCGACGGGCCTTTGCGCTACTCCATACGTGATAGACTTCTTTAGTTGGCTGAGCCTGATCGAGTGAATCAAAGGCCTGGCCATCGCCTGCCTCAGTCGCCATTGAGCGACCATCACTCCGCATCATTTCTACGGCAACCCCAGCCGCCAGGCCGGGCCAACCTCGAAGCCTATAGTCCCGGATACTCGGTACTATAACATTGGCCAAACCAAGGGCCAAGCAAGCAAATTCCCTTTCTCTATATGCCAACCGGCATCCCTCAGAAGACCACCTTAGAGCGGATTGGGCTAACCCTGTGCGTTACATTGCGCCGGCACGGCGCATACCATAGATTCTACAGATACAAAATATTGTACTATTGGGACTACAATAGCATTCACAGGCTGCCACACCCGTATCTAGGAGAGTCACAGAAAATGCGGATCAAACAACTTCTGGTCGCAACCATATTCGCGTCGGTGCCTCTCTTTGCGCCGGTGAAGGCCTACGCCATGACGGACACTGCGGCTCTCCTGGCAATTCTCCAGCAGGCCATCATGCAGCTCCTGCAGCAGCAGATCCTCACCCAGACAACCGAGGAAGGCCTGGGCAATGTGGAAGAGGCCGTCAAGTCGACCGAGCAGACCATCAAGGTGGAGTCCGAGGCAAACGCCCGGGCCATCATGAACGGCCAGGTCGACATCTATAACCAGCAGAACCAGAAGGATCAGCAGGCGTCCACCTTCTGCCAGGAAGATCAGGTTCTCGCGACGCAAATCGGCAAAGCTGTCACCCAGAAGACGTACAGCCGGCAAACGAACATGTACAACAAGTACAACTCGGCCGAGGCCATCCGCGAGCCCGCCAAGTTCACTGCCCGCCACAACCGTCAGGTGAAGGAGAACATCACGCCGGCCTGCGATCCGCGGATGCTCCCACCGGTCGGCAAGAAGGACCTGGACAACGGATCCACCCCCATGAGCTGCACTGAGACTCAGATCGAGCTGGCAACCGCAGTCGCCAGCGGCCGTAAGCCTGCCCCGCAACCCCCTGAGTCAATCAAGAACACCGATGTCGGCGAGGTTCTGCAGCAGGAGATCGACACCTACAACTTCCGCATGTCTGCCGTAGAAGGGGCCATTGGCTCCTCGATCAGCGAGGAGATGGATGCGCAGATCACAGCCTACCAGCGCCTGTTCGCCTCCCCCACCATCGAAGAGATCAACGCGATGTCCGGCACCGGGGGCATCTCACGCGATGCCTTGGTCCAGCAGCAGATACAGAACCAGCTGCTCCTAAACATCTTCAAGGAAATGGTCGAGACCCGTCGCCTCCTGGCAATCCAGGTGGCACAGCGCGAAGAAGATCACCGCAAGCAGATCGGCGCCCTCATCAGCAACTCTGGTCGACAGTAAGGAGCCCTCATGAGCAACTCGAACGTAAATGAGGCAACCGCTAAAGCGCCCTCGCCCGCCAAACCGAAATCCAAGACCCTCAAGGCTCTCGGGTGGATCAGTGGGGTAACCCCGACCAAGATGGCAGTACAAGAAGTGGCGTCCATGGCGTCGGTTTCGGGGTGGGCGCTGAGAAACTTCAAGGGCATGCTGCGCTTCAACCGGGCCCAGGCCAAAGAAGATCTGAAGATTGCATCATCCGATCCGGAGCGCTTCTGGGACGAGCTCATCACCACAGCCAAGATCACCGAAGAGTCGGTACGGGTACGCTACACCCTCGCCTACTGGTTCAGCTATGTCCTGTTCATGGGCCTGGCAGTAGGCATAGGAATGGTGGCAGCCAACTACACCATCCCCATGGCCCTCATCGGCAACATCATGCTGCTCAACGTCCTGCTGATGGTCTACATCACCAACCTCCACAAGCTGTACACCGCTCGTGAGCAGCGCGTGGTCACCATCCCAGCATTCGTGAAGATCATGCTGCAGCAGCCCGCCCTGCTGCTGCCGATCCCGCTCCCGAAAAACTACAAGCTGCGGGAAGGACGGGCACCTGCCAAGACTGAAGGAGATCCGGCATGAACTCGTTTTCTACCCTGGTCCTGCTCTGGCTCTTCGGATCATGGATGTTCGACCCGTCCGAGATCGCCGGCATGGCCGGACTCCGAACCACCGAGGTCACCCCCCTCACAATCTTCGCCAGCTACTTCTCCATCGTCGGCCTGACCGGCTTCGGAATTCTGGCTTCCTGGGCAATGTTCCTGGGCATCTTCCGGCTTCGCCAGAACGGCAACTTCTTCGGTGCCCGAGACGGCAATGAGGCATTCTTCTACCCACTTCGCGTGGTGGTAGCTCTAACCCTCTGCGCACCGGTGATCCCTGTATCGAGCGCCGGCGGCCAGGCAATCGTGCTCACGCCTGGCCACCATCTCATAGCGAGTATCGCCAAGAGCGGCAGCGGATGGGGCGATGATGCCCAGACCCAAAGCTTCAAGCTCATGCACACCTACAACCTGTTCAATGAGCCGCGGTACGAAATCTCGGTAAACAAGCCAGAAGCCAAGGCCATGATCGGCAACTGGCTGACCCTGGCCACCACCGCGACCGGGTACTACGTCCACAAAAACCCTCAGGATCGCCTCCCTGGCATCAGCGCTACCGAGCTGGCCACGCGCCTCGCGGAAGGCGCCTGGCGTCGTCAGTACACCGACAGCAGCGCACCTGGTTACCATGGCCCATCCAGTGCCACGGATCCGTTCATCAACGAGATCCTGAACAATACCGCCATCCCGTTGATTCCACCCACCGACGCCATTGCAGCAGCAATCAAGCACACCGATAGCAGCATTGAGGAAGACGCTGGCGAAGGGACTGTTGGTGGAGAGATGGGCTCTGAGAACTTCCTCTGCGAATGGGGCGGGACTTCCGGCTTCGCCGCCTCGATCGTTTGCTCTGATGAACAGATGGCCCTGCGCGTAGCCAACGATAAGTCTATCTCTCAAGGACTAGCCGCGGCACAACGCCAAATGTGGCAACGACTCGTTCAGACGCAACTCAGTCGACACCTGGGCGTAAAGAACAACCAGAGCGCCACTGAAGAGGCAGCTCTCGCGGCCGCAGCTCAGACCTACCTGCAGAAGGAAGTAGAGTGGTACACCGCCACCGCGAAGAACGTCATCAAGCAGACGATCGCGTCCAACCTCCTGGCCGAGTCGGAGCAGTTCTTCGCGTCGCTGGAGGAATGGGGTTGGATGATGGGAGGCACTTTCGTGCTTCGCGCGGCGAACGACTTCACCCGGGCCCAGAGTTACGCCTCGGAAGGCACCTCGAAGCTCTACCCCACCAGCAGCCTCGCCGATCTGACCGTCGGCGACGATCTCACAAAGCTGACCATGAACAAGGTCGAACGCGAGCTGGAGGACAAGGGCGACTCTACAGACCTGATCGATCTCTTGGGGCTGGACATTCTCGGCAAAGACCCCTCCCAGGCCAACCTCTATACGGTCTCGGCGTTCGGCCGAGAGCTAGCAGGTACTGGCCTGATGTTCATCAGCGGCAGCGGGCTCTCCTGGATCGCAAGCAAGGCAACCAAGGGCAACGGCGGTATGACCAAGGCCCTGTTCATGATCGGCGTTGTCTTGCTGATCGCCGGCGCCATGATTGGCTACGTCCTGCCGGTCGTATTCGCCATCTTCGGCCTCATGGGCGTCATCAGCTGGTTGACCTTTGTCGCCTCTGCGTTCTTCGGGGTGACGCTATGGGGCGCCGCTCAGGCAGCGCCAAAGGGCGAAGAGCACACGTCCCAAATGGCCGGCAAGGGTTGGAACACGCTCATCTTCATCGGGTTCTACCCAGCGTTGGCCGTGGGTGGCCTGGCCGCCGCGGTGACCATCACCAGCATCGGCCTGCCGATCGTCAACACCATGATGGCTGGTCTGTGGGGTCTGATGGACAACGGCGCCGCAGATCTGAGCCAGCCCTTTGACGCGATCGCAGGCCTGCTCATTGGCTCGGTCATGATGGTTCTGCTCACCTGCATGCTGTTCTGGTCGGTGTGCATGACCTCTGCATCCCTGATCACCAACTTCCCTCGCACCGTGCTCAACATGATCTCGTTCTCCGAGCCTGGCCTTAACCCTTACGAAAACACAGCCCAAGGCGTCATGGGAGGTGTCAGCAGCATGGTGAAGGCACCGCTCTCGATCGCAACCCAGTCGCTGATTCGCCGGATGGTGAGCCCCGGCCAGAATCCTCGCCAGACACCAGAGGGTGGTGGCTGATCCTCGGCAACTGCCAGAAGTCGAACAAGGGAGCCGATGGCTCCCTTTTTCATTCCCCGTGCGGCGTTCTCCTGGTTCAGTCGACCACGGGAGCTTGCGTGAAGGGGCGTTATGCTAAGCCGTCTCTCCGGATGGGAAACCCGGTGGAAATTACGATCAGTCGTGACATGCAAGCAGTGGCGCCTCAATCATCGAGGGGCCCAACATGAGCAAGCTCTTGCATAACGCAGCTGCTGTCGCGGCCTCTTGGCCCTGGGGGCATCCATCGATGCGCATCAGGTCATCCCCGGCAACGCTTTACACCAGGCGCTGATGAACTACTGCGATGAGCTCTCGCTGCGTTTGGCAGCTTGGGTTCAGGCACGCGGCATCGCCAGCGCGCTGCCTCAGCTTGGGGCGTTGCACCAAACCTGGCGGGTTTCCTCGCGGCAATAAAAAAGGTTCTTCGCGGACTCTGGGGGAAGAGCGAGTTGACAGTCAGGGAAGCAGGTAAATTGGCAGTCGCCAAACACACCCTTCACCTGTCCCTGCTGTCGCCGTGCATCCTATTGATCTTG
>Ga0114983_1000196_pt1 | contig 25045 bp, 20 predicted proteins | sample Shrwel_input2_RT_FD_87182 | JGI IMG/M metagenome (GOLD analysis project Ga0114983, IMG submission 87182) | Subsurface microbial communities from deep shales in Ohio, USA - Utica-3 well 1 S input2 RT | ecosystem: Environmental > Aquatic > Deep subsurface > Shale gas/oil reservoir > Produced... | reverse complement strand
TGGCGCGGACCAATACCTCCGGCGTGGTGACCGTGGCCGGCGATCCGCGGCACCCGACCAACCTCGGCCGCCTGTGTGTGAAGGGCGCAGCGCTGGCGGAAACGGTGGTGCCGACCGGTCGGCTGCGCTTTCCGGCCCGGCGCGTCGGCGGCGCGCTGCAGCGGCTGTCGTGGACGCAGGCCCTGGATGCCGTTGCGGACGGCTTCCGCCGGATCATCGACCAGCATGGCCCCGATGCCGTGGCCTGGTATGTCTCCGGCCAGCTGCTGACCGAGGACTATTACGTTGCCAACAAGCTGGTGAAAGGCTTCGTCGGCACCGCCAACATCGACACCAATTCGCGGCTCTGCATGTCGTCGGCGGTGGCCGGCCACAAGCGGGCGTTCGGCGAGGACATCGTGCCGGTGTCGTACGACGATCTGGAACGGGCCGAGTTGGTCGTGCTGGTCGGCTCGAACACCGCCTGGTGTCATCCGATCCTGTTCCAGCGGCTGCTCGCGGCACGCGAGCGCAATCCGGCCATGAAGCTGGTGGTGATCGATCCGCGCCGCACCGCGACCAGCGAAATGGCCGACCTGCATCTGCCGATCCGTCCGGGCAGCGATGTCTGGCTGTTCAACGGCTTGCTGAGCTACCTGCATCAGCATGGCGTCATCGACACCGCCTTCGTCGATGCGCACACCCGCGGCTTCGCACGAGCACAAGCGATCGCCGACAACACCGCTGGCGATCTGCGCTCGGTGGCCGCCGCCTGCACGCTCGACCTCGGCGTGCTGACCGCGTTCTGCCAGCTGTTCGCGCGCAGCGAACGCGTGATCACGGCGTTCTCGATGGGCGTCAACCAGTCCTCCAGCGGCACCGACAAGGTCAACGCGATCATCAACTGCCATCTGGCCACCGGGCGCATCGGCAAGCCGGGCGCCGGGCCGTTCTCGATCACCGGCCAGCCGAACGCAATGGGCGGCCGCGAAGTCGGCGGGTTGTCGAACATGCTGGCGGCGCATCTCGATCTCGATCAGCCCGCGCATCGCGAGCGCGTGCAGGACTTCTGGCAGGCGCCGCGCATTGCCGACCAGCCGGGGCTGAAGGCAGTTGATCTGTTCGATGCCATCGACGCCGGCAAGGTCCGCGCGGTGTGGATCATGGCGACCAATCCGGTGGTCAGCCTGCCCGATGCCGACAAGGTCAAACGGGCGCTGGCGAAATGCGAGCTGGTGGTGGTGTCCGACGTGATGGCCGACACCGACACCACCGCGTTCGCGCACCTGCTGCTGCCGGCCCAGGGCTGGGGCGAGAAGGACGGCACGGTGACCAATTCGGAACGCTGCATCAGCCGCCAGCGCGCCTTCCTGCCGGCAATCGGCGAAGCGCGGCCGGACTGGTGGGCGCTGTCCGAGGTGGCGCGGCGCTGGGGCTTTGGCGCGCAGTTCCCGTATACGTCGGCGCACGAGATCTTCGACGAGCATGCGCGGCTGACTGCTTCCGGAAACGCGGACGCCGAAGCGCCGCGCTATCTGAATCTGTCCGGGCTGGTCGGCCTCGGAGCTTCGGCTTATGACGCGCTGATGCCGACGCGCTGGCCGGTTGCCGTCGACGCCAGCCCGACTCCGTTCGCCGATGGCCGCTACTACACGCCGGATCGCCGCGCCCGCTTCGTGCCGACCGCGCCGCAGGCGCCGGCCGGCCGGGTCGACGACGACTATCCGCTGGTGCTGAATACCGGCCGCGTCCGCGATCACTGGCACACGATGACGCGCACCGGGCTGAGCGCACGTCTGGCCACACATGTCGCCGAGCCGTTCGTCGATCTGCACCCGCAGGACGCGCTGCTGTGCGGCGTGCGCGAACAGGAACTGGCCCGCGTCTCGTCACGACATGGCGATTGCGTGCTGCGCGTGCGCCTGTCCGGCGAGATGCCGCGCGGCAGCGTGTTCGTGCCGATTCACTGGAGCGACCGGTTCGCGTCCGATGCGCGCGTCGGCGCGCTGGTCAATCCCGTCGTTGACCCGTTGTCCGGCGAGCCCGAGTTCAAGCACACGCCAGTCAAGGTCGAGCCGTTCGCGGTCGCCTGGCATGGCTTCGCGCTGAGCCGCAGCGGCGACGCGGCGGGGCTGGTCGCCGACGCGGCATGGTGGACGCGGATCGCCGGTGACGGCTGCAGCCGCCACGAACTGGCCGGGCGGCGCAGCGACGGCGACTGGCCAACGCGCGCCCGCGCAATGCTTGGCGTCAGCGCAGCGGACGCCGACTGGCTCGAATACGAGGACGTGGCCGCCGGCGTGTTCCGCGCCGCCCATCTGATCGATGGGCGGCTGCAGGCCTGCCTGCATGTCTCGCCGCGGCCGGATCTGCCGTCACGCGCCTGGCTGTCGAGCCTGTTCGGCAAGGCGCAGCTCGAACCGGCCGATCGCATCGGCTTGCTGATCGGCGAGCCGCCCGCGCGCAGCGAGGATGCCGGCGCCACCGTCTGCGCGTGCTTCGGCGTCGGCCGCAAGACCATCGAGGCCGCGATCCGGGCCGGTGCCGAAACGCCGGCCGAACTCGGCAAGCAGCTGAGCTGCGGCACCAACTGCGGCTCCTGCGTGCCGGAGCTGAAAGGTCTGATCGCCGAAATCCGGGCCCGCCAGCGCGTCACCTGACGATCCGTCACCGATCGCGACACCCCGCCAAAAGACCGGTGCAAATGCCGGCGAGCATTTAGTAACGTGCCATACTAAATTCCCAGCAGCCCGGCCGGTAACAGGTGCGCCGACGCTGCTGCGAAACCCCAAAAAACGGCAGCACGCCAGGAGAGGAGACGCTCATGTCGCTGGACGAGAACACCAAGCACGACACCTTTTACATCGATGGCGACTGGGTCAAGCCGTCGACCGACGCCCGCATCGACGTCATCGGCGCCAACACCGGCCTGTCGATCGGCAACGTGCCGGAAGGCGGCGAAGCCGATATCGACCGCGCCGTCGCCGCTGCCCGCAAGGCCCTCGATGGCGCCTGGGGCGACACCACGCCGGCCGACCGCGCCGCCGTGCTGAACCGCTTTGCCGATGCGATCGAAAAGCGTGCCGACCGCCTGAGCCGCGCCGTCAGCGCCCAGAACGGCATGCCGCTGGCGCTGTCCGAGCAGCTGGAAAGCGGCTATGTCTGCGCGCTGTTGCGCTACTACGCCGCACTGACCCAGAACATGCAGGTCGAAGAGCGCCGGCCTTCGCCGCTCGGTTTCGACACGCTGATCCGCAAGGGTCCGGTCGGCGTCGTCGGTGGCATCGTGCCGTGGAACTTCCCGGTCGTGCTGTCGATGATGAAGATCGGTCCGGCGCTGGCCACCGGCTGCACGATCGTGCTGAAGCCGTCGCCGGGCACCGTGCTCGACTGCTACATCATTGCCGAAGCCGCGCATGAAGCCGGCGTGCCGGCCGGTGTCATCAACTGGGTGCCGGGCGGCCGCGAACTGGGCGCCTACCTGGTTTCGCATCCGGGCATCGACAAGGTCGCGTTCACCGGTTCGACCGGCGCCGGCCGCAAGGTCGCCGAAGTCTGCGGCCGGCTGCTGCGTCCGGTCAGCCTGGAACTCGGCGGCAAGTCGGCGGCGATCATCCTCGACGACGTCAACATCGAACACCTGCTGCCGGGCCTGCACTTCGCCTCGTTCGGCAACAACGGCCAGATCTGCGCGCTGTCGTCGCGCATCCTCGCCCCGGCCAGCCGCTATGACGAGATCGTCGATGCGATCGCCGGCCTCGCCAAGGGCCTGAAGGTCGGGAGCAGTCTCGACAAGGACACGCAGATCGGGCCGCTGGCCTCGTCCGAGCACCGCGCCCGCGTCGAAAGCTACATCGCCAAGGGCAAGGTCGAAGCGCGCCTGGTCGCCGGTGGCGGCCGTCCGAAGGGCGTCGGCGACGGCTGGTTCGTCGAGCCGACGGTGTTCGCCGACGTCGACAACAGCGCCGTGATCGCGCAGGAAGAAATCTTCGGACCGGTGCTCAGCGTCATCAAGTACCGCGATGAAGAGGAAGCGGTGAAGATCGCCAACGATTCGGAGTTCGGCCTTGGCGGTACCGTCTGGTCGTCGGATTCCAAGCGCGCTCAGGCGATTGCCCGCCGCGTGCAGACCGGCACCATCGGCGTCAACGGCTACATGATCGATCTCGCCTCGCCGTTCGGCGGCATCAAGGCGTCCGGCCTCGGCCGCGAGATGGGTCCGGAATCGCTGGCGGCCTACCAGCAGCTGAAGTCGATCTACCTGCCGGCGGGCTGATCCGGCCTCGGCGGCAGATCCGGGCGGCTGCGCAGCGATGCGCAGCCGCTTTTTTATTGCCCTTCGGCGGGCAAAAAAAACCGGCAAGGCCTTGCGGCCCGCCGGCAATGTTCCAACCCCTGGGTGAACCTGTGCTGGCGGCTCCAATGGGCTCGCCGCCAGCGTTGATCGTGTCGATGCGGCCTATAACGTTGGAAAGCGGAAATTGGATGCAGCCGAATAACGCGAACAGCGAATCGGTCGCCCGCAGTGCCGGCGGACGCGCGGCGGCGGTGCCGCGATGAGCGTCCGAAGCGATTCGCAACGCCGGTGCTATGCTTTTTTTCGAGCACTCGACGGGTCTCCTCCATGCGCAACATCCTTCTCGGCTGCGGCCTGCTGCTGACCGCGTCGATGCTGACCGCCGCTCGGGCCGACGTGCTGAATCTGCCGGCCCCGGCCCCAGCCAAGGCGACTGCCAGCGCCGCGCTGCCGATCCGTGGCGAATCGCAGCGCACGGTGCTGAGTCGCTACGGCGAGCCCGCCAAGCGCCACGCAGCGGTCGGCGGCGGCTCGGCGGCGCAGCCCCCGATCACCCGCTGGGACTACGCCGGCTTTTCGGTGTTCTTCGAGAACAGCCATGTCGTCGACGCCGTGGTGCCGGGCGCGCCGGCACCGCTGTTCAATACCGGCGAGCTGCGGGCCACCGGCGGCGGTTGAAGCTGCGCGCGCGATCCGCGCGGCACGGTCATCTCAACCTGAGACAATCGCGGCCCTGACCTCCTTCAGACCGCACCCGATTCCGGCATGAGCCACCGACAGACCCTCCCGCCCGAGTGGGCGCCGCAAGCCGCCGTGATGCTGACCTGGCCGCGCCAAGACGGCGATTTCGCACGTCATTTCGCCGCCGTCGAGCGCAACTTCATCGCCATCGCGGTCGCCATCGGCCGCTTCCAGAACCTGCATGTCAACGTTGCCGAAGGCGCCGACGCGCTGCAGGCGCGGCTGATTGCGGCCGGCGTGCCGCGCGAGCGGCTGATCGTCCACGAAGTGCCGAACGATGATGTCTGGGCCCGCGATCACGGCCCGATCACCGTGGTCCGTGATGGCCGGCTGGTGCATCTGGACTTCACGTTCAACGGCTGGGGCAACAAGTTTTCGGCCGAGCGCGACAACGCGCTGACCCGCAAGCTCGACCAGTACGGCGCCTGGTCGGCGCCGGTGGACACGATCGACTTCGTGCTCGAAGGCGGCGCGCTGGAAGTCGACGGTCACGGCACCTTGCTGACCACCGAACGCTGTCTGCTGGCACCGACCCGCAATCCGCATCTGAGCAAAGTCCAGATCGAGGATCTGCTGAAGGCCCAGCTTGGCCTCGACCGCGTGCTGTGGCTGAGCCACGGCGACCTGATCGGCGACGACACCGACGGCCACATCGACACGATCGCCCGCTACTGCGATCCGAGCACCATCGTCTACCAGGGCTGCGACGATCACAGTGACGCCCACTTCGATGACCTTGCCGCGATGGCCGACGAACTGCGGGCACTGCGCGACTGGCAGGGCCAGCCTTACCGGCTGGTGGCGCTGCCGCTGCCCACCGCGATCCACGATCCGGACGACGGCCGCCGCCTGCCGGCCGGCTACGCGAACTTCCTGATTCTCAACGGCGCGGTGCTGGTGCCGGTCTACGGCCAGCCACTCGATGCCGTGGCGCTCGACCTGATCCGGCCGGTCTTTCCGGACCGTGAAGTGATCGGCATCGACTGCAATGCGCTGATCCAGCAGTACGGCGGCCTGCATTGCGTGACGATGCAGATTCCGGCGCTGGTCTGAACAAGGAACCCACGATGGCAAACAAGATCCTCAAGGTCGGCCTGGTCCAGCAGGCCTGTTCCAGCGACCGCGCCGTCAGCATCGCCGCCAGCGAAGCCGGTGTGCGCGAGGCCGCGGCACGCGGCGCGCAGCTGGTGCTGCTGCAGGAACTGCACACCAGTCTGTATTTCTGCCAGCACGAATCGACCGATCTGTTCGACCTCGCCGAAACCATTCCCGGCCCGTCGACCGAATGGCTCGGCCGGCTGGCCAAGGAACTGGGCATCGTGCTGGTGGGCAGCCTGTTCGAACGCCGCGCACCGGGGCTATACCACAACACCGCCGTGGTGCTGGAGCGCGATGGAACGCTGGCCGGCAAGTACCGGAAGATGCATATCCCGGACGATCCCGGCTACTACGAGAAGTTCTACTTCACGCCGGGCGACCTGGGTTTCGAACCGATCCAGACCAGTGTTGGCAAGCTCGGCCTGCTGGTCTGCTGGGACCAGTGGTATCCCGAGGCGGCACGGCTGATGGCGCTGGCCGGCGCCGACCTGCTGCTGTACCCGACCGCGATCGGCAACAACCCGGAAGATCCCGAAGACGAACGCGAACGTCAGCGCGAAGCCTGGGTGACGATCCAGCGGGCGCATGCCGTCGCCAACGGCTTGCCGGTGGTAGTCGCGAATCGCATCGGCTTCGAACCGGACCCGACCGGCCAGACGCCGGGCCAGCGCTTCTGGGGCACCAGCTTCGTGGCCGGTCCGCAGGGCGAATTCCTGGCGCGGGCGTCGACCGATCAGCCGGAGGTGCTGGTCGTCGATGTCGACCTCGCCCGCTCGGAAAACGTCCGTCGCTGGTGGCCGTTCCTCAGGGATCGACGGATTGAGGCCTACGGCGATCTGGTTCGGCGCTTCCGCGACTGAATCGCGCGATCGGGGTGACAGATGTCACTCCGCAATGCTGACGGCGGCAACTGCCGGCGTGGCGACGCCGAACCTAATCTGTCCTCACCAACGGAGGGCATGACGATGACCGGATACAGGCGAGGCATGGCGCGACTGCGCCGCGCAGTGGGCAAGGGCTGGGCGGGGCTGATGATCTCCGGCGCCTTCACGATTGCCGGGCTGCCGTGGACGCTCGGCGATCGGCTCGGGCCGCCGGACTGGCTGGTGCAACGGTTGTCAGCATCGGCGCACGGCAGCTGCCCGTTGCAGTCGGCCGAACGGCACGATGCCGCGGCGACGGTCTTGCGCGGCAATGGCGCCAGCCAGGCGGGGGGCGGGCTGTGACGGCGCGGCCCGATGCGCTGCTCGACCCCGCGCCGTCTGCGGATCCGGCCCTGCCGACGCTGATCGATCGCCTGCTGCGGCCGCACCCGAACGCGCTCGCCATCGAGCGCGGCAACGGCCGACCGACGATTTCCGGTGGCGCCTGGTTCCCGCTGATCAACCTGATCTGGCTGGTCTGGGTGTTCATCGCGCCGTGGCTGTCCGACAGCGCCAACCCGCAGCGCACGCTGCTGACCTACGCAACCGTGCCGCTGTTCCTCGGCGGCTATCTGCGCGCCTGGTATGGCGATCGCCGCCACGCCCGGCACTACACCGCCGCCATCGCGGCGCTGGCACTGCTGACCGTGCCGCTCGGCACCACGGTGTCGTACCTGATCTATACCGGTGCGCTGCTGCCGTTCGTGCTGCAGCCACGCGCGGTGCTGCTGGCGCTGGCCGCCGTGCTGGCGGTGTTCGTCGCCGTGGCCATGCTGGCCGGCGCACACCTGATCCCGGTGCTGGGCTGGACGATCACCACCGCCGCGATCACCGCGCTGAACCTGTTCTTCGCGATCAATACCCGTCGCGATGCCGAGTTGCGGCTGTCGCAGCAGGAGGTCCGGCGGCTGGCCGCGACGGCGGAACGCGAGCGGATCGGCCGCGACCTGCACGACCTGCTTGGCCACAGCCTGTCGCTGATCGCGATGAAGTCCGAACTGGCCGACCGGCTGTTCGATCGCGATCCCGATGCTGCACGCGGTGAAGTGCGCGAGCTGCGCCAGATTGCCCGCGAATCGCTGGCCGAAGTCCGCGCTGCCGTGACCGGCTTTCGCGCCACCGGCCTCGCCGCCGAGCGGGTATCGGCCCGGCTGTTGCTGGCGTCCGGCGGCACGCAGCTGCACGGCGGTGACCACTGGCCGCCACTGCCCGCCGATATCGATGCCGCACTGGCGCTGTGCCTGCGCGAAGCGGTGACCAACATCCATCGCCATGCCGCCGCTTCGGAGGTCGACATCGATTTGCGCATCGATGCCGGCAGTGTCTGGCTGCGGATCGACGACAACGGCCGCGGCGGCATTGACGATGGCCTGCCCGGCAACGGCCTGCGCGGCATTCGCGAGCGTCTCGCGCCGCTCGGCGGCCGGCTCGATATCCGCTCGCCACGCGGTGGCGGCACGCGGCTGGAACTGTGCGTGCCGCTTGCTGCCAGGGGCCCAGCGGCATGAGCCGCGACGACGGCAAGTCGCCCGGCGCGCTGCGCATCGTGCTGGCCGAGGATCAGGTGCTGCTGCGCAGCGCACTGACCACGCTGCTGAACTTCGAGCCCGATCTCGACGTGGTGCGTGCCTGCGCCGATGGCGAAGCGGCGTGGCTGGCGGTGCAGGAGCTGAAGCCCGATCTGCTGGTGTCGGACATCGAGATGCCGGTGCTGACCGGCCTGGAACTGGCGGTGCGGATTGCCGAACGCGGCATCCGCACCAAGGTCGTGATCGTCACCACGTTCGCGCGCGCCGGCTATCTGCGCCGTGCGCTGGACGCCGGCGTGGTCGGCTATCTGCTGAAGGACGCGCCAGCCGAGCAGCTTGCCGACGCGCTGCGCAAGGTCCAGCGCGGCGTGCGGGTCGTCGACCCGCAGCTCGCGGTTGCCGCCTGGAGCGAGGCCGACCCGCTCAACGAGCGCGAGCGCCGCGTGCTGCGCCTGGCCGGCGAAGGGGTGTCCGCCGCCGACATCGCCGCCCAGCTGCATCTGTCACACGGCACGGTGCGCAACTACCTGTCGGAAGCGATCGGCAAGCTCGGCGCCGCCAACCGCATCGAGGCCTACCGCCTTGCTCGGCAGAAGGGCTGGCTGTAGCGGAACAGGCGATCGCACAGCCTGAACAGACGTCGCCCGAATCGACACGGTGCCGGCACGACCTGCCGGCAAGCGCCGTCATCCAGAACGGCTACGGCCCGCAAGAGGCCCGGCGGCTTCAGCGCATCGGCAGGCGCTGCCAGGATCCGTAGACCGGATTCGGCAGCAGGAAGTAGCGCGTGCCGAACTGGCCGGCATCGCCGATATCGACCTGCGACAGATACGGGAAGTCCTTGATGTTGTCGCCGATGTAGGCCAGCACCTTCTGCGCGGGCAAGCGCGCCGAAGCAACGCCGACTTCCTCGATCAGCCGGAAGCGGCTGTTCTTGTCGAGGTCGGTGCGATCCTTGGCCAGCAGCAGCACATCGACGTGGATACCGACCTTGGCCAGATTGGAGGCCGTCGCGGCGCGGTGCGGAACGTCCTCGCGGTTGCTGACCACGATCAGCCGACCGCCGAGCTTGTGCACGGCCGCGGCAAACGCGGCGGCGCCCGGCACGGCATCGGCTTTCTCGGACAGCACCCACTGCGTCCAGCGATCCGGGTCGTGCGTGGTCACGCCCTGAACCTGATCGGCGCACTCGGCCTTGGAATTGTCGAGCAGCGTCTCGTCGGCATCGGCGACCACGGCCCAGGTGCCGGCCGCCCGGCCACGCGCCAGCGCCGTGACCCGCTCGGTCGCCAGCCGGAACACCTGCTCGTACGAGGCGCGACGCTCCGCCGACGCCTGATACCAGCGCAGTGCACCGGTCGCCTTGCCGCTTTGCTCCAGCTGCCGACAGACCACGTCGTAGTCGATCGGGCCGAGCGGCACCGAGGAGGACGACGGGGAAGAGGCGCAACCGGCGATCAACACGGCGGCAGCGGCGAAGCAGGCAGTTCGGATCATGGCGGGCGAGAGGTGGAGACGCAGTGGCAGTGGCAGGTGCGGTCTTGGTCGCAGGGCCGAAAGTCTGCCGCAGCCGGGCTGCGCTTCACCAGTGGTCAACTTCTCGCGCGTTCGATGATCCGGGTCGTCGAGTAGCCGTCGTGGAAGTCGAGAATCACCGTCTGGCCGCCATGGGCCGTGACGACGTCGTGACCCGCCACCTGTTCCGGCCGGTAGTCGCCACCCTTGACCAGCAGATCGGGCAGCACTTCGGTGATCAGCCGCAGCGGCGTGTCTTCGGAAAACGGCACGACCCAGTCGACGCACTTCAGCGCCGCCAGCATCCGCATCCGGTCGTCGGTCGAGTTCAGCGGCCGCGTCGGCCCCTTGAGCCGCTTGACCGAATCATCGGTATTGACGGCGACGATCAGCACATCGCCGAGCTTGCGGGCGGCTTCCAGATAACGAACGTGGCCGACATGCAGCAGATCGAAGCAGCCATTGGTCATCACCACGACCTGACCCTGGGCCTGCGCCTGCCGGACCCGCTCCAGCAATTCCGGCTCGTCGAGCACGGCGCTGTCGTCCTCGTGCTCACGGCGCATGGCCCGCAGCAATTCGGCCTGGGTGACGGTGGCGGTACCGAGCTTGCCGACGACGATGCCGGCCGCCAGATTCGCAACCCGCGCCGCGTGCGCGAAGTCATGGCCGGCCGCCAGTGCCGCGCCGAACGTGGCAATCACCGTGTCGCCGGCACCGGTGACATCGAACACTTCGCGCGCTTCGGTCGGCAGGTGCAGCGGCGGCTGATTCGGCGCCAGCAAGGTCATGCCGTTCTCGCTGCGCGTGACCAGCAAGGCGTCGATGCCCAGTTCGTCACGAAGCTTCGTGCCCTTGGCGACGATCGTCGCCTCGTCCGGGCAAGGGCCGACCACGGCTTCCAGTTCCGACAGGTTCGGGGTGATCAGCGTTGCGCCGCGGTACGGCCGCCAGTCGCTGCCTTTCGGATCGACCAGCACCGGCAGGTTGCGGGCCCGGGCTTCGGCGATCATCGCGCTGGCGTCGGCCAGCGTGCCCTTGCCGTAGTCCGACAGCACGACGATCTGCGCGTCATCCAGGCCGGCGCGAAAGCGCCCGAGCAGCGCGCCGCGATCGAAAGCGCCGGCCACGGCCAGCGATTCCTCGAAGTCCAGACGAATCAGCTGCTGGTTGCGGCTGAGCACGCGCAGCTTGGTGATCGTCGGGCACGCAGGCGCTTCGGTGAAGTCGGGCTGAACCAGGCGGTCGGTCAAGGCACTGCGCAGCCTAGCCGCCGCGTCGTCGCGCCCGACCACGCCGAGCAGCCGCACCTGCGCACCGAGCGACGCGATGTTCAGCGCGACGTTGGCAGCACCACCGGGGCGGGTCTCGTCCTTCTGGATGCGCACCACCGGCACTGGCGCTTCCGGGGAAATGCGGCCGGTCGGCCCGACCCAATAGCGATCAAGCATCACATCGCCGACCACCAGCACGCGGGCGCTATCGAAGTTGGGAATGGCGGTCTGCATGGCGGTCAGTCGAGTCGTGTGCGATGGCTTGCGCAGCAAGCTGAGAAGCAGCCACAGAGCGCAAGGGCGCAAAAAGAGGAAAGGACGCAAAGAACAGCAAGCGCTTTTCTTTGCGTCCTTTCCTGGCTTTCCCTTTGCGCCCTTGCGTTCAGCTTCGGGTCGTTTCAGGCCGCCCGACGTGCCTCAAGCATCAAGCCGCCTTGGCAGCAGCCTGCGGATTGGTATGGGCACGCCATTCGGCGTACTCGCTGCGCTCGCCCTTGACCGTCGCGACGTACAGCTGCTGCAGCTTTTCGGTGATCGGCCCGCGCTTGCCGTTGCCGATCGAACGGTTGTCGACTTCGCGGATCGGCATCACTTCGGCGGCGGTGCCGGTGAAGAAGGCTTCATCGCAGATATACAGCTCGTCGCGAGTGATGCGCCGCTCGCGGCACTCGATGCCTTCGTCGGCAGCGAGCTGCATGATGGTCTTGCGGGTGATGCCATCGAGGCAGGAATTCAGGTCCGGCGTGTGCAGCACGCCATCCTTGACCAGGAAGATGTTCTCGGCGCTGCCTTCGGCGATGTGGCCGCTCATGTCGAGCAGGATCGCTTCGTCGTAGCCGTCCTTCAGCACTTCGTTCAGCGCCAGCATCGAGTTGATGTAGTTGCCGTTGGCCTTGGCCCGGCACAGCATCGAATTGACGTGGTGGCGGGTGTAGCTGGAGGTGCGCACACGGATACCGCGCTCGACGTTGTCGGCGCCGAGGTAGGCGCCCCAGGTCCAGGCCGCGACCATCACGTGGGTCTTCAGGTTGTCGGCGCGCAGGCCCATGCCTTCGGCGCCGTAGAACACCATCGGCCGCAGGTAGGCTTCCTTCAGCTTGTTGGTGCGCAGCACTTCGAGGCAGGCCTCGTTGATGACGTCCGGCGCGAACGGCATCTTCATGCCGAGGATCTTCGCCGAGTTGAACAGGCGCTTGGTGTGCTCTTCGAGACGGAAGATCGCCGTGCCTTTCGGCGTGTGATACGCACGAACGCCTTCGAAGCAGCCGACGCCGTAATGCAGCGTGTAGGTCAGCACATGGGTGTTGGCATCGCGCCACGGCACCATTTCGCCGTCCAGCCAGATGAACCCGTCGCGGTCGGCCATCGTCGTCATTGCAATCAATCCTCGGAGTTCAGGTGCCAGCAGGCTGCGGAAGTGGGCGGGGGCACGCGGTGTCAGCAGTGCCAAACCGCCGCATTATAAATCTGCAAGCACATTCAGGCTTGCCAAAATCGCATCCGGGTGAATGCCGATCAGGCAGTCCAGATGCGCGCCGGGCGCTTTCAGCGGGCATTGCCGCTCGAAACACGGACTGCAGGCCAGCCGGCGGTAATGGATCGCACGGGTCTCGGTCATCGGTGGCGTGTGGTCCGGTGTCGACGAGCCATAGATCGCGATGACCCGGGCGCCGGCTGCAGCGGCGATGTGCATCGGGCCGGAGTCGTTGCAGACCACCGCGCGGGCATCGGCAGCCAGATCGACGACATCGACCAGGCTGGTCTTGCCGCACAGATTGATCGCGCCGCCCTTCGCAGCCCGGGCGATCGACTCGCCCAGCGCCTGCTCCTTCTTCGAGCCGATGATCCAGCTGCGCACACCGCGCCGGGCAAGGCTGGCGGCCACGCTGGCGTAATGCGCGGCCGGCCACTGCTTGGCCGGGCCGTACTCGGCACCCGGCATCAGTGCCACCGCCGGACCGGTACCCAGGCCGAGCCGCTCGCGCAGTTCAACGGCGCGCGCCGCATCGGCCCGGAAGCGCGGCTGTGGCACCGCTGGCGCCACCGTCACCCGGCCTTCCTCGGCCAACGCGACGAAACGCTGCGGCGTGGTGGTCAGCAGCGTCTTGTCGAGTCGGCGCAGATCGTTGAGCAGGCCGTAGCGCAGTTCGCGGGCGTAGCCGGTGCGCCGCGGAATGCCCGCGAAGAATGGCACCACGGCCGATTTCCACGAGTTCGGCAGCACGATCGCCTGCCCATAGCCACGCTCGCGCAGTGACTGGCCCAGCGTCCGTCGGCCGGCGAAATTGAATTCGCCATGCGCGAACGGCAGCTCGATGCCGGCGCGGATCTCCGGCATCCGCTCAATGATCGGCAGCGACCAGCCAGGCGCCAGCACATCGATCGCCGCGTCCAGGTGGCGCTCCCGCAAGCGGATGAACAGCGATTGCGCCATCACCATGTCGCCCACCCAGGCCGGGCCGACGATCAGCAGATCGCTGCTCACCGGCAGGACTCGGTCGATGACGGTGCTGACGCGGCGGAAGCGACGCGCGCGACGGAAAGGGCAATCAGGGGCATGGCCCGCAGTTTATCCGCTTGATGCGCACGCTTATCCTTGCGCGCCGCGCTGGCTTGCGCGGCGCTCAAGGCCGATGACGATGACCTCCGCTGCGACTGCTGTACCGCGTCCCCGCCGACCCTGGCTGGCGCCACTGATGGGGCTGAGCTTCGTCGCCATCTGGTGCACTGGCTACCCGGCCGCGAAGATCATCGTCGGCCACAGCGGGCCGTTCACTGCGCTGACGATGCGCTTCGCGCTGGCAGCGCTGATCTTCGGCCTGCTCGCGGTGGTCAGCCGAGTGCGCTGGCCCGGATGGCGTGCCGTCGGTCACAGCGCCGTGGTCGGCTGCCTGCAGCTGGCCATGCAGTTCGGCGGCGTCTACGGGGCGATGCGGCTTGGCGCCAGCGGCAGCTTCGCGGCGCTGGTGATCGGTTCGATGCCGCTGGCGGTGTCCGGCTTCGCCTGGGCCACCGGCGAACGGATCGGCCGGCTGCAATGGCTGGGACTGATCGTCGGCTTCGCTGGCGTCTGGCTGGTGATCGGCAACAGCCTGCTCGATGCGCAGGCAAGCCCGCCTGCGATCGCGCTGCTGCTGATCGGGCTGGTCGGCATCGCCAGCGGCACGCTGTACCAGAAGCGCCATGGCTCGACGATCGACCTGCGCGCCGGACTGGCGATCCAGAACCTGGCCGCGACGCTGGCGCTGCTGCCGCTGGCGCTCGGCGTCGACCACTTCCATTTCGACGGCACGCCGACCTTCTGGAAAGCGACTGCGTGGATCGTGCTGGTCAACTCGGTTGGCGGCTTCGCGCTGCTGTTCCTGCTGATCCGCAACGGCGCCGCCACCCAGGTCGCCGCGCTGTTCTACCTGGTGCCGGCAGTCGGCGCGCTGATGAGTCACTTCGCGCTCGATGAAGTGCTGACGCCGCTGGAGATCGCCGGCTTCTTCGTGGCCGCCGCCGGTGTCTGGCTCGGCACCCGCCCGGTGCGTGCGTGAACGGGTGCTGCCACGACCGATGGCAGCGATCAGCCGATGGCCGGTCAGCAATGCGATAAGTGACTGGTGCGACAGAAATAATGCCGCATTGCGACCTACTCGAACGGGTATTACCGCCCCACCCCCCCAAGCCTAGCGTCCGACCACGATACTGCCAGCCGCAGGGGTGATCAGGGTTTGACTCGGCAGTCGGACAAAACGAGCGAGGCATCCATTCTGGACAGTCCGCCAAGTCCCGGGAGGAAGACGATGAGTTCGATTGGCAGCACATGGTGGCGTGCGGTACCGGTGTGCCTGGCATTGACCGGCACCGCCGCACAGGCGCAAGACGCTGGCGAAGCAGCGGCAGAACCGGTTCCGGAACCCGAACAGAGCAGCGGCGGCTGGCTCGGCAACCCGGCCTTCAGTGCCAACTTCAGCGGTTTCGTGCGGGCCGAGACGGCGATCTCGACGGCCGGCTCCAAGAACAATCCATTCAATCAGCAGGGCAACCTGTTCAATGGCCGCACCGTCACCCGCAACTTCGCGCTGACGGCGCCGGATGGCACGGTGATCCCGGTCAGCGACACCACGACCCGCACCGGCGACCAGGACTCCGGGCGCGTCAATCTGTCGATCCTGCGTGCGCGGCTTGAAGCCGACATCAAGTTCACCAGCAACCTGTCGCTGCAGGCCAAGGGCACGCTGATCTACGACCCGCGCCTGTACACCGAATTCCAGCCGCGCGACTACAACAGCCAGGCGGCAGGCAAGCTCTATGGCCGCGCGAATTACTTCGAGTACGTGGCCGAAGGCAAGAACCACCCCAACCCGCTGGAATGGGGCGGCCAGAACTATCTGATCAGCCTGCCCGCGCTGTTCCTCGACTACCAGGACGGCCCGCTGAACGTGCGCATCGGCAACCAGCAGATCGCCTGGGGTCAGGCGATCTTCTTCCGTGTGCTCGACGTGCCGGATGGTCTGGATCTGCGCCGTCACTCGCTGCTCGACTTTGCGTCGGAGGAATTCTCCGACAAGCGCGTGCCGGCGCTGGCGATCCGCACCTCGTACCAGATCAACGATGACTGGCTGGTCGACGCCTATTTCCAGAAATTCCAGCCGACCGTCTACGGCAATCCGAACACCCAGTACAACGCGATCGCATCGCAGTTCACCGTCCACGACATGTACGGCAACTTCGATTCGAAGTTCAGCTACGGCATGCGCTTCAAGGGCACCGTCGGCGATCTCGGCGTGCAGGCCATCGCCGCACGGCGCTACAACCCGGATGGCGTGTTCCGCTGGGCCAAGTCCGGCGTCAACCGCGACATCCCGGGCCTGCCCGGCTCTGGCCTGGTGCTGCAGGACACCGCGTTCGAAGTCGATTCGACTGGCGTCTGGTCGGCCGATGAATGGTTCACCTACGCGGCTGCCTCGCGTCTCAACGGCGTCACCGGCCTGAATGCCGCAGTGTCGGAGTTCCCGGCGGCGGCGCTGCTCGGTGCCTTCGTGGTGCCGACGCCGGACGGTCCGCAGTCAGGGTATGACCTCGCCGCGGTGCAGCTGAACACGTTCTTCGCACTGGCCGGCGGCTTTCTCGAAGGCCGCAGCGAAGGCGGCCTGCGTGGTCACATCGGGCGCGAATACCGGGCGGAAACCAACTTGGGCGGCGGCCTGAGCTATGTCATCAACGGCGAACCGGGCTCGCTGCTCGACCAGCTGATCATCAACTTCGAAGCGCTGTACACGCCGGATCGCACGTTCACCGACCCGAGCCTGCGGCAGGCGTTCCTGAAGCAGTCGGAGTTCACGACGGCACTGGTGGTCGAGAAGTACCAGCGCTTCTTCTCCGCCGTGCCGGCGACCTACCTGGTCGCCCAGTGGCTGCACAAGACGCGCAGCGATCTGTTCGGGCGTTCGCTGCGCGGCCAGGGCGGCGACCAGCAGACCGTCGCCCCCGGTGTCAGTGGTGGCTATGACGCCGTGGTGTTCGCGATGCAGCAGCCGTTTCCGCAGCTGATCTGGCGGGCCGATCTCGCGGTGCTCTACGACACCCAGGGCGGCGTGCTGATCCAGCCGGCCTTGCGCTGGAAGCCGAACGGCGATGTCACCGTCGACATGTTCTACAACTACGTCAACGGCCATCTGTCGAACAGCAACTCGAACAGCCTGTCGACGGTCGACTATGCCGACGAAGTGACCTTGCGCATCGGCTACCAGTTCTGACCCCGGCTGCAGCCTTGCGCAATCAGAAAGCCCCGGTGCCATGCACCGGGGCTTTTTCGTTGACGCCGCCGCGGCTGCGCCCTAGTCGGCCGCCGCCATCTTCACCAGCAACTGCCGCGCCTTGACCTGATCACCGGCCGAGACACTGACGGTCTCGACAACACCTGCCAGCGGCGCGCCCAGCTGGAACTCCATCTTCATCGCTTCGAGCACGGCCAGCGTCTGGCCCTTGCTCACCTGATCGCCGGGCTTGACCAGCACCGCGACGATCTTGCCGTCGCTGTGCGCGCTGATCCGGCCATCGGAGCCGGCAGCCGTCGTTTCGGCCGGCGCGTAGCTGCGGTCGATGAAGCATTCGGTGACGCCATCGGCCATCAGCCACAGGGCATCGCCAGCGCCACGGGCGTAGCGTGCGCGGCCCTGCACGCCGTCGATCCGATAGCGGAAGTCACCGGGCGCCACGTCGCTGACTGCAAGTTCCACGGTCTCGCCATCAATCACCGCCTGGAACTGCGCGCCATTGCGCACCTGCAGTTCGATGGCGCGATCGCGGCTGCCCCAGCGCAGGCTGAACGCGGCCGGCGTCGCGTGGCTGGAATGCCAGCCGAGCAGGTCGGGATCGAGGCCGTGATCGGCGGCCAGACGCTGCGCCTCGTCGAGATACAGCGCCACTGCCGCCAGCAGCCATTGCCGCGCCGTCGGCTGCGCGCTGGCCAGCGCCTGCTGCGGAAAGTGCTGGCCGACGAACGCCGTGCTGAAGTCGCCGGACGCGAAGACATCGGTGGCCAGGATCGCGGCCAGATAGTCCTTGTTCGAAGCGACACCGAGCAGTGCGGTATCGCGCACCAGGCTCAGCAGCCGCGTGCGCGCCGTCTCGCGGTCCTCGCCCCAGGCAATCAGCTTGGCCTGCATCGAGTCGTAGTGCGGACTGATCGCGCGCCCCGTTTCAAGGTAGCTGTCGATGCGCAGCCCATCGCCCGTCGGCGTCTCCCACAGCAGCACGTCGCCGGTCTGCGGCAGGTAGTTCTGGCGCGGGTCTTCCGAGCACAGGCGCACTTCGATCGCATGGCCGTAGGCGTTGTCGCGGATGTCGTCCTGCGTCATCGGCAGCGGCTCGCCTTGCGCGATGCGCAGCTGCCAGGCCACCAGATCGACGCCGTAGACCAGTTCGGTCACCGGATGCTCGACCTGCAGCCGCGTGTTCATTTCCAGAAAGTAGAACGCGCCGTCCTTCGCCAGCAGGAACTCGACCGTGCCGGCGCCGACGTAATTCACGGCCTTCGCTGCCGCGACCGCAGCAGCACCCATGCGCTGGCGCAGCGCGGCATCGACGGCCGGGCTCGGCGCTTCCTCGACGACCTTCTGGTTGCGGCGCTGGATCGAGCAGTCGCGCTCGCCGAGATGCACGACAGCGCCATGACGATCGCCGAACACCTGGATTTCGACATGGCGGGCATCGATCACCGCTTTTTCGATCAGCAGCTGGCCGCTGCCGAAGGCATTGGCGGCTTCCGAGCGCGCCGATGCGATCGCCGCAGCCAGTTCGGCTTGGTCATGAACCAGCCGCATGCCGCGTCCGCCGCCGCCCGCCGCTGCCTTGACCATCACCGGCAGGCCGGCCTTCTTCGCTTCGGCGATCAGCGTGGCATCGGACTGGTCATCGCCCTGGTAGCCCGGCACGCAGGGCACGCCGGCCGCCAGCATCAGCCGCTTCGAGGCGCTCTTGTTGCCCATCGCGGCGATCGACGCCGGGTCCGGACCGATGAACACCAGACCGGCGTCCTGCACGGCCTGCGCGAAATCGGCGCGCTCGGACAGGAAGCCATAGCCCGGATGGATGGCATCGGCGCCGCTGGTCCTGGCAGCCGCGAGGATCGCGTCGATCGACAGGTAGCTGTCCTTGGCCGCGGCCGGTCCGATGCGCACTGCTTCGTCGGCCGTACGTACATGCAGCGCGCCGACATCGGCATCGCTGTAGACGGCGACCGTGCGATAGCCCTGCGCGCGCGCGCCGCGCAGCACGCGGACCGCGATCTCGCCACGGTTGGCAACCAGAACCTTGCTGTAACGCTTGCTCACGTCGGAACTCCCGATTGCGTCAGATGCAGCCGCTGCTCGGCCAGCCAGTCGGCTGAGCAGCGCTCGAAATAAGCCAGCGGCCCGAAGGACGCATAGGCGGGATGCGGGAAGCGGCGTTCGCCGCATCGGTGCAGGCCGCACTTCAGCAGCACGTGCTGCGAGGGGCGGTTGTCGATGTGCGTGTTGGCCATCAGCAGCGGCAGACCCAGCCGGGTGTAGCCGTAATACAGCAGCGCGCGACTCATCTCGGTGGCATAGCCAAGCCCCCAGTAGCGACGATGCAGGCGGTAGCCGACCTGGATCAGCGACTCGCCCTGCACGTGGTTCAGCAGGTGGAAGCCGACCTGCGCGCCGCTGGCCCGCTCGATCGTGGCCCAGACGCCGAGCCCCGGATGCTGGTCGTAGTAATCGAGGATGCGCGTCTGCAGCATCGCGGCGCTGTCGTCGGCAGACGCCGGCCCGCCGAGCCAGCGCATCACGTCCGGATCGGCGTTCAGCGCAATCAGCGCCGGCAGATCAGCCGCCGTATAGCGCCGCAGGCGCAGGCGCGCGGTGGTCAGGCCATCGCCGGCATCGGCGGGCTGCGCGGCAGTCACGGTGCGGTCTGCACCTGGCAGTTCGACATCAGCACGATGCCGTTGCGCGAAGCAGTGGCCTTCTCGCCGATGACCCGGACATTGACGAAGTCGCCGAGAAACAGCGTGCCGTTGTCGGTCGTCACCGGCCGCAGAACATGGGTTTCGTGATCGATCTCGACGCGGGCGCGCTGGTCGTCGAACAGCTTCAGCACCAGTTCCTTGCCATTGCCGCAGCGGTAGACCACGCGCTGGTATTCCTTCGCAGCCTCGACCGGCGGCGGCGGCACGGTTTCGGTCTGCAGCTTCGAGAACGGCTTGTCGTCTGCGGCCTTGCTGCCGGCCGCATCAGCGGACGGGGCAGCAGACGGTTCGGCGGACTTGTCGCGGCCGCAGCCGGCGGTGATCGCGGCGGCCAGCAGCAGCATCGGGATCACGGGATTCAGCGTGTTCATCGGCACTCCGTGCATCGTGGGTCGACAGATCTCGGGCGATCCTCGCTTCAGGCCTTGCGCTTGCCGCCGTAGCCCAGCCCCTTGGCGAGAATGCGCAGCATGATCTCGTCGGCACCACCGCCGATCGAATGCAGGCGCAGGTCGCGGTAGAACTGGGCGACCGACGAATCCCACATGTAGCCCTGCCCGCCCCAGTACTGCAGGCAGCTGTCGGTGACTTCGCGGGCCAGGCGGCCGCTCTTCAGCTTGGCCATCGAGGCCAGCATCGTCGCGTCGCGGCCGGCGACGTGCTCGCTGGTGGCGCGGTAGGTCAACGCGCGCAGTGCTTCGACTTCAGTGGTCAGCTCGGCCAGCCGGTAGGCGATCACCTGGTTGTCGATCAGCGCGCCGCCAAACGCCTTGCGGTTGCGGGTGTACTCGGCGGTGTCGCTGATGACCTTTTCCATCGCCGTGAGAATGCTGGCGGCCAGGAAGATCCGCTCTTCCTGGAACTGCTGCATCTGGTAGACGAAGCCGCGGCCTTCCTCGCCGATCAGGTGGCGCACCGGCACCCGCACTTCATCGAGAAAGATCAGCGCGGTGTCGCTGGAGCGCTGGCCGAGCTTGTCGAGCTTGGTCTTGCGATCAACACCCTTGGCATCGAGCGGCACGACGATCAGCGACTTCGACGCGTGCTGGTTGACGTTGGCATCGCCGGTGTTGACCAGCAGGCAGACCCAGTCGGCCTGCGTGCCGTTGGTGATCCACATCTTCGAACCCGAGATCACGTACTCGTCGCCAACGCGACGCGCCACGGTCTTGATGCCGGCGACGTCGGAACCGGCACCGGCTTCGCTGACGCCGATCGCGGCGACCAGGTCACCGGCCACCGCCGGCTTCAGGTAGTTCTGCTTCAGATAGTCGTTGCCGAAGCGCGCCAGCGCCGGTGTGGCCATATCGGTCTGCACGCCGATCGCCATCGGCAGGCCGCCGCAGTCGCAGTGGCCGAGCGCTTCGGCAAACGCCACCTGATAGCTGTAATCGAGCCCGAGCCCGCCGACCTCTTCCGGCTTGGCGATACCGAGCAGGCCGAGATCACCCATCTTCTTGAGGATCTCGCGGGCCGGCCAGATGCCGGCTTCCTCCCATTCCTTGACGTGCGGATTCAGTTCGCTTTCGACGAACTTCCGGGTGGTGTCGTAAAGCGAGCGGTGTTCGTGGGTCGTGTACATGGCGGCACTCGTGAAGGAAAGAACGAAGAACGCGGTGGCAGCGCAGCGCTCAGAAGCGCGCGATGCCGAAGCTGTTGGCGACGACCGGACGCGCGCGGGCCTCGGCGCAGATCGACAAGGTCAGGCCAAGCACGCGCCGGGTGTCGCGCGGGTCGATCAGGCCGTCGTCGAACAGCCGGGCGCTGGCGGCGAATGCAGTGGATTCGGCCTCGAACTGGCTGACGATCCTCGCTTCGAGTGCAGCGAGCTTCGCTTCCTCGGCGTCGCCGATCGTGCGGCCTTCCTTGATCCACTTTTCGCGGGTAACGATGCTCATCACCTTGGCCGCCTGTTCGCCACCCATCACCGCAGTGCGCGAATTCGGCCAGGCGAAGATGAACTCCGGGCTCAGGCCGCGGCCGCACATGCCGTAGTTGCCGGCGCCGAAGGCTCCGCCGATGACCACGGTGATCTGCGGCACCGACACGTTGGCGACCGCCTGCAGCATCTTCGAGCCATGCTTGACGATGCTGCCCTGCTCGCTTTCCGCGCCGACCATGAAGCCGGTGGTGTTCATCAGGTACAAGATCGGAATGTCCGACTGCCCGCACAGCTGGATGAACTGGCCGGCCTTGGTGGCGCCGCGCGTGGTGATCGGCCCGTTGTTGCCGACGATGCCGACCTGATGGCCGTGCACCACGGCGCGGCCACAGATCGTGGCCTGGTCGTACTCGTTCTTGAACTCCAGGAACTCCGAACCATCGACCAGCCGGGCGATCACTTCGCGGCAGTCATAGGGCTTGCGGTAATCCGGCGGTACCACACCGCACAACTCGTCGATGTCGTACAGCGGCGCGCGGACTTCGCGCAGCGCAAGCTTCGGCCGCTGCCGGTTCCAGTCGAGATTGCGGACGATGTCGCGGGCGATGCGGATGCCATCGGCATCGTTCTCGGCCAGAAACTCGCCAGTGCCGGCGACCTGGGTGTGCATCTCGGCACCGCCGAGGTCCTCGTCGACGGCGATCTCGCCGGTCGCCGCCTTCAGCAGCGGCGGCCCGGCCAGAAACACCTTGGCGTTCTTGCGCACCATGACCACGTAATCGGACAGCCCCGGCATGTAGGCGCCGCCGGCGGTGGATGAGCCGTGCACGACAGTGACCTGCGGAATGCCGGCTGCCGACAGCCGCGCCTGGTTGGCGAACTGGCGACCGGCGGGAATGAAGATCTCGGCCTGGTACAGCAGGTTGGCGCCACCGGACTCGATCAGAGAGACCACCGGCAGCTTCTGGTTCAGCGCGATTTCCTGCAGCCGGTGCGTCTTCTGCACGCCGAACGCGGTCATCGTGCCGCCCTTGATCGCCGAGTTCGACGCCAGGATCAGGCAGCGCGTGCCGGCGATATAGCCGATGCCGGCAATCAGATTGCCGCCGGCCTGCGCGCCATCGGTGTCGTCGTGCATCTTGTAGCCGCACAGGGTCGACAGCTCCAGCCACGGGCTGCCGCGATCGAGCAGCAGATGCACGCGTTCGCGCGGCAGCAGCTGCTTGCGCTGGTGGTAGCGGGCGCGCTTGCTTTCTTCCTCGTCGCGACCTTTCTGCTCGATGGCACGGAACTCGGCGATCTTCGCGAGCATGTCCTCGCGCTGCTGCCGGAACTGCGGGCTGGAGGTATCGATCTTCGATTCGATGACGGGCATGGCAAGTCCGGACGGCGATGTGCGTCGGACTCTAGCACAAGGAATGAAGTAGGATTCATTCATTGAATCCGCAATCACTTCTAGTCGATCCGCATGGCCTACCGACGTTCAGCGCTGATGGAGGAACGCCTCGCCAGCAACCGGACGCGCATCCTCGACGCGACCCGCGCATTGATCGCCCGTGGCGGTCTGCGCGAAGCGCAGATCAGCGCCGTGGCGACCGAAGCAGGCATGTCGACCGGTGTGATCTACCGTTATTTCAAAGCCAAGACCGATCTGTTCGTCGAGGTATTGGCCGAAGCGGTGACGCTCGAAATCGAGATTCTCGATGCCATCAGCGCCGGCCCCGGCACGGCGACCGAGCGGCTCGATGCTGCGGTCGAATCCTTCGTGCGGCGCGCCCTGAACGGGCCGAATCTCGCCTACGCGTTCATTGCCGAACCCGCTGATCCGGAGGTCGACATCGCGCGAATCCGCGAGCGCAAGCGCTTCGCCGATGTGTTCCGCCGCATCCTCGCCGAAGGCATTGCCAGCGGCGAGTTCAAGACCCAGAACCTCGACGCCAGCGCCGCCTGCATTGTCGGCGCCTACACCGAAGCGCTGGTCGGCCCGATTGGTCCGGCACGCGAGGTGGTCAAGGACCGCGAGGCGCTGATCGACTCGATCTGCGCGTTCTGCGTCCGCGCCGTCGGCGGGGACCATAGGCAGTCTTGACCCGGTGACGTCACGAACCGTCGAACTATGCTTTGTGCACCGTTCGTCAGCGTCGCGACTCCATCCATGCGCAAGCTCTACTCCGGCCTCTCCCGTGTCGACGCCAGCGTGCAGCTGCAGGCCTGGCTGGCGCCGGCGGTCGACGGCCGCGTGATCAGCATCGCGGCATTCCGAGCGAACGCCGAGCTGCTCAGCGAAACGCATCGCGTGGCGGCGAATGACCCGCGGCAGCTGACCGAACTGGTGCCATCGCTGCTGGCAGCACTCGAAAGTCGCATCGCACCGACCGCAGCTCGCCTCCACTAAAAACGGGCGCGGTACCGCAGCACCAGAATCCAGGGCTTGGGGAAGCCGGAGGAAGCCCTCCCGAAAGGGAGGGTGACCGCTATCATCCGCGCCTGTCCGCACCCCTGAAGGCTTCCGATGCAACTCGCGCTTGCGCCGATGGAAGGTCTCATCGACGAAACCCTGCGCACCTTGCTGACCGAGGTCGGCGGCATCGACTGGTGCGTGTCCGAATTCGTCCGTATCAATCACACGCTGTTGCCGGCGCACTGCTTCCTGAAGCTGGCGCCGGAACTGCAGCGCGGCTCGCGCACCCCGTCCGGCACGCCGATGCGCGTCCAGCTGCTCGGCTCCGATCCGGCCTGTGTCGCCGACAACGCCGCATTCGCCGCAACACTCGGCGCGCCGGTGATCGATCTGAACTTCGGCTGCCCGGCGAAGACCGTCAACAAGTCGCGCGGTGGCGCGGTGCTGCTGAAGGAGCCGGAGCTGCTGCACGCGATCGTGTCCGCCGTGCGCCGCGCGCTGCCGGCCGACATCCCGGTGACCGCCAAGATGCGCCTTGGCTTCGACCATGCCGACGACGCCGAAACCTGCGCCCAGGCGCTGGCCGATGGCGGCGCGGCGTCGATCGTCGTCCACGCCCGCACCAAGGTCGATGGCTACAAGCCGCCGGCCTACTGGGAGCGGATCGGCGGCATCCGCGATGCCGTCAAGGTGCCGGTGTTCGCCAACGGCGAGGTCTGGAGTGTCGAGGACTGGCAGCGCTGCCGGTCGCTCAGCGGCGTCGACGACGTGATGCTGGGCCGCGGCATGATCGCCCGCCCCGATCTGGCGCGTCAGATCGCCGCCATCCGCGATGGCCGCGAAGTGACGCCGATGGGCTGGGCCGAGATGCAGCCGATCCTCGCGCGCTACTGGGACATCGTCTGCGCCGGCGTGGCCACGCCG
>Ga0114983_1000195_pt1 | contig 25105 bp, 16 predicted proteins | sample Shrwel_input2_RT_FD_87182 | JGI IMG/M metagenome (GOLD analysis project Ga0114983, IMG submission 87182) | Subsurface microbial communities from deep shales in Ohio, USA - Utica-3 well 1 S input2 RT | ecosystem: Environmental > Aquatic > Deep subsurface > Shale gas/oil reservoir > Produced... | reverse complement strand
TTCTGGTCGGTCAGCCGGCCGATCATGCCGACCAGCACCGCAGTGTTGTCCTGCGGCAGCCCGAGTTCCTGCTGGATCGCCCGACGGTTGGCGTGCTTGCCGGCGCGGTGGCTTCCGGCGTTGTAGGTCTGCACCAGATGCGGATCGCTGGCCGGGTTCCACAGCGCATCGTCGATGCCGTTGAGGATGCCGCTGACGCGTGCTGACAGATGTTCCAGCAAGCCTTCGAAGCCGTGGCCGAACGCGGCGGTGCGGATTTCCCGAGCGTAGGTCGGGCTGACCGTGGTGATCGCATCGGCGAACACCAGGCCGGCCTTCAGCATCGACATCTGGCCATGGAACTCCAGGCCATCGAGCGACCACCAGCCGGGCGGCAGGCCCAGCGCGTTGAACTGGCTGCGCGGGAATAGGCCGCCGTAGGCCAGGTTGTGAATGGTGAACACGCAGCGCGGTGCCGGATCGCGCAGCTTCAGCCAGGCCGGTACCAGGCCGGTCTGCCAGTCATGGCAGTGCACGACATCCGGCTTCCAGCCGCCGCTGGCTTCGCCCATCGCCAGCCGGGCCACCGCTTCGCTGAAGCAGCCGTAGCGCCAGGCGTTGTCATTCCACGGGCGGTGCTGCGGGTCGTGGTACGGATCGCCATCGCGGGCGTACAGCCACGGGTAGTCGATCAGCCAGTGCACCAGATTCGATCCCGGCAGACAGCCCGACCAGACGGTGAAGCGCTGGCCCCGCACGTCCAGTTCGCCGAGCCGGACCGGATCCAGCAACTGCGCCAGCGTGCCGCGATAGGCCGGCAGCACCACGCGGACATCGACACCGAGTGCGGCCAGCGCACCGGGCAGGGCACCGGCGACATCGGCAAGACCACCGGTCTTGACCAGCGGCAGCGCTTCGCTGGCAGCGAACAGAAGCTTCATCGTCAGGCCATCCGGAAGATGTGAGCGCTAATCTTCCAGCATCTCGGGGGTGACCAGCGTGACCCCGGACTTGGTGACGTGATACCAGCTGGCATTGCCGGCCGTGCCTTCGCCGATCTCGGTCCCGTCCGGGATCACGCAGCCTTCGTCGATCACCGCCTTGTTGATCCGGCAGTTGCGGCCGATGGTGACGCCGGGCAGCACCACCGACTGCGCAATCAGGCTGCCGGTCTCGACCCGCGTGTTGTTGAACAGCACCGAATTGCGCACTTCGGCTCCGGCAATGATGCAGCCGGCGCTGACCATCGAATCGATCGCGCAGCCGCGCGCGTCAGGCTTGTCGAGAATGAACTTGGCAGGCGGCAGCTGCGCGGCATGGGTCCAGATCGGCCAGCGGTCGTCGTACAGGTTCAGCTCCGGCAGCACGTCGGTCAGTTCCAGATTGGCTTTCCAGAACGCGTCCACCGTGCCGACATCGCGCCAGTAGCCCTGCTTGCTGCTGTCGTAGAGATCGCGGAACGGGTAGGCGAACACATCCGATTCGGCGATCGCCCTGGGGATGATGTCGTGGCCGAAGTCATGGCTCGATTCGCTGACGCCGGCGTCCTTCGACAGCGTGTCGAGCAGGAAGCGGGCATCGAACACGTAGATGCCCATGCTGGCCAGCGCCGCGTCGGGCTTGCCGGGCATCGGCTTCGGGTCTTTCGGCTTTTCATCGAAAGCGACCACGCGGTTGCGGCCGTCCACCGTCATCACGCCGAATTCGCTGGCATCGGTCAGCGGCACTTCGAGACAGCCGACCGTCACCTTGGCGTTGTTGGCAACGTGCTGCGCGATCATCGGGCCGTAATCCATCTTGTAGATGTGATCGCCAGCCAGGATCAGCACATGCGCCGGCTGGTGCTGCCGAATGAACGGGATGTTCTGGTAGACCGCATCGGCGGTGCCGGTGTACCAGCTGGTGCCTTCGCTGCGCTGCTCGGCCGGCAGCAGTTCGACGAATTCGCCGAACTGGCCGCGCATGAAGCCCCAGCCCATCTGCAGGTGGCGAATCAGCGCGTGGCTCTTGTACTGGGTCAGCACGCCGACGCGGCGCACGCCGCTGTTGATGCAGTTCGACAAGGTGAAATCGATGATCCGGAACTTGCCGCCGAACGGCACTGCCGGCTTCGCGGTGTTGGCGGTCAGCTGCTTCAGCCGCGCGCCGCGTCCGCCGGCCATCACCAGCGCCAGGGTTTCGCGCGTGGCGCGGCTGACAAAACGTCCTTCCGGTTGCGTCGACACGTCTGCGCGTCTCCAGGGCCTGGCCCGTCTAGCTTGAACTATGATCGCCCGACACCGCCTGCTCGTCGCGCCCGCCGGTCCGTTTTGCTGCGGCCTGCACTTGTCCGGTGCGGACGGCGGCACGAAGCATGCGAATTCGATGCCAGCGCACGCCGGTGACTGGCGTGCATGCCCCACGATCGTTCACCGCCTGCGACCGCGCCCTGCCATGAGTCGCCCCCTTGAAGCCCGTCTGCTGCCTCGCGATGTCCGGCTCGACGCCCTGGTGCGTGGCGAGCCGGTCGATGCCTTTGCCGTGCTCGGCCGGCATGGCGAGGTGATCCGCACGTTCCAGCCGGGTGCGCATGCTGTCGAAGTGATCGACGGCGATACCGGTGCTGTGCTCGGTACGCTGCACGACCACGCCGGTGACGGCCTGTTCGAGGCAGCGCTGCTTGTGTCGGCCGGCTACCGCCTGCGCATCCACTGGCCGGACGCCGTCCAGGACAGCGAAGACCCCTACAGCTTCGGCCTGCTGCTGGGTGAACTCGATCTGCATCTGTTTCACGAGGGCCGTCACCGCGAACTGGGGCGGATGATGGGCGCGCAGCCGATGCAGATCGACGGCGTGCCCGGCGTGCGCTTCGCGGTCTGGGCGCCGAATGCGCGACGAGTGTCGGTGGTTGGCGATTTCAATCTCTGGGACGGGCGGCGCCATGTCATGCGCCGCCGCGTCGAGGCCGGCATCTGGGAGTTGTTCGTGCCGCGGCTTGCGACCGGTGCGCGCTACCAGTTCGAACTGATCGGTGCCGATGGCAACCGCTGTCTGAAGGCCGATCCGTTCGCGCGGCAGACCGAAGCGCCGCCGGGCACGGCCTCGGTGGTCGCTGCGCTGTCGCCGCCGGTCGCGGCACTTGCGCATCGCGATGCGCGGCAGCGCCGCGATGCCGCGATCTCGATCTACGAGGTGCATGCCGGATCGTGGCAGCGCAACGAATTCGGCAACGGTGCTTCACCCAACTGGGAGCAACTCGCCGAGCGGCTGATTCCGTACGTCGTCAGCCTGAACTTCACCCATATCGAACTGATGCCGGTTGCCGAATACCCGTTCGGCGGCAGCTGGGGCTACCAGCCGCTGGGCCTGTACGCGCCGACCGCGCGGCTGGGCACGCCGGATGGCTTTGCGCGTTTCGTCGCGGCGGCGCATGCCGCCGGGCTCGGCGTGATCGTCGACTGGGTGCCTGCGCATTTCCCGGCCGATGCCCATGGTCTGCGCCGCTACGACGGCACCGCGCTGTACGAGCACGAGGACCCGCGCGAGGGCTATCACCCGGACTGGAACACGCTGATCTACAACCACGGCCGGCCCGAGGTCAGCGGCTTCCTGATCGGCGCGGCGCTGCAGTTGATCGAGCACTACGGCGTCGACGGCCTGCGGGTCGACGCGGTGGCTTCGATGCTGCACCGGGATTACTCGCGCAAGGCTGGCGAGTGGGTGCCGAACCGTTTCGGCGGTCGCGAGAACCTGGAAGCGGTCGCCTTCGTCCGCGAGCTGAACGCGGTGATCGCCGAGCGCTGCCCGGGCGCAATCGTGATCGCCGAGGAATCGACGTCGTGGCCCGGCGTCACCGCTGACACCGCACACGGCGGCCTGGGCTTTGCGTACAAGTGGAACATGGGCTGGATGCACGACACCTTGCAGTACATGGCGCGCGATCCGGTACATCGCCGTCATCATCACGCCGAGATCACTTTCGGCCTGATGTACGCCCATGCCGAAGCCTTCGTGCTGCCGCTGTCGCATGACGAGGTCGTGCATCTGAAGAAGGCCTTGATCGCCAAGCTGCCGGGCGATGCCTGGCAGCGCCACGCCGGGCTGCGCGCGTACTACGGGCTGATGTGGGCCTATCCCGGCAAGAAGCTGCTGTTCATGGGCGGCGAGATCGCCCAGGAACGCGAGTGGAACCACGACCGCGAGCTGGACTGGTTCGGGCTCGATGAACCGCTGAAGCTTGGGCTGCAGCGTTACGTCGGCGACCTGAACCGGCTCTATCGCGAGTACCCGGCGCTGCATCGCGGTGACTGCGACAGCCGCGGCTTCCGCTGGGTGATCGTCGACGACACCGCCAACAGCACGTTCGCCTGGCTGCGGCTCGATCCGGACGGCAGCAGCCCGCCGGTGCTGGTGATCTGCAACTTCACGCCGGCGGTGCTCGGCGGCTATCGCGTCGGCGTCCCGGTGGCGGGCCGCTGGCGCGAGATCCTGAACAGCGATGCCGCGATCTACGGCGGCAGCGCCGGCGGAAACGTGGAGGTCATCGTCGCGGACGACATCGGAAGCCATGGCCAGCCGGCAAGCCTGTGCCTGACGGTGCCGCCGCTGGCCAGCCTGTGGCTGGTGCCCGACGCATGAACCGGCGGCTCGAAGCGGGCAGCCCGTATCCGCTCGGCGCGACCTGGGACGGCAGCGGCGTCAACTTCGCGGTGTTCTCGGCGCATGCCGACAAGATCGAGCTGTGCCTGTTCGACACCAGCGGCAAGCGCGAGCTGGAACGCCTGAGCCTGCCCGAATGCACCGACCAGGTCTGGCACGGCTATCTGCCGAATGCCCGGCTGGGCCAGCAGTACGGCTTCCGCGCTCACGGCCCTTACGACCCGCATCGCGGCCATCGCTTCAATCCGCACAAGCTGCTGCTCGATCCCTATGCGCGGCGGCTGGCCGGGGCGCTGGCCTGGTCCGATGCGCTGTACGGCTACCGGCTCGGTTCGGCCAAGCACGATCTGTCTTACGACCGTCGCGACAGCGCCACGTCGATGCCGAAAGCGGTGGTCAGCGAAACGGTGATGGAGTGGGGCGATGACCGGCCGCCGAATCTGCCGTGGGCGAAGACGGTGATCTACGAAGCCCATGTGCGCGGCCTGAGCATGCTGCGCAACGATTTGCGGGCGCCGGAACGCGGCACCTTCGCGGCCCTTGGCCATCCGCGGATGATCGAGCACCTGGTTAAGCTCGGCATCACGGCCGTTGAGCTGCTGCCGATTCACGCGATCGTCCAGGACCGCGAGTTGCAGGCGCGACGGCTGCGCAATTACTGGGGCTACAACACGCTGAGCTTCTTCGCGCCGGAGCCGCGTTACATCACCGAAGGCGGCTTCCGCGAGATTCGCAGCACCGTCAGGCGGCTGCATGAAGCCGGCATCGAGCTGATTCTCGACGTGGTCTACAACCACACCGGCGAAGGCAGCGAACTGGGGCCGACACTCAGTTTTCGCGGGCTCGACAACGCCAGCTACTACCGGCTGGTGCCGGGGGCGGAGCGCCACTGCATCAACGACACCGGCTGCGGCAACACGGTGAACCTGAGCCATCCACGGGTGTTGCAGCTGGTGATGGATTCCTTGCGCTACTGGGTGCAGATGTTTCACGTCGATGGCTTCCGCTTCGATCTGACCTCGACACTCGGCCGCGAGTCCGGCGGCTTTGATCCCGGCGCCGGCTTCTTCGATGCGCTGCGCCAGGACCCGGTGCTGTCCAGAGTCAAGCTGATCGCCGAGCCCTGGGACATCGGCCCCGGCGGCTACCAGCTCGGCCGCCATCCGCCGGGCTTTTCGGAGTGGAACGATCGCTTCCGCGACGACGTGCGCCGCTTCTGGCGCGGCGATGAAGCAATGCGCCCGGCGCTGGCGGCACGGCTCAGCGGCTCGGCCGACCTGTTCGATCACAGCACCCGGCGGCCGTCGGCCTCGCTGAACTTCGTCACCGCGCACGACGGCTTCACCTTGGCCGATCTGGTCGCCTATTCGACCAAGCACAACCTCGCCAATGGCGAGGACAACCGCGACGGCCACTCCGACAATCACAGCGCCAACTGGGGCATCGAAGGCCCGACCGATGACGCGACGATCAATGCCCAGCGCGCCCGCATCCGGCGTGCGCTGCTGGCCACGCTGCTGACCGCCAACGGCACGCCGATGCTGCTGGCCGGTGATGAGTTCGGCCACTCGCAGGGCGGCAACAACAACGCCTACTGCCAGGACAACCGCACGACCTGGCTCGACTGGTCGCTCGCCGACAGCGAACCGGGCCGCAGCCTGATCGACTACACCGCGCGGCTGATCGCCGCCCGCAAGGCGCATCCGTCGCTGAGCGCTGCGCACTACCTGCATGGCCGTTCCGAGCCGCTGCCCGGCGTCGCCGACATCGCCTGGTTCGACGAGCGCGCCGATCGCCTGTCGCCGGAGGCCTGGCAGGACGTCCACGGCCGCCGGGTGATCCTGCGCCGCGCCGTCGCGATCGACCGCAACACGGTCGATGTCACCTTGTTGCTGGTCAACGGCTCGCATGAGGACGCGCCGTTCCGTTTGCCGACACCGGCCTATGCCTGGCGCCGCCTGATCGACAGCGCTGCGCCTCAGGCGCTGGAAGACGTCATCGACGCCGAGCAGGTGATGGTCGGCGCCCACAGCGTGATGCTGATCGCCGCCACCGTGAACCTGAACCCGGGAGCCGAACGCTGATGTCCGCCTTGCAGCAACTGGCCGCTGCCGTCGGCCTGTCGACGCGCTGGATCGATTGGCAGGGCGTGCATCGCGAAGTTCGCGACGACACGCTGCATGCCGTGCTCACCGCTCTCGGCTACCGCGCGGACGATCCGGCGGCCTGTGAACGTGAACTGGCGCGGCTGGCAGCCGAACACGCCGCCGCCGTGCTGCCGCCGATGCTGGTGGTGTCGGTCGGGGCGCCGGCCGTGGTCGGGCCGATCGCTGATCCGGCTGCGCGCGCTTATCGTCTGACGCTTGAAGACGGCACCGTGCTGGACGGCGTCGCTGAAGCCGGTGACGACGGCCTCTGCCGGATCGCGCTATTCGCGCCGATCGGCTACCACCGGCTGGCGATCAATGGCCAGCATGTGCAGCTGGCCGTGGTGCCGGCGCGGGCGTTCACCGTGCAGGACCTGGCCGGTGCGCGCCGGCGCTGGGGCTGCACGGCGCAGCTGTACGCCTTGCGCTCGGAAGGTGATGGCGGCATCGGCACGTTCGCTGCGCTTGGCGCCTATGCGAAAGCGCTTGGCGAACACGGTGCCGATGCGCTGGCGGTCAGCCCGGTCCATGCGCTGTTCGCCGCCGACGTCGAGCGCTTCAGCCCGTATTCGCCATCAAGCCGGCTGTTCGTCAACGCGCTGCATGTCGATCTGGCCGACGTGTTCGGTGCCGATGCCATGGCCGACGCGCTGGCCGCTGAAGGCGCTGCGGCGCTGGCCGCCGAACTGGAATCGCTGGAACTGGTCGACTGGCCACGCGCCGCGAGCTTGCGCCTGAAGCTGGCGCGCCGGCTGCTGGCCGGTTTCGATCAGCTATCGGACGAACTGCGCGCCGACTGCGCCGCATTTGTCGAGGCCGGCGGCGCAGCACTTCGCGATCACGCGCGCTTCGAAGCGCTGCACGCGCACTTCCTGCAGCAGTCGCCGCCGCTGTGGCGCTGGACCGACTGGCCGGCCGAGTACCGCGATCCGCGCAGCGCGGCGGTCGAAGCCTTCGCCGCCGATCACGCCGACGAAGTCGCATTCCATCTGCGCCTGCAATGGCTGGCCGACCGCGGCCTGCAGCAGGCACAGGCAGCGGCGAAAGCCGGCGGCATGGCGATCGGCCTGATCAGCGATCTGGCGATCGGCGCCGATGGCGGCGGCAGCCATGGCTGGAGCCGGCCGCAGGATTTCCTGCAGGGGCTGTCGGTCGGCGCGCCGCCCGATGCGCTGAACGCGCTCGGCCAGGGCTGGGGGCTGACCGCCTATTCACCGCGGGCGCTGATCGATGCCGCCTATGCGCCTTTCCTCGAACTGCTGCGCGCCCAGCTGCGCCATGCCGGCGGCCTGCGCATCGACCACGTCATCGGCCTGGGCCGGCTGTGGCTGATCCCGGACGGCGCCGGCCCGCGCGAAGGGGCCTACCTGCAATACCCGATCGAAGCGCTGTTCGGCCTCATTGCGCTGGAGTCGTGGCGGCACCGCGCCGTGATCATCGGCGAGGACATGGGCACGGTGCCGGACGGCTTCCGCCAGCGGATGAGCCCGGCCGGCATTCTCGGCATGCGCGTGCTGTGGTTCGAGCGCGACTGGGGCCTGTTCGTCGATCCGTCGCGCTGGCCGGACGATGTCGTGGCGATGACCACGACCCACGATCTGCCGACGGTCGCCGGCTGGTGGACCGGCCGCGACATCGACTGGCGCGCGCAGCTCGCGCTGTACGGCGAAGGCCAGGACGAAGCCTGGGATCGGCGCAGCCGCGCCGAGGATCGGGAAAAACTGTGGGCGGCGTTCGTCCATGCCGGGGTCGCCAGCGGCGCGCAACCTCCGGTCGATCAGCCGGCAGCGGTGGTCGATGCCGCCTGCGCGTTCGTCGCCGCCACCCCATCACCGCTGGCGCTGGTGCCGCTCGAAGACCTGTTCGGCGTCATCGAGCAGCCGAACGTGCCGGGCACCATCGACGAGCACCCGAACTGGCGGCGGCGGCTGGCGACCACGCTGGATGCTGATGCGGTGATGGCGCGAATCAGCGCGATCTCCGCGCGCCGGCCGCGCGCGATCACCAGCGGCGGCTGAACTCGAACACCCAGGCAATCACGCCATAGCCATCGCGGGCATCGGTGAACGGCTGGGCCGGGTTGTTCGCCGCTTCGGTCTTGGTCGGCTGGTACTGGATCGCCGACGAGAACTCCCAGCGATCCGACAGCACCTGGCGGATGCCGAGGTTCAGCTCCAGTTCCTGCGTCACGTTGATCGTCGGCGTGACATTGCGGCTCGGTACCGGATTGCGAGCCAAGTTGATGCCGGCAATCAGGCGGGTCTTGTCGGTGAGGTCGTAGGCGGTGCCGAGCGCAAACACGAACTGGTCGCGGAATTCCAGCGCCTGATCAAGCACCACCGACTGCGGCACATTGGCGTTCGCGGTTTCCGGATCGCGGGCGCTCAGGCGCACCGATTTCGCCGCGCTGGACCAGTCCAGCCAGGTCACTTCGGTCGACAGCAGCCACTTCGGCGTCGCTCGCCATGCCACACCGACCCCGAACTCCTGCGGCAGCGCAAAGCCCTTCACACGGGCTTCGCCGTAGCGGACCACGCCCTGATCGATCGCGCCGTAGTTGACGCTCAGCTCACCGCCTTCGAGCTTCAGCTTGTTGATCGACGCGTAGCTGGCGCCGATCGCGACGGTTGGCGTCAGCTGGTACAGCAGGCCGATGCGGCCGTTGTAGCTGACGCCGTCGGCGCCATCGAGGCGCAGGCCGTTGAAGCCGGACGCGGCATCGGAGGTATTCGGGTACAGCTTCTGGCGCAGCGAGGCGTACGACAGGTTGAATGCCGCGCCGAGGCTCAGCTGCGGTGTCAGCTGCCAGCCGATGCCGGTCGCCAGACGGGTGACGCCGAACGTCACCGCATAGGCATCGACGGTGCCGAACGCGGTGTTCAGGTCCTCGTATTCCGAGCCCGAGCCGCCGGCGACGAACATGCCGACGCCGAGCGTCAGGTCCGGCCGCCACAGCTTGCGCGCGTAGCTGGCATTGAGCAGCGCGCCATACGGCTGGTCCGAGCGCTTGCGGCTGTTCAGTGCATCGCGGTGGCTGAAGCCGTTGGTGACGAACGGCTCGATCGAGGCATCGAGCCGCGAACCGGGAATCTGCGTCAGATTGGCCGGGTTGATGGTGACGGCGGCCGTCGAGCCAGGCACCGCGAGATCGGCGCTGCCCATGCCCAGCGACTGTGCGCCAATGCCGGTGACATTCAGGCCGTTGCCAGCCCGCGCAGGGGCACAGGCAAGGCCGGCGGCGGACAGGCACAGCAGGGCCACGGTGCGTGGCAACAGCATGGACATCGAGCGTTTCCTTCCCTTGGCAATGGCGGCCGCCGGGCCGGCGGCCATGCCGACAGTCGCGGTCACGGCGCTGTCGGTTCGAGATGAATGGGACATTTAGTATGGTTCACTACCATTCTCGTGGATAGCCTTGCCGGAAGCGGCGGCGATCCGTGCGGGTCGCTGGCGCCACCGCTGGACCCTCGTCGCTGTTAGCCTCGCGCCCACACGCGGGTCGGCGCTGCAGCGCCGACCTCGCACAACGGCCCGGTCAACGGGCATTGCGTCGAGGAGAACCCCCATGGGTCGAGTACAAGGCAAGGTCGCGCTGGTCACCGGCGCGGCCAAGGGCATTGGTCAAGCCTGCGCGCTGTTGCTGGCGAAGGAAGGGGCGAAGGTCGTGGTCAGCGATCTTGACCGCGCTGCCGGTGAAGCGGTCGCGGCGAAGATCGTCGCCGACGGCGGCGAGGCGCTGTTCATTCAGCAGGACGTCACCGACGAAGCCAGCTGGCCGGCCGCGATTGCCGCGACCGAAGCCCGTTTCGGCGCGCTCCATGTGCTGGTCAACAACGCCGGCATCGCCATTCCCGGCAACGCGGTGGACTGCACGCTGGCCGACTGGCGCAAGACCCTCGCGGTGAATCTGGACGCCGTGTTCCTCGGCACCAAGTACGCGATCCCGGCGATGACCGGCAAGAACGGTTCGATCATCAACATCTCGTCGATCGAAGGCATCATCGCCGACCCGAATCTGGCCTCGTACAACGCCAGCAAGGGCGGCGTGCGGATCTTCACCAAGTCGGCGGCCCTGCATTGCGGCAAGGCCGGCCTGAAGGTGCGCGTCAATTCAGTGCACCCGGGCTACATCTGGACGCCGATGGTCGAGGACTACATCCGCTCGATCGGCGATGTCGACGAAGGCCGCGCCGCGCTCGATGCGCTGCACCCGATCGGCCATGTCGGCGATGCGATGGATGTCGCCTTCGGCGTGCTGTACCTGGCCAGCGACGAATCGAAGTTCGTCACCGGTTCGGAACTGGTCATCGACGGCGGCTACACCGCGCAGTAGCGCGGCACGCGACGGGCTCAGGCCAGTGCGGCCAGCGCCGCTTTCAGGTCGATGCCGGGATCGCCCGGCTCGACCAGATTCAGGTCGTCCAGCACGTGGCGCAGGTGGTCCTGCATCAGTTCGATCGCGGCCCGGTCGCCGTAAGTCAGTGCGCTGCACAGCGCTTCGTGCGCATCCGGCGGGCACGGCGTGGCGCCCTTGCGCTGGAACACCGCGATGATCAGCGACGAGCGCGACACCAGTTCGCGCAGCAGCCGGGCAAGCGTCGGGTTGCCGGCCCGCTCGGCGATGATCAGATGGAACTCGCCGGACAGCTTCAGCATCGCGCGCCGGTCACGCCGCCGCCAGGCCTGCTTTTCGCGGGCCAGGTGCTGGCGGATGGCGCGCAGGTCGGCGTGAGTGGCGCGTTCGAGGAAGCGCGTGACGATGCCGGCTTCGACCAGTCCGCGCGCTTCGAAGATGTCGCGCGCTTCCTGCACCGTCGGCTGCGCGACGACGGCACCGCGGTTCGGCATCAGGGTCACCACCTGCTCGTGCGCCAGCCGCTGCAGTACCTGACGAATACGCGTGCGGCCAAGGCCAAAGATCTCGCAAAGCTTGTCCTCGACCAGCCGGGTGCCGGGCGGCAGGCGGTGGTCGATGATCGCGGCCCAGATGCGTTCGTAGGCTTGCTCGACGCCGCCGCCATCGGCCGCTGGCGCGGCATCCGACGGCATTGGTCGCGCTGGCATGGCGCGTTTTCTGGGGGCTGCGGCGGCGGGCTTGGTGGCAGTCGGCATGTCCTGAGCGAAGATCGGATGGGCTGCGCGTCGCTGCAGTCTGGCATGCGACACGGCCCGTGATGCTCGCCGATTCAGGCCGTCATGTGTCGATCAGGCATCCGGATGGAAGCTCTTGCCGAGCGATGCCGGCTGATTGAGCAGGATGGTCTTCGGATCGCGGCAGATGATCACCAGCACGATGATCGTTGCCGCATACGGCAGCATCGACAGGAACTCGCTCGGTACTTCGACGCCGAAACCCTGCGCGTAAAGCTGCATCACCGTGACGCCGCCGAACAGATAGGCGCCCAGCAGCACGCGCAGCGGTTTCCAGGTGGCGAACACCACCAGCGCCAGCGCGATCCAGCCGCGTCCGGCACTGAGGCCCTCGACCCACATCGGCGTCAGCGCCGTCGACAGGTAGGCACCGGCGATGCCAGCCAACGCGCCGCCGAACATCACCGCGCGGTAGCGGATGGCGATCACCGGTGCACCGATCGCGTGGGCTACCGTCGGCGATTCGCCGCAGGCGCGCAGACGCAGGCCGGCGTGGGTGCGGGTCAGGAAATGCTGGACCGCGAAGTACAGCGCGATCGACAGGTAAACCGGCAGGTCGTAGTTCAGCAGCAGCGGGCCGAGCACCGGCAGATCGCTGAGGCCGGCGATGTCGAGCTTCGGCACCCGTTCGATCGGCATGCCGGCGTAAGCGCGCCCGACGAATGCCGACAGGCCGACGCCGAACAGGGTCAGCGCCAGTCCGGTCGCGACCTGATTGGTCTGCAGGCTCAAGGTCAGGAACGCGAACAGCAGCGACAGCGCCGTGGCCGCCAGCATGCCGGCGACGAAGGCAATGGTCAGGCTGCCAGTGGTAATGCCGGCCGCGAACGCGGCGACTGCGCCGACCAGCATCATCCCTTCGACTCCCAGGTTCAGCACACCGGCACGCTCGGTGATCAGTTCGCCGAGCGCGGCGTAGATCAGCGGTGTCGCGGCGATCACCGTGCTGACCAGGATCGGAATCAGATGGTCGAGATTCATGGCGCCACCGCGCGGACGATGCGGCGCAGCCGGAAGCCGATGAACAGGTCGGCCGCCAGCAGGTAGAACAGCAGGCTGCCCTGGAACAGGCCGGTGATCGACGACGGCAGCTGCAGTTCGACCTGTGCCGCTTCGCCGCCGAGGTACAGCAGCGACATCAGCAGCGAAGCCAGCACGATGCCGAACGGATGCAGCCGGCCCACGAAGGCGACGATGATCGCCGCGAAGCCGTAGCCCGGCGAGATCACCGCCTGCAGCAGGCCGATCGGACCGGCGACTTCGCTGATGCCGGCCAGCCCGGCCATGCCGCCGCCAACCAGCAGCGCCAGCCAGATGTTGCGGGTGTCGCTGAAGCCGGCGTAGCGCGCCGCCGCCGGTGCCAGCCCGGCGACCTGCATGCGGTAGCCGGCATGGGTCTTGGCGGTGAACAGCCAGGCGAGCACGGCAAGTACCAGCGCCATGATCAGCGCGCCGGTCACGCGCGTGCCTTCAACCAGCGCCGGCAGGATCGCCGCTTCGGCGAATGCCCGCGACTGCGGAAAGTTGTAGCCGGCCGGGTCCTTCCACGGCCCGTGCACCAGATAGCCGAGCAGCTGCTGGGCGATGTAGACCAGCATCAGGCTGACCAGGATCTCGTTGGTGTGGAAGCGGGTGCGCAGGAACGCCGGAATCGCCGCCCAGGCCATGCCGCCGATGGCACCGGCGAGCATCATCAGCGGCACGGTCAGTGCCCCCAGCGATTCGCTGCCGAACAGTGCCACCGCGCTGCCGGCGATGGCGCCGACGATCAGCTGGCCTTCGGCGCCGATGTTCCAGACATTGGCCTTGAAGCCGATCGCCAGCCCCAGCGCGCACAGCATCAGCGGCGTGGCCTTCAGCAGCAGTTCGCCGATCTCGTAGCTGCCGCCGAACGGCGCAACGAAGAACACGCGGAACGCGACCAGCGGGTCCTGACCCAGGATCAGGAACACGATCAGCCCGGTCAGCGCCATCGCCACGCCGGCGATCAGCGGCGAAGCCAGCCGCATCGCGGCCGAAGGCGTTGCGCGGCGCTCCAGGCGAAATGGCCAGAGCCTCTGCAGCAGCGAATCAGGCTGCGACATCGGCAGCCTCCGGTGCGTGGGTGCTGCCGGCCATCAGCACGCCGACCTGCTCCACAGTCAGCGTGAGGGTTGCCATCGGCGGCGACAGACGCCCCTGGGCTATCACCGCAATGCGGTCACAGATCATGAACAGCTCATCCAGTTCCTCGGAAATCACCAGCAGCGCAACCCCCTGATCGCGCAGATCGATCAAGGCCTGACGAATCAGTTGCGCCGCACCGACATCGACACCCCAGGTCGGCTGGGCGACGACCAGCACCTTCGGGTTCAGCCGCGTTTCACGGCCGACGATGAACTTCTGCAGGTTGCCGCCGGACAGGCTGCCGGCGAGTGCGGCGTCGCCGCTGCACTTGACCTTGAACGCGGCGATCGTCTGCTGCGCGAACTCGGCCATTCGCGACTGGCGAATCAAGCCTCCACGCACCATCCCGGCGCGGGCGCCGGTCAGCAGTGCGTTCTGCGCCAGGCTCATGGCCGGCACTGCACCACGGCCGAGCCGTTCCTCGGGCACGAAGCCGAAGCCGAGCGCGCGGCGCTGGGCCGGATCGAGCAGCCCTGCCGACTGGCCGCCGATGCGCACCATGCCGCTGTGCGGGCTCGGCGTCTCGCCGGACAGCGCCGCCAGCAGTTCCTTCTGGCCGTTGCCGGAAACCCCGGCGATGCCGACGATCTCGCCACGGCGCACGCGCAGGTTGAGGTCATCGAGCGCGGTGCCGAACGGATCACGCGTCGGCAGCGACAGATGGGTCAGCTCCAGTTCGACTTCGCCGGGTGTCTTCGGCGTCAGCTGGCAGGCCTGCAGTTCGCCGCCGATCATCAGCCGCGCCAGGCTTTCATTGCTTTCCTCGCGCGGAATCGCGCTGCCGCTGCGGCGGCCGCCGCGCAGCACGGTGGCGCGGTCGCAGAGCGTGCGGATCTCGTCGAGCTTGTGGCTGATGTAGAGAATCGACATGCCTTCGGCGGCCAGCCGGCGCAGCGTCTCGAAGAGCGTCAGCACCGCTTGCGGCGTCAGCACCGAGGTCGGCTCGTCCATGATCAGCAGCCGTGGCGACTGCAGCAGGCAGCGGACGATCTCCACGCGCTGCCGCTCGCCGACCGACATGCTGTGCGTCAGCCGATCGGGATCGACCGGCAGGCCATATTTCTCCGACACCTCGCGAATGCGGGCGGCCAGCGCCGATGGCTTCGGCGGGTCGTCCATCGCCAGCGCGATGTTCTCCGCCACGGTCAGCGTCTCGAACAGCGCGAAATGCTGGAACACCATGCCGATGCCGAGGCGACGCGCCTCGGCCGGGCTGGCGATGCTGACGCGGCTGCCTTCCCATTCGATGTGGCCACCGTCTGGACGCGTCACGCCGTAGACGATCTTCATCAGCGTGCTCTTGCCGGCGCCGTTCTCGCCGAGCAGCGCATGGATCTCGCCGACGCCGACATCGAGATCGACCGCTTCGTTGGCGATCACACCGGGATAGCGCTTGGTGATGCCACGCAGGCGCAGACGCGGTGGCGGCTGCGGTGTTTCGAGGGTCATCGCGGCCTCCGGGCCTTCGACGGCATCAGTCTTGCCAATGGAGTCTCCGTCGCACCGGTGCCGGGCAGCGCTGGACCGCGCCGGTGCAAGGTCGCGGAGGCGACGCGCAGTGATTGAAGTGCAGGGCGGGCATGCACCGAATGAGCGCAAGGCCCGTGCCACGTGCCGCGCGTCCGGGCCTGCATCGGCCTGCATCGCCACGGTGATTGTCGACAATCCGGACAGATCCACACGCCGGATGGTGCGTGGCCTGCGGCCTCGCTCGCACGGCTGTCTCGATCCGAATCTGCAGAAAAACAACATCGTCATGCGAGATCGGCCAGCACGCCATTGATGTGCTGCCGGCATCGCGTGCGACTGCACCGAGGTCGATGGCATGTTCGTTGCGCAGAGGACTTCCGGAACGTATGCAATTTCCCGGTGGCGTCCTGGGGGCTGGACGGACGCCGTACGGGATACCGACACGGTGGACTTCGCGTCCACCTCTCAATTGGATTTCACGGGGGTAGTTCATGAATCGCAGGAAATCGCCGCGCGGTCTCGGTGCAGTGTCCTTGATCTTTCTGGGCAGCAGTCTCGCGGTCGCCGGTCAGGCGCTGGCGCAGACGAGCGAAGACAGTGCAGCGAAAGCCGAAACGGCGCCTCCGGCCAGCGAGGCCGGCGTCACCAAGCTGAAGGCGGTCGAAGTGCGTGCGGTCAACCGCGCCGTGAACATCCTGAATACCGAAGCGAACGATTCGGTGTTCGGCTTCGACAAGAGCATCAAGGACACGCCGCGCTCGATCACTTCGATCAGCAAGGAAACGCTGGACAAGCTGAACATCGGCAACATCGATGATCTGGTGGTCTTGAGCCCCGGTTCGTTCACGCAGTCGTTCTTTGGTGTGGCCGGTTCGCTCGACCTGCGCGGCACGCCGGGTGAAACCTACTTCCGTGGCGTGCGTCGCATCGACAACCCCGGCAACTACCCGACGCCGATCGGCGCCAGCGATCGCATCGACATCGTCCGCGGCCCGGCTTCGCCGATCTACGGCCCGTCGAAAGTCGGCGGCTACCTGAACTTCGTGCCGAAGTCCGAGCGCGCCCAGGACAAGACCGATGCCTCGCGCACGGCAGGTGAAGTCGGCGTGACTCGCGGCAGCTACGCCAAGAACGTCATTCACGGCGAAGTCGGCGGCCCCGGCGAAGTGCTCGGCAAGAAGTTCGGCTACTACCTGTATGCCGAAGGCGAAAGCTCCGGCTCGTACTACGAGAACACCAGCACCGACCAGAACATCTTCCAGGCCGCGTTCGATGCCGAGCTGGCTGAAAAATCGCGTATCGAGTTCGGCGGCATGTATCAGGACTATCGCGGCAACCAGGTCGCCGGCTGGAACCGTCTGACCCAGGACCTGATCGACGACGGCACCTACATCACCGGCAGTCCGAATTCGCTCGACGCCAATGGTGATGGCCTGATGTCGGCCGAAGAATCGACGTCGGCGCGCTGCCTCGACACCGTCAACAACTGCTTCGGCAACCCGCTCGGCCTGTTCTATTTCGGCGGTGCCTCGGTACAGACGCCGGAACAGGTGCTTGCCGATCTGGCCAACCGGCCGGACATGGCGCTGAACAATTCCGGCACGGCCAAGCTGAAGGGCTCGCAGGTACTGACGCAGGAAGATGACCGGCTCGAAAGCAAGGTCATCACGCTGTACTTCGATTTCATTCACGAGTTCAGCGACAACTTCAAGGTCGTCAACAAGACGTTCTACGAATCGCTCGACAACATCAACGAGAACGCCTACGGCTTTTCGCAGTACGCCGATACCTATGCGATCGAAGACCAGCTGAACTTCTCGTTCAGCTGGGATGCGGCGTCGTGGATGAAGGCGAACTACCAGGCCGGCGTCTCGGTGCGCTATCAGGATTTCGAGCATGGCGACAACTTCGCGTTCGAGTACTTCGATCGCCGCGACATCACCAAGCCCGGTACGCCGATCGACCGCCGCACGCTGTCGACGCGCGATGGCGCCGAGATTGAACCGTGGTCCAGCCGCACGATCGGCAACTATCTCGACACCGGCGTCGCGGCACTCGCCGACTACACGTTCATCAAGTCGGTGCACCTGCTGCTCGGCGGCCGCTGGGACTGGGTGACCACCGATTCGACCGAGTGCTCGCTGAACACCACGGCCTGCAATGGCGCGAAGTTCAGCGGCAGCGAAGACAAGCCGTCGTGGACGATCAGCCTGAGCTATGACGTGCCGGTCGTCGGTCTGACGCCCTATCTGACACGCGCCTCGCAGTCGACGCTGGTGGCGGGGCAGGGCGGCCAGGTCGCGCCAAGCAGCGTCAGGGACGGTACGGCGCTGGCCAAGTCGTCACTGACGGAAATCGGTGTCAAGGGTAGCTACCTGAAGGATCGCCTGTTCGTGTCGGTTGATCGCTTCAAGCAGCAGCGTACCGATCTGAATGCCCAGGATGTGGTCACCAACAACACGACCGAATCCGAAGGCTACGAGTTCGAGTTCCGCGGCGTGGTCACCAACAATCTCGCGATCACCGGTGCCTACACCCACCTCGAAGTCACCAACCTGTCGGCGATCCAGAACGGCTTCCAGTTCGGCTTTGCCGGTGGCAGTGACTTGCCGGCCGGTGTCGATCCGGCGCTGATCTACGGCGGTGTCGTCAACGGCCTGACCTTCGTCGGCACCGGCGACAACACCAAGGCGCGCAAGGCCGGTATTCCGGATGACCTGTTCAGCATCAACTTCATCTACAACTTCAGCGCCGGCCCGCTGAAGGGGCTGACCAGCACTGTCGGTGTCACGCATGCCTCGTCGACGTTCTCGGGCTTCTCGCAGGCGGTCGAACTGCCGTCGTACACGCTGCTGAACATCGGCGTGAACTACGAGACCAAGCACTGGAAGTTCGGCCTCACCGGCAAGAACCTGACCGACGAGCGCTACTTCCGCTCGAACTTCCCGGATCTGTTCGGTTCGACGGTCGTGCTGCCGCAGCTGCCGATCAACTGGCTGGCGACGGTGGCCTACCGCTTCTGATCGCGAAAGTGGACAAGCGCTGGGCGCAGTTCCCGCAACGGGAACGATGAAGCACGGGACGCAAGGGAACGCCTTTCCTTGCGTCCTTTTTTGTTCGGCTTGCGCCGATACATCGGCTTTCCGCGACGGCAATGCCGCCATCGCCATGGAGTACAGGCAATGAGATTCGTTGAACGGGGCCGTGCTGTCGGCCTGTGCATCGCGCTGATGCTGACGATGGTCACGGCGATTGCGGCGCCGGCCGCCAAGCAGGCGAAGGACTTTCCGCCCGCGAAGATTGCGCTGGTCGGCGGCACGTTCATCAACGATGCGCTGCTGAACTCGACCGGCATCATGAAGGGCAGCTTCAAGGTGAAGACCAAGGTCGGCACCTCGCCGGTGATCTGGTACTGCGAGACCGACGGCGTGCCGTTCTATTACGTGCACATGCACGGCGACGGCAACTACGTCGAAACCTGGGCGGCGCTGGCACAGCTCGGTGTGCGCGAGGCGATTGGCGGCGCCACGGCTGGCGGCATCAATCGGGCAATGAAGCTGTACGACTACGTGGTGCCGACCGACTTCATCGACATGAACATCAGCCGCCCGCTGGCGATGCCGATCGAAGCCTATCCGGACCCGAACGTCATTCCGATTCCGCGCTACGTGCCGGCGATGGATCCTCTGCTGCAGAAGATCCTGATCGACGAAACCCACAGTGCGATCCGCGCCAGCCACGACTACGACGACATCACGCTGCATGAACAGGGTGTGGTGATCCAGTCGCGCGGCGGGCGCTTCGAGACCGCTGCCGAAGTACGGATGATGGGGCAGTGGGGTGCCGATCTGGTGACGATGAGCATCGGCACCGAAATGACCTATGCGCGGATGATGGGCATCCACTACGCAGCGCTGGTGTCGATCTCCAATCCGGCCGAAGGCGTCGGTGCCTGGGAGTGGGAGACGCTGAAACAGGTCTATCCGCGGATCAATCCACTGAGCCTGCGCATCGTGCTGGCAGCGATTCCGAAAGTCGCCGCGATTCCGGTCGGTACTCCACGAATCGGTGACGCGCTGCGCTTCCATCCGGAAATGACCAGTGCGCCGGCTCGCGATGCGACGGCTGCGACGCCATGAGCCGCGTGCTGATGCTGGTACTGCTGGCGCTGCTGGCCAGCGCCTGCAGCAAGCCGGCGCCAAAGCCGATCGAGATCAAGGTCGTCGTGGTGACGATGTTCGAGATCGGGGCCGATACCGGTGACAAGGCCGCCGAATTCCAGCTTTGGTACGAACGTCAGAGGCTCACGCAGCGCTTCGCGTTTGCCCATCACCATGATCTGTTCCTGAATCCGGAGACCGGCGTGCTCGGCATGGTCACCGGCATGGGCACGGCGAAATCGGCCACGGCGGTGATGGCGCTCGGTCTTGATCCACGCTTCGACCTGAGCCACGCCTACTGGCTGATCGCCGGCATTGCCGGATTCGATCCGAATGACGCGTCGATCGGCTCTGCGGCCTGGGCGGAGTATCTCGTCGACGGCGATCTGGCCCACGAGATCGATGCTCGCGAAATGCCGGCCGACTGGCCGACCGGCTACTTCGCGCGCGGCAGCAGCGGCCCGTATCAGGGGCCGCATCCGCCATCGGCGGGTGAGGTATTCAAGCTCAATGGCGCACTGACCGAGTGGGCCTATCAGCTCACCAAGGATGTGCCACTGGCCGATAGCGAAGCGCTGCAGAAAAGGCGTTCGCTGTACGTCGGGTATCCCAATGCGCAAAAGCCACCGTTCGTGATGAAAGGCGACAACCTCGCCGGCATGACCTACTGGCACGGCAAGCTGCTGAACGACTGGGCCAACGGCTGGACGAAGTATTGGACCGACGGCAACGGCGAGTTCGTGTCGTCGGCGATGGAAGACACCGGCAGCTTTCAGTCGCTGGTCTATCTCGACCCGACTGGCCGGGTCGACAAGGACCGGGTGATGGTGCTGCGCACCGCCAGCAATTACACGATGCAGCCGCCGGGCGTCAGCGCCGCCGAAAGCCTGCTTGGTGAGCGCGGCGGTGAGGGCTATTCAGGGCTCGCAGCCTCAGTGGAAGCGGCGTACGAGGTGGGCTCCAAAGTGGTCGACGAGATCGTGGGTCATTGGGACCGGTATCGGGACAACGCGCCGGCAGCGCCGTGAGCCGAGGTAGCCGTGCGTTGGGGTTCGCAGGCTCACCCCAACCTACGGGTTCCGGCGCCGCGGCGTAGGTTTGGGTGAGCCCGCGAACCCCAACAGCTCACTCGCCAGCGACGGGGGCATCGGCTTGCGGCGCACCCAATCGGTGGTCATCAAACCCGTGCGGATGTAACGGTGAATGGTCGAATGCGGGCAGCGTGTGCGTTGGGGTTCGCAAGCTCACCCCAACCCACGGAACTATTCCAGCGGCAGCGCGTAGCGGCGTAGGTTGGGGTGAGCCTGCGAACCCCAACGACTCACTCGCCAGCGACGAACGCGTCGGCGTGCGGCGCCGCCCAATCAGTGGTCATCAAACCCGCGCGGATGTAACGGTGAATGGTCGAATGCGGGCAGCGTGTGCGTTGGGGTTCGCAAGCTCACCCCAACCTACGGAGCTATTCCAGCGGCAGCGTGTAGGTTGGGGTGAGCCTGCGAACCCCAACGGCTCACTCGCCAGCTTCGAAAGCGTCGGCTTGCGGCGCCGCCCAATCGGCGGTCATCAAGCCTGCGCGGATATAGCGGTGAATCGTCGAATGCGGCCATTCGGATGCCATCGAGACATGCCGATGCTTGACCGGGTTGTAATGGATGTAATCCACATGCCGCTGCAAATCGACGTCATCGCGAATCTGGTGTTCCCAGAAACGGCGCTGCCAGATACCGCGTTCTCCTTTTTGTCGACGGCTGGCGCTGACCGGCTCGTCCGCCGAGATCTGCCGGGAAAATCCCGCTTTGATCAACGCCCAGCGCGTGGAGAAATCGGCATCGTCCGGTGGTAGCGTCCAGATGGCATGCAGGTGATCAGGGAGAACGACCCAGGCGATGATTTCAAAGCAGTGCCGCGATCGAACGAGGCGCACGGCGTTGCGCAGCTCGACGATTCGTTCAATCAGAAGGCGGCTGCGACGGTCGGCAAGATTGACCGTGAAGAAGTAGGTCGCTCCGGCAGCCTTCGCCCGTCGATATTGCATGGACGATCTTCGAGCGTGTCGTTGGGGTTCGCAAGCTCAGCCCACGCCGTGGGGGAGTGAGCGTGTCGTTGGGGTTGGCGAGCTCACCCCAACCTACGGGGTAGGGAGCGTTTCGTTGGGGTTCGCTAGCTCACCCCAACCTACGGCGGCGGGTGCGGCTCGTTGGGGTTCGCAAGCTCACCCCAACCTACGGCTATTCCCTTGGCAGGCAGAGCTGGTAGCGCTTGCAGGTGAATGAATAGCTGACTGGCTTCACGCCGCTCAAGCTGGCCCATCCTGACTTCTTGAAGCTTGCCGCAAAGCGGGCGACGCGCGCGTCGTATTCGGCGAGCAGCTTCTGCTTCACCGGTGCTTCGACGAACGAGAACTGCAGCGAGTTGCGGCCGAGCTGGACGATCTCTTCCCACGACAGGTTGAACTCGCGTACGGCGACGAAGAATTCGTCGGTCATGTTCGAATCCCACATGCCGCGGTCGTCGGTCGACAGCGCCACCGGAATGCCGGTGCGCAGATATTCCGGGAACGGGTGCTGGCGGTAGTCGTCGACGTACTCCAGCAGCAGGTTGCTGATCAGGTTGATCTCGACCATGTACGGCCCGTGCTGCATGCGCACCATCGTGTCGGGATCGGTGATCAGGTTGACGCCGTGGCCGATGCGCTGGGCGCCGAGCAGCAGCGTGTCGCGGACGTGATGGTTCGGCTCGTCGACTTCACCGGCATGGATCGACAGGTTGATGTCCGGGTACTTCAGCCGCAGCTCGCGCAGCGTTTTCAGGAAGCGCAGCGGATGGCCCTTGTCGTCGTCCTCGCGGCCGACCATGTTGACGCCGACCCACAGGTCGCGGTGCTTGTCGGTGAACGCGTACAGATCGCGCAGGTCCTGCTCGGCGCCGGGCAGGAAGCGCAGGATCGAGCTCTGGAAGCGCACGGTGACGCCGGTAGCTTTGGCATCGGCTGACGCCAGCCGGGCGCGGTAGATCGCCACCGTCTCGTCTTCGCTGTAGGTGCTGCCATCGGCTTTCAGCGTGCCGTCCGCACCTTCCTGGGTTTCGAGATAGACGACACCTTCCCGACCGAACGCCTGCATGTTGCGGAACAGGATTTCGGTGACGACATGCGGGTTGCGCGACAGCTCGTTCAGCCGTTCCCAGTGCCGGCCGAAAAACTCGTTGCGGCCTTCGTGCTTGGTATCGAGGCGGATGCTGTCGAGCCAGCCCTGCTTCTCGGTGGCGGTCAGATCCTGCAGCCGCTTGTATTCGCTTTTCCTGCAGGCATCGAGCTTGTCGTAGGTCGAGCCCTGAATGTTCTGGAACAGGATCAGGTAAGGCGCAAAGCTGTACTCGTTGCTGCCATAGGCCACGCAGTTGGCGATACGCACCTTGGTGTAATAGGTGTAGCCGCGCGCGCCTTGCGCGAGCGCGGCTTCCCACCACCATTCGGACAGGCCGGCGCCGGTCAGGTGGTTGTGCAGGTCGCCGCCTTTCGGCAGCGCATAAAGGAAGCGGTACAACTGCTCGGGTGTCGCTTCGGCCTTGAGCTTCTCGAACCAGGCTTCGGCGGCGCGGGCCGGCGCGGCGGCCGCGATCAGCAGGCAGAAGAGCAGGGCGAGCGTGCGCATGGCGAGTCGGTTCATGTCGTGGGCCTTACAGATACTTCAGCAGATGCAGGCTGAAATAGGCGGCCTGCTTCGCCGCGATCGGCCCGAGCCGCAGATAGTCGTCGTTCGGCGCTTCCTGCGCGACATTGCTGCCGGCGCGCACGACCAGAAACGGCACGCCGAGTTCGACGCAGACATGACCGAGCGGTGCCGATTCCATTTCCATGATGTCGGTATGGAAGCGGGTGCGTAGACCTTCGATGCGCGCGTCGGTAACGCCGAACAGATCGGATGACGACACCACACCGCGCCGCACCTTCACCGTGTAAGTCGCGCCATTGGCGGTGACTTCCGGCCCCTTGTAGCTGGCGATCGCCTGGTCGGCCTGCTTCAGCAGCGCTGCCGGTGGGGAGAACGCGTTCTCCACTTCGCGGCCATCGGCTGGACTGTTCATCGGCCGGTAGACCATGTCGTTGCGCGTCAGGCTGCCGTAGTCATGCTCGTGCGTGACGGTGGCGACGATCACGTCGCCGGTACGCAAGCTTTTGTCGATGCGCGCACCGGTGCCGCTCATCAGTACCAGCCGCGGCTTGAACGCGTCGATGAACAGTGTCGACGTCATCGCCGTGTAGGTCTTGCCGATGCCGGTGATCGCGACCACCACCGGTTTCCCTTCGATCGTACCCTGCCAGTACGGAATGCCCTGCAGGGCCAGCTTCCTGGCGTCCTTCATCGCGTCGACAAACGGCGGGATTTCCTGCGGCACGGCACCCAGAATCAGGATGGTGTCGGTCGGCGTGTAGTGCTGCGGACGGTCTGGCGCTTCGAGCGCCCGGGCCGCCGTGCACAGCAGCAGCGTGAGCAACAGCGTTGCGAGTTTCATGGTCGGATTCCCGAGGGTGCGTAAAGGCGGATGGCGGCTAGCGGCCGGGCGGCGTGTCCCGGTATTCCGGCCAGCCGGCGATCAGTTTCTGCACGACGATGTTGCCGACCTGATACGCCGCTTCCAGTGCCGGGCGCCCGTCTTCCGGATATTCGGCCGTGGTGCTCCAGGCGGCATCCTTGCCCGGTGGCTGCTGGCTGAAATTGCTGACCGTGCGCAACACCATGACCCGATCGGGATCGACCTTGCCGGCACGGCCGAGCCGGCGCAGCGCGGTCAGCGAGCCGCTGTCCTCCATCGCCGACAGCATGAAGTTGGCGTCCGGCCCGGCCTGCAGGCGCATCCAGTCGTTGGCCCATCGGCTCATCAGCTCGCCGTGGAAATAGGTGCTCGACGACATCGTGTCGCCGATGGTCACGAACGGCGGCTTCAGCGCGTTCGGAAAGCCGGTGAACTGCTGACGGAACGTGGTGATGCCAGCGGAATCGGCGACCGGGTGGTCCTTGCTCTGTGCATAGGCCCAGTCGGTCAAGGCGCGATTCAGCGCGAACGAAATGGTGTCGACGGTCCAGCCGTCGGCCTTGTCGTTCGGCTTCTTGCCGCCAAGCGGCAGCAGGCCGTAAGCCCAGTCCTTCGGCATTTCGCGGGCATCGATCTCGAACAGCAGATCGCCATCGACGACGTAGCGAGCCCAGGCTGCGGTGCCGAGCGATACATCAGCCGGATCGCCACCGCCAATGCCGGTGATCAGCCAGTAGGCGTGGCGCAGGTCGAAACGCGGATCGACACCGAGCGCCATGATCGATGTCGCGGCATTGGTGATGCCGCCGCCGGTGCAGATCGCCAGCAGGCCAGCGTCGTTCATGCGCAGCTCGTACT
>Ga0114983_1000192_pt1 | contig 25422 bp, 28 predicted proteins | sample Shrwel_input2_RT_FD_87182 | JGI IMG/M metagenome (GOLD analysis project Ga0114983, IMG submission 87182) | Subsurface microbial communities from deep shales in Ohio, USA - Utica-3 well 1 S input2 RT | ecosystem: Environmental > Aquatic > Deep subsurface > Shale gas/oil reservoir > Produced... | reverse complement strand
GGCTGGCACCTATATCCAAATCGCAAATCCCCCAAAAATCTCTTATCAGGCGGTTACAGGACACGGTCGGCAGCGGCTTCTGCACAAGGGCAACCAGGGTCCCGGTGAAATTGTTTTGTATTATATGACAAAAGCATGTTAAATAAAACGAACACTTTGAAGGCAAGAGTGCGACGACCGTCGGATGTAACCAGCCGAGTCCAAACTTATAACAAGAACGGAGCCATGATGCCAATCCAGTCCCCCATTCACAGTGACAACTATCCCGCCTCTTTTTACCATGCGACCGCCAAAGAATTGTTTCAGCATCCCAGGCTGGAAGAGTCCTTGGAGACAGATGTCTGCGTAATAGGCGCAGGCTTCAGCGGCCTCAACAGTGCCATAGAACTGGCTGAACGAGGCTTTGGGGTCACCATACTGGAAGCCAAAAGAGTGGGCTGGGGCGCCTCAGGACGTAATGGCGGGGAGTTGATCCGCGGTATTGGCCATAATATTGAACAGTTTGAGCCCAGTATAGGTAAAGAAGGTGTACTGGCTATCAAGCGGATGGGTTTTGAAGCCGTCGATATCGTCCGGCAACGGATCGCGCAATACCAAATCGATTGCGATCTGCGCTGGGGCTACTGCGATCTGGCGCTGAAACCAAGACATATGCAGGAGCTTGAGCAGGAGCTTACCGAGCTTGAGCAACTTGGCTACCCACATAAGCTCAAGCTGTTGTCCAAGGAGCAGTTGCCCGAAGTCATAGGCTCTGAGCGTTATCTCGGCGCGCTCAGCGACATGGGCAGCGGCCATCTGCACCCTTTGAATCTGGCCCTCGGCGAGGCCCGTGCAGCCCGAAGCCTGGGGGTTAACATCTATGAAGACAGCGCCGCCACCGAAATCATCAAGGGCGAGCAGATACGGGTCAGGACTGAGAGAGGTGAAGTCCGTTGCCGCTATCTGATTTTGGCCGGCAATGCCTATATAGGTGCCAAACTCGAACCTCATATCGGCGGCAAGGTGCTACCGGCCGGCAGTTATCTGCTGGCGACCGAGCCCCTGTCGCAAGCTCTCTGCGCTGACATTATTCCGCAGAATATGGCCTTCGCCGATATGAGTATAGCACTGGACTATTTTCATCTGTCGGCCGACAACCGCCTGTTGTTTGGCGGGCTGTGCAACTACTCGGGCAGAGATCCCAAGGACATTTGCGCCGCGCTCAGGCCCAATATGGAAAGAGTCTTCCCGGCGCTCAAGGGCGTGAAAATAGATTATCAGTGGGGTGGCATGATAGGGATAGGCGCCAATCGTATGCCGCAGATAGGCAGGTTGCCGGATAGCCCCAACATCTATTTCGCCCAGGCCTATGCCGGACATGGCGTCAATGCCACCCATATGGCGGGGCGTCTGCTGGCAGAAGCTATCAGTCAGCAGGCTGAGCGCTTCGATATCTTTGCCTCAATAGAGCATATGACCTTCCCGGGTGGCCCGGCGCTGCGCTCGCCCATTCTGGCGGCAGGCATGCTGTACCATAGATTCAAGGATCTATTCTGAACAAGGCCTGTCTTGAAAAGACCTGTTTTGAAGATAAGTGTATTTTGAGTAGGGAGCCATTTTGAAAACAAGTACAGCAAAGGCGTTGTGGCAGTCGTGAATACACCCTTCGATATCAGCCGCATTCATACGCCGCAGGGGATTTTTCGCCTCAAGGGGGAACTGCAAGCCTCCCCCCCGAAACTCGTGTGCAGGCAGCTTGAAATTCTCGGCAGTGACGGTTGGCTGGAGCTGCGAGTCGAAGATAACCGCACTCAAGTGTTGCTCGATGCGCTGTTTGAACCTGTGCGTGAACACCTCAAGCCCTGAACTTAGCCTCTTTCCCCCCGCAAGGCAGGGGGATTGTCTATTACAGCAAACCGATTAAATGGCTATCCAGGTTGCCTTAATTTCTGTGTATTTATCAAAAGCATGCAGCGACTTATCTCGGCCGTTACCCGACTGCTTATAACCACCGAAAGGCGCCGTCATATCGCCGCCGTCATAATGATTGATCCACACCATACCGCTTCTCAGCGCCTTGGCGGTTCTGTGGGCCTTGCTGAGATCCGCTGTCCACACACCGGCCGCCAGGCCATAGATGCTATCGTTGCCTATGGCTATCGCCTGCTCCATTCCCTCAAATTCAATCACACTCAGCACAGGGCCGAAGATCTCCTCGCGGGCGATACTCATCTGGTTATTCACTTCACGGAACAGGGTCGGCGCCACATAAACGCCACCGGTTTCAGCCATGAGTTGCTCGCCGCCACAGGCCAGCACAGCACCTTGCTGCTTACCCGCCTCGATATAACCGAGAATAGTCTGCAGCTGCTGCTGATCCACCACGGCGCCACTGACGGTATCCGGATCCAGCGGATGCCCCGGCTGCCAGGATTTGAGCTCGTCGATAATGAGCGCTATCAGTTGCTCCTTGACCCCGGACTCCACCAGCAGGCGCGAACCTGCGGTGCAAACTTCGCCCTGGTTGAAGGCGATGGCCGAAGCTGCCGCCTGCGCCGCCGCCTTGAGATCCGGGCAATCGTTAAAGACTATGTGCGGGCTCTTGCCACCGGCCTCCAACCACACACGTTTCATATTGGACTGACCGGCGTAGACCATCAGTTGCTTGGCTATCTTGGTGGAGCCGGTAAACACCAGGGTATCGACATCCATATGCAGCGCCAGCGCCTTGCCAACTGTATGACCAAAACCGGGCAATACATTGAGCACTCCAGGCGGGATCCCGGCTTCCAAGGCAATGGCAGCCATACGAATCGCCGTCAGAGGGGATTTTTCCGAGGGTTTGAGGATAACAGAGTTACCGCTGGCCAGCGCCGGCCCCAGTTTCCAGCAGGCCATCAACAGGGGGAAGTTCCATGGCACAATCGCGGCCACTACCCCGACAGGCTCACGGGTGATCATGCCGATTTCATTGTCAGCGGTGGGCGCTATCTCGTCGTAAATCTTGTCAACCGCTTCGCCGGACCAACGCAAGGCCCTGGCGGCATTGGTCACATCCACCGACTTGGAAAAACGGATTGGCTTGCCCATATCCAGGGTTTCCAGCAAGGCCAGTTCATCGCTATGCGCCTCCAGCAAATCGGCAAAGCGTATCATCACCTTTTTGCGCTCTACCGGCGCCATTCGCGACCAGACTCCGGATTCAAAACTGGCTCTGGCACTGGCCACCGCCGCCTCGGCATCGGCCAGATCGCAACTGGCTACGGCGGCAAGCTTGTTGCCATCCACAGGGCTGATGCAATCGAAGGTCTCGCCGGATACGGCTGCACAATACTCTCCATGGATAAAGGCCTGGCCACAGATCTGCAATTGCGCGGCCAACTGCTGCCATTGCTGACGGGTTTGCGGTGTACTCATAAATCCTCTCATCTGCTTGCAAGCGGGCATTCCACTACCTCAGTAGGCCTATCGCGGCCAACTCGTGCAGCCATCGCCAGTTATTCGGGTCGCTCCAGATTAGCCTCGAGCACGGCATAAATTCAATATATTTTACAAAAATAGATTTTTTGGCATAAATAATTGCACACAGGCCTTCCATGTTCATTATTTCTGACATAGCATAGCGAAATATCAATCACCATTAACAAGCCCGCAACACTAAGGTTAATGCTTATGGCAGAGCTAAAACAACAGGCGAAAACACAGGGCAATCTCGAGCATTACTGGATGCCTTTCAGTGCCAACCGTCAATTCAAGCAGACTCCCAGGCTACTGGCTTCGGCCGAAGGCATGTATTACCGGGATGTCGATGGCCGTCAGGTGCTGGACGGCACCGCAGGTCTTTGGTGCTGTAATGCCGGCCATGGCCGGGCGGAGATCAGCGAGGCGGTCAGCCGTCAGATCCGCGAAATGGACTATGCCCCCAGCTTTCAGATGGGTCATCCGTTGGCATTCGAGTTGGCCGAGCGCCTCAGTGAAATCGCCCCGCCCGGCATGAACCGTATCTTCTTTACCAACTCGGGCTCAGAGTCGGTCGACACCGCACTCAAGCTGGCGCTGTGTTACCACAGAGCCAATGGCGAGCCGAGCCGCAGCCGTTTTATCGGCCGTGAGCTGGGCTATCACGGTGTGGGGTTTGGCGGTATTTCAGTGGGCGGAATTGGCAATAACCGTAAAGGTTTCAGCCCGCAGCTCCTCGGCGGCGTCGATCACCTGCCCCACACTCTGGATATGAAAGCCAACGCCTTCAGCCGCGGCTTGCCCGAGCATGGCGCCGACAAGGCCGAGGCGCTCGAGGGGCTGATTGCCCTGCATGGCGCCGAGAATATCGCCGCCGTTATCGTCGAGCCCATGTCGGGTTCGGCCGGGGTAATATTGCCACCCAAGGGCTATCTCAAACGCCTTCGGGAGATCACTCAAAAGTACGGCATATTGCTGATATTCGATGAGGTAATCACAGGTTTTGGCCGGGTGGGCGGCGCTTTTGCCAGTAACCACTGGGATGTGACCCCGGACATAATGACCACGGCCAAGGCGCTCAACAATGGCGCCATCCCCATGGGCGCGGTGTTTGTACAGCAAGCGATTCACTATGCCTGTATGCAGGGCCCCGAGGCGATGATCGAGTTCTTTCACGGCTATACCTATTCAGGGCATCCGGTTGCAGCCGCGGCGGCACTGGCCACCCTGGATATCTACCGTGACGAAAAGCTGTTTGAGCGCACTACAACGATGGCGCCCTACTTTGAGCAGGCGCTGCATAGCCTCAAGGGGCTGCCCAATGTCATCGATATTCGCAATACCGGCCTGGTGGGTGGCATTCAACTGGCCCCCAGCCCGCATGGTGTTGGCAAACGCGGCTATCAGATTTTCGAGCGCTGTTTCTGGCAAGGTGCGCTGGTACGGGCCACCGCCGACATCATAGCCCTCTCACCGCCACTGATAGTGGAAGAGTCCCAAATAGATCAACTGATTTCCACCCTGGCCGACGCCATCCAAACCGTCGACTGAGCACACAGGATAGTTATGCGTATTTACAGCCACTATATAGATGGACATGAGACAGATGGCAGCCAGGCTCAGGCTTCACTGCCGATTTTCAACCCGGCCAACGGCGAAGAGCAAGCCAGAGTCGCTCTCGCTTCCCAGGCTGATACAGAACGGGCGATAGACTCGGCCAAGCAGGCTTTTGACGCCTGGTCAAAGGTATCGCCCCTTAACCGGGCGCGGGTACTGTTTCGCTTCAAAGCCCTGGTAGAAGCCCACATGGATGAGCTGGCCGAGCTTATCTGCCTGCAACACGGCAAAGTGCTTGAGGATGCCAGGGGCGAGTTGGTTCGAGGACTGGAAGTGGTGGAGTTTGCCTGCGGCATTCCCCATCTTCTCAAGGGGGAACACACTGAACAGGTTGGCACTGGCGTCGATGCCTGGAGCATCAATCAACCGCTCGGGGTGGTTGCCGGCATTTCGCCGTTCAATTTCCCTGTGATGGTTCCCATGTGGATGTTCCCGATTGCCATCGCCTGCGGCAATACCTTTGTGATGAAACCATCGGAAAAGAATCCGGCGCCGGTACTCAGAATTGCCGAGCTGTTGACCCAGGCCGGGCTGCCGGATGGGGTTTTCAATGTTATCAACGGCGACAAGCTGGCGGTAGATACCCTGCTCTGCCATCAGGATGTTCAGGCCATCTCCTTTGTCGGTTCAACGCCTGTGGCCGAGTATATCTACAGTAAGGCATCGGCCCACGGCAAGCGGGTACAGGCACTCGGCGGCGCCAAGAACCACATGTTGCTGATGCCGGATGCCGATCTGGAACTGGCCAGCAACGCCCTGATGGGCGCGGCCTATGGTTCTGCCGGCGAGCGCTGTATGGCTATTTCCGTGGTACTGGCGGTTGCTGATGTGGCCGATGCCCTGATAGAAAAACTGCAACCCAAGATAGCCGCGCTCAAGGTAGGTAACGGCCTGGAGCCGGGTATGGAAATGGGGCCGCTTATCTCCCGCGCGCATCTGGACAAGGTCTGCAGCTATATAGACAGCGGTATACAGCAGGGCGCAGTTTGTCTGGTCGATGGCCGCAATACCTTGGCAGACAGTGAAGGTTTCTTTCTCGGTGCGACCCTGTTCGATGGCGTAACCCCTGAGATGCAGATTTACCGGGAAGAGATCTTCGGCCCTGTGCTTTGCATAGTCAGGGTGGCCGACTATGACTCGGCGCTGGCTCTTATCAATCAACATGAGTTCGGCAACGGCACCGCCATCTTTACCCAGAGCGGCGAGCTGGCGCGCGACTTTTGCCACTCGGTGCAAGTCGGCATGGTAGGGGTCAATGTGCCTATCCCTGTGCCTATGGCATTTCACAGTTTCGGCGGTTGGAAACGCTCGCTGTTTGGCCCACTGCATATGCACGGCCCGGATGGAGTTCGCTTCTACACCCGGCGCAAAGCCGTTACCGCCCGCTGGCCCAAACAGCTGAGTGCCGATTTCATCATGCCGACCATGAAATAGGGAGAGAGGGAGAGCCTGATGCACATCAACAATATCAGAGTACTGGCGCGCAATACTCCCGAGGTAAGTGAATACTCCATCGCCGAGGAAAAGCGTCTGCAGGGCGCGCCTCTGCAACGGCTGGAGAACCATTACTCCAGCCCCTGTGAGCAGTTTCATACCGGAATTTGGCAAAGCGAAACAGGCACTTGGAAAGTTGACTACACTGAGCACGAGTATTGCGAAATCCTCGAGGGTAACAGTGTCATCAGCGATGAGCAGGGAAATCATCTCGAAGTTGGCCCGGGCGACAGGTTTGTGATCCCGGCCGGGTTTCGCGGCAGCTGGCAGGTAACGGTTCCCTGCCGCAAGCTCTATGTGGTGTTTGAATCCAACAGATAAAAACAAAACCGCCATGAGGTCTCAGCATAGCTGCTGTTGTTTGGCATAAACCAGGCCGCGCCGGAATCTTCCCGGACGGGGCCGGCAAACCAAAGAAGGGAGAAATGCTTGTGAACCCAGTGATAAGAAGATCCAACCCTCTGCTATGGGCACTGCTGCTTGGCGGCGCCATAACCTCAACCTCTGCCATGGCCGAAGTCAGCGGCGAGATAGCCGTGACCAATGACTACCGCTTTAGAGGTGTGTCACAAACCGCCGGTGATTTTGCCGTGCAAGCTAGTCTGGACTGGAGTCACGACTCGGGTTTCTTCGTCGGGGCCTGGGCCAGTAATGTGGAATTCGATGAAGATGGCACTCCCAAAGAGGATCAAGTGGATGCCGATTTCGAACTGGATGTCTACCTGGGTTACGCCGGTGAGATCAACGACAACCTGGCCTACGATATTACCCTGCTGCGCTATATGTACCCGGGCGACAATGTCTCCCAGGACTACAACGAAATCTCTTTCGGCCTCGAGTTCAGCGATTTTAGGGCTGCCTACTGGTACACCAATGACTATGCGGGCTCAGATCTGGACTACCACTATGCCGAGCTGAACTATAGTTATGAGTTTGCCGAAAACTGGAGCCTGGATCTGCACCTGGGTTACAACTTCGGCGATGCGCCCGATGACGATATGGGCAAATATCTGGATTACTCCATAGGTGTCTCGACTGAGATTGCCGGTTTTGGTTTGTCTCTGGCCTGGTTGGACACAGATATAGATTCGGATGCCGAGATAAGCAGTGGCACCTTCCAGAATGACGGCACTGTGCTGGCGAGTGTCAGCTACGCTTTCTAAACCGAAAAATTGCTGTGCCCAGGCAAGCCATAGGACAGACCTGCACGGGCAAGCCCCCATCTTCCTCCCACCAACCAAAAGTAACAGAGCCGCTCCCTGAGCGGCTCTTTTTTATAAGTTGATACTATTCTCAACACAGTGGCGACAGCAATATTCACCGCAACGGAGGTACGTGGGGAGAATCGCCCCGGCGCACCTGATGTTTGACGTCTTGCCAGCTATGGGTGAGGTGTTGCAGTTGCTCTCGCCGCTCGGGAAACTGCTCGCTGAGCTTTGCCATCAGTTCCACTTGTCTGTCACAGATTTGCGCCCAGCGCTCGGCATTGGAAAGGTACATGGCTTCATCCTTGATCTTGGCTTGTGGTAAAACAGATATTGCTGAACAAATAATAACCAAGGCTTGCCAATTTGCCAGTCCTTCTAGCCTTATCACAAAAATCCACCCTGGGTGCACTGTCAAACGCCGCTGCTTGCAGGTATAACTGAAGATATTAGATTACATCTGGATAGCAGTATTTACTCTTGCTGAAACAAGGAGTCTCACTATGGCCACTATGTTAAAAATACTCTTTATCGCCCTGGCGTTAGTGCTTATCTACAAACTGGTTTTCAGTAACAAGAAAGGGGTGACAATATTTGAAATGCATTTCAAGGACGGTCGTATGACCTCCCACAAGGGTAAAATCCCCGAGAAGTTTGAACGTGAATGTCGCGCCCTGGTCAAGAAAGAGAAACTCACCTGTACAGTACGCGCCGAGCGCAGCGGCGAAGTGCGGCTACACATCAGCGCCAACGCCGGAGATGCCAATATTCAACGCCTGCGCAACCTGTTTCCCTTCGAATACTATGACCGCAAGCAGAGCGACAACAGCAAACAACTGGGTTGATCAGCGCTGCCCGGGAAACACTTGAGGGTCAATTTTCCCTTCCCGGCGCGCATCATCTATGATCCTCTGGTTATCCTGTGCCATGGGATCTTCGGCGGGGAGATTGGGGTTCACCCGCTCCTCCTCGGGCGCTTCAAAACTGAAATCGATACCATTCGAGCAGCCGCCAAGGGATACCAGTGCCAATAAGCCCATCGAAACCCAAGGCAGTAGCAGAGACTTGTTGTTCATCAATATTGAAACCTGTGTTGAGAGACGGTTGTTATTAAAACAGAGCTAAGCTTAACCCAGGCTGAGACTCAGCGTTAGTCATGGCGTACCATAATTGATAGCGTTTATTCAGGAGACAACATGCAAATGAACCAAAGGCACTATATACATGGAGATCAATTTGAGCAGGACTGCTCACTGTTCTATTGCGCAGCCTGTGACGCGTTCTTAAATGAGCATCATTTCTTCAGTAGAGACATAAGCTGTTGTGATCATTGGAGCAAATACGATGAAGCAATGAAGCAATTAGGGAAATCGCCACAAAACCACAGTAATTTTGGACGTCCAATAGACGCCGCAAATGTTTTTAGACACAAGCGGTAAAACGTCCTGCCGCAATTATTCTTGTTCAACCAACGAATAAATAAGGAATATTCAATTATTTTTGTGCAGCGGGAGTGCTTCCTTGTTAGCATCAAATTCATTCAACCTACGGATTACCAGAGTCACCTCCCCCACCGTCAGGCCCCATTTGCGGATCTCGCTGCGGTTGATTATGGTGTCCGGCGCCGTTTGATACATCCAGTCGTCGAAATGCACCTGATACTCGCCGCTATCTAACTTCAGCAGCATGTCGTAGCGCCAGCGCAGGGCAAAGCCCTCAGCTTGCCCTTCTGCCACCCCCAGAATATCCTCGGCTCTGCCCTGATAGCGGCCATCAGCAAGCTTGGTAATCTGCCAAGTTCGCTCGGCAAGCTCACCATCGTCATACTCAAACCACTCCTGCAACACACCTTGATTCCCCTGCCAACTACCCGTCATCCGCACATTGAAACGGCGCACCACCTGGCCGCTGTAATCTTGCACCATGCCTGAAGCCTGCAGCTCCCCGTTAAAGAACTGCTGCAGATCCAACTTAGGTTCGCTGGCGCTATAGTCATGAATGTCGACACTGCCGCAACCGCTCAGCCCTAGCATCAGAAATAACAACCAAACCTTGGTGAAACCGATAAACCTGCTCATTAACATTTGCATGCCTGCTCTCCTATCAACTGAGCTCTCAGCTGCGGCCGACTGCTGCGCTCTGACAACCAAATCGCCAAAAATGCATCGGCAAAATGCTTATGCTCGCTCGAAGCGCTCTCATCTATGGCAATCGCGGCTAACGGCTTGTCGTTGAACAGAAAGTATCCCTGCTGCGGCCCGCTTGCCACAAAGCTCAATCTGTCCCCCTGCTCCACATCCGGCCAGAGCCCTTCAAGCAGCGCCAACCAGGCAGATATCTGCTCTCTGTCATATCCCAGATGCAGCCACTGGTGTTTGGTGGCCTCAAGGAGTCGCGAGGCGGGGATATCCCGGTAATACTGAATTTCCAGCTGCTGCGGGAAGCTATTGGGCTGGTAACTACCATCCGGCGTCAGCAACCTGGCCCGATAAAGGGTCATAAACCACCAGTCCATTTCACCGCGGCCCACTTCCCGAAAGCTGGCAAGCTCCGCCTTTGAGGGCTCGATCTGGGCAGCTTTGGGCTCAGTTGTCTGCACTTGGCTCTGCGCTTGAGCCTGCTGTGCTTGAGTCTGTGCTTGAATCTGTAAATTGTCTGCCCATCCCTGAGTGGGCAGACCAAGCAGTATCATCAGCAGCCCGGCAAAGCCTGGGTTATGCAGCTTACCGACTTGCTTTGCTCCCTTGTTTACACCCTTGATGAATCGTTTCATTGCCGGTCTCCGTCAGAGAAGTCCTGTAATTGGGGGATTTTTACCCCATTCAAGCCTGAGGTTGCAATAACTTAACAGTGGCAGCAGCAGCGACCAGATGAGTATCAACAAGCTAAAGGTAGCCGATTGCCCCAGGGGCCAAGCCACAGCCTCCAACCTAAATGCCGCCAGATAACTGCCGGCGCCACCCACTGCGCCAAAGAGCGCCTGCTGCCATTTAGGCAAGTCCCTGAGCCAGGCCAGGCTCACCCCCAACGTCGCGGCAAAATGCCCCCAAAGGCAACAGAGCCACAAGGGTAAAAGCCGCGAGGGACTGTCAAACTCAAATACTCCGCCAAGGTGCAGCATGGCGTCCAAGGCTATGCCGATGACTGCCGGTATCAGCACAGCGTTGAGTGTTTTCATGCTGTATCCGCTACGCTTTACCCTTTGCTCTGCCAGTTGGCTTTGCTCTACCCGTTGGCTTTTCTCATCCCCGACATTTTCGACCATGAGGGCTGAGCGGTAGCCCGGATTGACAAGCAGCAACTGGACACAAAGCAGCAAGAGAGCAAACACCAGCGCCTGATTGGCAAACAGGATCAAAGACCACCAGCCCAACTGGAAAATGGCCGCATTGAGCAGCAGAAAAAACCAGGGCGATGAGAGTCTCATGGCCTAACCTGCGATTTGTCTTGAGCTAAGCGGACGATAGCCGTCCTTGACCGCAGTCAGTTGCACTGTGCTTATGGTGCGCTCAAGAAAACCACCCTCGCAGTAACTCAGATAAAACTTCCACATACGCACAAAGTCCTCACCATAGCCGAGTTCGCGCACCCGCTCTCTGGCGTCATCGAAGTTGGCATGCCAGTCATTCAGGGTGCGTGCATAGTCGAGACCTATATCATCCAACGACCAGAGGGTCATGGAGGTTTGCCGCTGCAAGTGGCGCGTCATCTCGGTGACAGATGGCAGGCAGCCGCCGGGGAAAATATAGCGCTGAATAAAATCCACCCCTTTGCGGTAGCTGTCATAGCGCTGATCTTTAATAGTGATCGCCTGCAGTAACAGCTTGCCGCTCGGCTTGAGCAGGGCATCCAGTCCGGCAAAAAAGCCCGGCAGATAATCGTGGCCTACTGCCTCTACCATCTCTATCGAAACCAAACGGTCATAATGGCCGCTGAGCTGGCGATAATCCTGCCGCAACAGGGTAATGCGCTCACTCAGTCCTTCGGCGGCAACCCGTTCACTGGCATATTGGTACTGGGCATCGGAAATAGTGGTAGTGGTTACCTTGACGCCATAGTGTTTGGCGGCATAGATAGCCAGGGCGCCCCAACCGGTACCGATTTCCAGCAGAGTCATGCCGGGCTGCAGATCCAGCCGCTCGCAAATCAGTTGCAGCTTGTACTGCTGCGCCTCATCCAACTGCGCCTCTTCATGGGGATAGACGGCGCTTGAATAGAGCAGCTCAGGGTCGAGAAATGCCTGATACAAGGGGTTGCCCAGATCATAGTGCGCCAGAATATTGCGCTTTGAACCTGCCTTTGAGTTTCGGCGCAGCAGGTGTTTCACCCGGCTAACTGTGTTGGAAAACCAGGAAAACCGCTGCTCTATCTTATCCAGCAGCGGCAGATTACGGGCAAACAGACGTACCACAGAGGTAACATCCGGGCTGGACCAGTGCCCCTGAATATAGGCTTCACCGGCACCGATAGAGCCGCCCAGAATCACCTGGCGAAAAAAACGCTCATCGTGAATACGAATTATGGCAACCAGGTCTGCATCGAGCGGGCCGAAGGTCCACTGCTCACTCCCCAACTGCAGTTTAAGACAACCGCCCTCCAAGGCATTCAAGGCCTGTTGCATGACTCTGGCCCATAGACTCTTGCCGCTGGCGGCCAACTGCTGTCTGTTCTTGGCTACTGTGTTTTCCATCTCATTCTCCAATGTTTGCTGTCACACTCGGGGAAATTTCCAAACCTTTAGGGGATTCTTGCAAAGGACTAAGGCCATTTACTGCGAACCACGCCTTGCATCCAAGCCCGTAAGCCGACGCAGAGCACACATGGGACTTGTTCGCACCTTCCTTAGCATCAGTCCGTGCCGCCCTGAGGCTTGCGCTCGTAAGGCACAAAGGGCACCCGCTTAAGCCACAAACGCATCGCTTGCCAATAGATGAGCCAAAGAATTTTCAGACTCATCAAGGGAAAGCCCCACAGATAACGCCTGAGCTCACGGCCATTGAAGGGGCGGCGTTTGAGGCTTAATACTGCATCGAAGCTGACCTTTTGCGACTCGGGGGCCGGTCCTGCCACGTCCCCCTTGCCGGGCAGATTGCTGATCCGCAAATCGAGCCGCTCTGCCGGCGCCGGAATATGCCAGCGATAGCGATAATCCAGCGACATAAAAGGCGATACATGGAAGCACTTGTCGCCAAGCGCCGGCGCCTTGGCGGACACCAGATAACAGTGACGCTCATTCCAGGGGGTATTGCTCACCTCAGCCAACAGGTATTTATACTCATCACCTTGAAAGCAGTAGAAAAAGTTGACCGGGCTGAAATAGAGCCCAAAGTGGCGCAGCTGCCCGGCGAACAGCACGCTGTCGCAGCCGGGTTCGCCGCCGAGCGCAATCACCTTATCCAGTACCCGCTGTTTCAGCGAGGTGGCAGTATTTGATTCTGAAGCCGCCTTGAGGTAATCCTGCTGCCGAAAACGCAGCGCAGACCAAGGGGATTCACCAAACAAGCCGCTCAGGGACGAAAGCCTTGGCAAGTCATCCAAGTCCAGCAGCATCAGGGCAAAGGGATAGCGAAAACAGTGCCTTACCGGCGTTAGCCTAGAGTGGCTGACGCTGCCGAGGTAGAGACCCGTTTCAGGTTTCATAGGCTCACCCCGAACCTTTCACAAACATCCAGGGCGCTGCGCACCCCGTCTTCATGAAAGCCGTTGTACCAGTAGGCGCCGACAAAATGGATACGGTCTTGGCCGCAGATCTCGCTGCGGCGTTGCTGCGCCGCCTGGCTCTGTTCATTGAATACCGGGTGAGCATAGACAAAGCGTTTGAGCACCTTGTCCTTGGCTATCGCCTCATCCTGATTCAGGGTCACCAAAAAATCCGGCGCAGACTTTGGCAGGCGCTGCAAAATATTCATGTTGTAGGTTACGCAGGCGGGACGGCTGGCATCGCCATCGAGACGATAATTCCAACTGGCCCAGGCGGCGCGGTGCTTCGGCAGCAACGAGGTGTCTGTATGCAAGGTCACCTGGTTATCCTGGTATTTAAGCCTGGAGAGTATCTCCCGCTCCAGCTCACTGGCGTCACCGAGCATGGCCAGCGCCTGATCGCTGTGGCAGCCGAGGATCACCTGTTCGAACTCATGCCAGCTATCCTTGACTCTGAGCTGCACGCTCCCCGCTTGGCGGCGGATTTGTTCTACAGGCGAGTTGAGATGCACCCGCTCGGCAAAGGGCGCGCTGAGCGCCGGAATATAACTGCGGGAGCCGCCTTCAAGCACATACCACTGCGGCCGATTGCTGACGGCCAACAGTCCATGATGTTCAAAAAAACGGATAAAGAAAGGCAGCGAGAAGGCGCGCATATCCTGAATACTGGACGACCAGATAGCGGCGCCCATCGGCAGAATGTAGTGTTGACAGAAGAAGTCGGAGAACCCCTGCTGTTCGAGAAATTCCCCCAGTGTCACCGCCGGGTAACGACCGCTTTGATACAAGGCTTTGCAGCGGCTGTTGAAGGCCAAAATCTCCCTCAGGAACCCCCAGAAAGTCGGACTCAGCAGGTTGCGCTTTTGCGCAAACAGGGTCGCCAGGCTATGGCCGTTGTATTCAAGACCGCTGACAAGGTTTTGCACCGAGAAGCTCATCTCGGTCGCCAGCGCCTTGATACCGACCCGGGCCATCAAGGCCTGAAACCTGGGATAGGTGCGGTCGTTGAACACAATAAACCCTGTGTCTATGGCGTAGGGTTTGCCGCCAAGCTCAACATCCACAGTGGCCGTATGCCCGCCCAGATAATCGGCGGCTTCAAACAACGTCACCTCATACTGCTGTGACAACAGATAACCACAAGTGAGCGAGGAGATCCCCGAACCGACTATGGCGATGCGCGGCTTGTTGCCGGTTGAAACTGTCATACTGGGCTCCCGTTTTTTGCAGAGGGTTTACCAAGGGCGACTGCCAGCCAACTGCGGGGCAACCAGCTCAGCAGAGTCAGCAGCCAGATAAAACGCCCGGGAAAGGCAATCAGGCGCCGTCTGGCGGCCAGGGCTTGGATGATGGTGTTGGCGGCTTTATCGGCGGAGATCCGCATCGGCATGGCGAAGTCATTTTTGTCGGTGAGCGGCGTTTTAACAAAGCCAGGGCGAATTTCGCTGACGTCTATTCCCTTGTGGGCCAGATCGAGCCGCAAGCTCTGCGCCAGGTAACTGATCCCTGCCTTGGAGGCGCCATAGGCCTCCGCCCGCGGAAAAGGCAGCATCACAACGCTTGAGCTCATCAGCGCCAGTTGGCTGCCACGGGCAAGCAAAGGCATAAAGGCTTCCAGGCAATAGCCCACAGCCAACAGATTGGTGCGGATAACCCGCTCAAACAGGGCGCTGTCAAAGGCCATGGCCTCGTCTATGTACTCACAGGTACCGGCGTTGAGCAGCAGCAGATCCACACCATCGGCTTGGCCCAACTCCAATTTGAGCTTGCTGCCAAGCTTAAGCACCGAGTCTCTGTCGGTGACATCGAACCTCAAAGGCTCGCAGCCTTCGAGGGCGGCCAGAGCCTGTTCATTGCGGCCACAGGCCAAGACCCGCCAACCGGCGGCGGCATATTGTCTGGCAAGCTCGGCACCTATGCCTGAGCTGGCACCCGTGATCAATACTGTCTTCATCGGCTTGCCCTGCCCTTGACCATGCGCACCACTGAGCCCAGCAGTGGCAACTGTTCATAGAGCATCTGCCCCAGATCCAGATAATCCCTGTGATAATGGATTTTGTCGCCAAACTTGATGAGGCTGATACCATCGACGCTGATACTCTGCCCCCGGTTCAACTTGGGGTGGCAATACTTCATCTGCCAACTGATGGCGGCCTGGTCCCCGGCGGGCAAGACATCAGTGATCTCAAAGGCGATTTCGGTCAGGTTGCGATACAAACCGGCAAAATACTGTTCCAGTTGCTCAAGCCCCTCCAGTCGGTGCATGGGATCGCAAAAACAGATCTCAGGCGCGTAGACGGCCTGCAGCCTTTGGCGCAATGTGGGCAGTTGCTCAGGGCCCAGGGATTGATACAAGGCAATAAATGCCTGAATAATCTCCTGAGACTGCGACGATGCCGGCTGTGAAGCGGGCGCTATCTCCGCGGCGACTGAGTGACTGGTCATGATAATCCCTCGGCTAATGAACTGAGTTCAGGCAGACTTTTTCAGCACGGCCAGGGCGGTCAACGCCCTTTGCCGCGCCGCGCTGTGCTCGACTATAGGTGGCGGATAAGCCGCAGTGGCAAACAGACTCGGCTCGGTGAAGCGGGACGATGCGGCTGTGCCCGGATGGTGTATCTGTTTAAGCGGCCAGTGCGCCAGTTCAGGCAGATAACGGCGGATAAAACTGGCGTCAGGGTCGAACTTTTCGCTCTGGCTCATGGGGTTGAAGATCCTGAAATAGGGCTGGGCATCACAGCCGGTGCCGGCAGACCACTGCCAGCCGCCGTTATTGGCCGCCAGGTCGCCATCTATCAGGGTGCGGCGAAAATACTGCTCGCCCCAGCGCCAGTCCACCAACAGGTGTTTGGTGAGGAAGCTGGCGGTCACCATTCGCAGCCGATTGTGCATCCAGCCGGTTTGGTTTAGCTGACGCATGGCGGCATCCACCAGCGGATAACCGGTGCGGCCCTCGCACCAGGCGGCAAACTCTTGCGGGTCATTACGCCAGACTATGTCATCGCCGAGTGAGTTGAAGTTGCGGCCCATACACAGCTGGGGCCAGGCGTGCAGCAGATGGCGGTAAAACTCGCGCCAGGCCAGCTCAGCCAGCCAACTGCGACCTGGACTATTGTCCTCTACCATAGCCTCGGGGAAGCGGTTGAGCAGCGCTGCTACACATTGCCGCGGGCTGAGAATACCAAACGCCAGATAGGGCGACAGGCAACTGGTGCCATCGAGCGCCGGGAAATCCCGCTCCTGGCCGTAATCGGCAAGCTGGTTGGCAATAAAACTATCGAGCCGCTGCCTGGCCCCCCCTTCACCCACTGGCCAGTGGTGGCTGTCTTGTTTACTGCTGACCTTAAAACTCAGCTCTGCGGGTTCGGGTAAAGCCGGGGCCAAAGGCGCAGGTACCGGCAGCGGCGTTATCGCTTCTCTTCCCAGCAGCTCACGCCAACGGCGAAAGAAGGGGGTAAATACCCGATACATTTCGCCGCCTTGGGTACGAACGCTCCCTGGCGGCAGCAAACAGTGCTCATCGGTAAACTGCAGGCCTACCCCTATAGTCCTAGTGAGCTGAGCCAGCGCCTGATCCCGGCGCTGCTCGTTAATCTCCACCTCGCGCCCAGCAAAAATCTGCTTAACGCCCTGGCATCGGCAATACTTCTCGACTGTGGCATTCACCAAAGAGAAATCATCACAGTGCAGTAAATCAAAAGCTATCCCCAAAGATGCCAACGCCCGTTGCAGTTGATTGACGCTGCGCTCAATGAAATCCAGCTGCATGGGACCAACAGAGTGCTGCTGCCACTGGGCCGGAGTCGCAATATAAAAACCCCGCAGCGGCAGACCTTGAGCCCTTGCCGCTTCGCACGCCAGCCACAGGGCCTGGTTATCTGAAGTGCGCAGATCGCTGCGAAACCAGATGGCAACACAGGCCTTTTCACGGGAAGGCACATGATTGGGCAAAGACTGGGACATGTTACTTGTCCTCCGGTTGTTTTGAGGCGGACTCGGCCTGCCCCAGCAGTGCCAAAATGGCAGCATTGCTGCTGCAAAGCACAGGACTCTTGACGGGCTCCCTGCTCTTCTTGGCGCCTTTTTCAGTCACAGCCAGTTCCTTGGCATAGTGCTCAAAGGCACTGGCGTGAGCCGCCACATAATCCCCGCTCAAGATCAGTGGATAATCCAAAGCGCTCGCCAGTTGGAACAGGGCTTTGACACTGCTACCGGGCAACTGGGAAGGCGGCAGCAACAAGAGTCCCTGCAACGGCAGTCTGTGTGCCAAGAGTTGCAGCCCCTGACCTTCCAAAGGCTCCTCTATATTGAGCGGCAACAGGCTAACCCCCCGGGTGATAAGCTCCAGTTGCAGCAAGAGCTCACTCCAGGCCGGCTGCTTGCCAAGCGGCAGATAAAGAAGTTGCCAGCGGGGTTTCTGACGCAGCAACTGCTCGCTGCGGGCGCCGACATAGTGAGCCATGCGGCTTTCAAGCCAACTGCGGACAAATGCGCCGTCGAGGCGTTCATCGAGCTGGGTGTCCAATACTTGCAACCAATGGCGCAGGCGCCGACAACACAGGGCGATGGGATAGAGGGCACTGAATTCATCCAGCAAGCGGCCAAAGCGGGCACTGCTGAGAGAAAGTGCCGCCTCGGTGAGACTGCTGCTGAACTTCAGCCAGTCGTCGTCTTCATTTTCTTGCTGCAGCTGTTTTTCTGTCTGGCCACTGAGCAGTGGCTTGACCTTGCTGATGGCCACGCCCTGCTCAAGCCAGGAGAGGATTTCACGGATCTGCTGAACCTGCTCCTGAGAGTAGAGTCTATGGCCCTTGGGGGTACGCTGCGGGATAACCAGTCCAAACCGTCGCTGCCAGGCGCGCAAGGTGACAGGATTCACCCCCGTCAGTCTGGCGACTTCGCCGATGGAAAGGTTGGCAATGTTATCAGTAGGCATAACGCAGTTTTAACTCCTGTGGATGAGGGTTGAGATAAACCTGGGCCGCAATATACGGCTGCGGATGCTCCCTCAAGTAATGTTTAATCAATGTCAGCGGCACCAACAGAGGTTGCAGCCCCTGACGATATTCATCTATCGCCTGACTGAGCTCAGACTTCTGCGCCTTGGTCAGGTGTTGTTTGAAATAGCCCTGAATATGCTGAAGCGCACTGGTGTGATTGCGGCGACTGGCCTTGTTTTTCAGCGCCTCCATAAAGCCTCCAAAGTAACGCCGGGCAGTTTCCTGCAAGTCTTCACCGCCTTCAGCCAGCAAGGGGCCAAGCTGGCGATATTGAGCCGGACTGTGAGCCAGTAATAGGTATTTGTATCTGGCGTGAAATTGGGTCAATTTATGCAGGCTCAAGCCGGAGTGCAGCAGACACTGCCAGTCGTGGAAGGCGTACACCCGGGTGAAAAAGTTTTCCCTGATCACCAAATCGTTCAAGCGCCCCTCTTCTTCAACCGGCAGCTGTGGCCAGCGTTGCATCAGGGCCTTGGCGAACACACCTATGCCGCTGCGATTCCCCTGGTCGCCGCCTTCCTTGTAGACAGTGACCCGTTCCATGCCGCAGGTAGGTGATTTGGCACAAAGTAGATAGCCACTTAAAAATCCCAATTCAGCGACTTTTTGCTCACTGAAACTTTGCAGGCTCTCGGTTACATCCAGGCTGGCATCACGGCTCTGGATCCGGATCTCATCACCGCGGCGCACCTGACGTATGCTCTTGCGTGGCGCGCCCATACCTATCGCCATCTCAGGACAGACTGGCACAAAGTCAAAATGCTGCCTAAGCGCCTGCTGGCAATAGACAGAATTCTTATGACCACCGTCAAAACGCACCTGCTGCCCCAACAGGCAAGCACTGATACCCAGTTGAATTCGCTGCGGCTCAAACTTGTACATATTGAGAATCCTTGTATAACCTTGTAGTAGATTAAGGCACACACCTGTACAAGGTTCAAGTTTTTGTACAATATTTTTTTTTTAGCAAAGAGGAACCGACTTGCCTGGCAAGCCATACAAGAACTTAAAAGGAGTCAAGCCCAGCAAGCCTGGGCTATCCGCTGGCGAAGCAAGACCCATCTTGAATGAAACCTGTAACGCAAAGGCATTTAAGAGAGATTCGAAGGGAGATAAAAAACGGGAGTCTTGAGCTCCCGTTTTCTGTCATTGATACCTTTCACTGCAGGGCGCTAGCGCCTGAAATTATTGCTTGTCGGCCCCCAGGCGCTCAACCAGGAGTACCAGGCCAATTCCGGCGGCGGCACACAAGAGCGCCAACCCCAACTGATGCGGCTGCTGTGTCAGTTGCTCAAAGCCAAAGGGTGACAGGTTTTGCTGCACCAGGGGTACCTGCTCACCATGGGAATTGGTGCGCCAGCTCAGAGTCTGTTTCCAGGGCCAGATCTTGCCCAGCGTCCCCAGCATAAGCCCGGTAAGGAAGATAAGGGTGGCATCGTGAAAGCGCCGCAGCAGCGCCGACAGCAGATGGCTGAAACTCAAGATACCTATCACGGCGCCAACAGCAAAACAGCCAAGAATATCCAGCTGGATATTCTTGGCCGCCGCCAGCACAGCCGGATACAATCCCAACAGCAAGAGAATAAAGCTGCCGGATATCCCCGGCAGTATCATGGCGCAAATGGCGATGGCACCGCCAACAAAAATATTAAAGTAGCTGGCCTCCAACTCAACCGGGCTCAGCACGGTAATGCCCCAGGCAAAGGCCACTCCCAGTGCAAAAATCAGTAGCCGTGGCAATGAAAAACCGCCCTTGACCTGGCGCAACATATGCACCACGGAGATAAGGATCAGCCCGAAAAAGAATGACCATACAGGAATAGGATGATGTGCCAGCAGGTAAGAGATAAGCTTGGCCAGACTCAGAATACTGCTGAGGATACCCGCCAACAGACTCAACAAAAAGGCGCCATTGATATGTGCAAACGCCGCCTTGATCCCGTCACGGCGTATAATGCCCCAAAGACTGGGATTGATACGGCGAATACTTTCCAACAGGGTGTCATAGATGCCGGTAATAAAGGCTATGGTTCCCCCGGAAACGCCGGGCACCACATCGGCGGCCCCCATGGCCAGCCCCTTGAGGTAGGTCAACAGAAATTTCACTAGGTTTCCTTACTACTGTTTTGATAATTCTCGCGGATTATACCAATCCTGATTGAAGTTGGATTGTCCAAGGAAGTGATTCGTGCACTTGCAAAGGGTCCACCATTTGCACCTTCCAGAAGCAACCGCCATTTAAGCACAGACCCCAGCTGCTGCCACGCCTTTTTATTCTATCTATTCAGCCCCAGATCAGATTGGCGTGACCCTCGCTCATCTTAACCGAAGCTCTTGGCTCTTTCCTTTTGGCTCTTGCCAAAGCGCTCGTCAGCATACACACTCATCCGACCAGAGTAATAACAAAAACATTACCCTATACCAACAAAGAACATCAACAAGGAATACCCACAAGGAATCACTATGAGTAAAACCGCCAATTCGACCCTGAACTTGTATCACAAATGCAAGCGTCTGCCCTTTGGCAATAAGATATTCTCCTTGCTGGTCAGCCGGATGGCGCCCTACTTTGGCAGTATCAAGCCGATAATTACTCAGTTGGAGCCCAACTACTGTGAATGCCTGCTGCGTAAACACCGCGCAGTTGAGAATCACATAGGTACAGTACATGTCATTGCCATCTGCAACGGCCTGGAAATGGCGATGGGAGTCATGGCCGAGGCTTCAATACCACCTCATCTACGCTGGATCCCCAAGGGCATGACGCTGGATTACACCGCCAAGGCCGGCAGCGATATCCGCTGTGTGGCCAAGGTTGATGCCAACGCCTGGCAGCCGGGGGATCTCGATGTCGAGGTGCTCGCCTATGACAGCAATGATATCCTGGTGGTCAAGGGCAGTATCAGGCTCTGGATCTCGGCCAAGCCAGCTAAAAACGCGACCGAGAAGGGATCATAATTTGAAACAAGCGAGCACTTCCCTCATTCGGGTTTGATTGCTAACTTGGCTCTATTAATAAAAGCCATAGATGGTATACCAAAATAGGCAGGGAAAAGATGCAGGGACAGCCGCTCAAAATCAGTCACAACCCCAATATCGATGCCGTCAGAGGGCTGGCGGTATTGGGGATATTCTTTCTCAATGTGAGTTTTATGGGCGTCACCTTATATGGTTATGCGCCCTTTCCAGAGTTTCATTTAACCGATGCCATTACCGAAACCCTGAGTAATTTTCTGCTGGAAGGGCGCTTCCTCAGCCTGTTTTCCATGCTCTTCGGTGTCGGCCTCTATATTCAACAACAGAATTTCCTCGCCAGAGGATTGGAGCCCTACCCCTTAATCCGCTCGCGCTTACTCTGGCTGATGCTCTTTGGGGCGCTGCACAGCCTGTTTATCTGGCCGGGGGATATCCTGCTCACCTATAGCATTTGTGGCTTCCTCACCTGGCATTATCGTAACCTGGAGATTGAAGCCCAGCAAAGGCGGGCACTGCTCTTTATCGCCATCGGCATCCTGGCCTATGGCCTGATGATCTTTCTGCCGGGTGATGAAGCCTGGATCCGCGGCAATGCCCTCTTCAATGAACAATACAGCGCCTGGACCGGCAGCTATGGCGAGCAGTTGCTGATGCACCTGTTTATGACCTTGCTGATGCTGATTTCCCTGCCATTTACTCTGCTGTGGTTTGTCAGCGGTGTGATGCTGCTGGGGATCAGCCTGTATCGTCGCGGGCTGTTTGACCAAGGTTTACCCCAGGGCAAATTGGGAAAATTGCTGGCACTGAGCTTGCTGCTGTCGCTGGCGGACACGATTCTCAGCCTGCAATCCCGCCCCAAACTGGTGATGCTTTCCGATATTCTGGTCATGCTGAGCGCCATTCCCATGGCTATCGTCTATGCGCATCTGTTGGTTAAGTTCGGCCGACGCCAGCCATGGCTGCAAATGCGCCTGCAGGCGGTTGGCCGGATCCCCTTGAGCCTGTATATTCTGCAGTCCTGTTTTGGGATCTGGCTGTTTCGCCATCAGGCGCCCGAGTTGCTGCTGACACTTGAGCGCATAGACTACCTGACCATAGCCTTGGGTTATGCCTTGGTGCAGATAATACTGGCCGGCTTCTACCTTAGGTTCTTCAACCAAGGGCCGTTGGAATGGCTCTGGCGCCGTCTGGCCTTTGGCAATAAGCCAATCAATAATGCCATCAATACTCACGAGTCAAACACATGAAGCACAAAGGAAAAGTCAGCCATTGGCAGGACGATAAAGACTTTGGGTTTATCAGCCCCAATGACGGCAGTGAACGGGTGTTTCTGCACATTAAGTCACTGAGCCTGAGCGGTCGCAGGCCACAAGTGGGCGACGTACTGACCTTTGACATCACACTGGATGACAAGGGCCGGCGCCAGGCAAAACAGGCCTTCTTTCCCGAGGACAGGGGCAGACTCAAACAAAAACAGCGTCAGCAGAATAAGCGCAGCAGTCACAAGTCTTTCGTCGGTAAGCTCACCGCCCTATTTGCCCTGCTGCTACTGGCTTTAGTGGCACTGGGTAAGCTGCCGCTCTTGGTGCCCATCTGGTATCTGCTGCTGAGCCTTATCTGTTATTGGCTCTATGCCCGTGATAAAAAGGCCGCCGAAACTGGCCGCTGGCGCACCAAGGAGTCGACCCTGCAACTGACCGGTTTGCTCGGTGGTTGGCCCGGTGCTTTGCTGGCACGCCATCAATTTCGCCACAAGACCGGTAAAACAAGTTTCAGACTCCTGTTCTGGTGCTGTGTCGGCCTCAACCTGTTGGCGCTTGGCGCCGCTCTTAAGCTGGGATGGCTGGCACTGCTACCCGAGATAGCCTTTTAACGGTTGGCTCTAAACTCAAGGGCAAGCTCGCCTATCAAGCAGGCTTAATCAAGCAGGCTCAATCAAGTAAGCCAAGTGCCAGCTTGCGGCCGCGCTCGGCAGCATACCGCCGGCTAACGAGCTGGGCCGAGACTATCGTCCCCTCTTTAATCAAACACAACTGCCCGGCCAACTCACGAGCGCGCTCGCGGCCAAGCCAAGACGACAACTTCTGCTCAAGCTCATTTTGAACCCTGGCCTTATGCTCACGGCAGAGACGATTTACCGGATGCTCGGGTGAGGGATACTCGGCGGCGGTATTGATAAAGAAACAGCCGCGAAACTGGCTCAGGGATTCAACCCGGCTGTTGAACCAATCATCCAGGGCGTTAAACAGCTCATGGACCAGCTCCGTCGGCGTTTGCGCCACCTCCAGCCTTTGATTCAACCAATCAAAAAACAGTTGATCGCGATAACGCACCACGGCCAGCACCAGGGCCTCCTTCCCCTCGAAATGATGATAAAGGGTTTTCTTGGCTATGCCGGCCTCGGCCAGAATTTGATTGATGCCCACCCCATGCACACTCTCTCGATAAAAGAGTTCAAAGGCGCCGGCAAGCAGTTGGGAAACCTTGTCCATCTCACACTCCTTAACGATTCAATATGAGTTTGACAAAAGTAGAACGGTCTGTCTACCATAAAAAGTAGACCGATTGTTCTACCAAGCAAAAATGCTGACAACCAAAGGAAAACAGATATGGACAACACACCTCCCCTGACTGCAACACCTGCTGCAAAAACCACAGCCCAAGCGGCGACAAACCGTTGGCAGGCTGCCGCCTGGGCCACACTGGGCGCCGGAAGCTGTATTGGATTACTGGCGGGATTACAGGAGATGCTGACACAGAATCTGAGCTGGAGTCTGCTGCTGATGGCACCATTCGGTGCCACTATGGTGTTGCTCTACGCCCTGCCCCAAAGCCCGCTGGCGCAGCCGAAAAACATCTTCTTCGGCCACCTGCTCACCTGCGCTCTGGGACTCTTGTTATTGCACACCTTGGGAGTGTCGCCGCTGACACTGGGGTTGGGAACCGGCCTCGGGGTCGGCCTGATGATGTTGACCAATACCACTCATCCACCGGCCGGTGCCAACCCCTTGCTGGTGATGCTGGCCGGGGCCGACTGGCAGTTTTTGCTAACGCCTGTGGTTTCGGGGTTGCTGCTGATCCTCGCTTTCGGTTGGGCCTATCACAAGAGCCTGTATATCAAGGGGATCAGCAAGCATAGCTGGCCTAAAACCAACTGAGGGCAACACTTATCACCACGCCGGTGATCAGCAACTGCATCAGGCAAAAACCCATGATATCCCGGGCCTTGAGCCCGGCAATGGCCAGCACAGGCAGCGCCCAAAAAGGCTGGATCAGGTTGGTCCAGGCATCCCCCCAGGCCACCGCCATGGCGACCCTGGCGACATCGGCGCCAAGTGCCTCGGCGGCCGGCAACATGATAGGTGCCTGTACCGCCCACTGGCCGCCACCGGACGGCACGAAGATATTCACCACCCCGGCGCTGATAAAGCTCCAGAATGGCAGTGACTCGGCGCTGGCAATGGCAACAAAACCCGAAGAGATACTCTGTGCCAGCCCGGACTGCACCATCACCGCCATGATGCCGGCGTAGAAGGGAAACTGGATCACTATCCCGGCGCCGCCCTTTATCGCCTCATTGAGACTGACCAGCAGACTGCGCGGCGTCTGGTGCAGGGTTATCGCCAGAAACAGAAACAGGAAATTGACTATGTTGAGGTTGAGACTGCCCCCCTGAACAAAGGACCAATATCCCAGATACCCGAGACCACACAGGCCCACCAGGATCCCGAGTATCCGGCTATTCTCCAGATAGTCGGCCGGGCGTTTGTTCTCACTCTGAGTCGGCGCAGCATCCTCGAGCAGCGCAGGATCGACTATCACAGACTCTTTGTCATCCGGCAGCATAAAGCGATTGACCAACGGCATTATGATAAACAGCAAGGCAAGTAGCAGCAGATTAAAGTCGGCAAAAATGGTTTCCGAGGTAGGAATAATGCCTATCTGCGCCTCGGCAAAATGTCCTGGTGTGGCCACTGTCAAAGGCACTGAGC
>Ga0114983_1000191_pt1 | contig 25479 bp, 40 predicted proteins | sample Shrwel_input2_RT_FD_87182 | JGI IMG/M metagenome (GOLD analysis project Ga0114983, IMG submission 87182) | Subsurface microbial communities from deep shales in Ohio, USA - Utica-3 well 1 S input2 RT | ecosystem: Environmental > Aquatic > Deep subsurface > Shale gas/oil reservoir > Produced... | reverse complement strand
GTCTGCCTAGACCACGCTCCGACCTCCGGCGACTTCGCCCCGATGGTTAAGAAGTCCCGCATCGCCCAGAGCCTTGAACAGTTCGACATCGTCGCCGAGTTTCGCGGCGCATGGAAGTCTGACGATCAGGCCAAGGTCGTGGCCTACGAAGAGAACCTGATGGCCGGACAGACCGAACGCATCCCGAAGTCCTACCGCTAATGCCTGACCCCCTAGCCCACCATCCCTCCATGCTCATCGTCAAACCCGACTCCCTCCCCCGCTTCTGGTGGCTCTATCCCTGGAGCGTCGCCCGTCAGCTGCACCGCAACTGCAACGCGCTGCGGGCTCTGGCCGACAAGACCGACGACGAGAACCGCCTGCTCCGTCAGGAGGTCACCCGTCTGGCCCACTCCCGCGATCACTGGCTGGCCAAGCACGACCGGGCCTACGCCGTCGCCATGCATAATGAGCGCGTCATCGCCGACATGGAGAACCGCAGCCGATGAACCTCACCCACCACCAGATGGCCACGCGGCACATGGCCACCGAGGTCGAGCACATCAACCGCCTGATCTATACGAAGGACCTGTCCGTGGCCAAGGCCAAGCTGATGCTGGCCGACGCCGCCCACGCCGCCCGTCAGCACTGCCCGGACTGCACCATCAAGTTCGGCATCAACGCGGGGAGGGCTTGGTTTAACGTGCTATGAGCGACATGAGACAAGACGATCGGGTAAGCACCGTGACCTTTACCCTGCCTGCTGGCCACCAGTGGACGAGCGTCGAGGCCGCCCTGCGTGAAGCCCACGACCGAGAGTATGAACTACGGATGGCTTTCTTCTGGCGCTGTCAGTATCTGGAAGCCAAGGTCGCCGCGCTGACTAAAGCCGGTGATGCGATGGACGTCGCGCTCAACTTGAATGAAGACGTATTTGATAATCACGAAAAGAAGGAAGCCCAGTCTGCATGGCGAGCCGCCAAGGAGCCCGAAACCCGATGAGCGACATGATTCCCATCAAACTCGCCGACCAGGCGGTGGCCGCTTGCGAGGCCGAGATCGCGAAGCTGAGGGAGGAGAACATCGCCCTCAAGGCCGAGGTCGAGCGGCTGACCAAGCAGACCGACTACGAGCGTATGTATCGCGAGACGATTGAACTGCTCAAGAAGAACAACCTATGAGCAAGCCGAAGCAGAAGCGACGCCCCGAGCGTCTCAAGCCCAGCCTGAAGCAACTCACCCCCGCCGAGCAGCGCATCGTGGCCGAGCGTCTCGCCGATCACCGCAAGCGCTGGGAATACCTGTTCAGCCTCAACGTCTGGAAGCCTGCCAAATGACCACGCCCTACAACTCCCGCTCGTCTGGCATCAGCGAACTGCACGACCTCATCGACAAGTTCGTGCCGGTCCGCGAAGCCGCCCTGCAGGAGCATTACCAGAAGGCCGCCCAGACCAGGGCGCTGCTCAAGTCCCTTGGGTGCTGGCCGACCGACAAGCGCAAGCCCGTCGAGCCTAGGGGCAAGAAGCCCAAGGCCGGCAAACTCGCCAGCGAGCTAGGCCGCGAAGCCTACCACTGGGCGCACAAGAATAACGCCACTTATACCGAGGCCGCCGAACGCTTCCGCGTCGATGCGAACTCAATCCACTCTTACCGCCAATACCGCAAACTCCCCAAACTCCGCACCAAATGAGCAACCTACCAGACTATGACGAAATCACCCGGCTCCGGCTCCAGCTGTATCAGGCCGAACTCCAGCGCGATGCGTTCAAGGCGCTCGCCGACAAGGCCGTGACCGACCTAATCCGTCAGGTCATGGACCGCGAACGCTGGCAGGTCGGACTCCCTGGCGTATCGACGTATACCTACGACCCGACGGCGTGCGTCAACGGACTTGATGACCCTATCATCCCCAAGGAAGTTCGTCGTCCCAAGAAACCCGCCAAGCGCAAACGCCGTGGCTGAGCACGAACTGACGGTCACCCACAAGGGTTGCGAGTATCAGGTCATCCTGGACGGCTCGGCCATGTATGTGGACGACTCTTTCGACCATGAGTTCGGGACCGAGGTTCGCGGCCACTGGGAACTCGACTGGGAAGAGACGGAAATCGTCTCGGTCATCGACACCGACGGCGAAGAGATTGACCCCGACGACGTGCCCGGGCTGGTCCTTGCCATCAGAGACGCATCCAATGACATCGAAATCGAGGGCTAACTACGGACTAGTCAAGGCCGCCGTGATCGCCACGGCTTCCCCGCAGCTGACTGTCGAGCAGGTGGCCACGCTTACCGGGCATAACCTGCGCTCGGTCCGTTGCGCCATCAAGCACCTCGGCCTGCCTTCCCTCCGCGAGCGCCGCCCCAAGGGGACCATCAAGGACCTCGTCCTAGCCGGCCATGACCAGGGGATGACCGTCCCGCAACTGGCCGAGACCAGCGGGGTTTCCCGCTATACCCTCTACGCTACCTACAGGCGTCTCGGCATTACCCCCTGCGTGGCCCGCCAAGGCCGCCCGACCCTATGACCCTAGTCCTAGCCCTCTCCGCCGCCCTGCTGACCTCTGAGGCCATCCCAGAGCAGACCCTGCAGGCGGTCGAGCAGGTCGAGTCCTCTGGCCGTGGGGCCTCCACCCCTCGGGGCGACGGCGGCAAGGCCCTCGGCTGCCTTCAGTGGCACGCCGTAGCGTGGAAGGACTGCTCGGCCATCAGGCGCAAGGTGGGGCTGGCGGTCTATCCCTATGCCGACGCGGCTGTGCCGGCCAAGGCTCGGGACTACGCTCGCACCTGGCTGACGGTCCTGAAGGTCAGGCTCGCGGGCAAGATTGGGCGGCAGCCTTACCCCGGGGAAATCTGGCTGGCTTGGAACCTAGGCTGGTCGGGCTACGAGCGCTACGGTTTCAGCTGGGCGTATGTCCCCCGCGTCAAGTTCGACAAGGCGCGGCAGGTGAACACGCTGGCTTGGGGCTTGCCAAAACGCCCTGCCGTCGCAAGGTAACAGGCGAGGCCCGAACAAAATCAATTGTGCGGGATCGCAACTGAGGGCAGTTCGGGCTTCGGGCCATCCGCAAGGGTGGCCCTTATGCTTTATACAAGCGGTCGAGGTCGGCCTTCAGGTAGTAAGCGTTCAGGTGCAGGCCGATGATACCGCGAGGGGTCTTCCAATACTTCGGCTTCAGCCCTGCCCGGGCTACTCGGCCACGCACGGCCACGTCCGAGACGTTCTTGCTGACCGCGTAATCGACCAGGCGCACCCAGCCCTTGGGGACTTTGTCGGAGCGGTGGGCGAACATCTGGGCGGCGGCCTCCTTGATGGACTTATACGGAGGGACCGGGCGGTAGACGTAGGCCATGTGGCACTGGCCTGTGCCGGACTTGAACTGATGGGGCTGGCGTTCGAGCAGGCCACGGCGCTGCAGGTCGAGCGCGCGGGAGGATGCGTTGCGCGTGTGGGCCATATCGAGCTCGACGCGGATCTGGTCCACGGTGAACCAGCCCTTGGGGCAGGGGTAGTCCTTGGGCTCGTTGCTCAGTTCTTTGAGCAGGCGCTGCACGATGGAGTTTGAGTCGGTCATACGGATAAGCGCCAAGGCTGGCCCGACATCTCCAGCGGGTGGATGTAGAGACTAGGCTGGATGCCCGTGTCGCAATACTCCCCATAGGCGATGGCCTGCCCCCAGGACAGGGTCTTGCGTCGGCCCTTGGCGTAGTCGCTTGAGCCCCGCAGCTTGAGCGTGCCGACGTTGATGCCGATCGTGCGGCGGGAGTTACGGGCTAGGGCTATGCCAGGGGAATGGGTATGGCCGAAGAAGACCGCGTCCGCTTCGACATACATTTCCGCCATGTCCCGAGGCGCTGACTCGTTATAAATCGTGCCGTGCGTGAACAGGCCCGTGCCGAGCATATACTTCTGGAAGACCCCGGTGTAGGGGACGTGGTCGGCCTTCAGTTTCTGGACGGTCTGCTCGATGTCGTGCTTCAGGTATTGGCTCAGCTCGGCCACGACCTCGTTCTTTGATTTGGTAAGCCGCCAGATGCGGTCCTCATGGTTGCCGTTGATGACCACGTTGAACTCGCCGTCCTCCAGGAATCGGACGCCGCCGGCGATGTCAGGGGCGAGAGGTTCGCCGTGGCCTGCGCCGCCGCCCATCAAAGCCTCGACGTCTACGAAGTCCCCGAGGTGGATGCGCTTCGCTCCTGGTCCTTTGCAGAAGTCGCCCATGAACTTGAGCACGGACTCCCGCGCCACCGGGTCGATGTGATGCCCATGAGAGCAGGAAACCGCCGCGAACCGCTTCCACTTCCGGGTGATGTTCATCGGTATAGGCTCATCGACTGGGTGAACTTACGGGCCCACTGACGGATGGCCTCGACGGAGTTATCCGGGAAGCACACCTGCAGTGCGTTGCCCTTGCGGAAGCAATCGTGCGCCGCCATCAGCCCGATGGACTCGGCCTCGGCGTTGTTGGCGGGCAGGTTGCCTTGGCGTTCGATGTAGATCGGGACGAAGGCCCAGCCGCGTTTGACGCAGAGGGCCTCAAGTTTCAGATACTCATTCTCGTAGCGCATATCCGGGACGAGGATGACGGAGTGCTCGGAGCCTGAGTCCTTGCAGGTGATGTCGGCCCAGTTGTTGATGTGCTCGATGACCTTGTCCACCCAGACGTTCTGGTTCTGGGTGCGGCAGTATTCCCCATAGGCAACCAGGAGCGGACGGAGCGCGGCCTTCTTGGCGGTGTCCTCGGTGAAGGCGTCGATGTTCACGCCCGCTTCGTCGAGGGAAATCTGGAGGGACTCCTTCAGCGCGTCGGCGAACTTGAGGACGATGCAGGAATACTCCGGCTCGTCTTGTTCGAGCAGCTCGAAGATGGAGTCGGCGAGGGAATCTTTCCCTGCCCGGGCGAATCCTGCGATGGGTATGAGCACGTGTTTCATAGGGAAGTTCTGCGGTAGCCTTGGGACCAGAGCACGTCCGCGATCTGGCGGGAGATGCGGTCTACCTTGCGCTCGGTGGCCTTCCACTCAGCGATGTGGTAAGCCTCATGCACGGTCACGCGCAGGCGTTCGCGCTCCGTGATGATGTTCGGGTCTAGCTCGATGGTGTTGTCCTTCTTGCAGGCCAGCCCTGCGATGTCCCCGGGCAGGGGTCGGACGATGACCTTCGGGACCTTGGGCTTTTTTCCCATGGGTGGATGTTGTCTCCCAGCATCTGCACCTAAGCAAACAATAAGCCCCGCCCCCTTTCGAGGGCAGGGCCGGCTACACGGCACTCCTGCGTCAGCCTAAACGTCGATGGGCTCGTCTCCCTGAGGGGAAACCTCGGGCTCGGTGGCCTTGGCCTTCTTGACCAGGTCCTTCACGGCTTCGGCAGCGGGCTGGACCGGCTGGCCTTCGACCGTGCGCTGGCCATACTCGGCCTCGTTGTCCTTGCGGATGGCTTCCTGCACGTCACGCGGCAGGCGGGGGAGCCACTTGGCGAGGCGCTTAAACGCGGTCTTCTTCCACATCTCCATCGGGTAGGTGGCCCAAGGGCCGGACGAGCCGGAGCGGCTGGCCTTACGGATGGCCTCGACCTCAGCCTTGCTCATCTGGATCGCGGCGGTTTCCCCGTCCTTGAAGCGGACCATGGCGTAGACCGCGTAGGGTTCGCCCCGGTCCTTGGACAGGTCCACGACGTGCTCTTCTACCTTGCCCAGGTTGAACCGATACTTGTCGGCGTTGCAGACGATGTCGGCGTGGATGTGGGCGACCTCGCCCGATCGCATGACGAGCGCAAGGATGCCCTTGTAGTCGAACTGCAGGGTGGCGTCGTTGCCGTAGGGGATGAGGTGGGCGTGGTGGCCGTCAGGCATCAGACCCCACTGGGCGGCCTGCAGGACCACGGAGGCCACGCTGGCGGGGGTGCAGTCCCACAGCTTGGGGTTCTTGTTGCACGCGGTGATGACGCAGCGCATGAAGCGGCTGGCGTCGTCGGCGTTCGGGAGGGCCTTGGCGACCTGCTCCTGCAGTCCGGCAGAGCGGACGAGTTCGATGGTGTTCTTCGGGGGGAGTGCGGGTGTGTTGCTCATGGTGGGAAAGGGTCAGACGTTGAACTTGGAGAGGTCCACCTCGATGACGCCAGCGCCGGTCTTCTTGGGCCATGCGATGGGGTCAGCGCCGTGGGTCTTGATGTAGCGATCCATCAGGTCGAGGCCAGCGCGGTAACGCTTGCGGCCAATCTCGATGTCGGCCTCGGTCATCACGAACACCTGGACGAAGATTTCGGGGGCGTCCTTGCCCTCGATGGCGATGAAGGCAAAGCCACGGGGGCGGCGGCTGGTCACGGCCTCGATGCCGTCAGTATACAGCGCACTCTGGCGGTCATAGCCATAGTCCCAGACCGAGCGGCGGAAGGCATAGTGCTCGACGCTGGCGGTCGTTTTCACGTCCACGAGCAGGCCATCGTCGCGGTAGCGGTCAGGTCGGCAGCGCATCGGGATGCCGGTGACGGAGTCCTTCCAGAAGTAGGAAGACTCGTTGACTCCTTCGCCGGAGAGCAGGGCGGCGGCTTCATCGTCCTGCTGGACGGCTTCGGCGATGGCGCTCAGCTGCGTGAACTCATCGTGGCTCACGATCTCCTTGCCCTCGTTAGCCAGGAGGAACTCTTCCTCGCGGGCCTTGGCGCCTTTGCCCTTGTCGAGGCCCTCGGGCATCACGGCCCATTCTTCGCCGACGAGCTGAGGCTCGAGGATGATGGTGTGGACAAGCGAACCCCAGCGGAGAGAGGGGGTCTTCTTGCGGGGCGTGTTCATCAGACGCGGGGACTCAAGGAAGCGGGAGAGCTTCGAGTTCGAGACCGCCGGGCTGGCGTGGTAGTCTTTGTTATTCATGTGCGGGGGAATTACTTGTCGCCACGGATGCGCGGGTGGCGCATGGAGCCGTCGGGCGTGCGGGACTGGAAGGTGACTTCGAGGTAGGAACCGATGACGGTGTCGCGGTTCGCCCAGATCGTGGCGCGCTGCTCGTCGGTGAAACCGCCGCCGACGCGGACGAGGCGTCCGTTGTTCTCGACGACCACGTAGCCCATGGTTCCGGCCAGACGGCCTTCGCCTTCATGGACGGAGACGACCGGGCAGTCCTCGGCGTCCACGGCCTTGACCTTCAACCAGGCGTTGGAGCGCTTGCCCTGCGAGTAGGGAGCGTCGAGGTCCTTGACCATGGCGCCCTCGAAACCCTGCGAGACGAAGCGACGGAAGGCGTCGTTGGGGTTGAGGCCGACGAAGGAGTCCACCAGCGACACACGCTTGTCGTAGTTGAACTTGGACATCAGGGCACGGCGCTCGCGGTAGGTGCCGACGTCATCGGGCAGGTCGAGGAGCCAGAGGAAAGCGTCCTTGGCAGGCTCGCTGGAGCGGATGTCACCGACGGAGTCGTAGAAGTCCTCGCCGCTGATGGCCTCGCAGTCGAAGGTGAACACGCCGTGAACGACGGCGACGCCGCTGAACCAAGCCTCAAGGTGCTGGATGGACGGGAGCGGGTTGCCGTTGCGGGTCTTGAACGCCACGGCCAGAGTCTCGCGGCAGACTTCCACGATCACGCGGACGCCGTCAATCTTCGGCTCAACCGCGAAGGACTCGGGGAGGATGCCCTTGTAGGGCTTGGCCAGCATGGCCGGGGAGAGCGGAGCCTTGGCAGGCTTACGGGCGCCGACACGGAAGTGCGGCTGGCTCTCAATCATGTTGAAGATGAAAGCGTAGAGGTCGGAGTTAGGGTCGGTCATGGTTGTGCGGGATAGCCAAGGTATGCCCGGGCTAGGGGGCGTCGTCAAGCCCCATCGGGAAACCGCCTAGGATGCCCTAGGAAGGGGACTTCTGGCTCAACCCTGCCGTCTACCCCGCCAGACCCTGATACCCACCGCCACGGCCACGGCAAGGCACCCAAAGGACAAGGCCAGCCCTAGGTCGCGTACGGACTGCAGGGCTAGGGTGGCCGAGGACAGGTTCTGCTCCAGGGATTGTGAGTCGGACTTAATCTTCCCGCCGTCCGTGATGAGCATGACCATGGCGTCGGTGCTCTGCAGCTGGTCGAGGACGAAGCCCGAGGTGTAGGCGGTCGTCGCGGCGGCCATCCCCGCGAAGCCTACCAGCAGGCAGACGGCCAGCAGGAGGTTGCCCTCACTTGCGCTTGGTTCGCTTGGCTTTGCCATGGGGCTTGGGCTTGGACACCTTCTCGACCTCACGCTCTGCCCGGGCTTTTACCCACCTTAGCAGGGCGTCGAGGACTTCTGGACTAGAATAGGCCAGCGCGCCGATGGCGCCCATCCGCAGGCCCGGGCTGGAGATATACTCGACCAGCACGTAGCCACTGAGGCAGGCCACGCCAGAGGCGACCATCACGCGGCGAGCCACCCAGCCCCAGGTATGCTTCTCGTCTGAGAGCATAAGCCTCGATGCCATACTGAAAGCCCCGATCGTGGCGGCGACGACGCCGTCCTTCAGTTCCTTCGGGATGGACTCAGGGTCAATGGGGGGAGGAGGAGGGCTCATTCGTCCTTGGAGATTTCGGCTTCGTCCTTCTTGTCCTGCACGGCGTCGTTTATTTTGTCGGCGAGCCACCAGAGCGACAGTCCCGAGGCGATGGCAGCCGTGCCGATGGCGACCCACATGAAGGCCGGAGAGTCGTAGATGAACGGGACCGAGCCAGCCAGCGCAGCGCAAGCCAGGAGCGGAACGCCAAGGCGAGGACCGAGGAAGGCCGTGGTCAAGGCACCGACCGCGAACAGACCGGCCCCGAGAAGCGTCCAGACGTTCTTGCTGGCTTCGGCCTTTACGGCTTCGACCTCCTTGGTCAGCTCGACGATGCGGGCGTCACGGGCGGCGAGGGCGGCCTTGTTCGCGGCGACCTGTTTCTCGAGGTCGGCCCACGCGGCCTCGGCGGCCTTCTGCTTCTCGGCGGCCTTGGCTCGCTGGCGTTCGTAGTCGGCGGGGCTTGCCTTCTCCGATCGTTGGCGGGCGTAGGCGAGGTCGCCTTCGGTGGGCTTGGGCAGGAAGGAGCCAGCCACGGAGAGTTCGGACTCCACGACGGCAGTCTTCCCGGTGGTGTTCGCTTCCCGGGCAACGGCCACGGCGGCGGCCACGCGGGAATCGATGACGTCGAGGGTCGAGCCGACGGAAGTCAGGGCGACCTCCTTGGGCGTGGCGACCGCGGCAGGCAGGGGCACGTCCGCAGGCTTAGACTTGCACCCAGCCAGGGCCCCGAGGGCGATGACGGCTAGGAGCAAGCGCACGGCCTTACTTGCCCTTGAGGGCGTCGAGGATGGACTTGCCCTTGGCTTCCAGTTCGGACGCCTTGGCGGCGTGCTTGCGGAAGACGAGAGCACCGGTCACCAGACCAGCGAGGAACGAGAGGATTGCGATAATCATTTGAGGATGTCGGGTTTGAAGTCTTTGAGGGAGGCCACGTCGTCGGGGAGCGGCTGCTTGGTCACATCGCGGAGGGCCTGCTTTTGGGCGGCGATGCTGGCCTGCTCGGCGGTGTCGCCACGTTCGACGGCGCGCATGAAGGCGAGGTCGAGAGCGGCGAGTTTAGGCGCACGCTCGGCCCGGAGTTGGTCGAGCTTGATGGCCTTGGCTTTGTCGATGTTGATGCGGATGCTCATTCGGCGGAGAACTCCCAGGCGTTGCGGAAGGTGCGGTCGGCGGGGATGGTGTCGGCCTCGACGATGCGGAAGGGGACGCCAGCGGGGACGTCCTTCGCGGCAATCTGCTCGGCGGTCAGGCCGCAGTCGGGAGCCGGGATGATGATGGCGACGCCGCCTTCGGGCGTCGGGTAGATGATGCGGATATTCGGGTCGATGGGCGGAACGGGCTCGACGATGACTTCTTCGGGGATGGTTTCGGAGTCCATAGGTTAGCGGATGATGGTCATATGCACGTTGGTCGTGTCGATTACTGTCGAGCCGTAAGAGACTTTGAACCTGAAGGCCGAGGTCGTCTGCGTGTATGTCCCCCAGCTGCTAGTCGTGACCGCGATCGAGAAAGCAGCGTCACCGGCGAAACCTGCGGCGGCATAGTTCGCGTCAGCCAAGGCCGTCGTGAAGTTCATGGTGTAGTCCCCAACTCCGTTGTCCGTGATGCTCGACACGTTGGCCGAAGCGCGAATGGCGACCGTGCCCGTGCCGTTGAAGTTCACCCACGCCTTGACGCCGTTAGCCAGACCAGGAGCGTTGACCGTTCCGTTTAGGTTGATGGTGGAGGTGGCACCTGAGACGGCGGAACCGATGTTCACGGTCGTCGTCGAGGTTGAGACCCCGTTAGTCCCGATGTTTACGGTCTTGGCCGTGGCCGCCAGCGTTGCGCCCGTGCCAATGTTAGTGGTCGAAGCGGCGGTCGAGTTGCCGAAGGTTCCACTCGCACCTGAGAAGGTGTTGGTGCCGGTGAACGTCTGGGTGTAACCAAGGGTCGCGACCGTCTGAACGGTTGCAGGGCCTCGGAATGTAAGGACTCCAGCAACCCCCGTCGTGATCCAGACGTCGCCCGAGACTGCGCCCGTAGGTGCGGCTCCAGGCACAACACGGAAACCTGCTCCGCTTGTGGTAGATGCTGGGGTTGATACTAGTGCTGAAAATGTGGAGGTTCCGTTGAATGTGTTGTTTCCTGTAAAGGTTTGTCCAACGCCGAGTAAGGCCAGTTGCTGAGAAACTCCTAAGCGTCTTAAAAATAGAGCGCCTCCTGAATACCAAACATCCCCGTCCGTAAAAGTGGTCGGCGTGTTAGAGCTTCCGAAGCTTAAAGGTGCTCTAGTGTTAGCTCCATTTCCTGCGTCAAGCACAAGAGCTCCAGCAGTATTGATAGTGCACAGGCCGTTCGAGTTGGTAGTCCCAATATTAATTGTGGTTGTCGAACCTGCCTGACCGTTTCTTCCAATGTTTACCGTCTGTGATCCTGTGGAAATTACGCCGTCAGAGATGTTAATAGTTCCGCCGCTCGTAGAGTTTCCGAAGGTTCCGTTGCCGTTGTTAAAGCTGTTGATTCCAGTCCAAGCATTGTTAGCAGAAAGACTTGCGCCACCGCCAGCGACAACCCAAGCGCCGTTGTTGCGGCCGTAGGTCGAGCCATCCGCGGGGGCGTCGTTGACCGTGGAGAGCGTGCCGAGGCCGAGGTTCGTCCGGGCGGTCGAGGCCGTGGCCGTCAGTTCCGAAAGGTTGTTGGCAGTAGCGAGGTAAGCCGACAGGTCAATCGATACCGTCTGCGTGCCGGCGTTATAGGCCAGAGGTGCAGTCGCGTTGACTACGCCTGAAGGGCCAGTCGGGCCAGTGTCGCCCTGAATGCCTTGGATGCCCTGAATCCCCTGGATGCCCTGCGGTCCTTGTGCGCCAGTGTCACCCTGCGGGCCTTGCGGACCTGTTGCGCCAGTCACACCCGTGTCGCCTTGCGGTCCCTGCGGACCAGTCGCACCCGTTGCACCAGTCGCCCCGGCCTCGCCTTGGATACCTTGAGGTCCCTGCGGACCAGTGGGGCCAGTCTCGCCCTGCGGACCAGTAGGGCCAATCGGACCCTGCGGGCCTTGGATGCCAGCAGCGCCTTCCAGATTGACCGTCCAAGAGGCATAGGTTCCTGCGCCCGTGTGGTTCTTTACGTCGATGACGATGACGCCCGTGACGAAGTCGTAGCTCGTGACGTCACCGTGCATATGGTTGTCGTTGTCATATGCGATGATGACGGACTGCTGGACGGTATACGCGAGGCCAGCCTCGACCGTCAGCGTCTTGCTTCCGTTGCCGATCAGGAGCGAGGTCGTGGAGGTCGTCTCATACTTGTCGCCGTTGATGCCCTGCGGACCTTGCGGGCCGATGGGGCCTTGAGCGCCGATGGGGCCTTGAGCGCCCGTCTCGCCTTGGATACCTTGGATGCCTTGGGGGCCAGTAGCCCCGGTCGCTCCCGTTTCGCCTTGGATGCCCTGGATACCTTGGGGGCCTTGAGGACCCGTTGCACCAGTAGGACCAGCGGGACCGACCTCGCCTTGCAAGCCTGTGTTACCTTGAGGTCCCTGCGGACCTTGGATGCCTTGGATACCTTGAGGGCCAGTAGGGCCGGTAGGGCCAGTGGCTCCCGTGTCGCCCGTGTCACCCTTGGGGCCAGTAGGTCCAACAGGACCTTGAGGGCCAACAGGGCCTTGAGCGCCAGTCGGGCCAGTGGGGCCAGTCGGACCAGGAGCACCGGGCACGCCCACCGAACCGTCAAGCGTGCCGGCCACGATGCCCGTGACCGTGCCCACGATGGTGGACTGGTCTGCGGCGAACGTGCCGGAGATGGTCCCGAAGGTCGAAGCCGTCGAGGTGATCGTCGCGTCGGGCATGGCTCAAAGGGTAACCGAGTCGATGACCTGCACGCGGAACACCTCAGTGCGGGAGATGCCGCCGCCGGGAAACGCAAATTTGATATCCCACCTGCCTAGGCCAAGCGCCCAGTCGGCGGTCGAGCCCGGGTAGATGCAGGTGAACGACAGGCCGTCTCCGGCCTTGGTGATCGTCAGCTCGTAGGAGTTGCCGCACTTGTCCTCCACCGTCGAGGTAAGGGTCGTGGCCAGCAGGTTGGCAGGGCCGGTTGCGCCAGGGGTCCAGACGAAGGTGCAGGCGAACGTGTTGCCCTGCGATAGCGTGACGGTGTCAGACATGGCTACTTATTGTGCAAATGGTAGGGTTTAGGTCAGAAAGCCGTCAGGTTGCCGATGGAGACGATGGGCTGGGCGGGCGAACCGCCCCCGATGAACTGAACGTCTGTAGTGAAGAAGGTCGCGTTAAGGGTGGCGCTTAGGCCAGTCAGGGTAACCGTCTGGCCTTCGAGCTGAGTCCTGACTTCGGTCGGCATTAGAAAGCCGTTGGTAGGGTTGCCAGGGATGCCAATCAATCGGTTGCTCGGTGAGGGGAATGTGCTGTAGGCGCTGAAGATGCTCGGCTGCTGGGCGAAGTTAGATAAGATGGTAAACCGAGGATAGCGGATGAGACCGCTTCCAGAGGCCGAAGCCTTCTGGCCTCCGACGCCCGCCAGATAGTCGATGTTGTGGTCGCCTGATACGAAGCCAGCCCCGCCCGTCCCGTAGTCGTCGTTCAGGATCATGGCACAACGGAACTTGCCCCACGTGGAGACCGAGGCCGATGCTCCCAAGGCGGTAGCCATCAGACTCGGGCGTAGTAGTAGGTCGCCGTGGCCGAGCCGAGCTTGATGCGGTCAGCCCACAGCGAGCCGGTGACGTATTGGGTGACGGTCGAGCCGTTGACCGTGGCGATGCGGATATAGCCTTCCGCGTCGGTGTCCGCAGGCAGGGGCGTTCCGATGTTCCACTCGAAGCCGGTCGGGTTCGGGAACAGGCCCGACGCGAACGGAGCCTTGACCCACACTTCGTAGGTGCTGGTCGAGACCGTGATCGTGCTGGCGATGTTGCCAGGGGTGACGTTGTTGACCGTTCCCGAGACGATGCGGTATTCGCTTAGGCCGCCAGTAGTCTCGACGTGGATGACCTTGAAGGGGTGCATATCGGAAGGTTCGTCGGTGCATCCGCCTTCTTCGGCGTAGTTGAGGATACGGGTATCGAACGCACGCGGGACGGTTCCGTTTACGACCGGGGTGGCCCAAGCAGGGATGAAGCCAAGGGCGTTGGCCGCGATGGCGTCCTCGTTATTGACCACGTTGCCCCATGCGTCCGGGGTCGTGGCCTCGTTGATGTAGTAGGGGTCCTCGGCCTCGGTGACGTCTGCCTTGTTCATCAGGAACGTGGCGTTTAGCTCGCAGGGAATGACGATGTCCTGAGACCCGACGTGCATCTGGCTGACCTTATACCAGGTCGTGAAGGAGGTCAGGCTGGAGTTTACCGTAAGCGCGCCGACGTTTACGTTCCGAAGGATGTTAGTGAACTCAATCTGAAACACGCCCGGGCCTGCCTGCTGGACGAACACGCTGCCAGCCAGGGCGGGGATGGTGTTGAGGCAGACCTGCAGATCGTAAGCGTTTTGCGTGGAAGGATCAAAGGTGCTTCCAGTGGTGATGCCGTCGTAAGTGAATGAGACCGACCCGGACCTGTATTCTCCCGCAAAGGTGAGAAGCTTGATTTCGTTTCCGTTGACCGTGCTCCCTTCTCGCAGGGTAGTCATAGTGGCGGTTGAAGGAGTAGCCGCGACAGAGTCGATGATGGCCAGAACCCGGACATGGTGACCGAAGAAGCGGGGGTTGAAATAGGTCGTGTGACAGTGGCCCCAGTCCAGCAGAGTTTCGCCCTCGGAGACGACCTCTTCGTATCCCTCCATCTTCTGGACGTTGGTCGTGTTCTGGTAGAGCGAAGGGCCCGCGTCAACGAACACCGCGTCAAACTCAGCTGAGCCGTCCTTGACAAAGGACACCCAGGGGAGGTTCTGATCCAGAAGACCGCCATCGAAGGCGCCGTTGCCAGCGTCCCACTTCGACAGGGTGACGAACCAGCGACCCGTTCCCGTCAGGGCGTAGCCGCCGCCGGCAAGCATCCAAGGGGACAGGGCGTCAGCCAAGGGTGCTGGCGTGACCGTGGTAGACTTGACCGCGACGAAGTTGATGTATGCCTGCCTATGGTCCGTAAACGCCCCGGTCTTGATGTAGGGCATCAAAGAGTGGGTATAGGTCACCGAGCCCATGGCCACCTGAACGACAGGGGTAGGCGTGCCACCTACAGGCATGGCGATGACGCGGCACTGGAACTGAAGGGGGTTGACTGCTACTGTCAGCGGCGGAGAGCTTACGCCAGGAACCTCTGGGATGTCAGGAGGCTGCGGAAGGTCTGGAAACTTTATTCCAACAAAGAGACCATCCCCGGTCGGGTTATTCCACGGCCTCTCGACGTCCAGGGAGAACCCGCTGGACGATGCCTTGAAGGTGTATCCGTTCCCGGGTTGTAGGCTCATAGGTCAGACAAGGGTGCTGACCTTCTGATATACTTCGCTCGGCCAGCCCTGCACGCTATATCGGACCTCATAGTTCACCTTATACAGGGCGCCGAAGTCTTGGATGTTTACCTGACTTAGAAGCAGCTGGTTATAATTACCGTTGTCGTCGTTAGAAATCCAATCGGTGGCAGGGCCTGCATAGTCGGGCACGATCTTAGGAAGGTTGCTGTTCCAGTTGTTGTTGAAAGAGCTAGTTCCGAGCAGGCTAAGCGCTTCGTTCACCATGGCGGCCTGCGTGGTGTAGAAGTGGCCGGAGAAGGACGAGGTCGGGGCGAGGTAGTTCGTCTTGCCGTAGAAGTGCTTGAACTCGGGTTTGACGAAACCGATGAAGCGGCCACCGTTCTCGTCCTCGAAACAGGCGCCGTTAAGGCCCATGTAGGACTGCTTCCTTGAGACGGTGGTAATGGTGCTCCCGCTGATGATCTTAACGTAATCATTCGGGTTCTTGATTTCCACCAGCGGACCGACGGGGGACTGGGCATAGGGAGGCTCTCCGGCGATGGCGTAGGTGCTTCCACCGAAAGCCTCGATGAAGAAGTTCTGGTTGGTCGTGATGTTCTCGGACGTCAGACCGTTAGACGAGGCAACCTCGGGGTTGGTGAAGTTGCCGCTGTTGAAACTCGGGTCGATGCCGACGTAGTCCAGGGACACGACTGCGATGCCAAGGGCCTCCCAGCTGATGTTATACTTATGGACCTTGAGGAAAGAATACGCCGGGTCTGGGTGCGGCGTTCCGCGCAGGACGAAGCCCTGAAGGTCTACGGTGTGATCGCACTTATATTTGGTCGTCGAGGTGATGAGACCGTAGCCGTCCCCGACGATGTTCCAGCCCGCTTGGATTAGCGGGGTCGTCAGCGGATTTCCTTTTTCTACGATGTTAGGCATATGCTTTCAGTTGTTAAGGGGTGGTTGCCGAAGGGCGGGGAGTTGCCATCCACGTGCCACCCCTGACCATGTTGGAATCTACGAGCTGACGGAGAAGGGCGGACTGGGTGCGCTGCTCTTCGAGCTGGGAGTTCATGGCCTCAAGCACCGGGTTGGCTCCGACGCCGATCACGTTGCCGAAGCCTTCGGGAGATTTAAAGGTGGTGGACATACTATCGACCTCCTTCTTGGTGGCGACCTCTGCCTCGGCGGCGGCCTTCTGAGCGGCGGCGGCGGACGCGGCCTCGGCGGCGGCCTTGCCTTCAGGGGTATTGGCGGCACGGCCAGCGGCGCGTCGCTCTAGAATCTTCTGGATTTCCTCGTTCTTGGCGTAGTCGTTGATGCCGATTTGCATCCCCATGGTATCCAAGAAACGGCCAGCCGTATTCCAGAAACCCTTACCTTCTTCCACGTAAGTGGACATGGCTGACTCTGCTTCGGATTTGCTGAAGGTTCCACCGCCTTCTTGGCCTTGCTCCCTGGCTAAAGCCTCGGCGGCGATCTTGGCGTTCTGGCGATCTAGGGCGTCCTGCCGGCGACCAGCGGCTTCACGGGCTGAGGTGACCGTGCCCGCGCGCATATACTTATTCTCACCCTTCTCAGCGTCGGCCTTGGCATCCTGGACTGCTTGCTTGTTCTTTTCGATGGAGGCAGAGATGGCGCTGATGGCTGCGTTCAACAGGACCATCGGAGCCGCGAAGGAAAGGAACAGGTCCTTGCCGAAGGACTTGAAGCGGTTCTGCACCCCTTCCATGTTCTTCTCTAGGTTGCTTACGGACTTCTTGACCTTCTCGGTCACCTGCTCGGCGTTGGTATCGCCGTTGATGCTGAACTTGATGACGTTGCTCATGCTTGGCTCTTTTCGAGTTGTTCGATTAGTTCTTCGTCCTCGGTGGTAAGGACTTTAAGTTCGGCTCCCTTGCACACGGCAAAGGCGGAGTTAAGCCAGATGGCTTGGCACTCCGGCATCGTCCACGCCCGGTCCTCTGAGATGTTGTTGGCAACCAAGTTGGCCACCACGCTGAGCGGCCAAGGGATGCCGGATGTCTCCATGCTCTTGGACTTACGCTCCCAGAACTTGGGCCACGCGCTGACCAGGACGAACTTGGAGAAGCGGTCAATCTGCTCGGCGAAGTAATCCCCGTTGGAGTTCATCCTGCCGAGATACCAAGAGTCTTTCAGCGTCAGCTTGTCGATGCGTTCGCCCGAGCAAACCTTGACGGCCACCAGCAGATCGAGCGGACGGATGTCCGCTTCAGAACGAAGGAGGGGGCTTTCGGCTGCTTCCAGCTGCACGCGGTGAAGCAGGCAGAACGGGGAAACAAAACGGCCCAGCAAAAACGTGTTAGCTGGGTCCGTGAAAGCCGATGTGAATCGGCGGTCCATGCGGTTAGGAGGCGATGGCCTCGTAGCCGACAGCAGTAACGGTCACGGCGGAATAGCCGCGATTAGATCCCTTGTCTGAGACCTTCTGGACCCAGCCCGAAAAAGCGGTCGAAGCAGTGCCGCCAGCGTAGGACGAAGCGGTGTTGACCGTCAGGGAGAAGGCCGCGCCGAGGACAGGAATCGCTGACGTTTTCGCGATGATTTCCACGGAGATCTGGGTCTTCCTATCGTCACCGCGCCATGCGACGGTCATGCCATCCTCATCGACGATGGTGGCCTCAGAGGTGAACTCACCGTCGTTAGTGTAGGACTGGACAACGGCATTGGCAACGGCGGCGCCGGCGATGCCGTAAATTGCGGTTACCCCTTTGACGATAGCAGCCATATACTATTGCGGATAAGGTAAGGTTAGCCCTCGGGGTTCACGACCACCAGAATGTCGTAGACTAGGACCGATGCCCAGGAGCGCTCGTTGACCCCCTCATCCTCGGACATGGGGGTGATGTCGTAGCAGTGGGCGTCGCCCTGCAGGGTGAACACGGCCTGCATCGCTTCGAGGTCCTGCATGGACCCGGCGATGGCGGCCACCCGGGCGCGGTGATCCGTCAGGGTCACGTCGTCGGCAGAGTCCAGCAGGGTGACGCGGACGGTGCATGAGTAGTTGCCGAGGCCGTCCGGGAAGTCGTTAGGTAGGCGGGCGGAGTCGCAGAGCACGATGGCCTTGGGGAGCACGTTCGTGTCGGCGCTGTCGCCCTTGTAGATGTTTACCCCGGTCAGTTCGACCTGGGCGGTGAGGTGGGAGGCCACGGCGGCTTCCACGATATGGCGGGCGGATTTGGTTCCCATAGAGTTATTTCTTACGGCGGTTAGCCTTTTTGATGGTTGGGTTGAAGTATTCCTGGACGGCGGTTCGCATCTGTCTGACGCGGTTTCCGTAGACAAGGTTCTCCGTGCCGGCTTCGCCCGCAACGTTATTGACGTTTCCGATCATGTTCATCACGGTCATCGAGATAAAGCCGGGGCTTTGACTTGAGCTGAACAAGCCATCAGCCGAGCGCTTGTTGGCGTCCACCCAAGGGGCGTTGTATGCGCCGAAGTTGCGGGCCACGCCCTTCTTGGTGACGGGCATAGGGACCTGCGACAGGACCGCCGCCCAGCCAGACTTGACTCGGCCAACCTTGGCCTGACGTTCGGCTATGTAGGCTTGGAGTTGTTGAACTGAGCCGACCATATACTGAGGGCCGCCGAGTCCCTGGTTGCGCTTCCAGCGTCCGTTCACGGCGTTCTTGTATTTGTCGTGGATGCCTCGGAGGTTGTTGGTCTGGCCTTCAATCGGCCTGATCTGCCCGAAGATGTTCGCCTTGTTCAGGTAGTTCTTGGCCTTCTTGAATGAGCGCTCCCAGCTGGTGTCATCCAGAATCTTACGCATGACCGGGGAGATACCCTTGGCCTTGGCTGAGTTGAAGTTGCCGTGGATGTCCATATACGCCTGTCGGTCGTCACCCCTTACTGAGTTGATGACGCGGCGCAGCAGGACAGGCATCCCCTTCTTGGGGCTGTCCGCAGGGACGAAGATGCGTTTAACGTCATTCCCCAGCTTGTTCATGCCAGCCTTGTGGGCGGCTACGCTCAAGCCACGGCCACCGCCGGCAGGCATCGGAGGGGTGAAGGTCATGGCGTCGCGGCACATCAGCCTGATCTGCCCGCGGGTGACCATCTCCATATCCAGCTTCAACTCTTCGACAAAGTGCCTCAGCGTCGCGTTGAAGTCCGCGAGGCTGGCCGGGTCGATGGGTGTCCGCTTCTCGGCCATTACTGGTTGTCGTCGATGCAGGTGAGCTCGATGACGGCGCTGGCCTGCTTGTAGGACTGGCCCTTGACCCGGAGGACCTGCCCGTTGACCGTCAGTTTCTTGCCAGGGGCTAGGGAGGTCACAGGGACGCCCGAGGCGATTGTGGCTACCTGACCTCCAACCCGGCCATCAGAAGCCGTCCAAGGGGCCGTAGCGGCGGCGAAACGCACCGTCCACATCTTTTCCTCGGTGAAGCCCCCCGCGTCGAACTTGGGGGTGTTCATGGGTTGGGACAGGCCGACAAGGAACAGGTTGGCCCCGACCGTAGCCGGAACCCCGATGTCTGCCAGGATGGATTGGAAGTCAGAGTTGAAGGTGGAACCGTAGAGGGACATGAGGGTGGGTAGGGATTTAGGGATACAAAAAAGCCCCCATCGCTGGGGGCTGTTTCAGGACTCAGCCCCGATTAGGGGTTGTAGACCGAGGCGAGAGTGCCCGTGGTGATCGCCTTGTTCGCACCGAACATCAGTTCCATGGAACCGACGAGGTTACGGGTGCTCTTGTCAGCCCAGACGTTGTAGTAGACCGAGATGCCGAGACCTTCGATCGGAACCACTTCGCGAACGAGGAAGTCGTTGCCGACAGCGTCGAGGTCCGGGGCGGCAGCGGCCATCGCCAGCGCTTCGCTGGAAACCGCGAAGCCGGCGAGTTTCGCTTCGGACGGGAAGAGGGAAGCGTAGAACACGCCACCATCGAAACCGTAAGCGCCAGCGGAGAGCGGGAGGGAGGTCGTGCTGGTCGGGATGAGCTGGGAGTAGATGCCCGGGTTCACGATCAGGGTCTTGCGACCGGCCTTCGAGACGCCGGCCCAGAGAGCCTTCAGCTGAGCGGAGCCAGGGGTGACAGCCGAATCAGCGGCGGTGACCGTGGCGGCGCCGAAGTTGGCGACGGTGATAGGAGCGGTAGCGGCGGCCCAGATGGAGTCGGCCAGCTTGTCCATGTTGATCTTCAGAATCTTCTCGAGCTTGATGCCGTTCTGGATGTCGGCGTAGGAGAGACCGAAGGGCTGGTAGAGGTGGTTCAGCGAGACGGCGGTGGCGCCGAGGGTGCTGTCACCGATGACGTTGAACGCGGTCGGGTTGGTCAGCGTGGTGCTGCCAGCGGTGGAGAGAGCCACCTGGACGACGTCCTTCGGGCGCTTCACGTCAGCCGAGAAGTCGGAGGCGAAGTTGCCGAGGGCCGCGAGGCGGTTCGAGAGGGAGGTGAGGCTGAGCTCGGAGACGGTATCGACGATCAGAGCGCTGTTGATGGTGTTAGGCATGGGTAGCTAGTGGAGGGTTAGAGGGGGAAATTATTTGGAGAAGAGGACGGCCTTGTGCTTCTTGAGGAAGGCGCGGCGCTCAGGGCCGGCAGGCATCGAGGCATACTGCTCGTGGATGGAACCGACAGCGGCGGCGACGACCGGGGCGGCGACAGGAGCCACGCCAGAAGAGGCGAGGATGTTCGCGGCCTCGACGGAGGCGGTGGCCTTGGAGGCTTCGAGCTCGACGATCTTGGCGTTGGCCTCGGCGAGGGCGGCTTCCAGTTCCTGAACCTTCTGGTCCTTGGCGGCGGCATCGACCTTAGCCTGGTCGAGTTCGGCAGAGACGTTGACCACGGAGGCTTCGACCGTCTTGCGGAGGTCGTCGCGTTCAGCGGTGAGGGAGACGACAGCGGCCTCGGCGGCCTTGAAGCGTTCTTCGATGGTCATATACTATTGCGTAGGGGGTAAGGTTAAGCGGCCTGCTCGAAAGCGGCGAGGGCCTCGGCGAAGGACGTGGCCAGACCCGTGATGAGGTTCTTGGCGGCGGCTTCCCGGCCAGAGAACACTTGGCCTTCCATGTCTTCGCGGCTGGCGAGCGAACGCTTGCGGAGGACCGTCTGCTTGAACTCTTCGTGCATGGCCTCGATGGACTTCTGCTCGAGCTCGCGCATCTCGTCGGTGTAGCCTTCGCCGGCGATGTTCGGGGCCTTGTATTTGCCCGCACGGAACACCTCGACCTTGAGGCCCATGTTCTTGAACGCCTCGTCGTAGGACTCGTCCACGGCGATCACACCGATGGAGCCTACCATGGCGGAGGGCGATGCGATGACGTAGTCGCTCTGTGAGCCGGTGTAGTAAGCCCCGGAGGCCATGAGCTTCTTGGCGTAGGACATGGTCGGCAGAGGGATGCTGGCAATCTTGTCGGCGAGTTCGGGCGTGCCGACGACAGTCCCACCAGGGGAATCAATCTCGAAGGCGATGCGCTGGACCGCAGGGTTGGCAAGGGCTTCGTCAATCTGCTCGCTTACCTCGGTCATGTCCATGGCCCCGGTCATCTTCTCGAACTTGGTCAGGCCGACACCCAGAAAACCCTGCAGCGGGATGACCGCCGTGCCGCCCTGCGTGACGTAGGGCTTCGCGACAGGGTTGAAGAACATATCCAGCACGCTGTCCACGACGCCGTATTTCTCGGCATACTTCATGTGGTTCGCGGCCTTGATAGGGTCGCAGAGCAAGGGCTCGCGCCCGGACAGTCCGTTGATTAAGCACTTCATGGATTAGAGGGTTCGGGAGGGGGAGGGAGGTCGAGGTTATCAGCGACCGCGTCAGGCGTCTGGCTCGAAGCCTGACCCTGCTGCAGCCAGTTGAAGGCCGACTGGTAAAGCATCCACAGCGGGAGGTTCCGCTCCTTGGACTTCTGGACGAGCTTCTCCATCTCGACGGCGCGCTGCTCGAGCACCTCGTCGTAGGTCATGCCCTTCTTGCCGAGGATGGCCTGCGCCGTGGTCAGACCCATCTGCAGGTCGGCACGGTCTTGCGAGGCTTCGCGGCCAGCGTCCACGGTGATGTCGCGGGGCGTGATCCAAGACTTGCGGTTGAAGTCCGGGTCGTCGGGCAACTTGCCCTTGGCGATGGCGTCAGCGATGACGTAGTCGTAGACCCTGTCGAGGCTGTCGATGATAATGCTCTGCCACTTGCCAGCCCATCGTGACACGCGGCCAGCGACCAGACGCACCGAGGAACCGCCGAGGGCTCCCGGTGTGACCTGGTATTCGTAGGGGAGCAGGCGGACGATGTCGCGCTCAATGGCGGTCATCATCCCGATCCACGCTTGAGAGGGGCGGGTCTGGGTCAGCTGAGAGAGGTCCTCGTTGGTATCGACCACCAGCATCTTGCCGCCCATCTGGCTGGCCATCTTCTCGCAGGAATTGTAGTCGCCGGAGAACTTGGAGGCCGGGTCGTCTTGCAAAACGCCACCCTGCTTCTTGAGGATTAAAGTATGATCTGCGCTGTCGCGGGCTGCTCGGACCTCGAGCGAGAAGACTTCCAAGTGGTCACGGACCGAGTTCAGGCTAGACTGCAAAACTGGATAGCCGCGCACCGCGGACGGGCGCTCGAACTCAATGACCTGGAGCATCGACTGGGCGGGCACGTAGCGGTCCTTCTTGTCGCCGTCAGTGTAGACGTTCCAGCCCGTGATTTCGCCGTAGGTTCCGAGGTAAGCCCCATCCACGTTGCTGGTGTCGAACTTGTCGGAGGGAGTTCCCACTCGATGACTCTCGAGGATTTGCACCTTCGGGATGCCGGTCTTCGGGTCGTTCGTTAGGATGCCGAACGAGTCTCCATCGACCAAAGCCCCGGACATCCACATGGCCTGCAGTTGCCCCAGGTTGTAGCGTCCGGTCAGGTCGCAACGGGTGGACCAGTCGCGGAAATAGTTCTGGTGGGCAACGGCCACAGCGGGGTCGCGGGCGTTGGACTGAGCCACAAGGCCGTCACCGATGGAGACCAGCACGGCCTCGTCGATGCACTGCTTGTAGATCGGGCTGTTGCGGACGGCCCAGCGGGACGTGCCGACCATCGTCAGGCGCGTGCCGGACGTGACCTCCTTACGCTGGTCGGTGACCGCACCGATGAACAGCATACGCCGAGCACCCGAGTCGGTCGTGCTGGCGAACTGAGAATACGAGGCGGACGGCCCCTTCTTCTCGGTCTTGGTCTTGGGCGTGGTCTTCTTTCGCATCAGAGGTCAACCCGCATATCCCAGTTCTTCTGCACGGAGGTATGAGCACCGCCATACTTCTTCGGGTCGATACGGGACAAAGCGTAGTTAATCTCGAGCAGGCGCTGCTGGGGGGGCATCCCGAACTGCTTGTTCACGGACGTGCCGGAGTCCGAGTAGGACGTCACGGCTTTGCCGAGGTCCCCTAGTGCTTCCTGCTTGTATTGCAGCAGCACGTCCTCTGATACGCCTACGTAGATGCCGAGCATATACTTATTGCGGGGCGGGTAAGGTTTGCGGTTCGTCCCGACCGAGCAGGCCCCAGCGCGCCGCGATCAGCATCCCGAGAAGCTCGCAGTCGAAAGCATGGTTGTCGCGGACTCCTTTCCGTAGTCGCCACATGGCCTTGCCTGCCTCCTTTATGCGGACCTCCGAGTTCAGCTGCTCGATATACCCGGGGTCGGCATCCCGGGCAAAGGTGAACACCTTACGCGAGCGCATCCCGTGGAACAGGTCCTTGCCCGACAGGTTGGACCAGACCACCAGCGCCGTGGGGGTGCGGATGCCCGGGACATGGATGGCGGTAGGGGTGTTGTAGAACCGCCGGACAGTGTCCCCGGCCTTCGTCTTGACGTTGAAGTATTCCTGACCCGAACCCTTCGAGCAATACCAGCCACGGGTGGCGCACTGCTTATAGACCGTCTGGGTCGTGGTGTCCGCGCCGCCAGAGTCCACCATGACGAGCTGAGGGTGGACGCCGTGCTTGACCGCCAAGGCGTCGAGGCCGGACCAATCGCCTAGGCCGTCAGTGCTCAGGACCTTGCCGAAGTAGACCAGCCGGCTGTGGCCCGTTCGTGCCCACTGCCTGACTACCACCCAGAAGTGGTCCATCTGGCAGTCGATGGTCAGGCTGATAAACTTGACCGAGCCTTCGGGAGCGTCGTCCTTGTCCACGATTTGACCGCGCGGGCTGATGTAGCAGACCGCTTCCCAAGGGTCGGCCATGGCGTAGTCCGAGGACTCCGTCGAGACGACCATGCTTCCCGTGCCGTCATCACTCCAGGGCAGAGCCAAATACTGGTTCTTGAACAGCATACGCGGGGTCTGGTCCCCGACCAAGTCTGCGACCTGCTTCGCTTTGATCATGTCCACCGCGAGCGACCCCCAGCTCGTAGACGCAAGAGCGTTGACGTGGAGCCCGACGTAGCCGGCCTTCTCAGCCTTGGTCGTGGCCTCGAACCCGGCGCCGCGTTCGACCTCGTTGCAGATCGTGCGGACCTCGTCGTTGTCCTCCATACGGTGATGGCACTTCGAGCACTCGTAGGTCGTGCCCTGTTGCACCGCCTCAAGGTCCCAGCCGTCCACCATTTTCGCCCCCTCCGGGAACCTGATGTAGTCCCAGAGAAAGGGCTGCCGATGGCGGCACGCCTCGTTGGGACAGACGAACATCCATTCACGCTGGTCGGTCATCAGGTAGAACTTCCAGAACTCCGCGCCCTGTCCCTCGATGTCACCGGGCTGGCTCTCGTAGATCGCCTTCGACGCGAACGCCGCCGCCTTCATTCGGCTCATGCTCATGGCCAGAGCGCCGTTCGGCCACTGCCAGATTTCCGAGCCGAACACGTAGCGCACGTGCAACGACTGCAGGTGCTTCTCCGTCGAGGCCGAGCGGTTGTGAATCAATGACCCGTCCGCGAACCGAAGCGTGCCAGACTTGTCGTTATCGTCCCCGGACATCTGAGAGCGGATGTCGGACACCTGGTCGAACAGCGGCCGCAGCTCGTTCAACGTGAACGCCTTCGCCTTGTCCTGAGAGTCCAGGAAGATGGCCATCGACGCACGGCGGTTAGCCATCAGGTAAGTCGCGCAGAGTTTCAGCGTCAGCGTCTTCCCGCAGCCGATGGCCCAGGGCATGAACAGACGCGACGTCGTCGGCGCGTTGAAGATGCGCACGGCCTCGCCGATCCACGGCCACCGCTTCGGGTTGTAGCCTCCGTCGAACACGCCCGCAGGAATCTTCTTAACGTTCTCCTTCAGGTAAGCCACCGGGTCGCTCAGGGCCGACGGCCTGACCACGGCCAGCCCTTCCTCGAAGAGCTCGTCGGCGTTCACGGCTTCGGTTCCTCCAGCACTCCGGCAACCCGGGCAATCTTCTCGCGGGCCTCACGCGCCCACTCCGTCAAGACACCGATGGCTTTCACCGGGTCCTTGGGGTTGCAGTTCTCACCGCACTCAGAGCCTAGCGCGTCCAGCCGTTCGACGATCAGGCCAGCCAGACGGAGCATCGCCTCGCGCGCTTCGGTCGCGTCGATGTGCTGGCGGGCGAACACCGAGCGCCGTTCCTGCTCTTCGCGCAACGCCACCGCCTGCTTCAGGCTCTGGTTGTAGGTCACTTGGTAGCGGCCAGCCTCAGCATCGCCGGCACGCAGC
>Ga0114983_1000190_pt1 | contig 25487 bp, 29 predicted proteins | sample Shrwel_input2_RT_FD_87182 | JGI IMG/M metagenome (GOLD analysis project Ga0114983, IMG submission 87182) | Subsurface microbial communities from deep shales in Ohio, USA - Utica-3 well 1 S input2 RT | ecosystem: Environmental > Aquatic > Deep subsurface > Shale gas/oil reservoir > Produced... | reverse complement strand
GGTATGGTCGCCGGGCCGAATGGCCCGGCTTTTTGCTGGCGGCTACAGCGGCTCTACCCGAATCTCTGTGTCTACGGAAGTCGCTCTCACGGCCTGAGATTTACTTAGGCGAAGGCGCAGTGGGGTAGGACGGTTGACGCCAATGAAGCGCTCACCGATATGGTCTGGGTCTGGAATGCAGATCACTACATCATCTGGATTGCGTAAGGCTCGCTGACCGATAGCGTCAGGCCTAGGGCCACACGACTCGCCGAAGTCGTGCGCGGCATAGAAAATGGGAATCTTGGCACCTGCGCCCTCAATAGCGGCTTGCAGCATGATCTGCTGGCGTACCAGCCAGTCGAACAACGGTTTCGCGTGCGAGAAGGGTGCTTCTCTGTGGAAGCTGGGGTTGGATACGCGCAAGTAACGATACTCTCTTTCCACGTGAAACCAGTTGGACAGCTCCTCCTCGATCGCGTCCATGTTGGCATTCCACCATACATTGACCCACACCTCGTAGTTGGCGCCTACCGGCTGAACCCGAGTCACTGCTGACTTGATCACGGCATTCTCCAAGGGGGAGAGGACATTACGGCCGATGGAACGCTTGGCCGCGTCGATCAACGACCGGCTGTTGCTGGCCATTTCGATAAGCGTACCTCGCTCGAAGATCGCGTTCACATTCGACCGATTCTTTTTGAGTGCTGAGAGGAGGTCGCGATATCCCCATCGGGGTGGGGCCACTGTTCGAGAACGCGTTTCGAGCAGCCGTGCCCGAAGACGGGTGTTCTCCAGGGCCAGTTGATTGATCATGCGCTGTTTCTCTGCGTCACGCTGAATGGCATCGATGCGATTTCTCAGCTCGCTTTCATCCACGCTGACCGTGGCCGTGGCAGTCAGTACCGATCGACCCTCATCGCTCAGGTGGAACTCTTGGCGGTAATCCCTGATCTCAACCATAGACGCGCCGATCACCTCGATTGTTTTCGATAGATCGTCCGTATCGTACAGCGTGGTCGAGGTCTGAATGTAAGTTTCGGTGCGCTCTGAGGCTTTCACACGCAGGGCCTCAAGGGCATGAGCCTTGGCGGTGATGCGGCTATCGCCATCGCTCATCACATAGTCGACAGAAAGCGTCGCCTCCCAGGCCATTGCCGATGCGGGCAGGAACGCGCAAAGCAGAAGAACAGGTAATTTACGCATGGGGAAAGTCCAATGGTCCGATTCGGTGTTTATCTAGCGCTCGCTCTGCTCGGATGCCTGGTGGCAGCCGGCCCAGTGGCGGCGAAGACGGTATGTCGGGATGTGTCCGGGATGAGCCCGCAGGAGATCCAGGTTGAAGAAGTGAAGCTCCGCGTGGCGCATGCCCGGTTTGGCGAGCCGACCCTTTCCGGCCGATCACTGATGACGGTCAGCGCGGAGGGCGGGGAGTACGACGAGGTCATCCAGCGGCGGTCCCAAGGGATGGCGCCCCCGGTGACCTTCGAGATCCGCAAAACCGGCAGCGACACCTACCTGTGCGCCATGGCCGGCTAGAGTTGAGCCGCCGCCCTGGCCGCGGCGCCTGCCAGATCCGTTTCTGGCGACCCTTCATCCCTGGCGGCAGGCGCGCCCCCACCCGCGGAAGCTCCTTCGTCATTCTCTTTGGGCGAGACGCCCTCATCGGTGGTCTCCGCAGTGACGGTGGTGGCCTCGCGCACCCGCTGCTGGAGCGCGTCGAAGAGGGTGGCCGACGCCATCCCTTGCAGCGTCCCGCTCTGGGCGGCCAGCGCGTTGCGTAGCGCCTCGGCGCTCATGCGGTAGAGCACGTGGGCCTGGGCCTCGCCCTGGCTGGCGTAGACCACCTGGTCGACGAGGTTGTGGCCTTTCAGCGGCACCGCACTCACGAACCGATCCACGAGAAGCTGGTACTCACCGGACACATCGCCCGACATGGACTCGAACTCGAATTGGCGCTCCTGACCGGAAACCTCCTGTCGGATGGCCTGAGCCAGTGCGAACTCCGCTTTCAGACGCGCTTGGCGCAACGCCATGATAGGTTCGATCGAGCGCGCCGAACCAACAGCGTAGATGCCGGTCGTTCCATTGGGTGGTGGCTCAATCACCCAGTCGGGGATCGACTCGATCCGCTCCGCGATGCGCTCGCTCTCCCGTTCCTTTCGCGCTTCTTCCGCTTCGGCGAGTACCTGCTGGGCTTCCATCTGCATCTCTGCATATTCGGCGGCGTCCGGCGCACCGGCGCAGCCCGCAAGTAATGCCGCACCCGCAGCGGCTGTAATAATCATCTGTTTTTTCATCATGGATCACCTTGTTCGTTGTGGTTCCGTATTCGCAGCCTCCCAAGTTTTGGCAAAGCAGCAACCCCGCCTGATCAGTGGCCCTTAAACCCCCAGGTAACCACCTTTTATTTGGGGCTTGCTGCTTTGCCGATATCGGGCAGGGTGGCTACGGGATACCAAACAAAGGAGAGGCTCCCTTGATCACCAGCCAGGATATCCACGCCGCTACCGCCACTCACGAGATGCTCGATCTCATCCGAGATGCTGCGTCCGAGCGCAACTGTGAGTTCAATGATGAAGCCGGTTTCGATGAACAGGCCGCGTTTTATCGCGAGGAAGCTCGATGCTCAGCGTCGGATGAGGACGATGAGACTGCGATGAAGGAATTTGCTGATCTGCTTGACGCTGCGGATAAGCGCTGGGAAGAAATCGCCGAATAAACAGCTCCGTTTGCTGCTTTGTCAACCAAGGGCAAACTAGCCCTGAACGACGACATTCGGCTTCACCCATATGAAAAATCACTGGAGAAAAACGATGAATAATCGCAACCGCACCGTTCTCGCCAGCCTCACCGGTCTCGCTCTCGTTGGCGTCGCCACCGCGCATGCAGCACCGCTCAACCAGGCTATTGTCGCCTCGGCGGCTCAGGTGAGCGTGGGTGCCGGAGTCCTCGGCCAGGACTACGAGGAGAAGGACGATCGCAACTTGGTGCCCACCGGCTATCTCAATAAGGAGGAAGGCAAGATCCCTGCGTTGGAGTTCGACATCGGCTTGGTGAGTGAGACTGGCTGGTACTCCGAGCTGCACTTCACATACGCCAGCGGTGAGACCGATTATGACGGCTACCTTCAGTACAGTCCTACCACGTTCTCTCCCTACGAGACCGATACCGACAATTCGATATACGAGTTCCGCGGTAATTTCGGGCACCTGTTCGGGCTGACCAACAACATCGCACTGGCGCCCAAAGTGGAGCTGGGCCATCTGCGTTGGGATCGTACCATCACCGGCTCTTATGGTTCCTCGGCTGAATACACATACACCCGCTATGGCGCCGGCCTCGAGGTTCTGTTCGCTGCTACCGATCGGTTGGTGTTCTCAGTGGAAGGTATGTATGGCCGCCAGTCCGGCGAAGTCGCCTCTGACGTGGTGAATGAGGACATCGGTACGACCGCCTACACGCGGTTCAGCGCAGGTGTGGACTACGCGCTCACTGACCGCTGGCACATCGGTGCCGAGATCAGTCGTGCCTCTTATGACTCGAAGGAGTCCGACGTGAGCCCTAGCGGCTTTCTGGAGCCCGCCAGCGAGACGGCGCACACCCGGATGATGGCCCGCGTGGGCTTCTCATTCTAACCCTGAACCTATGAACTAATAGGAGACATCATGCTGCAATCCGCTCAAGCCAGCGCGACCGATAAGCCCGGTGGTGGGCTTGGGCGGCTTACCGCCCTGGGTCCACGCGAGCCGTGGCAGGTCGCCTTGCTGCTGCCGCGTACCTGGGACGATCTCTCAAACGTAGTGACCGCCTTTGAGGCGGTCGCATTGCGTCCGCGTCTTGGCGAGACCGTGGTACTGCGCGGTCGGCTCGCCGATCTCCCCCAGACCCACTTCCGCCCGGTCCCGCGTGTGAACGCGCGCATTATCGATGCGCAGGGCCGCTCGGTGTCGTTCGCAATCTTCGGCAACACCGCGGATACCGCCAAGGCGCTGACGGATGCGGGCGGGGATCTGTGCCTGTGGGGGCGCATCGACGAGTTCAAAGGCGAGATTCAATTGGCCAACAGCGAGGTGGTGCATCCGGCCTGGGCTGGACGGCTCCGCCCACGCTACCCTGGCAAATCCTCGGTGATCGGGGCCGCCCTGGTGCGCGAACGCGTGGTGGAAGGATTGCGTGCGGCACTCGACGAAGCCGAACAGTATCTTTGCGAGCAGGCAGCCGGTGGCGATCGCGCCCGCCTGCTCGATTTGATCGAGACCATTGCCGGCGAGCCCATGGGGCCACGTCAGGTGCTCGTTGAGGCGCATGTCCCGCGCACGGTCGAGCGTGGCCAGCGGGCGCAATCGGTGCTGGAGCGGCTCAGTGCGTTGGTGCTGGTGCGCTCGACGTTGGCCGAGCGGGATCGCCGGGGAGAAGCGCGTTGGCACGCGCCGAGGGACGCCGGTAAGCGTGCCGCTGGGCTACCGTTCACGCTCAACACCGACCAGGACCGGGCAATCCAGGAAACCCTCGAGGACATGGCCGAGGGCGCCCCCATGCACCGGCTCTTGGCCGGCGATGTCGGCACCGGCAAGACGGCGGTCTACGGCGTGGTCGCGGCCACGGCCATGGACGCCGGCGCCCGGGTCGCGGTGCTGGCGCCCAACACCGGGCTCGTCGCGCAGATCGCGGAGAACCTCTCGGCCTGGTGGCCCGATCTCGACGTGCTGGCGGTCACCGGGGCCACGCGCAAGCGCGAGAAGCTGGTCGATCGTCAGTGCCTGGTGGGAACCACCGCGCTGCTGCACCGGGACATCGGCGAGCGGGATCTCGTCATCGTCGACGAGCAACACAAGTTCTCCCGTGGCCAGCGTGAGGAGCTGCTGGCGGCGGGATGTCATCTGCTGGAGGCCACGGCCACCTGTACGCCACGCTCGCAGGCCCTGGTGGAGCTGGGCGTGCGCGAGACGAGCCGGCTCACCATGCGCAGCGTCAAGCGCCGCGTCGAAACCCGACTCTGGGACAAGGACTCACGCCCGGAGTTGATGGAGGCGATCGAGCAGAGTCTGGGGCGCGGCGAGCAGGTCCTTGTGATCTGTCCGGAGCGGGGAGAGCAGGGTGGCAAGGCTAATGGCGCGGAAGCGAGGAAGAGGGCTTCCGATGCCTTTGTCCTGTGGGAAAAGCGCTTTCCAGGGCGAGTGCGGCTCAGCCATGGCGGGCTCAAAGCCGCCGAGAAGACAGAAGCCCTCCAGGCCATGCGCGATGGCGAGGCGGACATCCTGGTCTCCACCACGGTGGTCGAAGTGGGTATCGATCTGCCGCGCCTGAACCGGGTGGTGGTGCTGCACGCCAATCGCCTGGGGCTGGTCACCCTGCATCAGATCCGCGGCCGCGTGGCGCGCGCCGGCGGTACCGGCTACTGCGATCTGTACGTGCCCGACGATGGTGCCGAGGTCGAGCGACTGAACGTGCTGTGCCAGACCGACGACGGCTTCGAGATCGCCGAGAAGGATCTGCGCCTGCGCGGGTTCGGGGATCTGTCGTCCGGATCGGACGCTGAGAAAGGATTTCTGGACGGCCTGCTGTTCCAGCGTGGTATCGAGGTCGCGCATGTGGAGGAGGCCGCCAGGCTCCTCGAAAACACCCCTTTCCCGCCCACTTAAAACCCCTCCACACACCCGCCGATTGGGTGCTTGCTGCTTTCCCGGTTTGGGGCATGTTGATCTCACCGAACACGAATTGAAGGTTGAGGATCAGCATCATGTCCCGCTACGAATGCCGTAACCCTGCCTGTGCCGCCTACACGATGGCCATTGAAGCCGATAAGGAGACCGCCTGTCACTGCTGCGGTGCTCCGATGCTGTCCTCCAGCACCGAGGCGGGGAGCGCCCTGGTGCGCCAGGTGGCCAGCACGATCACCAAGCTGCAACAGGAAGTGGTGGAGCTTGGTCATGAGCGAGACGACGTGCAGCGCCGTCTGGCGGCATTTGGGGGACCGGCCGTGCTCGCGCACATGCAGCGCCTGCAAAGCCTTGGTTGGCGGGCGCAGAACCGTCTGGCGCTCATGGAAGGTAAGCAGAACGCCGGGAGCGGCTTGAGCGAGCTGATGCAGGAGCTGACGGACGCCCTCGATGCTGCTCCGGAAACCAGTTTCGCCGAGCTTGAAGCTCAAGTAATCAGCGGCCTTCGTTTTCCGACGATGCTGCGCAAGATGTGGAGTGGGGGTGAGGTGCAAGCCTGGCTGGAAGAACAGGCGGACGCGCACAGGGCTCGAGCTGCTCGGCCGCAGCGCGAGGTGGTCAACGCAGACCCTGGCGAGGAGGAGTGAACGTGGCCAAGCACACCATCGTCGTTGAGTTCGACGACTGCACCTCGCCCCAATACAGCATCGACAACCGTGTACTGGGTGGGCGGATCACCGCGGTGGACATGGACGGCGATCGATTAACCATGCAGGAACGCCTCCTGACGGCATTGGAAGCCCTCGCCGACAGTGGCGAATTGAGCCCCGAAGGGCAGGCCGTGGCCGATGCGGCCATCGAAGAGGCTACTCGCGCGGTGCGGGAGTAAGCCGTGGATGTTGTCCCATCTCGACGCCGGGCATGTCGCTGTCGTGTGTGTCGGGCGCGCCAGGTGAAGGCAAAGCACCCGCTAGAGTACGTCCGGACGCCGAAGTGCAGCGGCTGCGGTCGGCGCGGAACGCTAAGTATCGATCAGCACCGCGACAGCGGGCTCGAGCGCAAGCAGCACCCTGCGTGTCGGTGCGATGGCTGGCCGTTCCCTCACCGGCATGGCAGCGAGGGCTGCAACTATTACGAGGCCCGGCCGCCCGAGGTCGAGGACTTCCAGGAGTTGTACGTAAGCGGCGACGAACCGCCGTTTTGATGCTGAACAGAAGGAGAATTTATGCAGATTGCCATCCAGGCCCTACGCGATCTTGCCTCCAAGGCGTCCCGCGGGCCGAGAGTCTTCCACGGCGACGGGGAGATCTATCTCGAGAACGCCGACGGCCGTTATACCGTCCTGCTTCCCGAGCCTTCGGCGATCATCGGTGAGTGCGGGTACGACGATATGGCGTCGAAGGAAGCCATGACCGCGAATCATCGACTGTTCGCGGCCCTCGATCCGGACACGGTGATTGGCCTACTCGATCGGCTCCAGGAAGCGGAGCGGGAACTGGAGGAGACGACCCTGTACGCCGAGAGGCTGCGCCGAGCCGCGCTCGAGGTCTGTAACGATTGGATCGACCTTGGCCTCCCGCGTTCGACGGTGGCTGTCCAGCGCGCCTTCCTGGAGAGCACTGGAGACAGATCGCCTGCCGGCAAGCCGATCGATTGGCTCGCGGGCGCAGCACTGTCGATGCCCGCTCGGCCGCACCTGAAACTCAAAGCGGAAACCTCTGCGCGTGATAGTGGAGGTGATTCATGCTGATCCATCTATCTCCACGCTTTTTGACCTGCGCGACCACCGGCCCGAACTGCGAGCTGGTCGACATGACCATCCCCGAGCTGGATCTCATGTGAAAGGTGGGAAGGATCTCGCCAGCCGGCGGCCGTACCCGAACAAGCGCTACGTGGTGGCGTGCCGAAAGGTCGGACGCAAGGCGATCACGGGTTTCCTGATCCAAGCCCCCGATGACGTTCGATGGTTTTCCGCCACGGCCCGCTGGGCAATTGGCGCCACGATCGTTGTGAGACATGTGGTGCGCTATGAGATCATCGACAGCGATTACGATGCAGTCAGCGACGACATGCTGCTGTGGGGGCCGACACCGAAAGCCCTGGGCAACTGGCCGTCTAGGTGGCCGGACTTCACTGCGCAGTGGTCGGCCTACACTGCACAGTGGACACCGGCCAACGCACAGCCATGCATGGAGGTTACGCCCACGGGGAGAAGGGAAGGGGATGTTCGAGACACCGTGGAGGGTGGCTTGATCCTCTATCGCGAAGAGCGCCTTGGTTTGCCGACTATCGAGAGCGGAAGGTTGCTTGAGAAGGAACTCTCGGTACGCCATCGCTTACCGGAGATCAAGTCGGCGTTTGACACGCGCGGGTGAGCTTGGCGAGGGCGGCTGTAGGAAGAAGCACTTCGTTGCAGGGTAGGCCTCCCAGCCCGTATCGAGCCAAGTCGGTCTGGGAGGCGCTATACGGGAGCCTGTTCGCTAAACCGGTGCCGTGGTGAATTTCTCACTCCTTACCTTGGATTGCTGACACCCGGTGCAAGGCCCTGCACGTCAATGACTTGTTCTTAGGTGGCTCCATGTTGCGTAGTAAGTCACGCTGCTCCTCGTTGAGTGGGAGATTCATGCACAGCTCGCGCCAGGCATTCATTTCATTACTGCTCCAACCCGGTGATGGGGCTGAGTCGACCTCGATGGTCCCTTCACGAGCGGCCAAAGGATATGCCATCGCCTCACGCGACTTTCTCGCCTGGTCGTCTTCATCACGATCCAAAGCGTGGCTGGCATCGGTTACAGCTGTATTGGTCGTCGATGTTTTGAGGTCACCGTCATGCCACCATTGGGGGCCATCGGTGATTACGTGCCGATAACCGTCAACGCGCGCCACAACAGCGTGCTGGTCAAATTCCACCCATGTGACTTCAGCGTGCGCGGGGTCCGTCGTAAGCGTGGGCATCGTCTGGACAACAGTCTCTTCAGGCTGGGGCTGAAAGGCGCAGCCAGTGGTTAGAATTACCCCGGCGGCGAGGAGGGGTGTCCAAACAAAACGATGGCGAGTCTGCTGCATGATTTAATATCCGCGGTCTTGAGGTTGGGTATCGCCACGGTACCGGGCCTCTCGCGATAGAAGGTCCAGAATACCCCTTTGGCGAGATGGTGTTTGCCTGCTCAGTGCACGCGCGTGGAACGCATGATGTTGTGCATGATCAAGCTACTACGTGCCCTCTGGCCTCCGCTCGACGAGGCCCCCGTTGAAGACGAAGAGGAGACCCCTCGCTATCCGCCTTTTATGCGAGGTCTCCCCGCTAAATCTGTCGACAAGTTGCTCGACTCACAAGCCGAGCTGATCGGTCGTCTACGTGGGGCCGTCGGCATCACCGACGAATTGTACGACGAGATTTATACCCCCCTGATTCGGCGCTACGCCGCCTACGTGCATCTGCTCCCCGCCAGCGAGGCCCACCACCATCGTGGAGCGGGAGGGCTGCTGCGACATGGCCTGGAGGTGGCCTTGTGGGCGACCCAGGGGGCAGATCGGATAATGTTCGCCACAGGGGAGCCGCCAGCACGCCGGCGCGAGCTAGAACCGCGCTGGAAGCTAGGTGTCTTCATCGCAGCACTGCTCCACGATATCGGGAAACCCATGTCGGACGTGCAGGTGGTCGATGAAACCGGGGAGCACGAATGGGGCGCTCATGGCGAAGATCTCGCAGACTGGCTGGCGCGAGTCAACTCGAAGCGTTACTACCTTCACTGGCGGGACAACCGTCATCAGCGCCACGAATCGCTAACCCCGTTGGTGCTGCCTCATGTCATCCCCAAGGCCACTATGGGGTATCTACAGACCGCTGGCCCTGAACTCTATAAGCAGATCCTGTTCGCGATCAGTTCACGTGATTTTCAGGCCCGCGACCAGGAGCATAACCCGATCTTCAAGTTGGTGCGCGAAGCCGACCAACACAGCACGCGAAAGGACATCGGCGATCCCTTAGCCGCCGGCATGCCCGGGGCGCTTGGCGTACCGCTGGAACGCTACCTAATGGATGCCATGCGGCGACTGACTCGTGAGCGGACCTGGGCCTGCAATAAGCCGGGTTCACGGCTGTGGGTAATGGATAACAGTGTGTTCGTGGTATGGCCCTCTGGTGCCGAGGATATCGTGAAGATGCTGGCACGCGATCAGGCCCCTGGCATCCCTCGTCATCCAGACAGCCTGGCGGACGTGCTGCTCGATCGCGGGCTCGCCATCCCGTTCGAGGAGGCCGGCTCCCGGGCGCGCTTGTGGACGATCCAGCCGGAGCCTCTTCGCGAACGCAACCCCGGTGTGGTGCTGCATGCTATACGCTTGGATTCCAACGCGTCCGTATTCGACGAGTTTCCTGCCTCGGTGCCAGGTGAGATAGGGGTGGCGTTGCTTGAGAAGCTCGCTTCACGAGAGCGGCCGTCCAGTGGCACCGAGGTAGTGCCCAAGGCGCCCACCGAGACCAATCCCGAGCCCGAGCCCGGGGCCGCGTCTGAGACTGTGGCCGAGCCCGCCCGTCAGCCCAATGCACCGAATCCGGCGCCATCGGCAACCCCCGCGGCGCCTTCCGTTTCATCCCCAGAAAGAGGAGCGACGAATGAACCAGCTCGATCACGGCCCGACGTCGCGCCAACCACTGAGCCTGACGCAGCGGCGAAAAGCACGGCAGGGGTGGATACCCGGTCGCGAGCGACACGTGAGGCAGCCCCGGTCGAAGCCGAAGAAGCCCGCGCCTGGTTCTCCCGTCAAGGGCACGCCGGGGCGGTGATTGCCTCGCTCGCCGAAGACTTTCGTGATGGTGTGAAGAACTGGGCCGAGCACGGTGTGCGTATGAAGGACGGCGGCGTCGCCATTCGACATCCCGAGGGGTGGGCTGGCGCCGGCGTCGAGGCGAAGGAGATCCTGTCGATGCTCTCTGAGGCCGGCTGGGTCTCACTGGACCCTTTTCAGCCGATGAAGCGCGTGCGCGAGGTCGACGGCTTTACCGCGCTCAAGGGGGCAAGCCAGCGGTCGACGATCGTGCTAACCGAAGCGGTCTCCCAACGCTTCGCGGCGATTTCTGGCGAAGTTGGAGCGAGCCCGCAGACCCCGAAAGCCAAGACAGGCACGCCGGCCAAGGATAAGCCCAAGCGCCAGAAGCCGTCAGTCGGCCCCGAAGCTGCGCCCGATCAATCACATTCTTCCAAGTCGACGAAGCGGAAAGGTAAGGCAAAGCCCGAATCCGAAGGTTCCCCTCAGCGGACCCACCACGCGGACGCCGGGTCGAAGTCCGACAGCGAGCCAAAGGGTCCGCAGGGCAAGAAAGATGCCTCTAAAGCAAAAGCGGCGCACGAGGCGAGGCCGGACCCGAATCCCGAATCCCCGGCTGACCATAAATCGAATCACTACGCGTCGAAGTCCGACAATGGCAAGACGGACCGCGATGCCCTCATCGCCACACTTCATGCCCTTATAGCGCCGGATGGGGCAGGGCTCACGCATCGCCTAACGGAGGGACAGGTTTATATCCCCCGGGCGGACGCGGTGGCGGCGGTTGCTGATCGCATCGGTATCTCGCTGGGCAAGGCGCAGCAAGCCATGAATAGCCTGCCGACGAGCCCCGATGGGAATGAGATCGTTCTGCCGGGGATGCCGGAATAGGGCCTTTTGGTCCCAGCATTAGCGCCCTTGCCAGGCCCCTCCCTTTTCTAGACTGGCTCAGTCATTTATCGAATTGGCCAACGAATGCGACGACGCGATCAATCGTACGAATTTCCTTGGCGCCCAAGCTATGAACGCACGAGTTCGCTGGCATGGGGCGCGGGCGCCTTGACCAGCGCGGGCATTTGGACAAGTGCCAGCCTGCCGACTGCCCCATTCATCGTGATGACGAGCATGGGGGCGGTTATGTGTGGCGTGCGGGGAGCCCAGGCGCTGCGGCAAATGCATCGAGTCCGCCGGCTACGGAATACCGAGGCTCTCAAGATCACCCGAGACGAGTTGTTGAAGATCCTCGCCAAGAACCCCGATGTGATCTGGCTGGGACGGGGCTTCAATTGGCAGGCCGAGCACGCCCAGCTCGCCCACGAAGTTCGCCAATCGGGGATCGAATCGAGCTTGAAGTCCGCCCGCGACGAGAGCGATCCATTCAAGGTCGGCGCCCATTGGATTCATGGGTTGGAGCGAGAGCAAGCCGTCGAAGCGCCGCTAGGGATTCTCGCAGGGCAGACATTGATCGTCGGTACCACCGGCGCGGGGAAGACGCGAGCGTTCGAGACGCTGATCACCCAGGCGGTGCTGCGCGGTGAGCCGGTGATAGTGCTCGATCCCAAAGGGGACAAGGAGTTGTGTGAGACGATGCGTCGCGCCTACGCGCACGCGGGGCATCCGGAGAAGTTTGTCTACTTCCATCCTGCGCATCCATCGGAGAGCGCGCGGATCGATCCCTTGCACAACTGGAACCGACCGACGGAACTGGCTTCGCGCATCGCGGCGATCATCGCTTCTGAGGGGAGCATGGACCCATTCATCGCATTCTCATGGAAGGCGCTGAATGACGTGGTGCAGGGGCTACTGGCCATTGATAAGCGGCCCAACCTGGTTTCGCTACATCAATACATCGAGGGTGGGGTGGACTCTTTGGTATCGGAGGCGCTCAAGCGCTTCCTGGACGAACATGACGCCGGTTGGGCGGATTCGATTCGCTCCCGACTGTCAAAAGCCGCCCAGCGTGGCGGGGAGACCAGCGTCATTGTCGATTACTACAAGGAGCGAACCCAGGGGGCACGGCCAGCGATCGAGCCTTCTCAGGCGCTCAACGGCCTAGTGGGGTCCTACGAACACAATCGCGAGCACTTCCAGAAGATGATCGCCACCCTTATCCCGACGCTCTCTATGCTGACCAGCGGGGATCTTGGAGATCTTCTCTCGCCCACGCCGGACCCCGACGATGAACGGGTCATCACCAACATGACCAAGATTATCAATTCGCGCCAAGGGGCTTACATCGGTCTCGACTCGCTGGCCGACTCCACGGTCTCCGGTGCCATAGGCTCGATCTTGATGGCCGATCTCACCGCCGTGGCGGCCGACCGCTACAACTACGGGATCTCGGATGTCGGCATCAACGTGTTCGTCGACGAGGCCGCGGAAGTCATCAACGAACCCACGATCATGCTCCTCAACAAGGGGCGAGGCGGGAAGTTCTGCCTGACCATCGCGACCCAGACCTTTGCCGATTTCGCTGCTCGGCTCGGTTCCGAACCCAAGGCGCGCCAGGTGCTGGGCAATACCAACAACCTTATCGCGTTACGAACGATCGACGCTGAGACCCAAAAATACGTAGAGGAACAACTCGACGAGGTGATGCTCTCCACGCTTTCCCGGGACTATCGCACCGGCACGAGCGCGAGTGAACCTACCGAGTTTGACGGCTCTTACTCGGAGTCCATTCAGTCCGAGACTGGGGCGTTGTTCCCGGCGAGCATGCTGGGAAAGCTTCCCAATATGCACTACCTCGCCCGGCTTACCGGCGGCCGTATTGTCAAAGGCCGATTCCCAATCATGCAATGAGTAGACAGATGACACCACGATACACCCATCTCGATTCCAGCTTTTCCAGCCAGGCGATTGAGGCGCTACGCCGCGCCGGGATCGTTGCGCTCTGCCGCCGCCTGTTGGTCACATGCCCGCCCGCGGCGGGTATTGCCAACCGCGTTGCTGAGTGCATTGGCCAGGAGCTAACCCGCCCAGACGACAGCCTGCCGCTACTGTTTACGATCTGGTCCGCTGGTGCGGCTCATCTACGTACTGCTGAGCAACGCTACGGGACCAATGATCCCCATTACCTCGTTGCTGCCGTCGATGTCCTGCTGTCTCCGATCGACGCTGCATTAGGTCTTGAGGTGTCCGCCGCAGACGGGCATGTCTGGCGTCCTGATGAGGTGCCGTCGTGGGCGGCGTGGCGTGAGCGCCATCCCGGTGACCTTACCATCACACCAGTCGCGCCGAGTGATCGATACAAGCGGCGTGTTGAACTCGAACGCTGGGCATTGGGATCACTATTCACCGAGAAAATCAGGGCGACGAAAGGATGGCCAAACAACGAAATGGCGGGATAGGGCTTGGCTGGCTGCTCGCCGGCGCGATCGTATTGGAAATCGCTGCGGTGCTATTGTTGGTGCCCAGTCACCAAGTGAAGTCTTACAACGCTGCCGAGCGAGCTGCCGTGGTCGCCGACCTGGGCAGGGAAGCCGAAGCCCACGTCGTAGAGACCGCCAATACCTGGTATAAGGCCACCTTGATCGACACCGGGTTCGTCGATGCGCTCGACTCGTTTCTGTTCGACACTGGTTCGCCGGACTCAGTGATTCAGCATGGCTCTACAAGCTATGTGAGAGACCGCGTTGGCACGTTCTGGTATGCGCTGTACGCGCTCTACTATCGGCTAGCCCTGATTTGCCTCTGGGTGCCTTACCTGCTGCCGATCGCTATCCCAATGTTCGTCGACGCCATCCAAGAACGGCGTGTGCGTCAGTGGCGCTTTAGCTACGTCTCACCACTGACAAGGGTGCTCGCCACCCGTACGAAATTAGCCGTCGGCACGCTTCTGCTCGGAGCGATACTGCTTCCGTTTCATGTGTCGGCGCTCGCTTACCCCATTCTCTTTGCCGTGTTGATGGTTGCGAATTGGGTGTGGGTAGCGAACCTGCAAAAACGTATCTAGTCGCTCAGCGGAGGGCGGATCTCGCCCTTCCTGCCCTCACTTTATCGAAACCATCGCTGCGTACCCGCCCATTTCGGCCCATGCGCCACCCTGTCGAGCGTGATACTGCCCTCCGAACTGATTTTTTCGCGACCAGGAGGCGCGCGCCGATGAGTCATGACATGGAACTACCCCGAACGATCGACGAGCCTCCCCAGCTCATGCTGTGGAGTGCCGATGAACTGATCCCGCTTATGAGTTGCGTAGGCATCGGGATTATTACCGACCACTTCATGATCATGCTGTTTGTCGGGATTGTGCTCTGGCGCGTGCTGCGCCGTTACAAGGACAGCCGCCCAGATGGCTATTTGCTGCATATGGTCTATTGGTCCGGCTTGCCCATCGGCTCCGCCCGCTCATTCGTCAACCCCTTTCGTCGCCACTGGCACGGGTGAGGTAAGCCAATGGATTTTTCCCGAATCACCAACAGAATCGGCGGCGCGCAGACAGAAGCTCGCTGGCTGCGCTGGTTCGTGTTTTGCCTGCTGGGCGTCAACATCATGCTTGCGATAGGCGTCTTTCAGACGCGCACCGTGGTGACGATTCAGCCGCCCGGGCTCGATAAGGAAGCCCAGATCGCCAAGAACGATGCTAATGCGGCCTATAAGAAAGCCTGGGGACTGTTTGTTGCGAATCTGCTCGGCAACGTCAAGCCGGGCAATGCGGATTTCGTTATCAGCACATTGACCCCGTTGCTCGCGCCGGACCTCTACCGCAGCGTTGTCGACTCCATCCAGAACCAGGCGGTGCAAATTGACCGCGAACGGGTAGCAGCCTCGTTTACCGCTCAAGAAATCCTCTACAACCCACAAACAAACCGGGTGTACGTCACCGGCCGCCAGACCAGTACCGGCCCTGGCTCTGATCCGGTCACGCGCGAGCGCACATACGAGCTAGTCCTCTCCATTGAGGATTACAAGCCGATGATTACCTCGCTCGATGTTTACGCCGACAGCCCACGACTGGAGGAATGACTTCGCCATGACCCCTCGAACTCTTTTGACCTGCCGTCTCGCTCTTGCCGCGACGATGGGTCTTGTTGGTTTTCCCGCAGTGGCAGGGGAGCCTGGTACCGCACCGGCTGATACGCCTCAACCCATCGTTGGTGCCGCTCTGCCGGGGCTGACACTTCCATCGGTAGATACCCGTCCTGCACCCGCTGAGCCCGCCTCTAAGACAGTGGCCGCTCACTCAACCACCGAGGCGGGCCAGGAATTGCACTCGAGCAATACCGTAGCTCTCGTTCCCGGCGTTAATCAGGTAATCAAGATCGCCAGGGGGCACCTCAATCGGATCGTCACACCGTTCGAGAATCCGGTAGTGCATACCACGTCGACGGCCAAGGTGAATACAGAAGGGCAGGTGTTGTATGTCGCCTCGAAGACCAGTGCTCCAAGCACTTTGTACGTGAGCCCCGAGGGCCAGCGCGACCTGGCATTGTCCATCACGCTGCTGCCGCGCGGAATCGCACCACGAGAGGTGCGCCTGAAAATCGACGGCGATCCGGGGCAGATCTATTCCAGCTCTGTGCGCGCTGGCGAATGGGAGCGTTCACGCCCATACGTACAGACCATTAAGGAAGCCGTCAGTCGTCTAGCGCTCGGCGAGGTGCCCCCGGGTTACGGCTTGCGTGAGTGGCGCTCCAGTGATGCCCCGATGAACTGTGCGCAACCCGGCATCGAAGTCAAGCCTGGACAAGTGCTCTCGGGCTCGGACCTGATCTTGCTGGTCGGCTCGGCTACGAATACTGCCAGCGAACGCTTGGAAATCGAGGAGGCGACTTGCCGTCGTGCTGGCGTGCTGGCGGTAGCCGCCTGGCCCGAGGCCAGCCTTGCACCCGGTGAGCGCACAGAGCTGTACATCGTCATGCGCCGGGCCTCAGAGACTATCGAGTCCCGCCAGCGCCCCTCGCTGATCGGTAACACGAAGGAGACCGTTCATGAGTGATTCCAACTCCTTCAAATTTATCACGCGCCGCTGGAATGCACTCTCGCCCAAGGCGCGGCGCCTGGTAGTGATCGGCGCTGTCGGGGGCGTGGTTTTTCTCATCGCATACATGTTTGTCACAGCGAGCCCGTCCAACATTCAGCGGAGCGATCCCCGTGATGCCGTGGTTCAGGACATTCTGACCGACGCGAACACGCGGGAACTCGGCATCGATGGACTGGACAACCGCACTGCCGCCCTGGAAAGCACGGTCGAGGAATTAACCAGTCGGCTCAATGAGTTGACCGGGGAGCTGGATGAAGCGAACCAGAAGGCGGTAAGCGCGGACGAGATGGCCGCGCAGATCGATAAGCTTCGTGCGAAATTGGCGCAAGAACGGAAATTGGCGCAAGAACGTGAGAGCGAGTCGCCCTCACGTGATGCGGAAGGGCAGGATTCAAATCCCACGCCACCCCCACCCAGTCAGCCTCCTGAACCGGCACCTGACATCTGGAACGATTCGGCGCCAATGGCGACGACCCCAGCCGACCAGGGTGGCCAGAGTAGTGCAGGGGGCGATGCGGCTGCCGCCAGCGGAGCGAGTCCTATCGACATCCGGGTCATTGGCGCCAGCGGGAGCGACGCAGACTCGGCAGGCACGAAGGCTGGGAAAGGCGCCTCGAGCAACGAAGTGTTTCTCCCTGCTGGCAGCATCGTGTCAGGCGTTCTCGTGACCGGGATGGACGCACCGACCAATAACGCAGCCCGCTCTGAACCGTTCCCAGCCCTAGTCCGTGTGAAGAAGGATGCCATCCTGCCCAACCGCTACCGGCTGGACGTTCGGGAGTGCTTCATCATCGCTAGCGGTTACGGCAGCCTCTCGGCCGAGCGCGCCTATCTGCGCTCAGAGGTACTTTCCTGTGTCCGCAACGACGGCGGAGTTATCGAGGTGCCGCTGTCCGCCTACGCCGTGGGCGAGGACGGCAAGGTCGGCCTTCGCGGACGTGTGGTCTCTAAGCAAGGTCAGATGCTGGCGAAATCGCTTAGCGCTGGCTTCTTCTCCGGTATGAGCCAAGTGTTCGGTAAATCGCCTGTGCCCACCCTCCAGACGGGTTCAAGTGGCGAGGTGGCTTATCAGGATGTGCTCTCCTCTGAGTCGGTGACCGCCGGTGCTGTGGAAGGCGCGAGCAGTGCACTCGATCGACTGGCCCAGTTCTACCTCGATATGGCGAAGAACATCTTCCCAGTCATCGAAATCAACGCTAATCGCAAGGTGGAGTTCATCGTTACGCAAGGTGGCCCGCTGAGCACCGTCGCAGGTGCTGAGGCAGGGCAGTGAAATGCTTGCTATCGACCAGGGCATTTGGGGGGTTGCGGCTAGCCCGGAATCCCTACCCTTATCCCAAAGAATCACCAGAATCACCAGGAGAGTTCTCGTGAAACATCTTCGATCCCTATTGCCTTCACTGGCTCGTTCGTTGGTATGCGGTACGGCAGTGCTACTGGGACTGGTAGGCCTGGCTCAGGCCCAAGCAAGCGAGGCCGTGCCGCAGCAAGCACTGAATCGTGTTCTCGGTAACCAAGAGGTGGACGCAGCTCACGATCTGCCAACCGCCGGCGGCCTGATGGCGATCGAGTCCAATGGCAAGCTCTACATCATGTCCAAAAACGGACGCTATCTGTTCGACGGCACGTTGCGTGATCTTTGGCATGACGGCCAGACGCTCGATTCGATGGGGGATATTGAGCGCTACGCGCTACGTCTGGATCTCGACGGGCTGGACCTCGACTTCGATGAACTGGTCACAGCGCACTTCGGCAAGGGGCAGAAGCAGGTGACGGTGTTCGTCACGCCTGATTGTGATCGTTGCAGTCAAGCACTGAACACCCTGGCTGACATGAGTGATCGCTACCGGGTCCGTGCCGTGGTCGTCCCCCGCCCGGGGCAGGTCGATCCAGTGCGGCGTATCGATTGTGCCAACGATCCTGCGGCTGTGCTACTCGGCAGGGCATCTGGTGATGAGGCGATCCAGGCCTCCTGCCCGGACTCCGCAAAGCGCATGGCGTCAACGCTGATTGCTTCACGAATCATCGGTGTCGATCGCGTCCCCTACGTGGTGGCGCCGGATGGCCGCGTCAGTCACGGCATGCCCACTCAAACATCGCTGGCTGGGTTCTTGGCCGGCACGGAGGCAAACCAGTGAATCGGCTTCGACTCATCACCGCCATGTTGGCACTCGGGGCTCTATCTGGGTGCGCCAACATGACCGGCTACGGCGAGAACTTCTCCTGCCCGGACGTGGAATACGGTTCCCCATGCATGTCCGCGCGCGAAGTCTACATGTCCAACGGCACCGATACCGTTGCCGGCAGTCACGCCGAGCATGCCGCTGGCACCGGCAACGGGGGCGCCCGGGAGATCGATACGCGCATATCCCGTCAGCGCATGGCCAATAGCCCACCGATGCCAGGGCTGGATGGACCCAAGCCTTTGCGTACCCCCGCACGTGTCATGCGGATTTATATCGCACCGTGGGTGAGCGTGGACGGTGCTCTGACCATGCCGAGTTATGTCTTTACCGAAATAGAGCCGCGTCGTTGGTCAGTCGGCGAGCGAGCACCTTCTTCTGCCGGTGGCTCACAGAACTTCTACCCGCTCCAGGTAGGAAAGCGGGCGAAGGATGGGCGCGGGTCGCCCAAATCCTCTAACCGCGGCCCGGCCGCGCAATGAAACGCAAAAAATCCTGATAGGAGTTTGTCTATATGATGCACCCGACCTCCAACGCACCGGCCACCGACCTTGGCGCCTCCCAGCGACGCCAATTGGGCATGTTTGCCCTGTTGGGTGTTCTGCTGGCGCTGTTCGTCATTCCTGATCAAGCCTTTGCCGGCAGCGCGACCAGTACCGGCACTGCTGCTGCTCTCGATCCTGTCTGGCAGATGCTGGTCGATTTCACCAACGGCACGCTCGGTCGAATCATCACGCTGCTGATCATCGTGGTGGGCATCGGCGCGGGCATCCTGACGCAATCGCTGGGTGCCTTCGCAGTTGGTATCGGTGCAGGTATTGGCCTGTCGTTCGCCGAGGAAATCATCAACGCGCTGTTTGGCGCGGCACTGCCTGTCATCGGCGCCTGATCGGCACACTTGCCATCTTCCAAAGCACTTCCGGTGCGAGTGAGGTTCGCACCGGAAGCACCTTCCCGGAGATCCCTTGTATGACCTTTTATACCAGCATCCTGCCGGCGTGCGTCGGTGTCAAACTTTCACAACCCACCATCGGAGGCTGAACCTATGCCTGGGGCTCTCAAAGGGCTTGCCGACCGCGACATGCTTCGTGAGCTGGTGCCTGTGCGGGCCTTTGCGCCCGACCCAGAGGATCAGCTTTTTCTACTCGATGATGGCGGACTGGGCTTCGGCTTTCTGTGCCAGCCGCTTACCGGTGCTGATGCCGGGGCAAGCGATCGTCTCAACGTTCTTCTGACACAAGACTGGCCCAAGGACACGATTATGCAAGTCGGCCTGTGGGCAGGCCCGGACATCGAGCCTACTCTTCATGCCGTCACGTCAATCCGCAACCTTCCGCCACGTAGACGAGCGCCAACCGCGCCAGAGTCGACGATTCTGTCCCGTAGAGACTTCCTGCGCGAGCGCACCGAACAGCCAATCATCTCCAGTACCGGCGCCCGGGTGCGCGACATCCAGGTATTCATTACTGTTGCGCTGCCCGGCGATGGCAACGAATCACCGCGCGATAAACTCATGGCCCGAGCGCGCGATTTGCGCAAGGCCCTATTCCAGACCCTGAAAACAGCGGGCATGGCGCCGTTGTCGCTTGATGCTCAGCGTTACCTGCGTCTGATGCAGACTTTGCTCAACCCTCACCGTGCCGCGAGCTGGCGCGAGAGTACCACTGCCGACTGGGACAACGAGACCGAGCTGCGCGACCAGCTCCTGGATTTCGATCACCGCCTGGAAGTTGACTCTCGCGGCCTGACATTTGGCCCCCCGGAAGAACCAGTCCGGGTGACCACCATGAGCATCAAGCGACTCCCGAAGCGCGTCGGCTTTGGGGCGGCGCTACGCTATCTGGGAGACCCCATAAAGGGGGCCAGGGGTATCCGCGAAACGATGTTGGCTACCGCCACGCTGGTCTTCGGTGATCCCGAGCAGGCTACCAACAAACTCGAGACCCAGCGCCAAATCGTGACTCAGCAAGCCTATGGGCCGCTGCTGAAGTTCAACCCCAAGCTCAAGGAGAAGAAAGAGGCTTACGATGCCTTGTTCGAGGCTATCGGCGATGGTGATCGGCCCATCCGGATCGCTCTGTCGTTTTCCTTCTACACACCGCCAGACCAGGCCCCGGAGACGGTAAGCAATGCGCGAACTTACTTCCGTGAGGCTGGCTTCACCTTAATGCCCGACCGTTTCGTGGCGCTGCCAACCTTTATCAACTCTCTGCCGCTATGCGCGGACGCCTCATCCTCCAACAGCCTGATGCGCTTCCGCACCATGGCAACGCGCCATGCAATCGCGCTACTGCCGCTGTTCGGGGACTGGAAGGGCAATGGTCGGCCGATGCTCAATTTCATCTCTCGCAACGGTCAGCTAATGAACTACGACTTGTTCTACGAGGGTGGGGGTAACTATAACGCCCTGGTCTGCGCGCGTTCGGGCTCAGGGAAATCGGTACTGATGAACGAGCTGATTTCTTCCTATCTTTCCTCTGGTGCACGTGCCTGGGTCATCGATGTCGGGCGCAGCTATAAAAAGCTCTCCGAAAACTTCGATGGGCAGTTCATCGAGTTTACCGACGACGCCAATATCTGCTTGAACCCATTCCCCATCATTCGGGATATCGATGACGAGGCCGAGGTGCTCGTAGGGATCATCGAGGCCATGTCCGCGCCGCGCGAGTCTCTGTCGGACTTCCAGCGCTCACAACTCCAGAAAACCCTCAAGGTTCTCTGGGATGACAAGGGCCGCGATGCGGTTATTGACGACCTGGAGGAGCTGTTGCTCGCGCATGAGGACAAGCGCGTACGCGACGTGGGGCACCAGTTGTTTGCCTTCACGAGTCGTGGGGCCTACGGGCACTTTTTTGTTGGTGACAACAACATCTCCTTCGATAACAACCTCGTCGTACTCGAACTCGAGGAGCTTAAGACACGACAACATCTCCAGCAGGTAGTGCTTTTCATGCTGATCTACCAGATCCAGCAAGGGATGTTTCTGTCCGGGACCGACCAAGAAAAGCTTCTCATGATCGACGAGGGATGGGATCTCCTTACCTCGGGCAATACCGGCAAGTTCATGGAAAACTCCTACCGTCGCGTGCGAAAGAACCGTGGCTCGGCGGTCATTGCTACCCAGGGGCTGCTTGATCTCGATGCAAGCTCCGGTGGCCGCGCGATCAAGGAGAACTCAGCGTCGACGTTGCTTTTGGGTATGAAGCCGGAAACTGTCGAGGCGTTGCAAGAGAAAAAGGCCCTGGATCTTACGGAATTCGGCTTCAACGTGCTGAAGACGGTGCATACCCAGCCAGGCATCTATTCGGAGGTATTCATCTACACCGACGTGGGCTCGGGGATCGGCCGTCTGGTATTGGAGCCGTTCAAACAGCTCATGTATTCCACCAATCCACGCGATATCAGCGCCATCGAAGAACGCCGTGCAAAGGGCATGAGCCTGGATGAAGCGATCCGCGATGTTGCTGCTGAAAGGGAGCGCCATGCCAATGCTTAAGCAAACCGTAGCCGTCTCACTGTTCGCTGGCGCACTCGGCGCCGGAGTCGCCCTAGCGGGCGCCTGGTGGCTGGGAGCTTTCGAGCGGTCTCCAATGCCGGTGGCCGTCGTTAACCTCGGGGGCCTGGTGCAGGCCGCCGCTGGCGGCGAAGAGGTGGATCAGGAAGCCATGGACGCTGGCTTCGAGCACATGAAGCGCGTCGGCGATAAGCTCGCAGCCAAAGGATATCTCGTGCTCGATGCCAGCGCCGTGATCAACGCACCAGAAACGTTCTATGTGCCCAAGCGGTCAAGGGTAGAGCAAGGGGGGCTGAATGGCTCATGAATCCTCCGCGCCGCCGCACTCCTCTGTGACACAATCTCCGAATGCTGGATCGCGAATCCTTGGCCGGCGTAAGCATCGCGACCCTTTGCTGGTGTTTCTGGCCAAGGGGCTGCTGGCCACCGGCGTGCTGGTGGGCACGGCCGCGGCCATACTGTCGGTGTTCCAGTTACACTACGATCCTCAACGCAATTCGAGCCTGCCATACCACGCCTGGGTGGTGGTCACCTTCGACGACAGCTTCGCTCACGGCGACTATGTGGCGTTTCACACCGACGAGCGGATGAGCGAGTTCTTCCCAATTGGTACCTCGTTCATCAAAGAGGTCGTCGGCATGCCTGGCGATCGAGTGGTGGTGACCGGGGGAGAAGTAATCGTCAACGGCGACACGGTTGGCGAGCTGCCGCTGGCCAAGACGATTGGCAAGCCCGAGTCGGCCTTCAGCCGTGATCTGACTGTGCCCCAGGGGCACTACTGGGTGATGGGGACCAAGCCCATCAGCTATGACTCACGGTATTGGGGGACCATCAGCAAGGACCAGGTGATCGGTCAGGGCCATCCCATCTTCTGAGTGCCTTCCCAACCATTGAGCTGGGAGGCCGACGCCAATAATCCTCTACAACCAGGCTGGGAAATGCCCATTTCCTTCTTCCGTAGCCTGTTTACTGTCGCTCTTACTGGAGTAATGCCTATGGATCAGTTCGAGTGGGCCCATCACGATCTATGCACCATAGCCGTGAAGTGGCTACAGCGGCCGCACAGCGCCAAGGGCCACGGCTGCGATGTGGCGGTCAGCGAGATCCGTTCGGGCTGGGACGGCGAGGTGCCGGACGCGATCGGCTTTCGGCGAAAGGGCATTCCCCAGGAAGACGGCTCGATCGTGGTGGAGGTCAAGGTGTCGCGCGCTGACTACCTCGCCGACCGCAAGAAGGATCACCGCCAGACTGGCGGGCTGGGCAACTGGCGCTATTTCCTGTGCCCGGAAGGGCTCATCCAGGCCGATGAGCTGCCGCCCGGCTGGGGGTTGATCTGGGTGACTCGCCGCGGCCACGTGAAGCCACAAGCCGGCGCGGCCACGGCCATCCGTTCCTCCGGGGAAAGACGGGAATCGCTTGCCGCGTTTCGCTTCGACAGTGACGTTACCCGGGAGCAATTCATCCTGGTTCGCTTGCTGGCGCGAGTGGGCGATGTCGAGAAGGTGAACCGCAAGATCAAGGAGGCGGTGAGCGAACAGCATCGCCTGGCGCGGCGCTGCGATCAGAAGCAAAAGGAGAACGAAGAGCTAACCAAGGATCTGCACAGAGTTCGCAGGGGAGAGGAGACAAGTGACGAAAAGTGGATCAGAGAGGCATTTCAGGGAATTCCGCGTGGTTGAGGGATTCCAGGCATGAGAACGAAGCCCGGCAATGCCGGGCTTCGCTCGTTACGCGACAGTGACTATCCGTTAGCGTAATGCCTCCTCCAAAACCTCCTGAATCGCATCCACGCTCTCGTTACCCAACAGTGCGAGTTTCGCATAGCTCTCATCGGTACCGGCCATCTCCGACAGGAGCGAACCTAAGCCACGGGCCTTTGTGTCGCGCTGGATCAGCAGGTCCATCTCTCCTTGTGTGGATGGTAGGAATGCCAACTCAACTTCCTCAAGGTGTCGCAAACGGCACTCATGAGTCGGCTTGAACTCGAACTCCTGGAGGCAGCCAGTAGAGGTGTTCAGGCGCGAGGGCTCGAGAGGTGCCTCGGTGAGCCGGAATCCCAGACTTTCCATGGCGGCGAAAACCGCATTGTGCAGATCACCAGGGAGAATGCGGAGACCATCACGATCTCGTGGGTCGATCGCCTTCTCGATATCCGCCCGGGTTGCCACCCATGTCTTTGGGTGGTGGCGGCCCACAGACAGCGGCGACAGCACGGGGACGGGCAGCTCAAAGCTGATGCGGCGGGTCTCGTCAGGCTCGATCGTCAGCGGGTCGGATACACGTATGGATGCCCAGCAATGGGGTACCTTTAACTCCTTGTCGTCGATTTCTTCAGTTACCTCGCTGGTTAGGTCCAGCATGAGCGCGTCGATCTCCTGACTGACCTTCCCGCCCCGGATAACAATGTTGCCGCGCAGAATCGCGCCGGCTTTGATCTCACCTGTCTCGAGAATGGTGTCAATTGTGGCGCTGCCAATACCAATGGATGCCATGAGGCTGCCGATCATGCATATCTCCTTCGTGATTTTGAGGCCCGTCGACAATACGGGCGCCGGGTCTGGCGATAGGCGCGAAAATGCCGTCCGTTGCCCGGGTATTTCGATACACCTCTGACAACGGGGGGCCTATCGTGGCACGACACCCAAAACCAGCAACCGCACACTTATGCCCAGGTTTTATCGACGTACCCGCCTCCTTGCCGCCGGCCTTGGCCTGGCGAGTTTTTTCGCGCTGCCCGTGGTAGCGCTCGCCAATGGTCCCCATGCCGCGCCGGACCCGAATTCGCCGTGGATGCAGCACTCGAAGTCAATCTTGGAAGGTGCTGTTCAGGGGCCACCCCCGAAGTGGACCCAGCCCGAGGTCACCGAACGTCAGCGCCGCTGGGCTCGCGACATCATGGAACGCACTCAAGTAACGCAGCGGGAAGGTAGGGGAGAGGGCGCAGCAGCCGCTCGAGCGATGTTCCCCGATGTGAAATGGCCGGAAGGGAAAGGCGTGGCCACGCCGGATGCCATCGAGCCAGACCCAGATGCGACGCGGGTATTCCTTACGCTTGGGGACGACCAAGCAGGTCGCGAACTGTTCGTCGACCAGCTCGAGTCTCTCGCCGGCAGGGAGAATATTCAGGTGGTCTTGCGCGGGCTGCCCTCCGGTACTCGGCGTATCGGTGAGTTAATGCGCGTACTCGCCGATATCACCCAAAAGATCGAAGGCGCACCCCCAGTGCTGCTCGATCCTAAGCGGTTTACCCAGGCAGGGGTTGATGTTGCGCCAACGGTGGTGTTCTACCGCGACGGAGAGGCGCTGGCGCGGATTACTGGCTCGCTTGAGATCGGCTACCTCAAGTCACGCATCGCAGATGGGCAGCGAGGAGATCTCGGGACCCGTGGGCC
>Ga0114983_1000189_pt1 | contig 25506 bp, 21 predicted proteins | sample Shrwel_input2_RT_FD_87182 | JGI IMG/M metagenome (GOLD analysis project Ga0114983, IMG submission 87182) | Subsurface microbial communities from deep shales in Ohio, USA - Utica-3 well 1 S input2 RT | ecosystem: Environmental > Aquatic > Deep subsurface > Shale gas/oil reservoir > Produced... | reverse complement strand
GGGGTGCGAAAACACGGACATGGGGACTGGCCGCTAGGGTTTGCCGCGAGTCTACCGAGACGGGCTGCCGCGCATGCGTTGGCTGCCCTGCACGGCCCAAGTCGGGCTCACGCGAAGGCGCAAAGACGCGAAGAACAGCCACCGCGAGAAAAGCCATTCACCTGAAAGCATCTCGTCTTTTCTTGGCGTCTTTGCGCCTTTGCGTGGGACCGGCTGCGCGAACCGGGACGGCAGACCTCACGCCAAGACGCGAAGTCGCCAAGAACAGCCACCGCAAGAAAAGCCATTCACCGAAAAGCATTTCGTCTTTGTCTTGGCGTCTTTGCGCCTTTGCGTGAGCCCGACTGCGCGAACCGGGACGGCAGACCTCACGCCAAGACGCAAAGTCGCCAAGAACAGCCACAGCAAGAAAAGCCATTCACCCCAAAGCACCTCGCCGTTCCTTGGCGTCTTCGCGCCTTTGCGTGAGGCACGCCGTGCGAGCCTGGACGATTGACCTCACGCCAAGACGCAAAGTCGCCAAGAACAGCCACAGCAAAAAATGCCATTCACCCCAAAGCACCTCGCCGTTCCTTGGCGTCTTCGCGCCTTTGCGTGAGCCCGGCGGTGCGGCCCGGTACGACGGCAGTCTTCTTGCTTCACAATCGGGTCATCCCCTTTGGAAACGCCGACTCGCCTCATGTCGATCCACGCCGTCCTGCACCACGAAACGACCTACCAGTACGACCGGCGGGTATCGCTGTCGCCGCAGATCATCCGTCTGCGACCGGCACCGCATGGCCGTACGCCGGTGCTGTCGTACTCGATCAAGGTCGAGCCGGAGGGCCACTTCCTGAACTGGCAGCAGGATGCGTTCGCGAACTGGCAGGCGCGTGTCGTGTTCCCCGACAAGGTCACCGAGTTCAAGGTGACGGTCGACCTCGTTGCCGACATGTCGATCTACAACCCGTTCGACTTTTTCATCGAGGACAAGGCCGAGTTCTTCCCGTTCACCTACGACGAGGCACTGAAGGAAGATCTGAAGCCGTACCTCAAGCACGGCTCGGCGACGCCGCGGCTGGCAGCGTTCGTCAAGGCGATTCCGCGCGAAAAGATCCGCACCATCGACTTCGTCGTCGAACTGAACCGGCGCATCCAGGAAGCGGTGCGCTATCTGATTCGCCTCGAACCGGGCGTGCAGACGCCGGAAGACACGCTGACCCTGGCCTCCGGCTCGTGCCGCGATTCGGCCTGGCTGCTGGTGCAGGTGTTTCGGCAGTTGGGGCTTGCGGCGCGCTTCGTGTCCGGCTACCTGATCCAGTTGACGCCGGATGTGAAGTCGCTCGATGGGCCTTCCGGTACCGATCACGACTTCACCGATCTGCACGCCTGGTGCGAGGTCTATCTGCCGGGTGCGGGCTGGGTCGGCCTTGATCCGACCTCGGGCCTGCTGACCGGCGAAGGCCATATTCCGCTGTGCGCCACACCCGAACCATCGAGTGCAGCACCGATCACCGGTACCTTGAGCTTCGAAGGCAAGGGCGATCTCGATACCGAGTTCGGCCACCAGATGATCGTCACCCGGCTGTTCGAATCGCCGCGCGTGACCAAGCCGTACACCGAGGAGCAGTGGGCGGCGATCGACACGCTGGGCCTGGCCGTCGATGCGCGGCTCAAGGCCGGCGACGTGCGCCTGACGATGGGCGGCGAGCCGACCTTCATCTCGATCGACGACATGCAGGGCGCGGAGTGGAACATCGCCGCCGTCGGTCCGACCAAGCAGGGGCTGGCCAACACGCTGATCCGCCGCCTGCGCGACCGCTTCGCACCGAAGGGCCTGCTGACCTACGGTCAGGGCAAGTGGTATCCGGGCGAATCGCTGCCGCGCTGGGCCTATGCGCTGTACTGGCGTGGCGACGGCAAGCCGATCTGCCGCACCGATCTGGCCGACGGCCGCACGGCGCCGACGATCGAAGCCGCCGCCGAGCTGATCCGCGGTATCGCCCAGCGTCTGGAAGTGAGCCCCGAGAACGCCGTGCCGGGCTACGAGGACGCGTTCTATTACCTGCATCGCGAACGGCAGCTGCCGAACAACGTGCTGCCGGAAGACAACAAGCTCAAGGATCCGGAGGAGCGTGCCCGCATCGCCAAGGTCTTCGAGCGTGGCCTCGACGTGCCGCGCGGCTACGCGCTGCCAGTGCAGCGCTGGCAGTCGCGTGCCTGGATTTCCGAGCGCTGGAGCTTCCGCCAGAAGCGCATGTTCCTGATTCCGGGCGATTCGCCGATCGGCTTCCGCTTGCCGCTCGATGCGCTGCCGTGGCTGCCGCCGTCGCGCTACCCGACGTTGATCCCGTACGACCCGATGGCGGTCGACATCCGCACCGCCACGCCGCTGCCGAGCTTCGATGGCCAGCGCCAGCCGTTCCTGCAGTCGTCCGGCGATGCGCCGCGCGAAACCCGAGAATCGGAAATCGCCGCCCGTCTGCGCGAGCGTCGCCAGCGGCTGACTGCCGAGCGCGACCAGCCAGAGCCGGTGCGCCGCGGCGCCTATCTGGAAGGCGGCAATGTCCGCACCGCGCTGACTGTCGAGCCGCGCGAAGGCCATCTGTGCGTGTTCCTGCCGCCGACCGAGTCGATGGAGGACTATCTGGAGCTGATCGCGGCGGTCGAGGACGCCTCGGCCGAACTCGACACGCCGGTGCGCATCGAAGGCTATTCGCCGCCGAGCGATCACCGCATCAACGTGCTGAAGGTCACGCCGGATCCGGGCGTGATCGAGGTGAACATCCATCCGTCGCATTCGTGGGAAGAGCTGCGCGAAACGACGCTGACGGTCTACGAGGAAGCCCGGCTGGCGCGTCTGGCCACCGAGAAGTTCCTGATCGACGGCCGCGCCGTCGGCACTGGTGGCGGCAACCATTTCGTCGTCGGTGGTGCGACACCGGCCGATTCGCCGTTCCTGCGTCGGCCGGACGTGCTCGGTTCGCTGATCCGCTACTGGCAGAACCATCCGAGCCTGAGCTACTTCTTCTCGGGCCTGTTCATCGGTTCCACCAGCCAGCATCCACGCATCGACGAGGCGCAGGACAACGCGCTGTACGAACTGGAAATCGCCCTCAGCCAGTTGCCGAAGCAGGGCTATTCGGTGCCGCTGTGGATGGTCGACCGCACCCTGCGCAACCTGCTGACCGATCTGACCGGCAACACCCACCGCACCGAAATCTCGATCGACAAACTCTATTCGCCGGATGGCCCGACCGGCCGTCTTGGTCTGGTCGAGTTCCGCGCTTTCGAGATGCCGCCGCACGCACGGATGAGCCTGACCCAGCAGCTGCTGCTGCGCTCCCTCATCGCCTGGTTCTGGGAGCAGCCATACGAGCGGCCGCTGGTGCGCTGGGGCACGCAGTTGCACGACCAGTTCATGCTGCCGCACTACGTCTGGCAGGACCTCGGTGAGGTGGTGGCCGATCTCAATCGCGCCAACTTCCCGTTCAAGCTCGACTGGTTCGCACCGCACTTCGAGTTCCGCTTCCCGCGTCACGGCGCGATCCGCCATGGCGGCGTCGAAGTCGAGATTCGCCACGCGCTGGAACCATGGCCGGTGCTCGGCGAGGAGAACGCCGTTGGCGGCACCGCGCGCTACGTCGATTCATCGATGGAGCGGCTGCAGGTGCGGGTCACCGGGCTGACCGAAGGCCGCCACTTCGTCACCGCTGGCGGCCGGCGCCTGCCGCTGAAGAGCACCGGCGTGAAGGGCGAGTACGTCGCCGGACTGCGCTACCGCGCCTGGCATCCGCCGTCGGCACTGCATCCTTCAATCGGCCTGCAGGTGCCGGTGGTGTTCGATCTGTACGACGCCTGGAACAAGCGTGCCGTGGCCGGCTGTACCTACCACGTCGCGCATCCAGCCGGCCGCAACTACGACACTTTCCCGGTCAATGCCTACGAGGCAGAAGCGCGCTTCCTGAGCCGCTTCGTGCCGTTCGGCCACACGCCGAACAGCTACTGGCCGGCCGAGGAAAAGGTCAACCCGGACTACCCGTACACGCTGGATCTGCGGCGGCCGATCGGGCTTTGACGCAGCGGCCTCGCCCGAACGGCGAGGTCGCTTCACGGAAGCGACGGCGCCAGCGCGATTAGACTTCGCGGATGCCGCCCAAGCCTCACGACTCGCCTGCAAACCGGTCGTCGCGCCCGCTTCGCCGCCTGCTGCGGGCGCTGCTGCCGGCGCCGGTCAACGTCAGCGCAAAGGAGCGCGCGCGGATCGTGATCGGTGCGGCGCTCGGCGTCGGGCTTGCCGCCGGATTGAGTCATCTGCTGGCGGCTGGCTTCGGGATCGACGGCGCCTGGATGGTCGCCTCGCTTGGCGCCTCCGCCGTGCTGGTGTTTGCCGCACCGGCCGGCCCGATGGCTCAGCCCTGGGCGGCGGTCGCCGGCAATACGCTGTCGGCGTTGGTTGGAATTGCCTGTCTGCGCTGGATCGATGCGCCGGCCTTCGTCGTTGCGGCCGCCGCCGCCAGCCTGTCGATCGCAGCGATGCTGGGCCTGCGCTGCCTGCATCCACCGGGCGGCGCGGTGGCGTTGACCGTGGTGCTGCTCGGCGTCCGCGATGTCGGTTTCGCGCTGTTTCCGGTGCTGGTCAACACGCTGCTGCTGGTGCTCGCCGGCATCGCCTTCCACCGGTTCGGCGGGCATCGCTACCCGCATGCCCAACAGGCAACACCGAAGCCGGCGGCCGCGGACGAGCTGCCCTCACGGTTTAATTCCGCCGACTTCGACAAGGCGCTGGCGCGTTACAACGCGGTGCTCGATGTCAGCCGGGATGATCTGGAAAACCTGCTACGCCAAACCGAACTGAACGCCTATCAGCGGCTGTTCGGCGGGCTGCGCTGCAGCGATGTGATGAGCCGCGATCCGGTCCGCGTGCAGTTCGGCGACAGCCTGGAAAGCGCCTGGCAGCTGATGCGCAGCCGCCGGATCAAGGCGCTGCCGGTGGTCGATCGCGGCGGCCGCGTCACCGGCATCGTCACTCAGGCCGATTTCCTGCGTCACGCCGATCTCGGTCGCCACGACGGGATCGGCGAGCGCGTGCGCGGTTGGCTTCGCGGCAGCGGCACGCTGGTTTCATCGAAGCCGGAAGTGGTCGGCCAGATCATGACTCGCCGGGTCCGCGTGACCCGCGCCGACCGGCCGGTGGTGGACCTGCTGGCGGCGTTCTCCGAAGACGACCACCACCACCTGCCGGTCGTCGATGGCGACGGCAAGCTGGTCGGCATCCTCACGCAATCGGATTTCCTGCGCGCGCTGGCCCGCGTGGTCGAGCCCGAGCGGGCGCCGGTCTAGCCCCTGTTTCGGGCGACTACTTCTTCAGCAGCGACTTCAGGTCGGCGAACGGATTGCCGGTCGACACCTTGTCCTTGGCATTGCCGACGGCGGTCTTGTCGATGTAGCGCTGGTGTTCGTTGTCGTGGCAGTACAGGCACAGCAATTCCCAGTTGCTGCCGTCCGACGGGTTGTCGTCGTGATTGTGGTTGCGGTGATGAACCGTCAGCTCGCGCAGGTTGGCGCGGTCGAAGGTGCGGGCGCAGCGGCCGCAGACCCAGGGGTACAGCTTCAGCGCCTGCTCGCGGTAGCCGAGTTCGCGCTGCTCGGCATTGCGCCGCGTGTCGATAATGATCTGGTCGAGTTTCGACCGGTCCGGCGTCTTGTTCGTGCTCACGGCGAGCAGTCTACGCAATGAAAAAGGCCGCCACGATGGGCGGCCTCTATCGGTTCTCGACGCTGCGGATGCTCAGCGCATCATCCGCTTCATGTTCGACGTCACCAGCGGCTGGTAGGCCGAGCCCAGCATGCGCACGACGACATCCATCGTCTTGGCATCCGGGCCGACCACCACACGGCGCGAATTCTTCTCGACCGCCTTCAGGATCGTTCGCGCCGCCTTGTTGGCGGTGGTGATGTTCAGCAGCTTGTCGAACTTGTCGCGTGCGGTTTCTGCACTGACACCCATCAGCTTCTCGACACCTTCACCGATGCGCGCATTGTTGTTGATTGCGGTACGGATGCCGCCCGGGTGCACGCAGGTGGCCGACACGCCGCAGTTCATCAGGTCCAGCTCGATGCGCAGCGATTCGGTGTAGCCACGCACCGCGAACTTGGTGGCCGAATAGGCACCGGTGCCCGGCGTGCCGATCAGGCCGAACAGGCTCGAGGTGTTGATGATGTGACCATCACCGCTGGCCTTCAGGTAAGGCAGGAAAGCCTGGCTGCCGTAGACGACACCCCAGAAATTGATGCCGACGATCCACTCGAAATCCTTCTGGCTGATGGTTTCCAGTGGCGAGTTCAGCGCAACCCCGGCGTTGTTGAAGATCAGGTTGACGCCGCCGTGGTCCTTCGCGGTCTGGTCGGCCCAGGCGTAGACCGCATCGCGGTTGGACACGTCGAGCTTGCTGCTGGTCACCTTGACGCCCTTCTCCCGGGCCATCGCCACCGTCTCTTCAAGGCCTTTCACGTTGACGTCCGACAGGCTCAGCGCGCACCCACGTGACGCCAGTTCGACGGCCAATTCGCGGCCCATGCCCGACGCCGCGCCAGTGATCGCGGCGACCTTGTTGGCAAATGATTTCATCGTCTTTCTTTGTTCTGTTGGTTGAGTGATCAGGCTGCGGCCGCAGCCGCGGCGGTTTCCAGCTGGTACTGGCCGGCCTTGAAGCGGCGCGTCTTGCCACGGTAGACGAAGGTGAAGCCGGGCCACAGCGTCGTGTTCTTGCCGTTGGCATCGACATACCAGCTCTTGCAGCCGGAGGTCCAGACGGTCTTCGACAGCTGGCCCTGGATGCCCTTGTTGAACGTCACCTGCGCATCCGGCTTCACATCGACGGCGCGCAGCTTCTTCGCCTTCATGGTCTTCAGCGCGTCCATCACGTAGGCGACCTGCGACTCGATCATGAACACCATCGAGTTGTGGCCGAGGCCGGTGTTCGGGCCAACCAGCATGAAGAAGTTCGGGAAACCGGCGACCGACAGGCCGAGGTAGGCCTCCGGCCCGTTCTTCCAGGCGTCGAGCAGATCCACGCCGCCCTTGCCGAACACCGTGCCGCGCGGCATCGGGTCCTGCGCCTTGAAGCCGGTGCCGTAGATGATCGCGTCGACCTTGCGTTCAACACCATTGCCGTCGACGATCGAATTGGCGCGCACTTCCGCGATGTTGTCGGTGATCACCTCGACGTTGTCCTGCGCCAGCGCCGGGTAGTAATCGTTGGAAATCAGAATGCGCTTGCAGCCGATCGTGTAGTCAGGCGTGACCTTGGCGCGCAGCACCGGGTCCTTGATCTGCTTCCTGATGTGGCCGCGGGCGATGCCTTCGACCATCGTCATCAGCTTCGGATTGACCGCGAAGCCAAGCACGCGCGATTCCAGCATCCAGTAGATCGCCGTGCGGTAGGCGTTCTGCAACGCCGGGAACTTGCGGTACAGCACGCGCTCGATCTGGCCGATTTCGCGATCCGGCTTCGGCATGATCCACGGCGCGGTGCGCTGATACAGATCGACCCGCCCGGCCACTTTCTGCAACTGCGGCACGAACTGGATGGCGCTGGCGCCGGTGCCGATCACCGCGACCTTCTTGCCCGTCAGGTCGTAGTTGTGGTCCCAGTGCGCCGAGTGAAAAGCCTTGCCCTTGAACTTCTCCAGACCCTTGACGTTCGGCATGGCCGGGTTCGACAGCCCGCCCATGCCCGACACCAGCACGCTGCCCTTGAAGCTGCGGCCGTCTTCGGTCGTTACCGTCCACATGGCGGCGGTTTCGTCATAGCGGGCGTTCTGGACGTTGGCGCCGAACACGATATGGCGGCGCAGGTCGTACTTGCTGGCGCACTTTTCGAGGTAAGCGCGGATTTCCGGCTGGCGGGCGAACATCCGGGTCCAGTCCGGGTTCGGCTCGAACGAGAACGAGTAAAGGTGCGACTGAACGTCGCAGGCGCAGCCCGGATAGTGGTTGTCGCGCCAGGTGCCGCCGACGTCGCTGCCGCGCTCCAGGATCTGGAAGTCCTCGATGCCCGCTTCACGCAGCTTGATGGCCATGCCAAGGCCGGCAAAGCCGCTGCCGATGATCAGAACCTGCTTCGCTTCAACCGGTTTGCCTGCGTCGTACGCCATCGTCGTTTTCCCCTTTTGTTTGACAATGCACGTTGTCAATCTAAACTTTGACATCGATTGATGTCAATATCCGGCCATGAAGAAAAACAACTCTGTCTCCGATGACGATCAACCGGCGATCCGCGCGCCGCGCGCCGTGCCGAGCCTGAAGGGTGTGCCGATGGCAGCACGCGTCGCCCAGCGACGTACGCTGCTGCTCGATGCCGCACTCGAAGCCTTCGGAACCCGCGGCTATCACGCCGTGACGGTTCGCGAGATCTGCGCGGGCGCCCGACTGTCCGAGCGCTACTTCTACGAGTCGTTCAAAAGTCTGGAAGCGCTGTTCAGCGCGCTGTACCTGCAGCTCAACGAGCAGTTGAAGACGGCTACACTTGCCGCGCTGATGGTCGCCCAGTTGAAGACCGCCAGCGGTCCGGACCGAGAACGGATCGATGCGCTGGCCCGTGCCGGCTTGCGGGTGCTGCTGGAATTCATCCGCGACGATCCGCGCCGCGCGCGCGTGATGCTGATCGATGCCATCAGCATCAGCCACGGCGTCGGCCGGATTTCCGGCCAGATCACGCGCGAGTACGCCGAACTGACGCAGCGTTTCATCGAGCAGCTGTTTCCGAATGCCGATGCCCGCGGCATCGACATCGGCGTGATCGCCACCGGCCTGCTCGGCGCCAATATCCACATCGCGACGCAGTGGGTGCGCGATGGCTTTCGCCCATCGTTCGAGGTGGTGCTGCGCAATAACCTCGCGATCTATCAAGCGCTTAGCGCGTTCTGGAGCGGGCTCCAGCCGCTGGATACCGCCGCCAGTGCGAAGCCGCCGGTGTAGGCAGCCGCGCGGCTGAGCAGCGTCGGCATCGGCAGATCGATGGTGGCATCCCGGCCTGCTGACCGCAGGGCCGCTGCCATGACTGCAAGGCTGGCGTGCATTGGCCAGCACTGCCACAGCAGCTCCGGACCGGCCAGGCTGTTCCACAGGCACGCAGACGACGCCAGCAACATCGCGCTGGCAGCCAGCCGCTCCAGTCGCAACGAAGCCTCTTCGTGGCAGCAGGCGCACCACCACGCGTAGGCCATCAGCGCCAGTGGCCCATCGGCGACACACTGGATCACCGGATTCATGATGACGCCGGGGCTGATTCCAGCACCTGCGGAGACGCCAGACGGGCCAGCAGGGTTGCCAGGGGCACCACCGCCGTTGGCGCCGGATCAGCCAGCGCTGACGGCGACGGATCGGGGCGGACGCAGGCCGGCTTGGGGCAGCTTTCGCAGCGACCGCACATCAGCAACGCCCCAGCAGCGGCGACGCCGCTATCGTCTGTAGAAAACAAGATGCCTCCTGCGGATCCGGCGGGAGCGCGGCACAGAACACCCGACAGTTGCCAGTGGCATGGGAGCACAAACGCCGCGTGAGACCGATCGCGATGACGGCGCCCATCAGCGCTTCACCAGCCAGAGAAGCTCGCCATCGATCGGCAGCCGCAGGCCCTGCAGCGTCCCGCCTGCGATACAGCGTGGCGCCACGCTGTCGGCCAGTCGCCGGCGGCGATCAACTTGCGGCGCCACCAGTGACGCGCCCGGCCGCAGTTTCGGCAGCAGCAGATCGGTCAGCGCGGCAGCGTCGGCGTCGAAGCCTTCGAGCAGCAGGACCAGATCGATCGGCGCGGCGACCGCCAGCAGTGCGCGCGCAGGTGAATCGCAGCGGATATCGACATAACGCGATACGCCAGCCCGACGGAGAACATCGCGCGCGCGTCGAGCGGACTCCGTGTCTCGCTCGAAGCCGATCAATGCTCGGTCGCCGCGTCCACCGGGAACGCCGCGCAGGGCTTCGGCCAGCCAGACGGCGGCGAGGCCGTCGGCCGTCCCGAGCGTGACCACCAGTTGTGCCCTGGCAGCGTGGACCAGTTGCGCCAGCCATCGACCCGATTCCACCGGCAATGCCTCCGGTGTCGCGCCGATACCCGTCAATTGCGACAGCCATCGACGCGCAAGCGAGCGCTTCGGCGGTTCCGGGATATATCGGGCATCGAGCAGGGCCCGGGCACGCGACAGGCCAGGATCGATCGCCGCGAAGGTCGCGGCCGTTACAGCGTCATTGGCGGGCGTCATCTGCGAATTGCCTCCATGTCCTGCGAATCGCTGCGTGAAAGCGTTCCGGCTGGCTTGCGCTCAAGGCATGGCTGCGGCGTGATGACGCCATTTAATGATAATGATTCCTATTTGTAAACCCCGATGCCACAGAAACTTGCTGCCGCATTCCGTGGTCGTACGCGCGTTGCCTTTGATCACACTGCTTGCATCTCCGAGAACGCCGCCATGTCGAAATCTGCCCGCCTGCTGCCCTGGGTCGCCGCCACTCTGCTGCTGGGCGCCTGCGCCACGCCGCAGTCACGGATTGATCGCAACCCGGACACCTTCCAGTCGCTGACCTCCGAGCAACAGGCGCTGGTCAAGCAAGGCAAGGTCGCGATCGGCTTCAGCGAGGCCGCGGTCAAGCTTGCGCTCGGCGAACCACAACGCGTGATCCAGCGCACGGACGAGAAAGGCAAGTCGATCGTCTGGCGTTACGTTGACTTCGACAACGGCGCAGCCGGTGGCGCGGTCGGTGGCTTCTATGGCGCCAACTACTTTCCGGGCTTTGCCGGTTACGGTGCCTTCGGTCGGCCGATCGGCTTCTACAACGGTTTCTACGGCCCAGGCGTGACGACGATTTACACCGGCAGCGGCGCCGAGCACGAACGGCTGCGCGTGGTGTTTGTCGACGGCAAGGTCACCGCGATCGACGAATCGATCAAATAGCGCCGGGTCGGAAGCCGCCCCAACCTTCGGCGAGCACGGACCGGTCGATGGCTCGGTGATAATCCGGGAAATCGCCTTTTCGTCCACCGTGGAGTTTCCGATGTCCGCTTCCAGCGACCATGCATCCGTGGTCATCGTGTCCGTCGCCCGCACACCGATGGGCGGCCTGCTGGGGGTGCTGTCACCCCTGTCGGGCGCCCAGCTTGGTGCCGTCGCTATCAAAGCCGCTGTCGAACGGGCCGGAATCGCGCCATCGGATGTCGACGAGGCCATCCTTGGCTGCTGCCTGATCGCTGGCCAGGGCCAGGCACCGGCCCGTCAGGCGGTGCGCGGCGCTGGCCTGCCCGACTCAGTCGGCGCCACCCAGATCTCGAAGATGTGCGGTTCCGGCCTGAAGGCGGTGATGCTGGCCCACGACCTGATCAAGGCCGGGACCAACACGACAATGGTGGCCGGCGGCTTTGAGTCGATGACCAACGCCCCGCATCTGCTGCCGAAAGGACGCAGCGGCATTCGTTACGGCGCGGCGACGATCTACGATCACATGGCGGTTGATGGCCTCGAAGACGCGTATGAGCGCGGCAAGTCGATGGGCCAGTTCGCTGAAACCTGCGCCAGCAATTACAGCTTTTCGCGCGAAGCGCAGGACGCGTTCGCCGTTGCCTCGCTGGCCCGCGCCAAGCTTGCGAACGAGGACGGCAGCTTCGACTTCGAGATCACGCCGGTTGAGCTGCCCGGCAAGAACGGCCCCGAGCTGATCCGCCACGACGAGCAGCCTGCAAAGGGTCGGCCGGACAAGATCCCGACGCTGAAGGCGGCATTCAAGAAGGACGGCACCATCACCGCAGCGACGTCATCGAGCATTTCCGACGGCGCCGCCGCCGTCGTGGTGATGTCCGAAGTCGAAAGCAGCAAGCGCGGGCTGCAGCCGCTGGCCCGCATCCTCGGTCACGCATCGCACGCCCGCCTGCCTGGCGAATTCGCGATCGCGCCGGTCTTCGCGATCCAGTCGCTGCTCGACAAGCTGTCGTGGAAGGCAGCCGACGTCGACCTCTGGGAAATCAACGAGGCGTTCGCAGTGGTCACGATGGCGGCCATGAAGGATCACGGCCTGCCGCACGACAAGGTCAATATCCACGGCGGCGCCTGTGCGCTGGGCCATCCGATCGGCGCCAGCGGGGCACGCATCCTCGCGACCCTGATCGGCGCCTTGAAGAAGACCGGCGGCAAGCGCGGTATCGCCAGCCTGTGCATTGGCGGCGGCGAAGCGGTCGCGGTGGCGATCGAGATGATCTGAGGTCTGCCGCAGATGCAATCGCGAAGGCCGGGGGAGTTGCTGATCCCCCGGCCTTTTTTGTTGGGCGAGACAGCCATGGAAATCGCGTGTTCCGCTTGCCGGGCGGGCCCGGCCTGATGCGCCGGATCGCACCCACCGGCATGCCACCGGGATCGTCAGCACCTTAGAACAGCCGGCCGGCACACCGTCTGCGTTGGCACCCCGGCTTTCCGGCACAGCTAGAAACACCTGAGTCAAATTTGCGCCACGCGGCGCTGAATCGACGTAAGAATGTGCAGTTGCACAATCCTGAATAACAGCAAATACTTGAATTTGTTGATTTTATTTCGATACCGGGAAACATGCCCAGAGTGGCATGGCTGTTGCTCCCCCACGCTCGGGTTCGGTTATTGAGGGCAACACGGCAGCGCCATCGTGGGCCGTTACAAGCTGCACCATCCCGTCCCGGCTCGCCCGGATGGGGTCAAAACAAGATGCGCCGGATGCTTCAAGGCTGTGCAGTCCGAGTGTGATCGAACAGATGCAACCGTCATTCTTAATGCGGAGGAGATACAAATGAATTTGCGCTACAAGACAACTTTTGCAGCGGCGGCTTTCGCCATGGTTGCGGCTCCCGGCATGACGCATGCCGCTGCCGACCTCGACAAAGCGCTTGCGAACCCGGGGAACTGGGCTGCGCAGGCAGGTGACGAGTACAACCAGCGCTACAGCAAACTGACGCAGATCAACGACAAGAACGTCAACAAGCTGCAAGTGGCCTGGACCTTCTCGACCGGTGTGCTGCGCGGCCATGAAGGTTCCCCGCTCGTCATCGACGGCACCATGTATCTGCACTCGCCGTTCCCGAACAAGGTCTTCGCCATCGATCTCGAAACCCAGAAGATCCTCTGGAAGTACGAGCCGAAGCAGGACCCGGCCGTGATCCCGCAGATGTGCTGCGACACCGTCAACCGCGGCCTCGCCTTCGGTGACGGCAAGATCCTGCTTCAGCAGGCCGACTCCAACCTGATCGCGCTCGATGCCAAGTCCGGCAAGCTCGTGTGGTCAGTCAAGAACGGCGATCCGAAGCTGGGCGCGGTCAACACCAACGCTCCACACGTGTTCAAGGACAAGGTCATCACCGGCATCTCCGGTGGCGAATGGGGCGTCCGTGGCTTCCTCGCCGCCTACAATCTGAAGGACGGCACGCCAGCCTGGAAGGGCTACAGCGTCGGCCCCGATGCAGAAATGCTGATCGACCCGGCCAAGACCACGACCTGGGCAGACGGCAAGGTCACGCCGGTCGGCAAGGATTCCTCGCTGAAAACCTGGAAGGGCGATCAGTGGAAGATCGGCGGCGGAACCACCTGGGGCTGGTACAGCTATGACCGTGCCCTGAACGCCGTCTATTACGGCACCGGCAACCCGTCGACCTGGAACCCGTCGCAGCGTCCGGGCGACAACAAGTGGTCGATGTCGATCTGGTCGCGTGATCTCGACACCGGCAAGGTCAACTGGGTCTACCAGATGACGCCGTTCGACGAGTGGGATTTCGACGGGATCAACGAAATGATCCTGGCCGACATCCCGGTCAAGGGGAAGCCGACGAAAGCCCTCGTCCATTTCGACCGCAACGGCTTCGGTTACACACTGGACCGTACCAACGGCGCGCTGCTGGTTGCCGAAAAGTATGACCCGGTCGTGAACTGGGCCACTCATGTCGACATGAAGTCGGGTCGTCCGCAGGTCGTCTCGAAGTACTCCACCGCGCAGAACGGTCCGGACGTCAACACCAAGGGCGTTTGCCCGGCGGCGTTGGGTTCCAAGGACCAGCAGCCGGCGGCGTTCAACCCGAAGACCGGCCTGTTCTACATCCCGACCAACCATGTCTGCATGGACTACGAGCCGTTCGCCGTCGACTACACCGCAGGTCAGCCGTATGTCGGCGCGACACTGTCGATGTTCCCGGCCCCGAACAGCCATGGCGGGATGGGCAACTTCACGGTCTGGGATGCTGGCCAGGGCAAGATTGTCTGGTCGAAGCCTGAGAAGTTCTCGGTCTGGTCGGGCGCACTGACCACCGCCGGCGACGTGCTGTTCTACGGCACGCTGGAAGGCTATCTGAAGGCGGTCAGCCTGAAGGATGGCAAGGAGCTTTGGAAGTTCAAGACGCCGTCCGGCATCATCGGCAACGTCTTCAGCTACCAGCACAAGGGCAAGCAGTACGTCGGCGTGTTCTCGGGCATTGGCGGCTGGGCCGGCATCGGCATGGCGGCGGGTCTCGAGAAGGACACCGATGGTCTGGGCGCCGTGGGTGGCTACCGCGAGCTGAACCAGTACACGGAGCTGGGTGGTTCGCTGACGGTGTTCGCGCTGAGCGAATAAACGTCGGTTGAAGTCCAAGGGTGGCGCCGCCGACGAACTCGGTGGCGCCACTTTTTTTGGCCGCTGTCCGCATTTGCACCGATATCCGCTTCAAGCGCGGGCGATCACGCAGGCGGCACAAGCTTCGGCCGCTGAGCGCCGGGCCGTATAAAGCGTTTCAGGATCTTTCTTCCCTCACACCCGATCCCCATGAAATTCGCAGGATCCGTTCTGCTTGCTGCCACGCTCCTGCTGGCTGGCGTCATGCCGGTCGCGGCGCAGGATCTCGATCGCGAACTGTTCAACCCGATCCTCGGCAGCATCGTCAAGGTTGAAGCCGTCACCGAAGCCGGTGGCTACTCGCTCGGCAGTGCCGTTCCTATATCCGCCGGCCACTTTGTCACCAGCTGCCACGTCACCGCCAAGGCGGTGTCGATCTCGATCCAGTACCAGGGATTGCGCTGGCCTGTCCGCGGCCAACGCGCCGATGGCAAACGTGATCTCTGCATGCTGGACGTACCGAAGCTTTCTGAAGTGCCTGCGGTGCGGCGCAGCAGCTCCCGCAATCTCAAGGTCGGCGATGGGGTGGTGGCCATTGGTTATACCTTTGGGGCCGGGCTTTCAACGCAAGTCGGCAAAGTCCGCGCGCTGCACGCGATCGACGACGGCACGGTGATCCAGAGCGCCACCTACTTCAATTCCGGCGCCAGCGGCGGCGGCCTGTTCACGCTGGACGGAAGGCTTGTGGGCATCCTGACCTTCCGACTGAAAGGAGCCGAGGCGTATTACTTCTCCGTACCGGCGGACTGGATCGAATCCGAACCAGGCAGCGACGACAGCTACCGGCCGATTGCGCCACTCGGAGATGCAACACCATTCTGGTCACAGCCTGCCGACCGGCTTCCGTACTTCATGCGCGCAGCGGCCCTGCAGGCCCGCGAACAGTGGCCGGATCTGTTGATGCTGACGCAAGACTGGGTCGCTGCAGAAACAAGCAATCCCGAACCATGGTTCATTCGCGGCGAGGTATTCGAAAGACTGGATCGCCACAACGAGGCCGTGACTGCGTTCCAAAGGACCACCGAATTGAATCCGCAACTGGCCCTCGCCTGGATGAAGCTCGGCGAAGCCGAACTTCGGCTGCAGCACCTCGATACCGTTCAGAAAGTCATCAAGCGACTGGACGCGCTTGATGCCGAACTGGCCGCGGAACTTCGCGTACGCAGCGGTATCAAGCCCTAGCGCTGGCCCCTCTCAAACCATCTGCCGGAGTTTTCATGCACACGTTCCTGAGCGCCCTGCTGCTGACAGCCGCGGTGTTGATCGGTATCGGCCCGGCATCCGCCGGCGACGAGATCTCGGTGGCCGAGCAGCGCGTATTCCTCGACCCTCATCTGCAGAACATCCGCGCTGCCGGCACCGTGACCTACCGCTTCGTGCAGAAAGGCGGCGACAAGGACAGTTACACGGACAGCGTCACGCTGAATGTCGGCGCTGGAGCTGCGGACAAGCGCGAACTCAAGGTCGACTTCCTCTCGGGTAGCCGCAAGATGGCGCTGTCGAGCATCGAGGGCGGAACGGGCAATCCCGTGATCCTCCATTTTCTCGAGCACGATATTCGCGACATGCATGATCGTCTTGGCGGTCAGGAAGCGTACTTTCGCAAACGGATCCGCCTGGCATTGGCCAATACGGCAACGGTCAAGCCGGTCAAGCTCAAGTTGAATGGCAAATCCATCGACGGGCAGGAAGTGTCGATCAGTCCGTATAGCGATGACCCGCTGAAAGAGCGCCTGAAGCAGTTCGTATCGAAAACCTACGTTTTCGTACTGTCCGACGCCGTTCCAGGCGGGGTCTATGCTCTGCGCACCCATGTCGACGCGACTGCTGCGAGCCCGCCGCTCGACACCGCGCTGACCATCGAAGACAGCGTCGACTAGAGCACGGCATTCGTTGGCCGAAGCACAGGCGCCCGGCACTGAGTCGAATAGGAAACAGCGACACGGAAGCAACGCCCGGAATGTGCAAATCGTTGTGCGCAAGTCCCTGATTACTGGAGGCTGGACTCGCCGACTGCGCTGGCACGTCATCTGCAATCTGCGTGTCTGCACGGCGCGAAACCAGGGCCGGCGAGACATCACTCCGGAAGGGTTTCCGCATGTTCCTCGAAACGTTCGCGTCGCCACGCGCCGGTAGTCGCAGGAGTCCAGCAGCCGGAATCGCCACGGTCGGCAATCGGCGGCCGGTATGAAACGCGATGATCGAAACGGACGCGAGCGGCAGGTACCCGACCATCCCGAGAAACGGCCGGAAGACGACTGCGAACGGACCGTGTCAGACGCCTTGCGCGGGCGGGCGCAAAGTCGGCTCCGCAGCTTGTCCGAGGACTACTGGATCGCGATTCCCGGCACTCCGCTCGACCCCGCTCAAGCACCGTTCGTCGCTGATTCTGCGAATAATTCGGTACCGCGAAACCTATTGTTGTACCGCGCATCCGACGGCGTTAGTCTTCAGCCGTCCGGCGTATCACAGCCCTCTCGTCATCGCGGTCAAAGCGCGGACGACTCGCGCACGATCGCCGAACGCGATCACGATAACGACCTCGAGCCTACGGGCTCGGCGGCGCTGACGGAGGAAAACATGTTGACCACGCAGAAAGCGGCGCGTCACGCCAGCCTTGTCGAGTCTGCCGTCCAGAGAATGGTTCCGGCGACCGACATCGATCACCGCGTTCGGCATTCCTGGGCACGGTGCATCGAGACCTACTCGCTCGATCCGCAGGCGCCCAAGAAGGCAACCGTCATCGACCGCCCCGAGCTTCAGGCCAGACGCGAGCAGCACGGCCTGCTTCTGTCGATTGCCCGCATCGAACTGCTGAGCCTGCGCGAGCGTCTGCATCACAACGACTTCGGGATCATGCTCACCGACGAGGATGGCGTGATCCTGCACTACGTTGGCGACCCCGGATTTGCCGCCACAGCGAAGCGCAGCGGCCTGCGTGAGGGTGCGGTGTGGAGCGAACGCGAGCTGGGAACCAACGGCATGGGAACCTGCATCGTCGAACAACGCTCGGTCGTCATCCACCAGAACGAACATTTCCTGGCCCAGAACACCGAGCTGACCTGCTCGGCAACGCCGATCTTCGATTCCCGCGGACGCGTCGTCGCAGCGCTCGACATCTCGGGCAGCTTCAATCGCGCGCAGACTCACACGCTGGCGCTGGTCGAGATCGCTGCCCAGAACATCGAGAACCGGACGCTGCTGGAAAGTTGCAAGCGCCACTACATGCTTCGCTTCCACCGCCAGAAGGAATTCATCTCGACGCCGGGCGAAGGCATCGTTGCATTCGACGACAACGGCATGATCGTCGGCGCCAATCGCAGCGCCCTCGAACTGCTTGGCGTGCCCGATCACCGCGCACTGTGCGGTCAGCCACTCGAATCGGTATTCGACACCACGTTGTCCACCCAGATGCAGCTGGCGTCGCGGCGCGCCTTCCGCGCAGCACCGCTGCTGGCACGTGCCAGCCAGAGCAAGCTCTGGAGCGCGATCCAGCCGCCTGAACGCGACACCCGCAACGAGCCTGGGCGTCGTGAGCACGTCGTGCTGCCGGCCAGCACATCCTGCGGGCCTCTGGCGACGATGGAGTACGGCGACCCGCTGATGGCGAACAATGTTCGTATCGTCCGCCGCGTGATCGATCGTGACATTCCTGTGCTGCTGCTTGGCGAAACCGGCACTGGCAAGGGCTGCTTCGCGAAAGCGATTCATGCGGCCAGCCGCCGTGCAGACAAGCCCTTCGTCACCGTCAATTGCGCTGCCATTCCAGAAACGCTGATCGAGTCGGAGCTGTTCGGCTACAAGGCCGGGGCCTTCACCGGCGCCACGCGCGAAGGACATCCGGGTCGCGTGGTGCAGGCGAACGGCGGCACGCTGTTCCTCGACGAGATTGGCGACATGCCGCTGCCACTGCAGGTTCGCCTGCTGTCGGTGATCGAGGACCGCGAGGTGATTCCGCTCGGCGGCTCGAAATCGATTCCAGTGGATATTCGCATCATCAGCGCCACTCATTGCGATCTGCTCCAGCAGGTCCGGGAGCGGCGGTTCCGCGAAGATCTCTACTACCGGCTCAATGGCTTGTCTCTGCGCATGCCAGCGCTGCGTGATCGCCGCGACGCGCGCAACCTGATCCTGAATCTGATTCGCGAAGAATCGCGCGATCGCGGCAGCGCCATCGACATCGACGAGGCCGCGCTGCGCAGACTGCTGCAGTCGCCCTGGCCGGGCAATATCCGGCAGTTGCGCAATGTGCTGCGCACGATGATCGCGATGTCCGAGAACGACAGCCTGACGCTTGCCGATTTCGACGAAGAATGGCTTTCGGGCGGAACACCGGGCGCAGCGCCGGCACAGCAGAACGACGCGATCGCGCTGGATCTCGATGGCGATGACGTGCTCGGCGAAGCCGAGCGGGAAGCACTGCGCCGGGTCCTCGAATGCTGCCGCTGGAATGTCAGCGCGGCCGCCGTGCAACTGCACGTCAGCCGGAAGACGCTGTATCGGAAGATGTTCCGGCATGGCATCACGCGGCGCGAAAACGCAGTAACCGACGGGGCACACGGCCGATCGCCCTCTGCACACGCAGCCAGTGCTGACGATGACCGGGCCCCGGGCGGTCACGCCCGTGGCAGGTCAGCGTTGATTGCCGATTGATGTGCGGACGGACATCAGGCGATCGACATCGCGATGCAAGCATCGTTACTGACCGAATCGCAGCGGTCTGAAGCAAACACCTGATCAGCCGAGAGGAAACCGTCACGCATCGGCAGCGTGCAGCACCGACTGATCAATTGACGTCTTCTTTCGCAGCCTGTTCTGCGACGAAAGGCGTCTGCGTAGTTGTAGCAGCGCTCGAATTACCGACAACCCGGGCGTAACACCCGCGCCCACCAGACAAGACAAGGAGCAAGACCATGGATGTACGCGCCGCCGTTGCCTTCGAAGCCGGCAAGCCACTGTCGATCGAAACCGTGCAGCTCGATGGCCCGCGTGCGGGCGAAGTGCTGGTCGAGGTCAAGGCCACCGGCCTTTGCCATACCGACAAGTTCACGCTGTCCGGCGATGATCCGGAAGGCATGTTCCCGGTGATCCTCGGCCATGAGGGCGCTGGCATCGTCGTCGACGTTGGCGCCGGCGTCACCAGCGTCAAGAAGGGCGATCACGTGATTCCGCTGTACACGCCGGAATGCCGCGAGTGCGACTACTGCCTGTCCGGCAAGACCAACCTCTGCCAGCGCATCCGCGCCACGCAGGGCAAGGGCCTGATGCCGGATGGCACCAGCCGCTTCAGCTTCCAGGGCAAGCCGGTGCTGCACTACATGGGCTGCTCGACGTTCGCGAACTACACGGTGCTGCCGGAAATTGCCGTTGCCAAGGTTCGTGAAGACGCGCCGTTCGACAAGATCTGCTACATCGGCTGCGGCGTGACCACCGGTATCGGTGCGGTGCTGTTCACCGCCAAGGTCGAGTACGGCACCAACTGCGTGGTGTTCGGTCTCGGCGGCATCGGTCTGAACGTGATCCAGGGGCTGAAGATGGTCGGCGCCAACATGATCGTCGGCATCGACATCAACCCGGCTCGCGAAAAGATGGCCCGTCAGTTCGGCATGACGCATTTCGTCAACCCGAAGGAAGTCCAGGGCGACCTCGTTGCCCATCTCGTCGAGCTGACCAAGGGCGGCGCCGATCACACTTTCGAGTGCACCGGCAACGTCAAGCTGATGCGGCAGGCGCTGGAGTGCTGCCACAAGGGCTGGGGCCAGTCGACGATCATCGGCGTGGCGCCAGCGGGTGCCGAAATCGCCACCCGTCCGTTCCAGCTGGTCACTGGCCGACGCTGGATCGGCTCGGCATTCGGCGGCGCGAAGGGGCGCACCGACGTGCCGCGAATCGTCGACTGGTACATGGACAAGAAGATCAACATCGACGATCTGATCACCCACACGATGCCGCTGGAGAAGATCAACGACGGCTTCGATCTGATGGCGCGCGGTGAGTCGATCCGCGGCGTGGTGCTCTACTGATGACGGCAGCGATCGAGAAACGCAGCGACCAGGCCTGCTTCGGTGGCCGCATGGGGTTCTATACCCATGCGTCGAAAGAGACGGGTACGGCGATGAAGTTCGGCGTCTACCTTCCGCCGCAGGCCGCGCACCGCAAGGTGCCGGCGCTGTACTACCTGGCCGGCCTGACCTGCACCGAGGAAACCTTCCTGATCAAGGCCGGCGCCCAGCGCGTGGCCGCCGAGCTGGGTATTGCGCTGGTCGCCTGCGATACCAGCCCGCGTGGCCTGAACTTGCCGGGCGAGGCCGACAGCTGGGACTTCGGGCTTGCTGCCGGCTTCTATCTGGATGCCACGCAGGACCCGTGGAAGACGAACTACCGCATGGGTTCGTACATCAATGCGGAATTGCCGGCGTTGATCGAAGCGAACTTCCCGGTGCTCGCCGAAAAGCGCGGCATCTTCGGCCACTCGATGGGCGGCCATGGCGCGCTGGTCACGGCACTCCGTAATCCAAGCCGCTGGCATTCGGTGTCGGCGTTCGCGCCGATCTCCAATCCGGTTGCAGTGCCCTGGGGCCAGAAGGCGTTCGGAAACTATCTCGGCGCCGATCAGTCCACTTGGGAGCAGTACGACGCGAGTCTGCTGATCCGCAGCAAGCCGTATCCCGGCCTGCTGCTCGTCGATCAGGGTCTGGCCGACAACTTCCTGAATCGCGAACTGAAGCCTGAGCATCTCGACGCTGCAGCACGGGCATCAGGGCAGCGTCTCAGCTTGCGCCTGCACGCCGATTACGACCATTCGTACTGGTTCATCCAGAGCTTCGTCGCGGATCACCTGAAGCACCACGCGAGCCAGCTTGGCCTGTAACAGATACACCACTGGCAGCGACCGGACGACCGTCCAGCGGCACCGGCCGCGGCCAGCAACACATTAAGGACCGGTTCAGCGCCATCGGCGCAAACCGGTCTCAGAACATCAACCTGTGGAGGAGTGGGAAATGAAGCAGCACATCCTGTTGTCCCTGATTGCTGTAACCGCGCTGACAGGCGGTGCATCAATCACCGCATCGGCGGCCGATGCGCCGCTCTATACCGTCGTCGATGGCACCAAGGTAGACGCCGACACGCTGACCGGCTTCAAGACCTGGCGCGCCGCAGCCTGCGACCGCTGTCACGGTCCCAACCAGGAAGGTATGGTCGGCCCGTCGCTGGTCGAAAGTCTGAAGACGCTGACCAAGGACGAGTTCAAGGCCACCGTCACCAATGGCCGCCTTGAAAAGGGCATGCCGAGTTTCAGCACCAATGCCAAGGTCGTCGACAACCTCGACAAGCTGTACGCATATCTGAAGGGCAGGTCCGACGGCAAGATCACAGCGGCGAAAGTGACGGGCATCGAGTAATGACGCCCGTGCTGCGCGGCGGAGCCGTTGCGATGAATCCAGCCACGGGACTTCGAAAACCATTCCGGCGGCTTGCCGGGCGCCTTCCGATGCTGGCCTTGCTGGCGGTGGCAGTAGCAATGCCGTTGCTGCCTGCCGCCGCCCAGCAGGCCGACGACGGACGGAAGGCGTTGCGCATCTGCCGCGACCCCAACAACCTGCCGTCCCACCACGTCAGGGGCGAAGAGTTAGAGGACAAGATCGCCGAACTGCTCGCCGCCGACCTCGGGGTCAAGGTTGAAGCCTTCGACTACCCTGCCCGCTTCAACTTCATCCGCAACACGCTGCGCTTCAAGCTGCCGGGAGATGATTTCCCCTGCGATCTGGTGATGGACGTGCCGGCAGGCTTCAGTCAGGGCACGGCATCAACGCGGCCGTACTACCGATCTACCTACGCACTGGCCTTTCCCGGCAACAAGGCGCTGGCCGGCATCACCACGGTCGAGCAGTTTCTGGCGCTGCCGCAGGAAAAGCTGGCAAAACTCAAGATCGGCGTGATCGACAAGTCTCCGGCGTCGGACTGGCTGGCCAAGCGCGGCCTGCTCGATATCGGCGTGCCGTACAGGGTGCTGGTCGCAGATCCGGAGCAGAGCTCCGGCAGCATCATCGAAGGCGATCTAATCGCCGGCAAGCTTGACGCCGTCATCATCTGGGGGCCGATCGCTGGCTATTACGCCAAGCGTTACCCGGAAGCGGATCTGCGCGTCGTGCCGATGCAGTCCGAACGCAACATCAAGTTCGACTACGAGATCGCGATGGCCGTACGCATGGCCGACAAGGCCTGGCTGAAGACGGTCGACGGCCTCATCGAGCGCAACAAGGCGAAGATCGACGCAATCCTTGCCGACTACGGCGTGCCGCTGCTGGCGCCGCTGGCGGCGCCATCGGCCGGCAACGACTGAGCGGTCGACGCGCGCCGCGTACTCCCGTCCCGAATCCCTTCAGGTTCCCGTTCCATGATCCTTCGCAACGCTGTACCGCTGCTGGCCGCCCTGTCCGGCGCACTGGCCATTGCGGTGTCCCTGCCGGCGCAGGCCTACGACTACCCCACGGTCGATCGCGTGGAATTTGTCCACATGTGTCAGCGCGAACATCCGGACAAGCCGCCGCACGAAATGCTCTACAAGTGTGCCTGCGTGATCGACAAGCTCGGTGAAGCAATCCCGTACGATGATTTCGTCGAAAGCTCCACTGCGTACTACGCCTCGACGATTGCCGGCGAGCGCGGCCAAGTGATCCGCAACGAACGCGTTGCCAAGGCGCTGGCCGACAGTTTCCGCGAGCAGCTTGGCCGCGCTCGCAAATCCTGCTTCATCAACTGAGCCCGATGCACGCGCTGCGGATCGGCTCATTGTCGACCGCCGTGCTGATTGGTTCAGTGCTGGCCCTGCTGCTGGGCGCGCTGCCGATCACCGTCAATGCGGACGTTGCGGGCAAATCGCCGTTGCCGCTGGAGAACCCGGCCGACGGGATCTACGTCCATCGCGGCGCGTTGGCGACGACTGCCGCCGAGAACGGCGGGGACATCGCCAATATCGGCTTCATTGTCGGCAGCCGCTGTGTTGCGATCATCGATACCGGCGGCACCCGGGCGATCGGTGCAGCGTTACTCGCCGCGCTGCGCATGCGCACCGACAAGCCGGTCTGCTACGTCATCCACACCCACGTCCACCCCGACCACTCGTTCGGCGATGCTGCCTTTGTCGGCGACGCAACCGTGTTCGTGGCCCACGCCCGGTTTCCGGCGGCACTGGCCGCCCGACGCGAGGGCTACCGTCAGGCACTCGACCGGCTGCTCGGTGTGCAGGCGGCCGGCAGCGAGATCGCCATGCCGACGCTGCTGGTCGAAGGTGAACGGCAACTCGACCTCGGCGACCGCGTCATCAGCCTGAAGGCCTGGCCGACAGCGCACACGAATCAGGATCTGACGGTCTTCGATCTGCGCACGAAAACCCTCTGGACCGGCGATCTGCTGTTCGCCGGCCACGTGCCGGTAGTCGATGGCAAGGCCATTGGCTGGCTGGCGGCGATCGACGCCTTGATCGCACTCAACGCAGCGCACGTGATCCCCGGCCATGGCCCGCCGTTGCGCGACGCCGCGACCGCATTCGCCGGTCAGCGTCGCTATCTGCAGGTGCTGATCTCGGAGTGCCGGCAGGCGCTGCGCGACGGCGTGACGCTGGCCACCGCCATCGATGCCGTCGGTTCCGTTGAAAAGGAACGCTGGCTGCTGTTCGAGGACTACCATCGCCGCAACGTCACCGCCGTCTACACCGAACTGGAGTGGGAGAACTGACCATGCGCCGACAGGTTGCGCGGTACTCGACGCTGCTGCCGGGATTGCTGTTGCTGGCTGCCAGCCTGCTGTCGACGACTGCCGCGTTGGCCGATACAGCGCCGCAGGCCTCGGAGGTCAGCGTCTGGTCAAAGGTCCGCAGCGCCCTGTTCGGCAGCCGCGTGATCGACGAGAACGCCGAAGCGATCATCCAGCTCGATGCACCCAGCCGGGCAGAGGATGCGGCGACCGTGCCGATCGCGATCCGCAGCCAGCTGCTGCAGACGCCATCGCGCTATATCCGGAAGCTTTACCTGCTGGTCGACAACAATCCATCGCCGATCGCGGCGGTGTTCGAGTTGCAGCCGGAAAGTGGCCGCGCCGAGATCGAGACCCGTATCCGCGTCGAGCAGTACACCGAGGTTCGCGCGATTGCCGAACTCAACGATGGCGCGCTGTACATGGCGCACCGTTACGTCAAGGCGTCGGGCGGCTGCTCGGCGCCCGCCGGAAAGGACCCGCAGGAAGCCCTGCGCAATGTCGGCCGCATGCGCCTGCGTGTCGATGGGCCGATCGAAGCCGGCCGTCCGACGGTGGCACAGCTGGCGATCAGCCACCCGAATGCTTCGGGTCTGGTGCTTGATCAGCTGACGCGGCTGTACCAGCCGGCGTACTACGTTCGCACGATCGAGGTCCGCTACGCCGGCCGGCCCGTGCTGACGGCCGACATCGATTTCTCGATCAGCGAGAACCCGAACTTCCGCTTCTACTTCGTGCCGGATGGCGATGGCGAACTGAAGGCCGACGTCGTCGACACCCGCGATCTGCACTTCGGCAGCCAACTCGCGATCAAGGTCGGCGGCCTCGGCGGCCCGACGCGATGACGGTGGCATCGCATGTTGCTTCGATCATGCGGCAGGCCAGCTGGATGCCATCGGCCTGATGCAGGCCGGTCAACGGATATCGGAACCTGCCCGCGCTGTCGCTCACCGACAAACGGCGCTGGCATCGCTCAGTGCAGTTTCGATTGGCTCGTCGCGGCCTTGCTGTCCGTGACCGATCAGGCCAACCGCGAGCCTGTCGCCAAGCCCTGGCGCCTGCGCCACCGATGTACGGGCGGCCGGTCAAGCTGCTCCCACCGGCCCGACCTGCTG
>Ga0114983_1000188_pt1 | contig 25522 bp, 23 predicted proteins | sample Shrwel_input2_RT_FD_87182 | JGI IMG/M metagenome (GOLD analysis project Ga0114983, IMG submission 87182) | Subsurface microbial communities from deep shales in Ohio, USA - Utica-3 well 1 S input2 RT | ecosystem: Environmental > Aquatic > Deep subsurface > Shale gas/oil reservoir > Produced... | reverse complement strand
CAACGTGGTACTAAGTTCCACGCAGGTGTTAACGTAGGTATCGGTCGTGACCATACTCTGTTTGCCCTGACTGACGGCAAAGTTAAGTTTGAAGTTAAAGGTCCTAACAACCGTAAGTTCGTTAGCATCGAAGATTAATCTTCAAACCAGAATTGCTTTGAGCCCCGCCATTGGTGGGGCTTTTGTTTTGGGCGAGAGCCATAGTTTCTGTTTTTTGGCGCCTTGCAGGGTTAGGCAGTATAATTGCCTCATTCCGTGGTGCCAGGAGTATGTATGAAGTTTGTCGATGAGGCAGTGATCAGAGTTGAAGCTGGAGATGGTGGCAGTGGCTGCGTCAGCTTCAGACGTGAAAAATACGTGCCGGATGGTGGTCCAGACGGTGGCGATGGTGGCGACGGCGGCAGTGTTTATCTGCAAGCTGACGAAAACCTCAACACCCTGATTGACTACCGTTTTGAGCGTTTCCATATGGCTGAGCGCGGTGAAAACGGCCGAGGCCGCGACTGTACCGGTAAAGGTGGTCAGGACTTGGTGCTCAAGGTGCCAGTGGGAACTCGGGCGGTTGATGAAGAAACCGACGAAGTACTCGGTGACCTGACCCAGCATGGTCAGAAGCTGTTGGTGGCCAAAGGTGGTTTCCACGGTCTTGGCAATACCCGCTTCAAGAGCAGTGTGAACCGTGCACCCAGACAAAAAACGCTGGGCACGCCAGGTGAAGTGCGCAGCTTGCGTCTTGAGCTGATGCTGCTGGCAGATGTGGGCTTGCTCGGTATGCCAAACGCCGGTAAGTCGACTTTTATTCGGGCGGTTTCGCGCGCGACACCAAAAGTGGCCGATTATCCCTTTACCACCCTGGTGCCTAATCTCGGTGTAGTAAATCCTCGCCCAGGGCAGAGCTTTGTGGTGGCGGATATTCCAGGGTTGATTGAAGGTGCTGCCGAAGGTGCCGGTTTAGGTATTCGCTTCCTCAAACACCTTGAGCGTTGTCGTGTATTGCTGCATATCCTGGATATTGAGCCTATTGATGGCTCGAGTCCTGCCGAAGCGGCCAAGGCGATTGTCACTGAGCTTGAGAAATACTCGCCCAAGCTGGCTTCCAAGCCACGTTGGTTGGTGTTCAACAAGACAGATCTGCTGCTGGAAGAAGAACTGCAGGAAAGAGTCGACAGCATAGTCAAGGAGATGGGCTGGGAAGGGGATGTTTACACCATCTCGGCTTATACCCGTGAAGGCACCAAGGAACTGGCTGAAAAGCTCTATGACTTTATCAGCAGTCTGCCGGCGGAAGAGCAACAACAAGATCCTGACGCCGATGTTGAGTTCAAATGGGACAACTACCATCAGGATAGCCTGGAAGATCTCAACGAAGACTATGATGATGAGTTCGACGATGACTTCGACGACGATGATTATGATGTTGAGGTTATTTACCAAAGATAATATCTGAGCGAGCCTGAACACCTGTGTACGCTGATACCCAAAACGATATCACCCGGCAGGTCGTCCGGGTTGCTCAGCTATTGCTGGCCTATGGCGCTGAATCTGAACTGGTTGAAGAGATCAGTCAGCGTCTGGGCCGGGCACTTGGCTTGGCCAGTGTCGAGCTATCCATCTCCTCCAATTCGCTGGTGCTCACCAGTTTGGTTTCCGGTCGTTGTATCACCACCACCCGACGCATTCGCGAGCACGGCATCAATATGACAGTGGTGTGCGAGCTGCAGCGCATCTGCCTGCTGGCCGAAAAAGGTCTGTATGGCCCCAATGAAGTCCGCAAGCGCCTCGCCAGACTGCAACCCAAAACCTACCCCAAGTGGCTGCTTATCCCCATGATAGGCCTCTCTTGCGGCAGTTTTTGTCATCTATTCGGTGGCGATCTGGCCGCATGTTTTATCACTTTCTTTGCTTCTGTGATTGGCATGTTTGTGCGCCTGGCCATGGCGCAACGTCACTTCAATGTGTTGGTGAACTTTGCCGTGACCGCCTTCGTCACCAGCTTGGCAGCCCAGTTGGGGTATCTCTATCCTGTGACCCAAACCCCTGAGCTGGCGATGGCGGCCTCTGTGCTGATGCTGGTTCCCGGCTTTCCGATGATCAACTCGATATCGGATATGGTTAAAGGGCATATGAATGTGGGGATCTCCCGCTGGGGGCAGGCGACCTTGATGACAGTCTCCTCCGTGATAGGCATTACCATTGCCATGCAGCTTGGGGGGATTTTCCTGTGATGGATACTCTGTTGTTGCTGCTGAATGATGCCTTTTTCTCGGCTATCCCCGCCATGGGCTTTGCCATGCTGTTCAATGTTCCCAGGCGTTATCTGCTTTATTGTGCTCTGGCCGGAGCCATAGGCCACAGCTCACGGACCTTGATGTTGCAGTTTGGTTTGCCGATAGAGTGGGCCACTTTTGCCGCTGCCGGCATCATAGGCATGGTGACCATCGCCTTTGCCAGGCGTCATCTGGCACCGCCGCTGCTGTATGCCGTGGCGGCGATTATCCCTATGATCCCGGGTTCTTATGCCTACAACACTGTGATTGCCCTGGTGCAATTGACCGCCCAGTCACAGCTCAGCACTGAGTTGTGGGAGCAGGTGGTTACCAATGGCCTGAAAACCGTGTTTATTCTCGGTGCTTTGTCTGTTGGTCTTGCCATGCCCAGCCTGTTGTATTTCCGTATCCGCCCGGTGATTTAATCCAATATTAACAAGGAGCGTATATGCGCATCGCCATGATTGCCGCCATGGCCCATGACAGAGTCATAGGCAAAGATAACCAAATGCCCTGGCACTTGCCGGAAGATTTGTGCCATTTCAAGCAGATGACTTTGGGAAAGCCAGTGGTGATGGGACGTAAGACCTTCGAATCAATAGGTCGTCCTCTACCCGGACGCCATAACATAGTGATCAGCCGTCAGAGCGACTACGCCCCGGAAGGTGTTACCCGGGTTTCTTCTTTTGAAGAGGCAGTGGAAGCGGCAGGAAACTGCGAAGAGTTGGTGGTAATAGGTGGTGGTCAGCTCTACCGTGAAATCCTGCCTCAGGCTGATAGGCTGTATCTGACAGAGATAGACTTACAAGTGGAAGGGGACACTCGTTTTCCTGAATGGGACGATGGCAGCTGGCAGCAAGTTTATGAGGAAAGTGGCAGTAGTGTGAATGGGTTGAATTTTCGCTTTATCAATATGATTAGAAAATGTTAAATTGTAACGGACTTTTGAACCCTGAAACGTGAGTGGCACCGGCCACGAAGCGATCCTTATGCCAAGAGTCCCCGGCAGACTTGTCTGCCGGGGACTCTTGGTTTTAATAACTATTACAAAAAGGAGTGTCAGATGCGTCTGTTGCCCGTGGCCATTGCTGCACTGATTGCTGTATCTTCAGTGTCAACCCCTTCAACTGCTAAAGCCGAAGATCTTTTGGCTGCCAGTATCTGTGATTACGTCAAGTCCAACGACAAAAATCGCCTGCGTAAGAAATTGAAAGAGAACCGAGTGAAGCTGCGTAATATCTATTCCGGGCTCTCCTGTGACGGCGAAAGCCTGCTGCGTACTGCCTATCACAGCAATGCCGAAGATACCGGCGAGTTTATTGCCAAGCGCTTGTCAAAAACCGAACTGGAAGTGGTGGAAGCTGACGGCAAGACCATAGTCGATTGGGCCGACGCCAATGGTTTTGGCGCCAGCATTATTACCCTGGCCATCCAAGATCGCCTAGGCAGCTGAGTTCGTTACAGCGTCAACAACATGGGGATTTCGCAGGCGCTGTGGCCGGTATTGCCAAGGGGCTTGGGTAAGGTGGTAAAGCCCAGGCTGGCGTAGAGGCCAAGCGCTTGTGGCAACAGTTGGGTGGTTTCGAGATAGCAAGCCTTATATCCCTGCTCGCGGGCAAAGCTGAGACATTGCAGTGCCAAACGGCGGGAGAGCCCCAGGCCTCGCAGTGCGGGCATAAAGTACATCTTCTGCAACTCACAAATGCCTTCTTCGCCGGGCAATGGTGCGATACCTGCACCGCCAAGCAGTTGCTGCTGTTTTTCAATTATCCAATATTGGCTGCCTGGCTGACTATATTGGCGACTCAGGTGATCCAGGGTCGGGTCGGCTACACTGTAGCCCTTATCGGGAGTCAGGCCATACTCGGCCGATACTGCGCGTATCACGGCGGCCAACTCGGCATCATCTGCTGCCTGTAGTGCCCTGATGACCACCCCCTGTTGGCTCTTGGCTTTGGTAATCGCCTTGTTGTAGCAGCGCAGGCTGGCTTCCAGTTGGGTCACCTCGCTCGGTGCCAACTGGGCAAGAATGTCCGCAAATTGGTTATCTTGCTGAGTATCCAACTGTTTCAGCATCTTATGACCGGCAGGGGTTAGGCTGACCTGCAGACAGCGATTGTCCCTGGGATTGGCCTTGGTTTGCACAAGTTGTTTCTTGACCAGGTGACTGACGGCACGACTGGCATTGGATTTATCGATATTGAGCAGGTTTCCCAGCTCCTTGATACTGAGATCTTTTTGTCCCAGCTCCAGCAGTGTGTGTGCCTGCACCGGGGTCAGCGGCAGTTGCCCACAGGCGCCGGATAACATGCCCAGTTGCCGTACCAGATGACGTGACAGTTGTCTAAGTACAGGACTGACCTGGGTCAGATCATCCTGAGGTGATTCTTGCTGATTGCCGGTTTCAGTGACATGAGGCTTTATGTTGAGGGACATCTAAGGGGTTACCTCGCAAAAAGATAAATTGGTTGCGACAAGCAACTAATGCTAAGTTCAAGTTAGCTCAGTCTGTATCTATTTGCAACAGCTTGTTTCATGGATTGGGTGGGCAAGGGCCGGGCATCTTCACAGGTAATAGGAAGAAATGAGCGGAAGCCGGTCAATGTAAACACCACTGTGATTGATTGCGCTGCTCATTGGTAACAGCACCTATTAATAACAGTGGTGACTGGTATCAGTAAAGCTCCGGGTAACGCAGTGGCGCCGATGCGAGCAGCAAGGCCGAGTGATAAATACTCTCGCGAGTAGCTTGCCCTTGGGTCAAGAGCCCTATGGCGCCACCTGCCTGTTTGACATTGACGGTATTGAACAGCGAATCCATCACATCCCCCAGCTCTTCACCGGCCTTGAGCGCGGCATAAACCTTGGGCGGCAGGGGTAGGTGAGCACTGCGGCCGACGCAGAGGCGTTCTTTGGTGGCTATGACGACATAGGCAAAGGTGGCCGGCCCCTGGGGGAAATCATCCACCCCACCTTCCATTGCCAGATAGTAATCGGCATCTGCATTAGCTTTGCACCATTCGACCCTGTTGATGGCTCCCTGGCGGGTATCGGCATCTGTCATGGGTTGCTCCGCCACACCGGATGGCGCCTTCATGGCTTGGCAGTGGATTTCGGCGTCGGGATGCAGGGCGCGAACCGCATTCTCGGCAGCTTTGATTTTCACCGGGTTGGTGGAACCCACCACTATCTGTAACTGTTTTTGTTTCATATTTGTTTTTTAATGGATCTTTAATGTAGACGGGCGTTTGAATCGTTGTTTAAATGGTCGGAGGTGTGACCTTGAGTTGGGCGTCATTGTGACGCGCCATAAATCACAACGCAAGATGCACCGAGGGACACGACATAGGCGCCACGACAAACCCGTATGGCTTTGGGGAGTTGTATTGTTCAAGGGGCTGGGCCTTGTCGGATAAATGGCATTAAAAAGAGATAATTATAATGAAATTCAACAAACTCATGTACGCCATGGGGCTGGCAGGCACCCTGGCACTCGTTGGCTGTTCGGATGACGACAACGATCAGAACCCGCCTCCGGTCGACAACACACTGCAGACATTTGCACCGGACGGCAAGCTCTCGGTCAGCGTTCGGCGCACCAGTTTCGGTGTACCTCATATTCAAGCCGACAATTTGGAAAGCCTGGGATTCGGTAACGGCTATGTGCAGGCTCAGGATAATCTGTGTATCCTGGCCGATGGTTTTGTTAAGGCCAACTCAGAGCGTTCCATGTATTTCGGCCCCCATGCCAGCTTGGACTTCACCACAGGGATCCCGGCCCGGGAAGACAATGGCAACCTGATCTCCGACTTTGCCTACAAGGCGCTCAAGGTCAGAGCTCAGGCCGAGGTCAAATGGCCTGAATTCAGCGAAAACTCCCGGGCACTGATCAGCGGGTTTGTCGCCGGCTATAACCGGTATTTAAGTGATGTGGCCGAAGGCAAGCAACAGGCTGAGCCCTTCTGTGCCGGGCAACCCTGGGTCAAGCCTATTGAACCTGAAGATGTGGTGACCTACCTGTTTTCAATTGCCCTGTTACCGGGGGCGGCCAACTTCCTGGATCTTATTTTTTACGCCAATCCGGGTGATGGTGATGAATATCTGCCGCGAATAGTCGGCCCGGCTCCGGCCTCTGCCGCCCAGACCGCTTTTGTCAATGACATCAACAGCAAGCTGATTGCCAGAGCCGCCAATATTTCAACCCCGGAGACCAACCCGGGTGAACTGGGCTCCAACGGCTGGGGCCTTGGCAAAGACAAGACGGAAAACGGCAAGGGCATGGTGCTTGGGAACCCGCACTTCCCGCATACGGGTAACCTGAGGTTCTGGCAGTCCCATGCCACCATTCCCGGTCACCTGGATGTGATGGGCGGCTCTCTGGTAGGCATGCCGGGCCCAATCAATATTGGTTTCAACAAAGATCTCGCCTGGACCCATACCTTCTCCACCGCCGAACATTTTGTGGTCTATAACCTGGAGCTGGTTTCCGGCGACCGAATGCAGTATCTGTTTGACGGTGAGCCTATGCCTATCAGCAAGGAAACCGTGCAGGTGCTGGTCAATGCCGGTCCGGCGGGTATGCTGGTAGCCGAAAAAGATATCTATACCACTCCCAAGGGACCTATAGTAGAAGCGCCTGCCACCCAGGCACCTTTTGGTTGGGATGATAGCCAGGCCTTTATGTTGCAGGATGCCAACATGGCGACCATGGATCCCGTGGATCACTGGCTGGCGATGAACATGGCCGCCAACAAGCAGGAGTTTGTGCAGGCATTTAAAGACTATGACGGCATGATCTTCAACAACACCATGTATGCCGACAGGGAAGGCAACGCCTTCTATATCGATGACTCTACCGTGCCGGGATTATCCGAGGCGGCTGTGGTATTGCTGAAGACCTCCCCTGAGATCAAGGCGGCCAAGGCGCAGGCAGGCTTTACCATATTGCCGGGCAATACCTCACTGTTCGCCTTCGATGGCCCCACGCCTTTCGAGCGGGCGCCCAAGTTGGAACGCACAGACTTTGTACAAAACTCCAACAACTCCTTCTGGTCTACTAACCCGGCCGAGCCGCTGGAGTATTTCTCCCCCATGTACGGCCCGGAGCGTGGCCAACTGAGTATGAGAACCCGTATGGGGCTCAAGCTGCTTGGTGATGCCGCCGGTAGTGATGAGAAGTTCAACCTGGATGAACTGGAGGCGGCAGTGCTCAACAACCGCAGCTATCTGGCCGAAATGGTTTTGGATGATCTGATTGCCCAGTGCGAGGCCAAGGGCAGTGAACCTGTCATGGTCGGTACCCTTGCCAAGGATATCAGCGCTGCCTGCACGGCGCTCAAGGCCTGGAATGGTCATCAGGACAACGACAGTAAAGGCGGCGCCTTGCTTCGGGAATTTGCCCACCTGTTCAATGACAAAACCATGTTGACCCAAGGCTTTGATTATTTGCAGCCAGCGACCACTCCCACAGGGCTGAGTTCTGACGGTTCGGCGCTCACCGCGCTGGCACATGCCGCGCTCAACCTGGAAGCGGCCGGTTTTGCCGTTGATGCGCCCCTTGGCAGTGTACAGTTTGTCGAGCGTTCATTGCCGGATGGCAGCGCCAGTGGTGTGCGTTTGCCCTGGCCCGGCAGTCATCATGCCGAGGGTGGTTTCAACGTATTTTCCACCAAGACCAGTGGTGACGATACGCTGATCCCGCAGCACTCTTACGCTCCGGCAACCGATATTCTGAGCGGCAAAGCGCTGGATTCCGGTCTGAGCGCCAAGGGCTATCAGGTTCGTTATGGCTCCAGCTGGATGATGGCGGTGAGCTTTACCGATGAGGGCCCGGAGGCGAGAGGAATACTGACCTATTCAGAGACCAGCAATATTCTGCGTCCTGAGTTTGCCGATCAGACCGCGCTCTACTCCGGTGAGAAACGTTTCCGCCCCTTGCTGTTCAAAGAAGCGGATATTGATGCGGCAACCGTATCCAAGATGGAACTGACGCTCGAGCGTTAAGCGCTATTCTTTCAGTTTCAATGCCGTTCATCTCGATGAGCGGCATTTTTTTTGCCTGCTGCCGGTTTGTTAATAAAATTACAACTTGGACCGTGACCACTGTCGGGTTTTAATTCAGCCTTGTTGAGTCATGTCATATTTTTATCTCGAACGTGCCGGTGATCTCTGTTGCTGTTTTTCTCTGCAAACCTGATGCTTTACCGGCTGACATTCAAGGTAGCGTCTGTGTTTCCACGGCTTTGCGGGGTGGAATCAACTTGTTGCTTAATTGAAATTTTATTACAGCCAAAGGCCGATCTGGATCCCAGTTATGACGTAGAGCTCAAGTTCAGTGTCGTGAATGGCGGTTCAGATCAATTTCTTTGGTGGGCGATTGGCTATGCTTGCCGCCAATTAAAGCCGAAGTTAAGGTAATCCTTATGCAACAAGAGATCACAGGTACGCAGGTTCAAGACGCAGTACTGACCCCCACCACACCGGGAAAGGGACAAGTGTCAGGCTCACTGGCCTGGACGGCCCAGGATACCACCTGGATGCTGAGTCTGTTTGGCACTGCCGTGGGCGCCGGGATCCTGTTTTTACCTATGAATGCCGGTCTCGGTGGTTTTTGGCCGCTGTTGTTGCTGACCATTTTGATAGGTCCCATGACCTATCTTTCTCACCGGGGCTTGTCTCGCTTTGTTTGTGCCTCGAAGATTGAAGGCAGTGATATCACTCAAGTGGTCGAGGAGTACTTCGGTGTTGGCGCAGGTCGCGCCATTACCTGGCTCTATTTTTTGGCCATCTACCCCATTGTGTTGATTTATGGCGTGAGTATTACCAATACGGTTGACAGTTTTATGGTGCATCAATTGGGGATGGCATCTTTGCCGCGTTGGTTACTGTCCGGTGCTTTGATTGCCGGTATGATGGCCGTGATGGTGGCCGGTGAGCGGCTGATGCTCAAAGTGACTCAATTCCTGGTTTATCCTCTGGTTGGCATCTTGCTGTTTATGTCGCTCTATCTCATTCCCGATTGGAAGCTGGATGCCTTGATGCAGGTTCCTTCGGCCGGAGAGTTTCTCGGTATTGTTTGGGTCACCATCCCTGTGTTGATCTTCTCCTTTAACCATTCTCCGGCAATTTCCCAGTTTGCGGTATCACTGAAGCGGGAACATGGCGCCAATGCGGCCAAGAAGGCCGATATGATCTTGCGTAATACTGCCATGATGTTGCTGGGGTTTGTGATGCTGTTTGTGTTTTCCTGTGTACTGGCCATGAGTCCGGCACAGCTGGCACAAGCCAAGGCATCCAACTTGCCGATTTTGTCTTACCTGGCCAATATCCATGACAGTGCGTTTATCAGCTATGTGGGGCCGGTTGTTGCGTTTGTGGCCATAGTTTCCTCTTTCTTTGGCCACTATCTGGGAGCCACTGAAGGGTTGAAGGGAATTGCCTCCAAACAGTTGCCATTCGTTCGAGAGCGTTGCAGCGACAAGGGGCTGAATCGCGGTATTCAGCTGTTTATGTTTCTGACTGTTTGGGGCGCGGCAATCGCCAACCCCAGTATCCTGACGATGATTGAAGCTCTGGGCGGCCCAGTGATCGCGGCCATTCTCTACCTGATGCCTATGTATGCTGTTTACAAAGTACCGGCACTCAAAGCCTATCGCGGTCGTTTGAGCAACATCTTTGTGATAGTGGCCGGTTTGATGTCCATGACCGCCATTTTTTACTCCTTCTTCCAAGGATAAGTTACTGAGGTGAGCATGTTCAGTACCTTTGATATTTTCAAGATAGGTGTGGGCCCTTCCAGCTCTCATACTGTAGGCCCTATGAAGGCGGCGCGGGATTTTGTCGAGCAGCTGCATCTTGAAGGACGTTTGAGTCGGCTAACCCGGGTAAGTGTCGATGTTTATGGTTCACTGTCGCTGACCGGCAAGGGCCACCATACAGATATCGCCATCATTATGGGGTTGGCGGGCAATAGTCCGGAGGCTGTGGATATAGATGCGATCCCGGCATTTATCCAGCAGGTGCAGGCCTGTGGTGAACTCGTGCTCGGACACGGGCACAAGGTGGCCTTTCCGGCCGATGCCGTGCAGTTTCATAGTGAGACCCTGCCGCTGCATGAAAATGCCATGCGGCTCACCGCCTGGGCCGGTGAGCTGGTATTGACCAGCAAGACCTACTATTCCATCGGCGGTGGTTTTGTGGTGGAAGAGGCCGACTTTGGTAAACAAGTTGCGAGTGAGCAGAGCTTACCTTACCCCTTTACCAATGCCGAAGAGTTGCTGGCACTGTGCCGCGAACACGGCATGAGTATCAGTGCGCTGATGCTGGCCAATGAAAAGGCGTTGGCTCCAGAGGAGCGCATCTACCGTGGTCTTGGCAATATCTGGCACACAATGAAGCAAGCCATCGACAAGGGATGTCATACCGAAGGGATTCTGGCCGGGCCATTGAGAGTACCAAGGCGGGCACCGGCACTGTTGCGGCAATTGCAAACCGGGGAGCGTCTTTCCAGCGATCCTATGGTCATAGTCGATTGGGTGAACCTGTTTGCCCTGGCGGTCAGTGAGGAAAATGCGGCCGGTGGTCGGGTAGTGACTTCGCCGACCAATGGAGCGGCCGGGATTATTCCGGCCGTGATGGCCTATTTTGACAAGTTCATTCGTCCTTTGGGGCAGAAGGAGTACAGTCGCTTTTTGCTGACCGCCGCGGCCATAGGTGGGCTTTACAAGCGTAATGCCTCTATCTCGGGTGCCGAAGTAGGGTGTCAGGGTGAGGTCGGGGTTGCCTGCTCCATGGCGGCGGCCGGTTTGGCCGAGCTGATGGGAGCCAGCCCAGCCCAGGTGTGTATGGCGGCCGAAATCGGCATGGAGCACAATCTGGGGCTTACTTGCGATCCTGTCGCCGGGCAGGTTCAAGTGCCCTGTATTGAGCGTAACGCCATTGCCGCCGTGAAGGCGGTTAACTCGGCCCGAATGGCGCTGCGGCGTAACTGTGAGCCCAGAGTCAGCCTGGATAAGGTGATAGCCACCATGTATGAAACCGGCAAGGACATGAGCGCCAAGTACCGGGAAACCAGTCAGGGTGGCCTGGCCATTAAGGTTACCAGTATCTGCGCCTGAACTTAGGTGGGCTTTTCTTCATACATCAAGTAGTGGCTCTGACTCATGCCCAGTGACTGGTAAGTTTGCTGGGCACGAGAGTTTTCCTGCTCGACATAGAGCCTGAAGCTGGCGGCGCCCCCCTGGCGCTCTGCCAGCGCTTTGACCTCCTGATACAGGGCGCGGTAGATCCCCTTGCGTCTGTGCTCGGGTTTGATATAGACACTCTGGATCCAGAAGTAGTCGGCGGCGCGCCAGTCACTCCATTCATAGGTAACCATCAAGGAGCCTGCAATCTCTCCATCGATCTCCGCCACCAGATAAAAACCTTTGGCGGGGTTTTCCAATAGAGTGCTGACGCCACGGCTCAGGGTGTCGCTATCCAGTGCCAATCCTTCGGTTTCCTGTGCCATCGCCTGGTTGAAGGCCACCAGGGCCTCGGTGTCTATTGGGGTACCTTTTCTTAGCAGCATAATTATTCCTTTGAGTTCTGTTTGCTTCGGAGTGTTTGTGGGGCGGGGCACAATTTATCAGCAGTCAGGTGTAGGCGCAAAGGGGACTGGATCAAAAGTGTCACTTCCGGCTTTGCTCGGATTATCAAGTGCCAACTCATGGTTACTCCCTCAGGAACCGGGCAGCGTGATACAGATCATCCTTGCGGAAGGTGCTCTGTGCTAAACTCGCGCACCGGCCTTGATGTCTGATCTCGGCCATCTGCCAAGGAAATGGCCCCTCTCTTTTTCAAATATCAAGGTTTACACATGTCAAAACACGAACCTTCACGCATCGGCCGTCTGTGGTCACGCTGGTCGGGGCTGCCTTTGTGGCTGAAGATACTGATAGGTATGGTTCTGGGGATGAGCACAGGACTGATGCTGGGTAAAGACGCCATCTATCTCAAGCCGATAGGGACTTTGTTCGTCAACACTATCAAGATGCTGATAGTGCCTTTGGTGTTCTGCTCGCTGATAGTGGGGGTGACCTCAATGCAGGATACCGCCAAGATGGGGCGGATAGGTTTTAAATCCTTTGCTTTCTACCTGGGTACCACTTCCATTGCCATCAGCCTGGGGTTGATTGTCGGTTCTGTCATACGTCCGGGATCCGGCTTGAGCATGACACCTGAAATCGGTACCGAAAAGGTTGCCCAGGCCCCCTCTTTGATGGAAACCCTGATCAACATAGTGCCTACCAATCCAGTATCGGCTTTGGCCGAAGGGCAGATACTGCAAGTGATAGTGTTTGCGGTAGCGCTGGGGATTGCCCTGGTGTTGATAGGGGAACATGGCAAGCCTGCGATTCGGGTATTCGAGAGCCTGGCAGAAGCTATGTATAAACTGACCGATATGGTGATGAGTCTGGCGCCCTACGGGGTGTTTGGCTTGATGGCTTGGGTCGCCGGTGAGTATGGCATGGAGATGTTGTTGCCGCTCATTAAGGTGATTGTTGCCGTTTATATCGGTTGTTTCCTGCATATTGTCGGCTTCTACAGCTTGGTCTTGAGTGTCTTTGCCCGTCTCAATCCATTGCATTTCTTTAAGGGTATAAGCAATGCCATGGCTGTCGCCTTCACCACGTCAAGCTCGGCGGGGAGCTTGCCGGCCAGTATGAAGTGTGCCAGTGAGTACTTGGGGGTGAACAAGAAGATCTCCAGTTTTGTGCTACCGCTGGGTACCACTATCAATATGGATGGCACCGCACTCTACCAAGGGGTGACTGCGCTGTTTGTGGCTCAGGCCTTTGGCATAGACCTCACCTGGGTGGACTACATCACTATTATTCTGACAGCGACGCTGGCTTCTATAGGTACTGCAGGTGTGCCCGGCGCCGGTTTGGTGATGTTGACGCTGGTGCTGACCACAGTAGGTTTGCCGCTGGAAGGGGTGGCGATTATTGCCGGTATCGACCGTATTCTGGATATGGCCCGCACTGTGGTTAACGTCTCTGGCGACTTGGTGGCAACTACTGTGATTGCCAAGTCGGAAAATGAATTGGATATTGAACACTATAATGCCGATATGCAGCAGAGTGCTCTGATAGCTGAACAGAATGCCGTTGACACTATAGAGCATGGTCGTAATTGATATGAGTTACATAAATGAAAAAACCGCCTGAAGGCGGTTTTTTTATGACTGAAGGGAAAAATCAGAGGCTGCTGAGTTGCAGCAGAACCTGGCCGTCAACCCCCTTGAGCAAGAGTTTGCCATTGCTGATTTCACCTTGGGTCACCTGAGGTAGGGCCTGCATCACCAGTTGTTCTTGGGCCATCAGTGCATCGACACAGGCTTTCATTGTGCTGCCGGCGGGGGAGAGCTTTAACTTCAAGCCTTCCTGGGAATAGGTGCCGAAGAAGTTATTGCAGCTGTTGTTACCTGACAATTTGCCATCCTTGGTAAAAACCAGCTGGGCGGGACTGTAATCTATTGTCGGTTGTCCCATAATGCTTTCTACTTGCCAGCTGCCTTCCAGTGGCAGAAACTGACCTTGGGTATCCGGGGTGGTTTGGCAGGCAGCCAGACCAAATAGCAGCGCAGCAGCTACGAGAGTTTTCTTAATCATGGTCATTTTTCCATTAGTCTATAAAGCCTTTATAGTGTGACAAGAATAACGCGGATTAAAAAGGGGGAGAAGGGTGATATCCAATGCTAACTCAGTGATAGGCCTTCTAAAGTTGTTACATTGGATGGGAGTGTTAATGCTGCTTGGCGGTATTGGGCTTTATATGTTGACCACTATGGCGCTAGAGGTCAGCGGAATGTTGACTATTGCCTCGCTGATAGGCTTGGGCTTGGTATTTATGTCGCCATATCCTGTGGTTATCTTTATCCAATGGGCCAAGGCACAGGATCAAAAACCGCAATAATCGCCCAAGTTCGTAGCTTGGTTTACTCAACATAAGCGGCTTATGCCGGATTGGCGTTAAGTTTTATATTGCAGTAGATCTTGCTCTGCCTGTTCCAACATAGGTGAAAGTTTGAAGTGGGAGTCAGGTGCAAAGAAACTTCTCCCCACCAGTAATTGTAGGCCGCAATCGCTGCGACTGACCTGCTTTTTTAGGCGGCTGGTGAGAATATCCAAATGCGCTTGGTTGTCTACAAATGCCAGGATAATGAATTGGCTTTTATTCAACCTGGTGCAGATATCGGCTTCACGCATGTTTTCCAGTATCACCCTTGCCAGTATTTTCAGGGCCTTATCTTGTTGTAGTCCGGCAATACGGTTTGAGTTAAGTTCCTTGCCTTCCAACAGTAAAAGTCCGGCATGGGAGCCCAAACGGCGACTAAGACTCAACTGCCTTGGTGCCAGTAGATTAAAGCCCCTGGGATTGAGCATACCTGTGAGTTCATCTTGCAAAGACAGAGACTCCATCTGCTCCATCAATTGCAACTGTCCAAGCTCACTTTTGAGCAGCGCCAACATAGGTTCCAGCAAAGACTGCAACTGCTCTATCGCCACCTTGGGTTTGCCATTGAGGATCAGTAATTCACCAAACAGCTTGCCATCGGACCAATGAAGTGGGTACTTGATGGTCTTGGCCGGGTTAGCAGCAAAGTGTTGCAGCATAGAAGCAATATCTTCAAATTCAGTTGGGATTTCAGCCGCCGAACTGTAGCTCAATACCTGAACTTGAGTATCAGGCATATACTGCAGCAGTAATACTGTTTGTGCATGAAATATTTCTCTGACAGTGGTTAAGCGGTTTTGCCAATGGCTGAGCTTTAAAGGGTCGTTGGGGTGGTCTCTTAAGCCAGTGGTTTTCTCCGTCAGTGGCGCATGCATATAGTTATCGTATTTTTGATGGCTGGGATTGCCTCAGGATACCTAACCGTTCTCGTTAATGAAATGCAAAGAATCGGTTATTGGATCTAAGTCTTTTTAATGCTTGTTCTGTGCTTTGAATCAAGGCTTTTCTGTTTCTTTCTTTTGTTTGGATGACTTGAGTCCTGCTCTGGCACTTTCCAGCATGGGGGCCAGCTTGGCTGCTGAATCCGGGCTGAAAAAGCAACTGCTGGAGTCCAACTGCAATGGTGCCGAAAACTGGTTCATCTGCCGTTCAAGGCGTTTGATAATGTGTTCCAGATCACGTTCCAGGTCGACAAACACCAGCAAGACGTATTGGCTGTCGTTGTAGTGGGCGGCAATATCCGCGGTTCTTATGGTACTGAGGATCAGGTTGCCGAGTTCCTTATGATGACGTGCCAGCGTTTCGGCATCCATATTCACACCAGGTACCAACTCAAAAAAAATAATGCCTGAATGAGCACCGAAGCGGCGACCGAGATTGAGCTGTCTGGGCGCCATCATAATGAAACCATAACGGTTGAGTATGCCGGTATCCCGGTCACGCATGGATAGCGATTCGATTCTATGGCTTTGGCATAGGAGCGCCAAGTCTTGCTGTAGCAGAATTTGAAACGGTTCCAGCATATAAGGGCTTATGTGCTGCTGCTCGCTGGCATGGGCATTGATGACACACAGGCAACCGAATACTGAACCGTCGGGCCAGAGCACTGGCCGGGATAGAATTCCCAGGACATTGCTGAACTCTTTTGGGTTGTCATCATTGGTGGAGCGGGTGAGATCCAGATTGACGCCCTCGGGTGGGCTATCGACCATACGCTGGAATACACTTTCATCTGCAGAGAATACCTTGCCGGGCGGGAACCTGTGGCTGGCATCGGCGGCGCTGACAATGACTTCGAATCCCTGATCTGTCTTTTGCAGCACAAAGACTTTGTCGGCCTGGTAGTAACGTTTCATTAGCTCACATTGATGCATCCAGCGAATAAGGTTGAGTCTGTGGCTTTCATTTTCCAATAGGCTCTTGCCTGGGTCTATGGTATCCGGGAGCATGTCTCTTCCTGAGTGAAGTGGCTTAAGTTCAACTTTAAGTGTGGAAGCAGTATGGGAATTTCGCAAATCGAGTGCGGCTCAAACCTGCTTTGGCTATAATGCGGCTTCTTTTATTGCTGAGTCTTTTTAATGCCGAAAACCATGCAATACCGCCAGGCCGAGGCGGCCGATGTTGAGACGATAGCTTGTCTGGAGCAGCGCTTCGGCCAGGATGAATTGAGTGCCAGAGAGCGTACACAGGGCATGCAAGGGCAGGGTTTTTCGGCCAAGGAGCTTGAACCTCTGGTGGCTTCCGGTCATGTATGGCTGGCGTTGGACGCGACTAAGGTAGTCGGTTATCTGATAAGCGGCAGTTGGGATAAACTCAAGCATTCGCCTTTGTGTCAGGCCCTCTGTCGGCAACTGGCCCAGAATCGCTTTGACCTGGGGCTGAACTGGCAGCAGACTCTGAATTACGGCCCGGTTTGGGTGCATCCTGATTATCGTGGCAAGGGCGTGTTTGATAAGCTTTACGGCGCCGCCAGAGCCAACATCAGTGCGCCTTGGCTGGCACTGATCGCCGAGGACAACGAGGCGTCTATACGTGCCCATAGCCGGGATGGCCGCATGCGCACCCTGGACTTTGTCACCCTTTGTGGCAGGGATTTTTATCTGCTGCTGGGGTAACAGTTGCTTTTACGCGGGAGAGCAAGATGCAAAACACGCCAGAAACCCTACTGCAAGCCTGTGAGTCGCTAAGGCTCTCTGCCTGGGATAATGTCAGATACCTGGTGTCTGTTTTAGCGCTGCAGGGCGAGCAGGCAAAGGCTTTTGAAGCCCAAATCGATGGCAAGCCGCATTATCTGCTGCAAGCCTTGGGCGTTTGTTTTGACTGTGGGCGCAGCAACAGTTATCAGGTGCAGATCCGTCTATTGACCGACACCGAATTCACTCCAATGAAAGTGTTGGATATCACGCCGCTATCGGCCGAGCAGTTGGGTTACCTCTGTATGGAAACGGCCCATTTCGATCACTGTTACTGAGTGTCAGCCCGGCAGATATAAAAAAACCGCCCTGAGGCGGTTTTTACAAGCTGAGTCTATTACAGACCTGCGTCGGCGCGCAGGGCTTCAGCCTTGTTGGTTTGCTCCCATGGGAACTCGTCACGGCCGAAGTGACCGTAAGCGGCGGTGCCTTGATAGATGGGACGCGCCAGATCCAGCATCTCGGTCAGGCCGTATGGACGCAGATCGAAGTGCTGACGTACCAACTGGATAAGCAATTCTTGCGAGACTTTGCCTGTACCGAAGGTTTCCACACTGATGGAGGTCGGTTCGGCCACACCAATGGCGTAAGACACCTGGATTTCACAGCGATCCGCCAGACCTGCAGCCACTATGTTCTTGGCAACGTAACGGGCAGCGTAAGCGGCGCTACGGTCAACCTTGGATGGGTCTTTACCTGAGAAGGCGCCACCACCGTGACGGGCCATGCCGCCGTAGGTATCAACGATGATCTTGCGACCGGTCAAACCACAGTCACCCATAGGGCCACCGATAACGAAACGGCCGGTTGGGTTGATGAAGTACTTGGTGTCCTTGTTCAGCCACTGGGCTGGCAATACCGGCTTGATGATGGTTTCCATCACGCCTTCCACCAGATCCGCCTGACTGACGCTTTCGCAATGCTGGGTAGAAAGTACCACGGCATCGATACCGACAATCTTGTTGTCTTCGTAGGCGAAAGTCACCTGAGACTTGGCATCGGGACGCAGCCAAGGCAGAGCGCCGCTCTTGCGTACTTCTGACTGGCGCTTAACCAACTGGTGAGCGTAGGTGATAGGAGCGGGCATCAGCACGTCGGTCTCATTGCTGGCGTAACCGAACATCAGACCCTGGTCACCGGCACCCTGTTCTTTGGGATCGGCACGGTCTACACCCTGGTTGATATCGGGGGACTGCTTGCCGATGGCGTTCAGTACCGCGCAGCTGTCGGCATCAAAACCCATATCCGAGTGGGTATAACCTATTTCGCGAACGGTTTTACGGGTCAGTTCTTCAATATCGACCCAGGCAGAGGTGGTGACTTCACCGGCTACCAGTACCATACCTGTCTTGACCAAGGTTTCACAGGCTACACGGGCCTTGGGATCCTGAGCCAGAATCGCGTCGAGTACCGCATCAGAAATCTGATCGGCGATTTTATCTGGATGTCCTTCTGAGACTGACTCAGAGGTAAACAAGTGTTTTGCCATAATTCGGAAAATCTCGTCTGTGGAATTCAAACGTGTAGAAGCATCTACATCTAGACGGCCATTTTAGTGGAATTCGACTGGGATGACACCCCTTGTCGCAAATATTTGTGCGCCATGGCGCAGGAATCGGCCCAAATGACTAAGAGCTTTTTCCACTGTTTTCAGCTATTTTGCTGAAATGTATCAGGTTCATCTGTATCTGGATGGGGTTTTTCCTATGGCGCTTTAACCCAGGCAGCCGCATTGAAAGCGATCAGCGGACAGGCAAGTTGACAGCTTTGTGAGCGGTAAGCTTCGTAAATGAGGTGCAAATGTAAACACAAAGCAAAGCCTGGGCTGCTTTTGCCGTCGTGAGAGGGTGAATTTTATTTGCGTCCTTCTGCCCGGTAGGGGAAAATATGACTCCATTTTGCCCAAGACCTCTAAGATCAAGCAGGAGAGAGCATGTCTTCCCGTAAAGAACTCGCTAACGCTATCCGTGTTTTAAGTATGGACGCTGTCCAAAAGGCCAATTCCGGCCACCCCGGTGCTCCCATGGGGATGGCAGATATCGCCGAAGTCCTGTGGCGGGATCACCTCAAGCACAACCCTGTGAACCCTCAATGGGCCGACCGCGACCGCTTTGTGCTGTCAAACGGCCATGGTTCCATGCTGCATTACTCACTGCTGCATCTTGCGGGTTATGATCTGGGCATTGAAGATCTCAAGCAGTTCCGTCAACTGCACTCACGCACTCCGGGCCATCCTGAATATGGTTATGCTCCCGGTATTGAAACCACCACTGGGCCTCTGGGGCAAGGCATCACCAATGCCGTAGGTATGGCGATTGCGGAAAAGGCTCTGGCGGCTCAGTTTAACCGTGACGGTCACGATATTGTCGATCACCACACTTATGTCTTCATGGGTGACGGCTGTCTGATGGAAGGTATCTCCCATGAGGCCTGCTCTCTGGCCGGTACACTGGGTCTTGGCAAACTGATCGCCTTCTGGGATGACAACGGTATCTCCATCGACGGTCATGTGGAAGGCTGGTTCAGCGATGATACCCCCAAGCGCTTTGAAGCCTATGGCTGGCACGTGGTTGCCGGTGTCGATGGTCATGATCCACAGGCTATCAACGCCGCCATCGAAGCGGCCAAGGCCGATCCGCGTCCATCGCTGATCTGCTGCAAGACCGTAATAGGTTACGGTTCACCCAACAAGTCCGGTTCTCACGATTGCCACGGTGCGCCGCTGGGTGATGCTGAAATCGCCGCCGCCCGTGAATTCCTGGGCTGGAAGCACGACCCATTTGTGATCCCATCTGAAATCTATGCAGCTTGGGATGCCAAGGAAGCCGGTAAGGCCGCCGAAAGTAGCTGGAACGACAAGTTCGCCGCCTATGAAGCCGCTCACCCTGCGCTGGCCGCCGAGCTCAAGCGTCGCCTTAACGGTGAACTGCCAGCCAACTTTGACGCCGATGCCAACGCCTATATAGAGCAGTTGCAGGCCAATCCTGCCAATATTGCTTCCCGTAAGGCCTCGCAAAATGCGCTGGAAGCTTTCGGTAAAATGCTACCGGAATTCTTAGGGGGCAGTGCTGACCTGGCGCCTTCCAACCTGACCATGTACTCAGGTTCCAAGCCTATTTCGGCCGAAGATGCCAGCGGCAACTACCTGCACTATGGTGTGCGTGAGTTTGGTATGACCGCCATCATCAACGGTATTGCCCTGCACGGCGGGTTTGTTCCTTACGGCGCCACCTTCCTGATGTTTATGGAATACGCCCGTAACGCCATGCGGATGGCTGCGCTGATGAAGGTGCAGAATATTCAAGTCTATACCCACGACTCCATTGGTCTGGGTGAAGACGGCCCGACTCACCAGCCGGTTGAGCAGATTGCCTCTTTGCGTATGACTCCTAATATGAGCACCTGGCGTCCATGTGACCAGGTAGAATCTGCCATCGCCTGGAAGTACGCCATTGAGCGCAAAGACGGCCCAACTTCACTGATCTTCTCGCGTCAGAACCTGACCCAGATGCCACGTAGCGCCGAGCAGCTGAGCGATGTGGCCAAGGGCGGTTATGTGCTGGTGGATTGTGAAGGCACGCCTGAGCTGATCATCATTGCCACCGGCAGCGAAGTCGAGTTGGCAGTTAAGGCCCAGGCTGAGCTGGCCGCTACTGGCGCCAAGGTGCGCGTGGTTTCCATGCCATCTACCGACGTATTTGACCAGCAGGAAGCGGCTTACAAAGAAGCCGTACTGCCAGCCAATGTCACAAAACGATTGGCAGTGGAAGCGGGCATTGCCGATTACTGGTATAAGTATGTCGGCCTGAATGGCCGCATTATTGGCATGACGACTTTCGGTGAGTCAGCGCCTGCCAATCAGTTGTTTGAGATGTTCGGTTTCACTGTCGATAAAGTGGTTGAAGCCGGTAAGGCTCTGCTCGCCTGAGCCGCGCCTGCCTGATTGGAAATGACTGTGCGGCAACCAGGCAATGGAATGCCGCACAGGAAGTGCAACGGCCTGTCAGGAAGACAGGCCGTTACCCAATCAGCATCCCTCATTAGAGGAACAGGATCTCCATGATCAGAGTCGCAATCAATGGTTATGGCCGCATCGGCCGTTCAATTCTCCGTGCCTTATACGAGTCGGGTAAAAGGCAGCAAATTCAGATCGTTGCTATCAATGAACTGGCTAAGCCCGAGGCCATAGTTCACCTCACCAACTATGATACCACCCATGGTCGCTTCCATAGCCGCGCGAGTCTTGCAGATGGCATGATGCAACTGGGGGATGACAGTATCAGACTGTTGGCCGAGCCGGAGGCAGACAAACTGCCCTGGGGCGAGCTGGATATCGACTTGGTGTTCGAAGCAACTGGCGCCCTGTCTGATAGACAGAGCTGCGAGGCTCATATCCAGGCCGGTGCCCGCCAGGTATTGATAAGTCATCCCTCTTCGGCGGATGTTGACGCCACCATAGTCTATGGTGTCAACCAGGAACTATTGGCCGCCGAACACACTGTGGTGTCCAACGCATCCTGTACCACCAACTGTATTGTCCCTGTTATCGATGTGCTGGATCGGCACTTTGGGGTCAAGAGCGGTGCTATTACCACTATCCACTCGGCGATGAATGATCAACAGGTGATAGATGCCTATCACGACGATCTGCGCCGAACCCGCGCCGCCGGGCAATCGATCATTCCGGTCGACACCAAGCTGGCCCGCGGCATAGAGCGTATCCTGCCGCAGATGAAGGATAAGTTCGAGGCCATTTCAGTGCGGGTGCCCACTATTAATGTCACCGCCATAGATGTGTCTGTGACCCTCAACGACAGAGTGGATATTGCCAAGGTAAACCAGGTGCTGGAACAGGCGACCCATGGCAGGCTTGAGGGCATTCTGGGCTATACTGATGAGCCTCTGGTATCATGCGATTTTAATCATGATCCGCGCTCCAGCGTGGTTGACGGCACCCAGACCCGGGTCAGTGATGGCCAACTGGTGAAGCTGTTGCTTTGGTGCGACAACGAATGGGGCTTTGCCAACCGTATGTTGGATACGGCACTGGCGATGATCAAGGCCCGCAGCGCCTGAGAGGCTGCAACAGATTATTTCAGGGGGCAGGGAAGCTGCCGCCCTTAGTGAAACAGATTTGTTTTTGATTAAGAAGGAAGCGTAAAAATGGCAATTATCAAGATGTCAGAGCTGGATCTTCAGGGCAAGCGTGTGCTTATCCGTGAAGATCTCAACGTGCCTGTGGCCGATGGTGTAGTCACCAGCGACGCGCGTCTGCGGGCGTCACTGCCCACCATCAAGTTGGCACTGGAAAAAGGGGCTGCCGTGATGGTGATGTCCCACCTGGGACGACCAACCGAAGGCGAATATAATGAGGAGTTTTCCCTCAAGCCTGTGGTGGATTATCTGGCTAAGGCGCTGGACTGCCCTGTGCGTCTGGAAAAAGACTATCTGGAAGGCGTTGAAGTTGCCCAAGGCGAAGTGGTGGTGTTTGAAAACGTCCGCTTTAACAAGGGTGAGAAGAAAAACGACGAGGCGCTTTCCAAGCAGCTGGCGGCCCTGTGTGATGTTTATGTGATGGATGCCTTCGGTACCGCTCACCGCGCCCAGGCCTCGACTCATGGTGTCGGCATGTTTGCCCCGATAGCCTGCGCCGGCCCATTGCTGGCGGCTGAGCTGGATGCCCTGGGTAAGGCGATGGATAACCCGGCGCGTCCCTTGGTGGCGATTGTCGGTGGCTCCAAGGTGTCGACCAAGCTGACAGTACTTGAATCTCTTTCCGGCATAGTAGATCAACTGGTGGTGGGTGGTGGTATCGCCAACACCTTTATTGCCGCCGCCGGCCATCCTGTGGGCAAGTCGCTCTATGAAGCCGACCTTATCGATGAAGCCAAGCGCTTGGTGGCCAATGCCCAGAGCCGTGGCGGCGATATCCCCGTGCCTACCGATGTGGTGGTTGGCAAGGAGTTCAGCCCAGCAGCCGTGGCTACCTTGAAACCAGTGGCCGAGGTTGCCGACGATGAGATGATCTTCGACATAGGCCCGGACAGCGCCGAAGCCCTGGCAGCTATCCTGCAACAAGCCGGTACCATAGTCTGGAATGGCCCGGTTGGGGTGTTCGAGTTCGACCAGTTCGGCGAAGGTACCAAGCGTATCGCCCAGGCGATCGCCGAGTCACCGGCCTTCTCCATCGCAGGTGGCGGTGATACTCTGGCCGCCGTGGATAAATACGGTATTGCCGACAAGGTGTCATACATCTCTACCGGCGGTGGCGCCTTCCTCGAGTTCCTCGAAGGTAAAGAGTTACCGGCGGTGGCCATGCTCAAGGCCCGCGGTAACTGAGCAACAGCAAAAGAATTATAAAGAAACCGCTCCCGGCTTTGCCGGGAGCATCAAGTTAAATCCAAGCGATAGCGACCTCGGTGAAGCAATTCACCCTATTACTGGAGTAAAAAATGGCCCTTATTTCCCTACGCCAACTACTGGACCACGCCGCCGAACATGGATACGGTGTCCCCGCGTTCAACGTCAACAACCTGGAGCAGATGCGTGCCATCATGCAGGCCGCCGAAGCCACTGACAGCCCTGTGATTGTGCAGGCTTCTGCCGGTGCCCGTAAGTATGCCCGTCCTCAGTTCCTCAAGTATCTGATGGCTGCTGCCCTCGAGCAGTATCCGGATATCCCTGTCTGTATTCACCAGGATCACGGTACCCACCCTGACGTGTGTCAGCGTTCCATCCAGCTCGGCATGAGCTCTGTGATGATGGACGGTTCCTTGATGTCTGACGGCAAGACTCCTGCCTCTTATGAGTACAACGTCGATGTCACCCGCAAGACAGTGGCGTTTGCCCACGCCTGTGGTGTTTCTGTTGAAGGTGAAATCGGTTGTCTGGGTAGCCTGGAAACCGGTATGGCCGGTGAAGAAGACGGTATCGGCGCCGAAGGCACTCTGAGCCATGAGCAGATGCTGACCAGCCCGGAAGAAGCCGCCCGCTTCGTGGCCGACACTCATGTGGATGCCCTGGCCATCGCCATAGGTACCAGTCACGGTGCTTACAAGTTCAGCCGCAAGCCTACCGGCGATGTGCTGCGTATCGACCGTATTAAAGAGATCCACGCCCGTATCCCCAACACTCACCTGGTTATGCACGGATCTTCTTCTGTACCTCAGGAGTGGCTGCAGATCATCAACCAGTATGGTGGCGCGATCCCTGAAACTTACGGCGTGCCGCTGGAAGAGATTGTTGAAGGCATCAAGCACGGTGTGCGTAAGGTTAACATCGACACAGATTTGCGTCTGGCATCTACCGGTGCGGTACGTAAGTTCCTGGCCGAAAACCCAACTGAGTTTGATCCACGCAAATTCCTCAAGGCTTCCATGGAAGCCATGGCCGACATCTGTACCGTGCGCTACGAAGCCTTCGGTTGTGCCGGTATGGGTTCCAAGATCAAGCCGCTGTCACTGCAGGCCATGTACAAGCGTTATCAGACCGGCGAACTGGATCCACAGATCAACCTGTAATTCCGTTCTCTGTATTGAAGCCCGCTTTCGCGGGCTTTTTTACTTTTAGTTTCCAGAGTGTAAACCTGAGGTGGATGCTTGGTGTTGATCTTTGGCGGCCACGATACACTCGGATGATAGGGCTGAGGTTGGCGGAGTGTTATCCGGATGGCTCTTGAGTCATCACAACGCCTTTTTGATAAGCTTGGCCAGGTTGGCGATTGATTGCTCCAACTTTGGTCCGCCAGGCAGTGAGGCATTGATGCGAAAACAGTGGCTGAACTCCCGGTGCGCCGAGAACATCTGCCCCGGCGCCAGGCTTATTCCTTGTGAGAGTGCCTGGCGATAGAGCTCTGTGGTGTCCCGCCCCTCGGGTAACTCTACCCAGAGAAAATAGCCGCCATCGCCATAATGCACTCTGACACTGTCGGGTAAGCGGCTCTTCAATGCCTGCCAGGTGGCGAATTTTCGTTGTTCCAAAGTGCGTCTCAATTGCCGCAGGTGGGTCTCATAGCTGCGGGTCGACAGGTAGTGGGCCAGCGCCAATTGCACCGGGGTGCTGGTGGCCAGGGTGCTCATCAGTTGCAGTTTTTGAATACTGAGCGTCATCTTGCCGGCGGCCACCCAACCGACGCGAAAACCGCCCACCAGAGATTTGGAGAAGGAGCCGCAGTGCAGAGTTCTGTCGTCCGGATCGAAGGCCTTGGCCGGCAGGGGCTTCTCCTTGCCGAAATAGAGTTCACTGTAGACATCGTCTTCAATCAAAAAGCAGTCGTGTTCCTGCAGGAGTTTCAGCAAACGACGCTTCTTGTCATCGCTCATACTGCAGCCCAAGGGATTTTGAAAGTTGGTCATTAACCAGCAGGCCTTGACCCTGTGAGTTTGCAGCGCCTGGGCCAGAGACTGTAGATCTATCCCTTCCTGGGGATGGGTGCGAATGGCGAGCGCCTTGAGGCCGAGGCGCTCCAGCGACTGCAGGGCGCCGTAAAAGGCGGGGTTTTCTATCACCACCCAATCCCCAGGACGGGTAACCGCCTGCAGGCTCAGGTTTAATGCCTCCAGT
>Ga0114983_1000187_pt1 | contig 25522 bp, 25 predicted proteins | sample Shrwel_input2_RT_FD_87182 | JGI IMG/M metagenome (GOLD analysis project Ga0114983, IMG submission 87182) | Subsurface microbial communities from deep shales in Ohio, USA - Utica-3 well 1 S input2 RT | ecosystem: Environmental > Aquatic > Deep subsurface > Shale gas/oil reservoir > Produced... | reverse complement strand
CCAGTAAGGCCTTTACCAGCTTGAAGTTCAGCTAATGCTTTGTTGAAGTCGAAAGATTGAGTCATGTGTCACTCCTGTTTTCTTAATAATACTGAAATGACACAGATTTCTAAACACTACCGATAATGATATTAGTATCTATTTTCAGCCTATTTATAGTCAACTAAATAATAAAGTTGTAGGTTTTGAATCACTTGCTCGGTTTTTTACCACTCCTTATAAAACCCCTGATATATGGTTTAAAGAAGCAAGTAAGGTTGGCTTAAATGAAGCATTAGAAATGCTCGCTATTAAAAATGCAGTCGCAGACATGGCACAGTTAAATGATACAACTTACATTGCCATTAATTGCTCGCCTTCGCACATTCTTAGCGGTGCACTTGAAAATACATTACAAAACATTGACTGCACTAGGCTAGTATTAGAAATTACTGAGCATTCGCCAATCTCAGACTACGAAAAAATGCGAGCTGCACTTAGGCCTCTCAGAAACAAAGGTCTGCGCTTGGCCATTGACGATGTAGGCGCTGGCTTTTCCTCTTTTCAGCACATACTAGAGCTTGAGGCCGACATTATAAAATTAGACATTAGCCTGACTCAAAATATAAACACAGACGATCGTAAATTTTTACTGGCAAAAGCACTGTGTGGATTTGCAAAAGCAATCGACTGCACCATTGTTGCCGAAGGGATCGAAACCGCAGAAGAACTAAACTCGTTAAGAATACTCAATGTAGACAGTGTACAAGGTTATTTTATTGGCCGCCCCGCACCAATTGAAGATGCGCTTAGCTTCCAAAACAAAGCACTACCCGCATAAAAACGCCACTAATTAGTGGCGCTCGGTATCAATGCTGTCTTTTCGATAATAGCGTTTATGATAACTTTTCACTTTAGCATGCACGCCTTTACTTAAGCTTTTAAACTTAGCTTCTAGCACGTCAACGCCGTATAAAATACCCACCACAAGCACCGAGAGCTTAATAGCAGCCCCGAGGTTTTCGGTTGCTATCATCACGCCAATGGAGGCCAATACCCAAATGGTGGCAGCAGAAGTAACCCCGACTACCGCACCGTCTTTTGCGAGCATTACGCCTGCGCCTAAAAAGCCGATGCCGGTAATTATTTGCCCGACTACGCGAGAATGATCAATCACATCCCCTTGTAAATTAAACGCAGTCGATAAAAACAAGTAAGTACCTAAAGTGATCAGTGCAGAAGTACGGATCCCTACAGGTTTGCCTCGCAATTGCCGTTCTATACCAATAATAGCCCCACAAAAAGCCGCCGTACCAATAGCTGCCCACGAGTATGGAGCTACATCGATAAAATCTAAAAATGTCACTTAAAATCCTATCTATTATTTTTTACCAATAGCAACTGCCGTTCTAAGCCTTTGACTACCAAAAGCAGACATTTTACTAAAATCGCTGCGTGCAATTGGCACATATTGACAGTCAATCGCTAATTGGTTGTCGTTACCAGGTTCGCAAAACGGGTCATGTACGTACACACAGTGAGCATCTAAATGAGTAACACATACCCAATGCGGTGATTTTTTTCCATCAAACCGATAAGTACTTATTAACAGCAACACACTAAAACCTTGGTTTAACCAGGTTTCTATATCAGTTAGTTCAACATCTTTGTAGGTAACAGAAATATTAGCCGAGGCTATGCCTTCAACAAATTGCTGATGTACTGTCGCCAGCACCGTTTTTTTATTATCACTGCGTACCCCATCTAAAAATAATGGCTCTGAGGTATTAACAATAATCTCACTTTTAAATCCCCGTTTATTTGCAGCCAATGCCAAGCCAAACGGATGACAACCACCATGCCCCGAGGTCATAAAAATAGTGGTGCCTTCACGCCATAAGGCAAGTTCATGTGACTGACTCAGCTCTGTGCTGTTATCAAGCGAGCCCATTGCCATTAATAATGCCGCAGGCCCGCAGCTAAACTCGGTAGTTTGCTGATACCATGGCGTTAAACGCTCAACTTGCAACTCGCTGGTTTGACGGATGTTTTTTTGCATGCGCAAGGCATCACTGTGATCATCGTAATAATCACTGTACTGACCAAAAACACGATACCCTACACTTTTATAAAGCCCTATGGCGCTGTCGTTATTTACTGCCACTTCTAAACGCAAATAAATACGCCCACGCTCACTAGTGGCTTTTTCAAGGGCTTTAAGCAGCGTTTTAGCAATTCCTTTGCCCTGCATCGTCGGTAATACGGCTAACGAATACAAACGTGCTAACCGCGTGCCTTTGTGGCACCACACCAAACCGTAACCACATAATTGCGCATTATGCTCGGCGACTAATAAAATCCCATGTTTAGCACTAAGCCAACGCTTTAAACTTCGCGCACTAAGCTTATCGTTACTAAAGCAGGCATTTTCAAGCGCCACTAAGGCTTTTAAATCACTCGCGCTTGCAGGGCGAATACTAATACCCGCTCCTGCCAAAATCGTCATATTAGACAATGCGTTAAGCATTAGCCGCGACCTCGTGCTTCAAGGCGCTGTTTAAACTCATCCATAATGATCATGTATAACTCATCACCTAAGTAACCATCTTCTACTTTGTGATCAATACTTGGGTTATCGTTTACTTCCAACACATACGCACGGCCTTGATGCTCTTTTACATCCACACCGTATAAACCCTTACCCACGGTTTTACATGCTTTTAAAGCAGCATCCAGTACAGCTTTAGGTAATTCAAACGTAGGCAATGTTTCAAAGCCACCCGAGAAAAACCGTTTCGCGTCATGGTTATATATTTGCCAATGGTTACGCGCCATTAAATAACGACACGCATAAATAGCACGGCCATTAAGTACCCCTACACGCCAATCGTATTCTGTGTACATGTACTCTTGCGCCAGAACTAGCGCACTTAAAGCAAATAACTCACTAAGCTTAACTTCTAATTCATCACGATTAGCAACTTTATACACGCCTTTTGAAAACGATCCTTCTGGCATTTTTAATACCAGCGGATAAGTAAACGACGCTTCTAGTTGCTCAATTGTGTCTTTTGATTGATCTGCCACAACCACGGTTTTTAAGCTCGGTACTTTTTGATAATTAAATGCATCATGTAAGTACACTTTATTACAGCATCGTAAAATAGACTCCGCATCATCAATCACCACTAAACCTAAGCTTTGCGCTTTACTTGCAAGGCGGTAGGTTGGGTGATCAATCGCTGTTGTTTGGCGAATAAACAACGCATCAAATTGGGCAATATTGTCTATTTCCTCAAAGCTTAGTGCTTTTGCGTTAATACCATGTTTCGCTGCTGCTTTTATAAAACGGGCTATTGCATCTTTATCACTTGGCGGTACTTTTTCGTTATGATCAACCAATATCGCCATATCCCAACGAAAACGGCGCTCTACTTTACCAATACGCCATTGCGTTTGGGTAAACTCATTTAGCTTTTCAATAAACGCAGCATATTGTTGCTCGCTTAGGGACGCTAATGATCCTTGTTGTAATAAGCCTTGCTCATCAACAAATAAAATAGGTGCAGGATATTGTTTAAAAACCGATTTAGCGGCTTTAGCTTGTAATTCGTTTAGAGCATGACCAAAATAAACAGCACCATCAATATGGCCAATATTTTGTAATGACGCTTGATTGCTTCGAAGCGCGTTAATTGTTTTTACACTCGGTAATACTTGGTGCTTGCGCGCCTCAGCAAGTAACGAACAGTAATAGCCTTTACTTAAATACTGGCTAGCATCACATAGATTTATTATGCGGGTTTTTGGTTCGTTGCGTTTTGGGTAGTCACGCAAATAGGTGTTAAAGGTAATGACATTTTCAAATGAAAGAGCAAGCGTTTGCTCATTGTTATCAACCACAATTAAGGTTTTAAACACGACTTTTCCTAGTTAAGTCAAAATATACAAAGCAGCCTTGCTAATCAGTTAGCTCAGCGAATAAAACAGCAAATAGAAACACCTATCGCACTAAGTGCAGCATTTAGCAAATCACTTAATACGATAGGTGCTTTAACGAATATCTACTATAAACGTTAGCGCTTAAATTGCTTAAGCGACAGGTGATTTATATGCCCTTTTTTAGATGCGCACAAACGAGATATTTTTAGCGTAAAGATAAAAATTTTTGATGAACTTTTTTATTGCTAATTTGTGTTTTAAAATAGCCAAAATTTAATACTAAAAGTGATCATCATGTCTCTTCCCGCTTGTCCTAAATGCCAATGTGAATACGTTTACGAAGACCAACAGCTGCTTATTTGTCCAGAATGTGCCTATGAGTGGAACCCAAATGTTATTAATGACGAAGACGCTATTTTAGTGAAAGACGCAAACGGCACTTTACTTGCTGATGGCGACAAAGTAACCGTAGCTAAAGATTTAAAAATTAAAGGTAGCTCACAAGTTATTAAAATTGGCACCAAGGCCTTAGTAAGACGTGTACTTGATAAAAAAGATCATGAGCTTGACTGTAAAGTAGATGGCATAGGTGAAATGATGGTGACGGCTAAATTTGTTAAAAAAGCCTAAACCCATTGAGATTAAAAATTAAATTCAGCCATAACCTGTGTAAACTTGGCGCTTTATTACATTAATAAACTAAAATCTACTTTAACCAATTGATTTTAAGCGCCTTTTAAAAATTAAAAATCTAAATTCAGTTCTCATAGTGGTGTGTTAGTTGTCTAATATTACGACTTCTGCTTTGTGAAAGTGTGTTTTTGCGCTTTGCAAAACATCGGCAGTAAACTTTGAGTTTGGCACTGGTATATCAATAACATTGCCACTTTTACAAAATAAAGTAACGGTATTTGACGCTAGCTGTATTTTAATTATCGCCCCTTTAGGAATAAGCTGCATTCTACTTTTATTATTATTGAACCAGTGAGGTTTTTTGCAAAGTAGAACGTTTTCTCCAATATCAGAAAAAACACGCTCAGGCCTAAAAGTTAAGTACTTTATAAATAAAGCCGTGAGTAAAACACCCGTAATTGTGACGGTAAAAATCCCTATCTCCATAATATTCCCTTAAATTTATGTCCTTTATTTAACTGCTTATCCGTTAATGATCATCAGACTAAAGCAAATCTTATAAGTTTACGCTATAAATGCCTTAGTTGTGATTGAGTGAAACCGGCTAACATCGAGCTATAAACACCCCTTAACTAGTTTATTATATTAGCTTATTAGGTAACACAGTTAATGTTTCATCGTAAGCGCGTTGATTAAAATTATTCGAATGCGGGTTCATAAAACCATGCAAATAATCAACACACTTAGCGGAAACATTAGGCTTTGTTTAAATGCCATATCAACCCCGCCATAGGGATCGACAATAGACTGAGCGTTTAGTTCTTCAGCTAATGCTTTTAAAGCCGCTGTTTTACCAAATATATCACTAACCAATACTAAGTTCATAAACGGCTCATCTTTAATTTTATTCTATAAGTTTCAGGCAATTATTTAATAAAGAGGCCTACGAGATGCTGCGTCTCAGAGTAAAAGACAAATAAATACTACACTCAAAGCACTTTAACTACATCGTAACTATGTTTTACATCACCGAGTGTTAAACTAACTTCATCATCGACTTGTTTACCTAATAACTGTTGGCCTAATGGTGCACCAGAGGTAAGTACTTGTATAGTTGTGCCTTTAATATCAACGGTTAATCCACCAGCTGCTGGGCCTAAACAAAACCATTTTTGTGTGCCTGCATCATCAGCTAAACACACCAATGAACTGACTACTATTGTGCCTGTAACGGCGTCGTTGTAGATGGCTTCAAATAGTTGTATTTCTTTATAACACTCATTCACCCGATCAGCGTGACCTTGCGCTAAATACGCGGCTTCAAGCCCGAGCGTATCATATTGAGTTTCTGCAATACTTTCTTCGTGAGTCGCGGTATCGTGAGCTGTTTTAGCTGCAATTTTCGCAGTATTTAGCTGCTCTTCTAAGGCAAAACGCAGGTGCTCTATAACATGGGCTTTATTCATTTGGAAATTCACTAAATACGGTAAAAATAATTTTGCCATTTTATACCAATCTACTTTGATATGGGACCTATTTTAACGATAAGAAAATGACTCTATAACTAGGCAAAATTTTTGACATCTAGTTGTTCTAAATGAAAAAATTTTAACAACGTTATAGGGGAATTTAATTCGTTAAATTATTCAAATATTTATGCAGGTTGGTATTAGCATTGTTGCTACACCTAACACTATCCCTTTGCTGTGTAACAACAATGCTGATTTAAGCCTATGGCATACCCATTAATGCCTGTGTTTGCTGATCCACTTGCTTATCGTAGTTTTTAGCACTTAACCCAAGTAGCTCGGGTAATGTTGCAGCAATACAAATGGACGATAACGTGCCTACGACTATTCCTGCAAACAGAGCAATGGCAAATCCCTGAAGCGGCGCCCCAGCTAACAGCCAAACACTTGCCACCGTTGCGAGCGTAGTCCCGGAGGTAATAAGCGTACGAGTTAAGGTGCTTTTAATTGCACTGTTGATAATACTACTTGGTTTGAGTGTGATGTTTGTTGCTATGCGCAACAGCTCGCGCACCCTATCTCCAACTATTATTGAGTCATTTAATGAATAGCCAATAATCGCCAACAAACTGGCTAAAACAGTTAGGTTAAACTCTATTTGTAACCATGAGAATAAGCCAACAACCAGCACTAAGTCATGAAATAAAGCCACCACAGAGCCTAATGCCAAACGCCATTCAAAACGAACAGCTAAATAAATCATTACCGCGACCATCGCAGCAAATAATGCTAAGCAGCCTTGTTCAAATAGTTCATCACCCACTTGAGAGCCAATATAAGCCGTTGATAAAACCTCAGCATTTATATTTGGGTTTTGGATTATAGCCGTTTTCCAGTCATCGTTATTACTTGTATTATTGGGGCCTTGTGTTAGTTGAAAATGATTATTGCCCTGTGCTGTTAGCTCAAATTCACCCTGATGATTTTTTGCAATAAATTGCTCAAGCTGTTTTAGTTCAACACCTTGGCTGGTGGTAAACTCTATTAAGTATCCACCCGTAAAATCAAGGCCAAAGTTTAGCCCTTTTTGTGCAATGGTGAATACCGACAGTAACACAAATATGGCGCTTATCAGCATGCCTGTATAACGTATACGAGACCCTGCCTCACATTTTAAAAAAGAATTAAGCATGCGCGTTTACTCCTGCTTTTTTACCCAGCTTTAAATATAAGCTTTGGCTTAAATATTTCGATACATACACACCTGTAAATACCGATGTGATAAGTCCCAGCGCCAGCGTTATAGCAAAGCCTTTTACAGGGCCATAACCTATGCCATATAAAATAATCGCGGTGATCATCGTGGTTATATTGGCATCTAAAATCGTATTCGCAGCTTGTTTATAGCCCTCTTGTATCGCTTGATATGGAGGGCGTCCTTTGCGGCGCTCTTCTTTAATGCGTTCAAATATAATCACGTTAGTATCAACCGCCATTCCTATGGTTAGTACCAAACCTGCAATACCAGGAAGTGTTAAAACCACCCCAGGTAATAATGACATTAACCCCACTAGAGACGTTAAATTTAAAACTAACGCAACATTTGCAATAAGCCCTAAACGACGATACCACAGCGCCATAAAGGCAAGCGTTAACCCCATGCCTAACATTAAGGCCGCCAATCCATTGTTAATGTTGTCTTGGCCAAGGCTTGGACCAATAGTTTGTTCATGTATTATGGTCACTGGCGCAGTAAGCGACCCCGCACGAAGTAATAGCGCTAAATCGGCAGCCGCTTGCTGGCTTTGCATATTGGTTATACTAAAGCGTGAGCTTAAATGCTGGGCTATATTCGCCACATTAATGACTTCGCTTTTTTTAACCACTTCACCTTTAGCATTTTGTGAATACTCTGAATAGAGCGTTGCCATCGGCTTGCCTATATTCGCCTTAGAAAACGCCGACATAGCATCGCCACCTTGGCTATCTAGGCTCAGTTGTACTAAAGGTTTACCCCAGTCATCACGGCCAATATTGGCATTATTAATATGCTCACCAGTAAAGATAGGCACAGGGTCGAGCTTAATAGTCCCACCCGATTGCAAATTAAATGTTTGCCCGCCTCTCTCTTTAAGTTGATAAAATCCAAGTGACGCTGTAGCACCAATAATACGTTTTGCCTCGGCTGGGTCTTGGACGCCGGGTAGCTCAATGCGAATGCGCTGCTTACCTTGGCGCTGTGTAACCGCCTCGGTAATTCCTAACTCTTCAATGCGTGAGCGAAGCGTAGTGAGTGTTTGGCTCATGACTTGTTTATCAAATGCGCTGCGCCCTTGCTCAGAATAACTCACTTTAACGACCTGTAAGTTGCCATGAGTTGATGTGGTTATAGTTAGATTTTCAAAGCGGCTTTTAAGGTCGTTAATAACTGTGGTTAGCTTTTCAGCTGCATTTTCTAATGCACTTATTTCAAAGCCTTGGTTAGTTTGCTTTGCTTTAACACCATAGGCTTTTTGTTTAACAATAATGGCTTTCGTTTGCTGGTAAGCACTGAGTAATTGCTCATCAATGGCTTTATCTAAATCAACATCAAGTACAAACAATACTCCGCCGTTTAAATCAAGACCCAGCTTTATGGGCGATAGACCAAACTCTTGTAACCAAACAGGGCTGGTTGCATGTTCTACAATTTTAACTTGTGTATTTGGGTAATTCGATTTTATAGCCGCTTGAGCTTGGGCACTTTGCGTAGGTGTATTTAAAAGCACATTAATTGTTGCTTGGTTTTCTACCCCTTGGCTGACCTCAAAACCTTGGCTATTTAAAAAGCGCACTATGTTTTCAGTACTTGGTAGTACTTGTGTTTTAACCTCAGGTGCGGCACTAATATGCAACCACGATTTATTCGGGTATAAATTAGGTAAAGCGCTTATTGCCAGTAAAACCAATACAACCAACATGGCTACATAGCTTAATTTAAATTTAGCCATAAATGGCTTTTTTTGTTTTTTAAAACTTAACATAGTTGTTCCTTATTACTAGGCATAGCCCAGTAACGTACCTATTAGGCACAATTAAAATTAAAGTCAAAACGCGATGCGTTAAAACCAATTAACGATAATTAAGGAACTTTAAGCGTGGTAGGTGGTTACAGCGGTGTATAACAGATTCGCATCTTTCCAGCCGCTCAAGCGCGACTTTTTACTTTTAAAAACCCAAGTATACCAAGGCTGATTTATGGTGACTGCTTGCGGTCGCAAAAAAATATGCCTACACCCATTTAGCGCAAAAAACTCATGCACTACATCGTATTCAGGATCGCCCTGCACACTGTGTAAAAATAAAAAGGAGTTATTGGCTGTTAGCCTAGGTTGATGCGCAGCAAACTCAGAATGCTTTGAGTTTTTATGCTGTAAATTACCTAGCGATTTTAAAGGTGTGGGAGCGTTAGTTAAATTTTCGACATTAACAACATGGCTATAACTGCTTTGGTTACTGTTTAATTTGTGTTTTACGCCCATAGCATGGCTTTGCACACTAAAGAGTGCGGCAAAAAACAAGCATGTAGCTAAAAAAACGCGAAATTTAAACATCTGTCATTTAAAACTAAAATAAAGGATAGCTAGTATATAAGGGCAGCTAATTAAAATACAATAGCCAACATTAAGCTATTTCATTTATATAAAAACAATACTGAGATCCTCGATGCGCTCCAGACAAAGTTCAGTAAAACGCCCCGATGCCATGAATTTAAAACAAAGCATTCAAACTCTTTGGCCTTATATCACTAAATTTAAAGGGCGTGTGCTGATTGCCATATTAGCGCTTGTGGGTGCTAAAGGCGCGACATTGCTCATGCCATGGGCTTTAAAAGAAATAATTGATGCGGTTGATAAATCAATTAACCCGCTACTGCTCGTCCCAACCTTATTACTCGTTATGTACGGCGCACTGCGATTTGCCAGCGTGTTTTTAGGTGAAGTACGCGATGCTGTATTTTCTCGAGTCACCGAGCATGCCATGCGTGATATTGGCCTTAAAGTATTTAAACATTTGCACTCGTTAGATTTAGCCTTTCATTTAGACAGGCAAACTGGCGGTATAAGTCGAGACATAGAGCGCGGCACCAGTGGTTTGAGCTTTTTAATGCGCTTTTTAATGTTTAATATTGTGCCCACGTTATTTGAAATAATTACCGTGGCGATTATTTTTGGCACCTTATTTTCTATTTGGTTTGCGCTGATCACCCTACTTGCTGTGGCTATTTATATCTTTTTTACCGTGACAGTTACCCAATGGCGAAACCGCTTTATTCGCGAGTCAAATGCTGCCGACAACCAAAGTAACACCCGCGCCATCGACAGCTTATTAAATTACGAAACCGTTAAATACTTTAATAACGAAGAGTATGAAGCTAAAACTTACGATACGTTTTTAGCAACCTGGGAACAAGCACGATTAAAAAACAGACTCTCGTTACTGGCGCTAAATTCAGGGCAAGCACTCATCATTGCCTGTGCAATAACCGCATTAATGTGGCTTGGCGCAAGCGAAGTTGTCACAGGCGAGTTAACGATTGGTGAACTGGTGATGATCAATGCGTATATGATTCAACTCTTTTTACCGCTCAACTTTTTAGGGTTTGTGTATCGCGAAATACGCCGTGCCCTCACCGACCTTGAAAACATGCTCGGCCTGCTTAATACACAACCTAAAGTGGCGGATGCTCATGAGGCTAAAGAATTGGTCATTAAACAAGGTGAAATTAGCTTTGATAAAGTAAGCTTTCACTACGACAGTAAAAGGCCTATTTTAAAAAGCATTAGCTTTAATGTTGCTGCCGGCTCAAAAGTCGCGATTGTGGGTGCAAGTGGTGCAGGAAAAAGCTCATTAGCCCGATTACTGTATCGCTTTTATGAGCTGTCATCAGGCACTATTAGCATAGATAAACAAGCAATTAATACAGTTACTCTTGCAAGCTTGCGTAAAGCCATTGCGATAGTCCCCCAAGATACTGTGCTGTTTAATAGCACCATCCGTGAGAATATTGCCTATGGCAGACCCTCAGCAACTGAAGATGAAATAAATAAAGCAATTAACATGGCGCACTTAACCGACTTTATAAATAGCTTAGACAAAGGCGATAAAACCCTCGTGGGTGAGCGTGGGTTAAAAGTCTCAGGGGGTGAAAAACAACGGATTGCCATTGCCCGTGCTATTTTAAAGCAATCACCCATCTTAATCTTTGATGAAGCAACCTCTGCGCTCGACTCTCATGCAGAGCAAGCTATTTTAAAAGCAATGCGTGAAGTGGCAAATGATCACACCAGTATTGTTATTGCACACCGACTTTCGACCATAACCGATGCAGACTCAATTATTGTTTTAAAAGCTGGTGAAATTATTGAACAAGGCAAACACCAAGAACTACTAAATCAAAACGGTGAATATGCCCGTATGTGGGCATTACAGCAAAAGCAGTCAAAGGCGCAATAAACTAAGCCGCTCAAGAACGATTGAAGTAGTTGAGTGTTTTTTGCTATTTTCGATAGTATTTTATTCATCTTATCGACCGGTACGGTTATTCACCTCAAAAGGTTTGTTTGCAGTGAAGTTATCAATACAATCAAATAGCTATTTTTATAACAAAAATATAACGAATTAAATAACGTGAATTCATAGGGGAAAGTAATGAAAAAAAGTTTAATTGCAGCGGCACTCGCCGCTACATTTATTACCGGCTGTTCAGAGCCACAAACTACAAAAACTGAGCAAGTCGCAGCAGTCGCTGAAAAACCACAAGCAACTGAGCAAGCTGAATTAGGCACATTTGGGGTTGATTTAACTGCCCGCAATGAAGCTGTAAAACCAGGCGATGACTTTTTTATGTATGCCAGCGGTTCATGGTACGACAATTACGAAATGCCAGCAGATAAAACACGCTACGGTGCGTTTTCTGCGTTAGCTGAGCGAAGTGAAGACCGCGTAAAAGAAATTATTGAAGACATTGCAGCGCGTGAAAATTTGAATGCAGAAGAGCAATTAGTTGCCGATTTTTATAATTCGTACATGGATACCGACACGCTTAATAAGCTCGGTGTGACTCCCATTAAGCCATTGCTTAACGATATTAACGCAGTTGCCTCAACTGATGACTTAGCAAAAATCTTTGGCCAGTCATGGCTCACAGGTGTCAGCGCCCCTCTTGGTGGTGGTATGTGGTTTAACCGCTTAGATCCTAATAAATACGAAATGTCGTTAGGTGCTGGTGGTTTAGGCTTACCTGATCGTTCATATTACCTTGAAGATGCAGAGCGTTTTGTAAAAACTCGTGAAGCGTATGTTGCACATATTGCCGACATGCTTAAATTTGCTGGTGTTGAAAATACCACTGAACGTGCACAAGCAATTTTAGCGCTAGAGACAAAAATTGCAGAAGGTCATTGGCCACGTGAAAAACGCCGTAATCGTGACATAACGTTAAACCAAATAAAACGCGACGAGTTAAGTACCCAGTACCCAGGATTTAATTGGGATTTATACTTTGCGCAAACAGGTTACAAAGTACCGCAGCTAAACGTGTCGCAGCCTGAACCTGTAAAGGCCATGATTGATTTAATCAACAACGAAGATATAAGCGTATGGAAAGACTACCTAACATACCATGCAATTAATGGTAACGCTGGGCTGTTGTCAGAAGACATATTTAACACCAGCTTTGCTTTCTTTGGTAAAGAGTTAAATGGTCAGCAGGAGCCTCGTCCGCGCTGGAAACGTGCGATCAGCCAAATGTCAGGCACTAGTTCACTAGGCTTTGCGATTGGTAAAATTTATGTAGATCGTTATTTCCCTGAGTCATCAAAGCAACAAATGTCTGAGCTGGTTGAAAACTTACGCACAGCCCTTGGCGAGCGTATTGATAACCTAGATTGGATGGGCGCAGAAACAAAAGTGAATGCGCGTGCAAAATTAGCGGCGTTTGTGCCAAAAATAGGTTACCCAGACGAATGGCAATCTTACGAAGGCTTAAGCATTAGCAAAAATGATTTAATGGCTAATGTAAAAAATATGCGTGAGTTTTTCCAAGCCGATAGCGTAGAAAAAGAGCTTAAGAAAACCGACCGCAATCGCTGGGGTATGACACCACAACGTGTAAATGCTTATTACAATAGCTCATTTAATGAAATTGTATTTCCTGCCGCTATTTTACAACCGCCGTTTTTCGATCCAAATGCAGATCCTGCGGTCAACTACGGTGGTATTGGTGCCGTGATTGGCCACGAAATGGGCCATGGCTTTGATGACCAAGGATCAAAATCAGATGCTAACGGCATACAACGTAACTGGTGGACTGACGAAGACCGTGCTGCTTTTGATGCTAAAGCCGACAAACTGGCGGCTCAGTACAGCAAATATGAGCCAATTCCAGGTAACTTTGTAAATGGCCGCAACAGCTTAGGTGAAAATATTGGTGATGTAGGTGGTTTAGCCATGGCTTATCATGCTTACAAACTAAGCCTAAATGGTAAAGAAGCCCCTGTGATTGATGGTGTAACCGGCGATCAACGTTTCTTCTTAGCGTGGGCACAAGTATGGAAAGAAAAACGTACTGAGCAAAGCATGTTAAATCAATTACGTGGCGGTACGCATGCGCCAGGTCGCTTTAGAGCACAAGCTCCTCGTAACCACGACGCTTGGTACAAAGCATTTGATGTAAAACCAGGTGATGAGTTGTACTTACCAGAAGACGAACGTGTTCGTATTTGGTAATCCCCTGACAAACGTTCATCATTTGTAACGAATAAACAACCCGCTTCGGCGGGTTGTTTTATTTTCCATTCATAATAACTGTTCCCCCGTTACTTAGTAATCAATCTCAATACTTACTAGCCCTGCCCGGCATTTACCTTTAGAATATGGGCTTGCAAATTTTTTCAATTATTTATACATATTAAGGCGAAACGCAGATGGGAAGAGCTTACCAAAACAAAAAAGATTCAATGGCTAAAACTGCGGGTGCTAAAACTAAAGTTTATTCAAAATACGGTAAAGAAATTTATATTTATGCTAAAAACGGCGGTATTGATCCAGACGGTAACCTAGCACTGCGTCGTTTAATTGAACGTGCTAAAAAAGACCAAGTACCGGCTCACGTAATTGAACGCGCCATTGATAAAGCTAAAGGCGGCGGCGGTGAAGACTATGCAGCTACGCGCTACGAAGGTTACGGCCCAGGTAATTGCATGATTATTGTTGACTGTTTAACCGACAACAACAAACGTACCTTTGCTGATGTACGTGTGTGTTTTACTAAAGCAAATGCTAAAATTGGCGCACAAAACTCGGTATCACACTTATTTGATCACCTTGCTATTTTTGTATTTGACGGTGACGACGATGAAACTGTTCTTGAAGCGCTAATGATGGCTGACGTTGATGTAACCGATGTAGAAGTAGAAAACGGTAAAGTGACCGTATTTGCACCGCACACTGAATACAACAATACGCGTACCGCACTTGAAGAAATGGGTGTGACAGAGTTTGACGAAGACTTAATTGCCTTTGTACCCCAAGTAGAAGCCCCTATTGAAGGCGAAGATGTAGAAGTAATGGAACGCTTTTTAGCCATGCTTGAAGATTGTGACGACGTACAAAACGTGTACCACAACGCACAATTTTAAACATTAAAGCTTAATCGTGTTTAAAGGCCAACTTAGTTGGCCTTTTTGTTGATTTTAAAATGGATTATTAATTTTGAATACCCTTTCACAACTTCGCAGCGGCCAATTACTTGGTGCTAAACACCTACAATTAGTTGAAGCGCTAAGCCACTTTCCAGAGGAAATTTTTACCCTCGCGGATACCCTTGAAGTCTTGGATTTATCTAATAACAATTTATCTGATTTACCTGATGAATTTGCTTGCTTAACAAAATTAAAACGACTGTTTTTATCGTTTAATCAGTTTAACCATATACCTAAAATACTTGCTAAGTGCCCTGCTTTGATCATGGTTGCATTCAAAGGTAATCACATCACTGAATTTGCAGATCACTGCCTACCTAAAGCGATTGAATGGCTTATTCTTACAGATAATAAAATAGCTAAGCTACCTGCAACATTTGGCCAATACACTGCGCTTAAAAAGCTGGCATTGGCAGGTAATCAGCTCAGTGAGCTACCAATAAGCATGGCAAACTGCCATAACCTAGAACTAATTAGGCTCTCTGCAAATCAGTTAACTCAAATTGATGATTGGCTATTTGAACTACCAAAGCTGACTTGGCTTGCATTTGCAGGTAATTGCTTTAATAAATCACAGTGCCTTACCCAATCAAATTTAACCAATAAACCACTGGCAGATTACTCACTCAGTAAAGTAATAGGCCAAGGCGCATCAGGAATTATCCATCTTGCTTATTCAACGAATAAAGAGCCGGTTGCTGTTAAGTTATTTAAAGGGACTATTACAAGCGATGGTTATCCACTGGATGAAGTTAATTGCTGCTTGCAAGCGCTTGAGCATCCAAACTTAATTAAAGTACTGGCTTACATTGAACAACAGCAACAGCTTGGTTTAGTGATGGAGTTAATTGATACAAGCTTTACAAATCTTGGTTTACCGCCGAGCCTTGATACCTGTACTCGAGATACATTTGAAAGCGATTGCCACTACTCTACCCAAGTAATTTATGCCATAGCGCAGCAAATGGTTAGCACTGTGGCCCACTTGCACCAGCACAATATAAGCCATGGTGATATATATGCGCACAATACCATGGTTGACCCGCACGCGCGTGTGCTGTTTGGAGATTTTGGCGCGGCAACTGATCTTACTACGCTCAGTGACTATCAACGTCAACAAATGCAGTTAATAGAAGTGCGTGCTTTAGGGTGTTTAATCGAGGATTTACTCACAACCTGCCAAGAGCAAAGCGCTGAAGTCATGCACTTAAAACATATTGCGCAGCAATGCATGAGCGAAAATATCGCACAGCGGCCAACACTTAGCGCATTAGCTGACTTTTTATAGTGGTTATGCGGCCATTAATATTATGGCCGCAAGCTAAAATTGAACACTATTTTTGTTTTTTAAACGGGTAAATTTGTTGCTTTAGCATACCTACAGGCATGTAATCACCCACAACCCCATATTCTTTAGGCCACTCTGCTTGCCCTTTTACTGCAGTCCCAAACAAGTAATCTAAAAACGAAAAATGGGCTGCATAATTTCTATCAATGGCGGCTTTATCGGATGCGTGATGCCAATGATGAAACTGCGGTGTAACCATAAAATACTTTAACCACCCAAATTTTACATTTACGTTAGCGTGATTAAATACCGCTTGAAAGCCTACAATAATCACGTACAAACTAATAATTTGCTGTGAAAACCCCAGCACAAATATAGGGGTTAACACTAAACTACGGGTGATCAGTATTTCTAAAATATGCTGACGAGAGCCTGCGAGCCAATCCATTTCTTTGGCACTGTGATGCACACCATGAAATCGCCATAAAAAGGGCACTTCGTGATACGCACGATGTGTCCAATACTGCATTAAATCAGCCACCAAAATAATTAAAAATAGCTGAAGTATAAACGGCATTTGCGCTATGTAAGCTTGCAGTGTGCTCGAAACCGCCCAACCAAACCCATAATGAACAAAATGATTCGTAACCAGTAATACAAAGCCCACTATTAAGTGATTAACAAAGAAGTGGTTTAAATCCCCGCGCCATTCACTACGAAGTATTTTTTGCTCTTTTCGATGCGGAAGTAGTTTTTCAATTAAAATAAAAATTAAGGTTGAGCCTAGTAAGTCTAATATAAACCAATCTAAGCCAATATAAGGAGTGTTATCTGCAAAGTCATTCACTTCAACATTCGGGCCACCAAAGCTAATGGCCAGTATAATAAAAAACCACGCAGTCGCCCCCAAGCGCTTATTCGTATTTCGTACAAAATTAAGTAAACCCAGGCTTCCTGAAATAATAAGAGCTACAAACATAAGCTGACGTAAAAAGTTGACGCTATAGCTTTTGCGTAATTCGGGAGTCGTTAAATATTCCGGAAAGTGGAATGCAAGCACTCCTAAGCAACTTAATATTGCCAAAAAGCAAGCAATATAACCGCTGATATTACCCTCACCAATTTGCAACTGACTGGTGCGAAATATTTTTTTAGTGGCGTGTTTTAGCATTATTTTCCTTAATATAATATGCAGTCCCTATTCTAGTGCGCATATTCTAGCAAATTTTGGGCTAACTAAAACACAAAAAAAGCCACGCAATGCGTGGCTTGGCTGGATAAAGCTAAATTAACTACACGGAAAATTTATAAATAGGCACCCAGCGCTTTAACTTGATCTAACATGCGGTTTGAGAAACCCCATTCGTTGTCGTACCACGCCATTACTTTAACTAATTTACCATCAGCACGTGTTTGCGTTGCATCAAAAATAGATGAAGCTGGGTTATGGTTAAAGTCGATAGAAACAAGCGGCAGCTCGTTGTACTCTAAAATACCTTTCATTGGCCCTTCTGAGGCTGCTTTAACCACTTGGTTAATTTCTTCAATGCTTGTGTCACGTTTAGCAATAAACGTTAAATCAACTAACGACACATTAATTGTAGGTACACGTACCGCCATGCCATCTAATTTACCTGCCAGCTCAGGCAGTACTAAACCAACTGCTTTTGCAGCGCCCGTTTTAGTTGGGATCATAGATTGAGTCGCACTACGCGCGCGGTATAAATCTGGGTGGTATACGTCAGATAAATTTTGATCGTTAGTGTAAGCATGAATGGTGGTCATGCTACCTTGTTCAATTCCTACTGTATCGTTAATTGCTTTAGCAACAGGCGCTAAACAGTTAGTTGTACACGACGCGTTTGAGATGATATTGCTATCGGCATTAATTACATCGCTATTTACACCGTGCACTACGGTAGCATCCATATCTGTACCAGGAGCCGATACCACTACTTTTTTAGCACCGGCTTCAATATGCTTATTAGCCGCTTCGCGTGACGTAAATAACCCTGTACATTCAAGTACGATATCAACGTTTAGTTCTTTCCACGGTAAATTAGCAGGGTCACGCTCTTGCGTTAGCGTGATCACATCATCGCCAATTAACATGGTGTTGTCTTTAAGCGTTACTTGCTGTGAAAAACGACCATGTACTGAGTCAAACTGAGTCAGATGAGCATTTACATTGGCTGGGGCTAAATCGTTAATAGCCACAATTTTAATTTCATTATTTTGCGCTGATTCATACAGTGCACGTAATACATTACGGCCAATTCGGCCGTAGCCATTAATTGCTACCTTAATCATTTTTGACTCCTATTAACTTCACATGCTTGGCGAGCAAGCGTTTCAATAGCTTGCCAGTCTTTATTTTCAATAAGTTGCTTATCTAACATCCATGTACCACCTACACAAATAACATTGTTAAGTGCTAAGTAATCAGGTGCGGTTGCTAAACTAATGCCACCGGTTGGACAAAAAGTAATATCAGGTAATGGGCCGCCAATAGATTTAAGCATGGCAGCACCGCCTGCAGCTTCTGCAGGAAAAAACTTTAAGAACTTAAAACCATGAGCAGCTAAGTTCATCACTTCGCTTGGGGTCGCTGCACCGGGTAAAAAAGGAATACTTGACTCTTTTGCCAGCGCTAATAACTCATCGCTAACACCTGGGCTCACCATAAAGTCAGCACCCGCTTCTACTGATGCGTTAAAGCTTGCTTTATCAACCACAGTACCTGTACCAACATAAGCTTCGGGCACTTCTGCTTTCATTAGTTTTACAGCCTCAGCTGCAATGGGTGTACGCAGTGTAATTTCAAGTGCTTTTAGGCCACCGTTATATAACGCTCTTGCAAGTGGTGCTGCATCTTCTAATTTTTCGATTACCACCACTGGCACTACCGGTGCCGATGCTAAGATTTTTTCAATACTCATTACTTGTTCCTCATTACCCAACATGGCTAATTATTATTCAAGTCCAAAAGCACTTGCACCTAAATCGGCACTGCTTACTATGTTTCTAAATCCAGTAAATAATTCACGACCTGTACCAAACGTTTGGCTTGCTTGGCTAATTTGCGGCTCTCGTTTAGCAAGCTCTTCATCGCTTACATGCAGTTTTAAAATACCATTTGGCGCATCTAAAGTAACAATATCGCCTTCATGAATTTTAGCAATAATGCCGCCTTCAACCGCTTCAGGTGCTAAATGGATTGCCGCTGGTACTTTGCCTGATGCGCCCGACATACGACCGTCGGTAACAATAGCCACTTTATAGCCCTGATCTTGTAATGTTGCCATTACCGGTGTGAGCTTATGAAGCTCAGGCATGCCTTTGGCTTTTGGCCCTTGCTCTTTAAGTACAGCAATAAAATCTTGGTTAAGTTCGCCACGGCTGTAGGCATCTTGTAACTCACCTTGTGAGCTAAATACTTTAGCCGGTGCCGACACCACTTGATGAGACTCTGCAACCGCAGAAACTTTAATAACCGCTTTACCTAAGTTACCCGTTAGTAGCTGTAAACCACCTTGCTTACTAAATGGGTTACTTACTGGGCGAAGTACTTCTTCATCATGTGAGTTTTCTGGACACGCAACCCATTTAACTTTACTTGGGCCATTCGCATCACTCATAATTAAGTTGTCGTCTTTATCGAGTAGTGGCTCACACATGTAAGGTGCAAGGCCTTCGCCTAAAATAGTGGTTACGTCTGTATGAAGGTAACCAGCACTTGCTAATTCACGCATTAAGAAGCCCATTCCGCCGGCTGCTTGAAAGTGATTAACATCTGCTGAGCCATTTGGGTAAATACGCGTCAGTAATGGAACAACCGCTGATAAATCAGACATGTCTTTCCATGTAACTTGAATACCGGCCGCTTTAGCAATCGCCACAATATGGATTGCATGATTGGTTGAGCCACCTGTTGATAACAAGCCAACTAAGCCGTTAATAATGGTTTTTTCGCTGATCACATCCGCTAAACACGGGCCATCTTTGTTTTCAGTAAGCTGCTTAAGCATGGTTTCAACCGCATTACCGGTTAAGCCATCACGCAGTTCTGTGTATGGGTTTATAAACGAGCTACCTGGTAAGTGTAAGCCCATTATTTCCATCAGCATTTGATTTGAGTTAGCGGTACCATAAAACGTACAGGTACCCGCACTGTGGTAAGAAGCGCTTTCAGCTTCTAGTAGCTCTTCACGAGATACCAGTCCTTGTGCAAACTTTTGACGAACACGTGCTTTGTCTTTGTTTGGAATACCTGACTGCATTGGCCCTGCTGGTAAAAAATACACAGGTAAGTGACCAAATGATAAAGCACCAATTAATAGGCCTGGGACGATTTTGTCACATACGCCTAAACAAAACACACCATCAAACACGTCATGCGATAACGAAACCGCAGTAGACATAGCAATAACGTCACGAGAAAAAAGCGATAGCTCCATGCCATCACGCCCTTGCGTAACACCATCACACATCGCAGGAACACCGCCAGCAACTTGCGCGGTGGCGTCAAATTTAGTGGCAATGCTTTTAATTAAATCGGGGTATTCTTTGTAAGGCACATGTGCAGATAACATGTCGTTATATGAATTGATAATTGCAAGGTTTGGCACCTCGTCTGCTTTTAAACGCGCTTTGTCATCGCTGCTACACGCAGCCATTACATGAGCAATATTGCCACAGCCTAATCCAGCACGAACTCTTGTTTGTTTTTTTGCGTACGAAATACGCTCTAAATAGGCTTTACGGGTTTGTTTACTGCGCTCAATAACGCGCTCTGTGACTTCTTGAATTCGAGGGTGCAACATAATTTTACTCATCTCTATTCGTTAGAGGATAAAGGCTCAGTAACAACTATAGACTCCACGAAAATAACTGTACTGAGCATCTTTGACTTACCCGTTCAAAGGTACGCTACCAGGGAGCCTCTCACAACAGCCCTGACACCGGTGTCAGTTATTAACGCACGACACTGACACCGGTGTCAACCCTTGGTAATAAAAATAGTTCTTTTTTTTAACATGTACAATAAATAAACGTGAATTTTTAATGAAATATCAGTGGAAAATAATGAAGATTAAAATGCAGATAAAAAAAGCCCGAGTAAGCGTCACTCATACTCGGGCTACTGTGAAAAAGCGGTGTTATTTTACGGCTGCGGTAGACTCACGCGTGATTAATTTTGCTTCTAAAATCACTTTATAAGGCGACTCTTGCGGCTCAATAATGTGGGTAATTAGTTGGGTAACCGCTTGTTTAGTCATTTCTTCTACAGGTTGAGCTATGGTCGTTAGGCCTGGCCATATATGGCGCGCTATGGGCGCATTATCAAAGCCTGCAATAGAAATATCGTCTGGAACGCGTAAGTTGCGCTGAGTGGCTAATTTAAGTACAGCGGCTGCCATGTAATCATTCGATGCAAATACAGCAGTAGGACGTGGAGATAAATCTAAAATACTACGGGCACTGTCTACCCCTGAATGGTAACTAAAGTTACCCTCTTCAACTAAGCGTTCGTTAAATTCAATACCATGGCTTGCCAGTGCGCGTCTGTAGCCTTTAAAACGCTGCTGTGTAGCACTGTGATCTGGGTGACCTTTAATAAACGCGATAGAGGTATGCCCTAGGTTTATTAAATGTTCGGTAATCTCAAATGCGCCCTGCTCGTCATTACTGGTAACAGAAATAGAGTCATCTTCTAAAATAGCAGAAGCCACTCGAGCATAAGGAATTTTTTTCGACTTTAAAAAATCAACCAGTTCTGAAAAGTCACAAAATGGTGGCGTAAGTACTAAACCATCGAGGCGTGATGACTGTAATAATTGCTCTATATTATTAATGAGTGCCTCACCTCTGAGCTCACAAGGGTGAATCAACAAGTTATAGTTGTTTTCTTGGCATGCAGCCAATGCGCCTGTTTGCACCCGAGTAATATAACTTTTACTTGGATTGTCGTATAAGCAACCAATAATAAAACTACGGTTTTGTGCAAGTCCTCGAGCAATCGGGTTTGGGGTGTAATCTAGCTCTTTAAATACGGCTAACACTTTTTCGCGTGTAGCTGCACTGACATTAGGCTCATTATTGAGTACTCGCGATACGGTTTTTTTAGAAACACCTGCATGACTGGCAACGCTGTTTATAGTGACTTTTTTCATCTATTTATTTCCAAATGTATGCAACGTAATTAAACCTGTTGACTCGTATGCAAACACGCGGCAGCTCCAATTAAAGGAATGTTGTCTTGTGTTACTAATGTGACCGGTATTTGACCTGTGTACTGCGACATAATGCCTTTTTGCGAAAAGCGCTCAATAAAGCGACTTTCTAGTAAACGAGCCTGCATGCGTGGTAAAATTCCACCGCCAATATAAAGGCCGCCTAAGGCGCCGTAGGCCAACGCTAAGTCGCCAGCAACACTGCCAATCCAATCACAAAATTGATTAAGGGTTGCTTCACACACTTCACATTCACCGCTGTTGGCTAAGCTACTAATTTGTGCAGCGTCTAAATTCTTTGCGGCGACCCCTTTAACTGCAGCCATGGCTTTGTACAAATGAGCAATGCCAGGACCCGAAAATACCGTTTCTACCGATACATGTGGGTGATCTTTTTTGAGTTCTTGAATAAGTTGAGCGTCGAGTTGATTAACGGCTGCTAAGGAAATATGCCCGCCTTCTGAACTCATCACCGCGCATGAATGTGCGGTTCTAACTAAGCACGCTGCACCAAAACCAGTGCCTGGACCCATTACACCTATATTGGCAGACTCATCCGCTTGACCAGGTTTAACAGTGACATTTTGTGAAGGGTCTAAATACGGTGCTGCGTAGGCAAAAGCAGCAAAGTCATTTATAACGCTTAATTGAGTAAGATCAAAGTGGTGTTTAAAATCATTAACGCTAAAGTGCCAACCTAAATTAGTTAAGTGAACTTGGCCTGCATTAATTGGGCCTGCCACTGCTAAGCACGCACGTTTAGGATTTATATGAGACACTGTTGATAAGTAGTACTCGGTAGCACTTTCGAGCGATCCATAGTTAGCACTTGGAAACGTAAGATTATACTCAATGGTAAATTGATTACTTGATTCGTCGAACCCAGTGATCAACGCAAAACGAGCATTTGTGCCGCCAATATCGGCAACCAGAATAGGATCAAAGTGTGTGCTAGAGTGTAAACCCATAGTGTTATCTCTTTTGTTTAAGTAATGAGTACTTATTATTTTAATGGGGTATCATTGATACTTATTTACTTTGAGCTATCACCTCAAAGCAGCTATCACTGTAAAAAAAGCTACCTTAAATAATAAAGGTAGCTAATACGTTTTGACAACAAAATGATAAAACGCCCCTATTGTGACACCGGTGTCATGCCAAAATCAATAAAAAAATGCCTTTATTAATAAATAAGCTTGAAAAAATCCATCAATAAACGAGAATAGTCTCTTATTGTCCTCTTTAGTAAGTAATCGTGATGAAAGGTAAAGCCACCTCGTTTGATATAGCCCATTATGCTGGGGTGTCTCAATCTACAGTTTCTCGTGCTTTACGAAATAGTCCACTGGTAAATGACGAAACACGAAGACGTGTTCACGATATTGCTAAAAAACTTAATTACAAAGTAGACAAAAACGCCAGTAACCTTCGCACTCAACAAAGCAGTACCTTAGCATTATTGTTGTTTGAAGACCCTACCTCAGATGAGTCACAAATAAACCCGTTTTTTTTAGCCATGCTGGGCAGTATTACCCGTGCCTGCGCTAAAGAGGGTTACGATTTACTCGTGTCATTTCAATCGGCAAGTGCTGATTGGCAGGCAGATTACGAAGACAGTCACCGTGCAGATGGCATCATTTTATTGGGTTATGGCGACTACATTGATTTTCAGCCAAAATTTAACACCTTGCTTGAACAAAACACCAAGTTTGTTTGCTGGGGAGCAAGTGTTGATAACCGCCCTGATTTAACCATAAGTTGTGATAATTATGGCGGCGGTAAACTCGCCGCTGAGCATTTTTTGGCACATAGCCGCAAAGACTGCGCGTTTATAGGCGATGCCTCTGATCATAGCCCTGAATTTTTTGCCCGTTTCAATGGTTTTAAAGACGCGTTACAACAAAATGGTATTACACTTAATGATCGTAAAATTGCTAACGCTATTTCTACTGAAGAGTCTGGCTATCATGCCACGCGTTCGTTAATTGCTAATAACATTACCTTTAATGCACTTTTTGCTGCCAGCGACCTTATTGCAATAGGCGCAATACGGGCTTTAAAAGAAGCCAATATAAATGTACCAAAAGATGTGGCCGTAATTGGCTTTGATAATATATCTATTGCCAGTTACATAAATCCGCCGCTGACAACCATAGAACAAAACACCACTATAGCGGGGCAAATGTTAGTTGAAAACTTACTCAAATTAATTCGTGGTGAGCAAGTACAAAGCACCCTGCTGCCTCCGCGTTTAATTGCACGTGGGTCGAGCTAACACTGCTTTTAAAAACTAGCAAAAAAAAGGCAATAACACCCTGTCACCCTTAAATTTATTCAGGCTTTATTGCGTTTTTACGGTCATTTGTCCTTTTTGTTTTTAACACTAAAGCAAGTGGTTTCTTTGCATTAACAGGCTATTCACACCTTGCTATAACATTAGTTTTATTAATCTGAAAGTGGCTGTTTTTAATGTAATTTTTCACTCGTCAATACACTATTTTATCTCTACAATCGCACTTTTATTTTCATGTTAAATTTTCAAGTGATCATCTCATGCTTTTAACCATCGTTTATATTATGGGTATTACAGCAGAAGCCATGACTGGTGCTCTTAGCGCTGGACGCAGAAACATGGATTGGTTTGGTGTTATGTTAGTGGCCAGTGCTACAGCAATTGGTGGTGGCAGCGTGCGAGATATTTTATTAGGTAATTACCCACTGACTTGGGTAAAACACCCAGAATATTTAATGATCACTTGCCTAGCCGGTATTGTGACTACTTGGTTGGCAAAATGGGTGGTTAAATTTAAAGGCATATTTATGCGCCTAGATGCCCTAGGGCTTGCCGCATTTAGTATATTGGCTGCCAAGTTGGGCTAAATATGGGTTTGCACTATGGAATTTGTGTAGTTGCAGCCATAGTAACCGGTGTGTTTGGTGGATTGTTACGTGATTTAATTTGTCGACAAGCGCCATTAGTACTTCATCATGAACTTTACGCAAGCGTAGCGCTTATTGTTGCTTGTTTATACTTAGCACTGCACCACTACAATATTGATGACAATATCAGCGTGGTTGCAAGTTTAGTGGTAGGTTATTTAATTCGAATGGCACGGCAAGATCATTATAAATTGAACTTATAGAGCAAGTAGTGATCAGATCAAGGCATAATAATTATTTGGTCGCATAAATATGAGCACTACTTTTCTGAAACATTTTAATTCAATTACAGAT
>Ga0114983_1000186_pt1 | contig 25555 bp, 24 predicted proteins | sample Shrwel_input2_RT_FD_87182 | JGI IMG/M metagenome (GOLD analysis project Ga0114983, IMG submission 87182) | Subsurface microbial communities from deep shales in Ohio, USA - Utica-3 well 1 S input2 RT | ecosystem: Environmental > Aquatic > Deep subsurface > Shale gas/oil reservoir > Produced... | reverse complement strand
ATAATGCAAAAATGCGTGGATATCTGCCACAAGATCCACAATGTCCCGGAGATTGATTCCGAGGAGGAAATCAAGTGGATTTGGGCGGCGCCTTTTGAGCACCTTTTCCCCGGCCAAATGCATCCCCGCCTCATGGAGGTTCCGGAGAAAAAGACATTGTCCCTTTGCAATCACTGCAAAAATCCGCCCTGTGTCCGGGTGTGCCCGACCAAGGCCACCTTTCAGCGCGAGGACGGAATCGTCATGATGGATTTCCATCGCTGCATCGGCTGCAGGTACTGCATGGCCGCCTGCCCGTATGGTTCCAGGAGCTTTAATTTCAGTGATCCCCGGAAATATCTAAAGGACCCCACGCCGGATTTCCCCACCCGGACCAAGGGAGTTGTGGAAAAATGCGAGTTCTGTGCCGAGCGTCTGGCCGAGGGCAAGCAGCCGGCCTGCGTGGAGGTCTCCGACGGAGCTCTTTTGTTCGGCGATTTGGAAGATCCGCATTCCGATGTCTCCAAGGCCCTGGAAGAAAGGTATTCCATTAGACGTAAACCCGAACTAGGCACGGAACCCTGTGTCTACTACCTGATATAAGGGGAGTGTCATGCTGGAAAAAGCAGTAAAAGGAAACGGATTATACTGGGGCTGGCTCGGCCTCTTGTTGGTAATCATGGGAGTAGGTGCCGGGTGCTATCTGGTGCAGCTAAATCAGGGCTTGACCATCACCGGCATGAGCAGGGACGTCTCCTGGGGTTTTTATATCGCCCAGTTTACCTTTCTGGTTGGTGTGGCGGCTTCGGCAGTGATGATGGTTATCCCCAAGTATCTGCACCATTACAAGGGGTTTGGCCGGGTGTTGATACTCGGGGAGTTTCTGGCCATCGCCTCCGTGGCCATGTGCCTGATGTTTATCGTTGTCGATCTGGGCCAGCCGCAGAGGCTGTTCAATGTCCTTTTGCACCCCACGCCCAATTCCATTCTTTTCTGGGACATGGTGGTATTAAACGGATACCTGCTCATAAATATTCTCGTCGGCTGGGTCACTTTGCAGGCGGAGCGCAAGGATGTCCCGCCCCCGAACTGGATCAAATTCTTTATCTATTTGTCCATTCCCTGGGCGATAAGCATCCACACCGTGACCGCGTTTTTGTACTGCGGTCTCCCCGGCCGCGGATATTGGCTGACCGCGATTATGGCCCCCAAATTCTTGGCCGGTGCTTTTGCTTCCGGTCCGGCCCTTTTGATCCTGCTCATCTTTGTCATCAAGATGGTTTCCAAATGGAATCCGGACCCCACGGGTGAGGCGATTCAAAGTTTGGCCAAGATTGTAACCTACTGCACGATACTTTTGCTTTTCTTTATCGCCCTGGAAGTGTTTACCGTGGGCTACAGTCAGATACCATCCCATTCGGCACATCTTAAGTATCTGTTCTTCGGATTGCACGGCAAGGGCGTGTATACCGCCTGGATGTGGGTGTCCATGATCTTTATGCTCGGGGCGTCCATAGTCCTTCTTTTTCCCGGCAATCGCCGCTCGGACAATATCCTGGCCTTTTCCTGCCTGCTTATTTTCATAGGCACATGGATTGACAAGGGCTTGGGCATGATCGCCGGCGGATTTACTCCTTCGCCTTTGGAAACGATCACCGAGTATATCCCGACCAAAATGGAACTTTTGATTTCCCTTGGGGTTTATGCGGCGGGTTTCTTCCTTTTGACCGTGCTGTACAAGGTTGCTGTCGGAGTAAAAAGGGAAGTGGACGCCTGAGGGCAATTAACTGAATCAAACACCAAAAGCCCCGCAACTGCGGGGCTTTTTTGATTGCTCCTCTTGACAATGCCGCACCTAAACGTCTAGGTGACTTTTTCCGGCCGGTTTCAGGGGGGCTGGACTGGATTGGAAAAGTGAATGGCTCGTATGTTTAAACAAAAATTTGTCCAAAGGAGATAGTCATGCCTTACAGTATCACTGTGGATAACGACAAATGTATCGGGGACGGTGAATGCGTGGACGTTTGCCCGGTGGAGGTCTATGAACTCCAGGACGGCAAGGCCGTGGTGGTGAACGAGGAAGAGTGCCTGGGATGTGAGTCCTGCGTGGAAGTTTGCGAGCAGGAAGCCATCACCATAGAAGAAATTTAGCTCTCCGGGGCGGGCTATCCGGTCCGCCCCTTATCAACCCCGTTATTTCCCCCCTTTGGATTTTATTGCCAACTGCAGATATTTGATTTAATATTATCAATGGCAAATCAAGCGGCAAGCCTTAAAACTCGCCGCTCAGGCCAACATGCATAACAAAAACATACCAAGCCTAAACAGACGCAAAGCTCTGTGTAAAAGAGGTAAATATGGGCCTTGATTTTTCCAAGCATTTTGAAAAATATGAAAAATTTCTTAAGCAGCTCGACTCCATATTTGTGCGCATGCAAAAGGAGTATCCGCAAGAGATAAAATGCTGCGAGGGGTGCACGGACTGCTGCTATGCCATGTTTGATCTCCATCTTATCGAAGCCCTGTATTTGAACCGCAAGTTCGCAACCCTGGGCCGGGACGAGAGGGACCGCATACTTATTGATGCGGATAAGTCGGACCGAAAGGCGCATAAACTTAAAAGGGATTTGGCCAAGGCCTCTTCAAAGGAAGGCCGGGATGACGAGGAGCTTTTGAATAGAGTGTCCCGGGAAAGGCTGCGCTGTCCGCTTTTAAAAGAGGACGACAGATGCGCCTTGTATGAATTCCGTCCGGCAACCTGCCGCCTGTACGGTCTGCCCCTGGATATCGAGGGGGAGACCCACACCTGCGGAAAGACCGGATTTGTCACCGGGGAGAAGTATCCAACGGTGAGGATGCGCAATGTTCACGAAAACCTGGCCGGCATGAGCCGGGAGATGGCCGTGGATATCGGCTCCAAGTACAAGCAGCTGCATACTCTGCTGCTTCCGGTTTCCGCAGCCCTTTTGACCGAATTCGATCCCGAGTATCTAGGTGTGGAAAAGGACAAGAATTCATTGCAGCACGGGATTGCAACAGCCAAGGGCACGGAAGACTGGGTAATTGGAGGGGGTAAGTAGCCATGCAAAAGCTGACTCCGGAGCAGGAAGAACACAAGAGGTACATGTATGAAAAGATGGCTCCGCGGAGAAGGAAATTCGTGGACCGCATCGGGTACGACAAGTGGGACCCTTTTCAGGAGCCTAAAAATCCCATTGAGATTCGCAGGGACAGTACCCAGAGGACTACCCGCCAGCTCGTGCAGCAATTTTTGTCCGAAACCGCACCCGAGGACTACAGCGGCGCTTACGGACAAGGTGTTCTGGACATGTGTGTGGGAGTGGTCAACGGTGAGGACAGGTATCGGGCCATGTTCGAGTTTTCCCTTTGGTACGCAAGGCTCTTGGAAGAAGAGGGCAAGGAAATAAAAAAGCACGTTTAGATGTGGCCCCGGTCCCGGTAAATCCGGGCGCGAGGATAATTAAAGCTAAAACAACAGGAAAGTCGAGATCATGAGCGAACAGCAACGAAAGACTCCGGATGAGTTGATAGCGGAGTACAGCGAATATCTGGAAAAGAATCCGGATTGCGCCATTACCACATATAATCTCGGGGTGGCCTATCTGGGCAAAAGGGATTTTGAGAAAGCCAAAAAGGCCTTTAAGGATGCTTTGCAGAAGTCATCGGAGATGGCCGAAGCCTACGTGCAGCTGGGCGGTATCGCCATGCACGAGGGGGATTTGGATACCTGCTACAATTTCAACAAGATGGCCACCCAGATCCGGCCCAGGTTTGCGGTCCCGCACAGCAACATGGGCTTTGTCCACTTGCAGAAGCACGAAGTGGACAAGGCCGTTGCCTGCTTCCGCCGGGCCATTTCCTTTGACCCGCAGTTTATCCAGGCCCATGCCTCCCTGGGCAGCGCCTACTTGATGCAGGGCGATCTGGTGGAATGCGAAAAGCAGAGCAATAAGGCCCTGGAACTGGAGCCGAATTTCGGCCCGGCTTACAATAACCTCGGCTTGGTGTGCATGGAGCGGGATGATTTTGAAAAGGCCGCGGAGTATTTCACCAAGGCTGAGGAATCAGGTTTTGAAGTCCCTCCGGAAATCAAGGAGGAGCTTGAGTCCAAACTGGGAGAGGAGGCCGGCTAACCTTTTCCTGTTTTTTGCGGTATATACCCGGCAAAAGAGGATTTCCCGGTTGACAACCAGGTGCAATCGTGGGATAATTCACAATATATAGACTGCAGTATTATCTGGGGTTAAAATGCCCTGGACTGAAGCGAAGATTTGTGTTTATCTTTGATGTGCAGTCACAGGACATGATGGGTGGAACCATAATTTAAGGAGGATGTAAAATGCCTAAACGTGAAACACCACTTGTGGATCAGCTTGAAAGCGGTCCATGGCCGAGTTTCGTGGATGAGATCAAGAGGGAGTCTGCCGCCAGACACGAGAATCCGAATAATGTCGAACTGCAGATACCCGAAGATGTCTGCGATGACCTGCTCGGCGTGCTGGAGCTTTCCTTTAAGGACGGCACCACGCACTGGAAGCACGGCGGAATCGTCGGTGTTTTCGGCTACGGCGGCGGCGTTATCGGCCGCTACTGCGACCAGCCGGAAATGTTCCCCGGCGTGGCCCATTTTCACACCCTGCGTGTGAATCAGCCTTCCGGGAAATACTACACCAGCGATTACCTGCGCAAGCTGTGCGACCTGTGGGAATTCCGCGGCTCCGGCTTGACCAACATGCACGGTGCCACCGGGGACATAGTTTTCCTGGGAACCCGTACCGAGCAGCTGGAAGAGATCTTTTACGAGCTTACCCACAATCTGGAGCAGGACCTCGGCGGATCCGGATCCAATCTGCGTACTCCGGCCACCTGCCTGGGCGAGTCCCGTTGCGAATGGGCCTGCTACGATACGCAGGAACTCTGCTATCAGCTGACCATGGAGTTCCAGGACGAGCTGCATCGTCCGGCCTTTCCGTACAAATTCAAGTTCAAATTCGACGGATGCCCCAACGGCTGCGTGGCCTCCATCGCCCGTTCGGACATGGCCTTTATCGGCACTTGGCGGGATGAGATCCGCATCGATCAGGAAGCAGTGGCCGGCTACGTGGGCGGTGAGTTGAAGCCCAACGGCGGAGCGCATGCCGACGGCGACTGGGGACCGTTCGACATCCAGAAGGAAGTCATTGACCTCTGCCCCACCAAGTGCATGTGGATGGAAGACGGCAAGCTGAAGATTAACGACAAGGAATGCACCCGGTGCATGCATTGCATAAACGTCATGCCTCGCGCCCTGCGCATCGGTAATGACCGCGGACTTTCCATTCTTTGCGGCGCCAAGGCCCCGATCCTGGACGGCGCACAGATGGCCTCCCTGCTGGTACCCTTCATGAAGGTGGAGGAACCTTACGACAATGTGAAGGAAGTCATTGAAGGCGTATGGGACTGGTGGATGGAAGAAGGCAAGAACCGCGAACGCCTGGGTGAGTTGATGAAGCGCCAGGGTTTCCAGAAGCTTCTGGAAGCAACCGGTATCGAGCCGGATCCGAGGCACGTACAGGAACCGCGGCACAATCCGTATATCTTCTGGAAGGAAGAGGAAGTGCCCGGTGGCTGGGATCGCGACATCCAGGAATTCCGCAAACACCACCAGAGATAAATTAGGAGGTCTAAAATGGCTTTTATTTCATCCGGATACAATCCAGACAAGCCGATGGAGGACAGGATCACCGATATTGGTCCTCGGCACTTTACCGATTTTTTGCCTCCGGTTATTAAAGAAAACAAAGGCAAATGGCTGTGGCACGAGATACTGGAACCCGGTGTTCTTGTGCACAAGGCCGAAAGCGGTGACGAAGTGTACACCGTTCGTGCCGGTACTCCTCGGCTCATGAGCGTGGAGACCATCCGCGAGATCTGCGAGATCGCGGACAAGCATTGCGACGGTTACGTTCGTTTTACAACCCGTAATAATGTTGAGTTCCTCCTGGACAGTAAGGACAAGGCAAATGAACTCAAAAAATACTTAAATGGGATGAAGCACCCCGGCGGAAGTTATAAGTTCCCGGTTGGCGGAACCGGCGCCGGTCTGACCAACATCGTGCATACCCAGGGCTGGATCCACTGCCATACTCCGGCAACCGATGCTTCCGGCACCGTGAAAGTGGTCATGGACGAGTTGTTCGAAGAATTCCAGCAGATGAGGCTGCCGGCTCAGCTGCGCATATCCATGGCCTGCTGCCTGAATATGTGCGGGGCCGTGCATTGCTCGGACATCGCCATCCTCGGATACCATCGCAAGCCGCCGATGATCGACGACGAATTCATCGACGACCTGTGCGAACTCCCGCTGGCCGTGGCCGCCTGCCCCACAGGCGCCATCCGGCCCAAGAAAAAGACCATCAAGAGCGAGAAAGACGGTTCGGAAAAGGAAGTCAAGTCCGTGGAAATCAAGCGCGAGCGCTGCATGTTCTGCGGTAACTGCTACACCATGTGCCCGTCCCTGCCCCTGTCCGACCAGGAAGGCGACGGACTGGTCATCATGGCCGGCGGTAAGATCTCCAACCGCATAAGCGAACCCAAGTTCTCCAAGGTGGTTGTGGCTTTTGTTCCCAACGAGCCGCCGCGGTGGCCGACGCTGGCCAAGACCATGCGCCAGATCGTTGAGGCCTATGAGAAGGATGCCAAGAAATACGAGCGTCTGGGTGACTGGGCCGACCGTATCGGTTGGGAACGCTTCTTTGAAAAATGCGATCTGGAATTCACCCATCACTTGATAGATGACTTCCGTGATCCCGCATACTATACTTGGAGACAGACCACTAACTTCAAGTTCTAGCATATGTAAAAAATCGGGTGCCCGTAGTTCGGGCACCCGCCTTAAACAAGGAGAAAAAATGGATAAGGAAGAAGCCAAACAGAAGATACTGGATTATTGCCAGTCCAAATCCAAAACCAAGACCAAGTTCTATTTCAACGATTTCTCCAAGCTCTTGTCCGACGAAATGAAGGCCCGGGAAGTCAAAAAGCTTTTGACCGAACTCATCAACGAGCAAAAGCTGGAATTCTGGTCCAGCGGCAGTACCACCATGTATGGACTGGCCGGTGCAGGCAAGCAGCACGGCGAAGAAGGTGCCTAAGACCCGTGTAAGTCCGTGAGTGCAGTACACCTTATTACCTGCATTTGCCTGCTTTGAAAGTGAATTATCCCAGGCTGGTCCTGGCTGGTCTGAAAGGCGGCTCGGGAAAGACGATAGTTTCCCTTAGTCTTTGCCGGGCATGGCATGACCAGAAAATAAACGTTAAGCCTTTTAAGAAGGGTCCGGATTATATCGATGCCAAATGGCTGAGCCTGGCGGCCGGCCGGGAGGCCTCGAATCTGGATCCTTTTCTATTTCCCTCCTCCCGCGTCCGCGACCTTTTCTGGACCTATGCCGATTCATGCGATGTTGCGGTTGTCGAAGGCAACAGAGGGCTTTTTGACGGCAAGGATGTCCAGGGCACCTTCTCCACATCCGAATTGGCCCGCATGCTTGAGACCCCGGTTGTTTTGGTCCTGGACTGTACCAAATCCACTCGGACCATGGCCGCCATGGTCCACGGCTGCACTTCATTTGAGCCGGATGTGCATGTGGCCGGGGCGGTACTCAACCAGACCGCGGGCAATAGGCACAGAAAAATTGTCCGCCGCAGCATTGAAGCCTATACAGACGTGCCAGTTCTGGGCGAACTGCCCAAAATCCGGGAAAATCTTATTCCGGAACGGCACATGGGGCTTATCTCCGATCAGGAATTTGACGAGACAAACAATATTTTTTCCTTTTTATCCAAACTGGGAACGGACTGCCTGGATCTAACGCGAATAATGCAAGTGGCCCGCGAGGCCCCTGCCGGTCCCGCACCAAAATCCCTTTCCGCCACCTCTTCCTCTCCGGATTCCGGTGTGGTTATCGGCTATGTCCGGGACGCGGCTCTTTGGTTTTACTACCGGGAAAATATCCAGGCCCTGCGCCGGACCGGTGCTTCCGTGGTGGAGCTCAGTCTTCTGGAGAAAAAGCCGTGGCCGGAGATACACGGCCTTTATCTCGGCGGAGGCTTTCCGGAGACATTGGGAATGGGGCTTTCCGAAAACCATGGGTTGAAGACCTCCCTGTCCGGGCTTATCCGTCAGGGAATGCCGGTTTACGCCGAATGCGGGGGGTTTATGTATCTGGGTCAAAGGCTTAGCTATGCGGGGCAGAGCTTTCCCATGCTGGGCGTTTTGCCGCTGGAGACGGATGTGAGCAAAAAGCCGCAGGGGCACGGTTATGTGCAGGGGAAAATTGTCCGTAAAAATCCTTTTTTCTCCCTGGATTCGGGGGTAAGGGGGCACGAATTCCATTATTCCAGCTGCCGGCCGACCTGTGAGGAAAATTTGAATTTCGCCGTGGATCTTAGCCGGGGGGTAGGGATTTTTCATGCAAAAGACGGCGTGGTGTATCGCAACGTAATGGCCGGATATACCCATATACATGCCTTGGGCCATGATCAGTGGGCGGTGAATTTCCTGCGCGCTGCCTCTTTGTTTAAGAAATGCCGGGAAAGCGGGGAGGAATGTCCGGATATCGGGGCTGAATAATCTGTTTCAGGAAGTGCTTGCCCTTGCACAGATTCTTGAGACGAACCAGTTTTTTCAAAATTTGCCTGTTTTTGGCTGGTCCTGGCCCCGTTCCGTATTGCTGGCCAGGAAAGGACAGAATTCAAGGGCCTGCTTGGTAAGTCTTGAATCCTCGTACAAAATGAGTGGCGGCTCCAGTCTGCATCCGCCGGGAGCGCCGTTTTTCACCCCTTCGATAAGGACCAGCCTGCTTTCTCGCTCCCTCCCTCCGTGAACGAAACGCATCCTTTTCGCCCGCAGCCTGTTTTCCTCCATACGCATCATAATTTCCTGAAGTCTTTCGCTGCGGTGGACGAGGCATAGACCGCCCCGATTTTTAAGGGTCCTTTTTGCGGCCGCAAGAAAGGTGCAAAGCGAGTCCTGAACCGCATCATGGAAAGCCGCGGTCAGTACTCCCTCTTTTTGCGGATGTCGTCCGGATTTTCGGGAGTGATAGGGCGGATTGGCCACGGCCAGATCAAAGGTTTCATTGGGCGGGGATTGTTCTCCCAGGTCGAGCCGCTCCGGGAACAGTTCATTTTCCAGCCCCAATTTTGCGGCGTTTTTACCGCAGAGCTCAATCATATGCTCATCCTTGTCCACGGCCTTGACCCGCAGCACCCGGTCCGGATTTTTAAGCAAAATCCCCATGCCCACCACCCCGCATCCGCAGCCGAGATCTATTACATTTGAATTCGGGGAGGGCTTGGCAAACGCGCTCAAAAGAAGCGCGTCCGCGGAAAACCTGAACCCGTCTTGCGGCTGGGCAAGGCCGCGCGGAAACCGGCTCCGGGCATATTCCGTGTCCGTCATCTGAACAGATGAAAGGCCAGGCCCGTGGGCAGCTTGGGATAAAAGAAAGTGGATTTGCGGGGCATGACCCGGCCGGAGCTGCATACGCCGCGCATTACCTGCATGGGCACCGGTTTGAGCAGAAAAGCGGCCTGGCTTTCCCCTTGATATACCTTTTCCTTGGCCAGCTTTGCGGAAAAGGTGTAGGACAAAAAGTCTCCGGAGGACAGGTCCGTGTCGGTTAGATCCAGAGCACATTCCAAAAAATACTGGTTCAAGACCTGCGAGCCGATAGCATCGAATATGTCCCGCGATTCGAATTTGGGAATAAAAAGGGTGTTTGCCTCCGGCAGTACCAGAATAAAGGAATTGGCCGGGGTATTGTCCGGAAATGCGGTTGAAGTCCCCAGATCCCGGATTTCAAAAAAAGGAGCCGCCTTTTTTGCCGCTTCCCGGAAATCAAATTCGCGGTTGTGGGAAAGGACGCGGTGATAAGGGAATATCTCCAGACCCGGGGAGGAAATGTTGCTTAGGTAGGTAAACACATAATCCCAAGGTCCGGGACCCAGCTCCCTGTTTTTTTCCTGCTTGTAGGCCAGGGCGGTTTCATAGCGGTGATGACCGTCGGCAATGAATACGTTTTTGTCCGCCAGAAGTTCAGTGAACTTCTGGTTGTACTTCTCCGGAAGCACCCATAAGCTGTGCCGGCATTCGTCCAGCTCGGCCACGATTTCCGGCTGCACACCGCTCATTTCTTCTCCCAGGGCGGTAAGCGTGAGTTCCGGATCATCGAATACGCCGAATACCGGGCTCAATTGCCCCTGTACCGCGCGGGTCAGGGCCAGACGGTCCTCTTTGGCCTTGGGATAGGTTTTTTCATGCGGATATACTTGGCCCTCGCCGTACGGGGTGAGCTGCATTCCGCCCATAATCCCCCATCTTACGAGTTTTTGCCCGTCCACTTCGTATTCCGTGGCCTGGAGCAAAAAAACCGGATTTTCCCGGCGCACCAGCACGCCGCTGTCGATCCAGCTTTTTACAAGCGCGGCGGCGTCCGCGTATGTCCGGGGCAGATCGATATTGACCACGTTGTGCGCGGTTTTATCCGCCAAGGCCTGCCGTTCCCCGGGGGAAAGGACGTCGTAGGGCGGGGCCAAAACATGATCCGGGGTTATTTCCTCAAGTGTCCAGTCGTAGCCGAAAAAAGGCAAAGGAGTAAATTTGGGCATAAAATTTAATTGGGGTTGAGGTTAACGTGAAGATCAATGGCACGACGGAAGAGAGTCCGGTGCATCTTGCTTGTTCGAATTCAGTTCTTTTTACCACAGAGAGCACAGGGTACACAGAGGGTCAGAGAACGAAGAGCTTGATCCCGTTCATTTCCAGCTCGCATGTCAGGCATTGCTCGTTTAGGAAGTCCAGCCTTCTCATCCTACCGAAGAGTAGGCCAAGCTTTCAGCCTGCGTTCTCCCCTTAAGTGGGGTTTGGCTAACAGGTTTTGCCCGCGTAGTCCAATCCGGGGCCGGGCCATTTATTGTCGGACATATTTATCCTTGATTTTTTTTGCGTATGCATGTATTCGGTGCCTCTTCACGGCGAGGTAGCTCAGGTGGTCAGAGCATGCGGCTCATATCCGCAGTGTCGGGGGTTCAAGTCCCTCCCTCGCTACCACAAAGAGTTTAAAGTCCCAGGGCCCGCCTGGGATTTTTTCTGTGAGCGGCTCGGAATGTTTTGGGGCTGCTCTCTTTCTTGACATATATAAGCGTTATGCACTAAATTTTAGTGTTCCTTGCTTCTGCCCGTGCAGGAGCCGAAAATGACCACAAGGAGGAGTCGAAAGGATGAAGAAGTACGAGACATTGCTCTTATTGGACCCGGAAGTAGGGTCCGAGGGGCGTCAGACCCTGCTGGACAAATTGTCCGGCATTGTTCAGCGCGACGGAGGCCAGGTGGCTGAAGTCGACGACTGGGGACAAAAGCAGCTTGCCTATCCGGTGCGCAAGGTCACGCGGGGGCGCTACGTTCGCCTGGAATACGGACTTCCGGAGGAGAAGGTGTCCGAGCTGGAACGCAATATCCGCATGGCTGACGAGGTATTCAAATTCCTGACGGTGAAACTGGAAGACGAATTTGCACAGGAGGCGAGTTAGGATGGTATTCAAGAAATTCACCCCGCGCAAGAAGTTCTGCCGCTTTTGCGCCAACGAGAATCTGGATCTGAGCTATAAGAACCCGGATCTGCTCAATGATTTTGTCACGGACAGGGGCAAGATTCTGGCCAGGAGGATAACCGGTACATGCGCCAAGCATCAGCGCCAGCTCACCCGGGAGATCAAAAGGGCGAGGCAGATGGCCCTTATGTACTACACTGCAACCCATAGTACAGAGGTCCGGAAGAAGACCGTATAGGGAGACGACATGCGTTTAATCTTGAGAGAAGATATAGATAATCTGGGTAGGCTCGGGGATGAAGTAAAGGTGAAGCCGGGATACGGCCGCAATTATCTTCTGCCCCAGGGCAAGGCCATGCCCGCCACCGAGGGAAACATGCGCGCTTTTGAGGCCGAGCGCAAAAAATTGCAGAAAAAGATGGACGCCATCCGTTTTGCCGCGGAAGAACTGGCGGAAAAGATAAATTCCACCGAACTGATTATTCCCGTGCGTGTCGGGGAGAACGACAAGCTTTATGGTTCGGTTACCACGGCCCATATTGCCGATGCCCTGGAAGAAAAAGGCATTGACATAGACAAACGCAAGATTGTTTTGGAAGATCCCATCCGGGCCTTGGGTGAATTCGAACTGGAAATAAAGCTGCATCCTGATGTTAAGGCCACATTACGGATAAAAGTGGTCAGGCATGGCTCAGAATCAGAACAGGAAGAATCCTAGATCATTTCCTAAAGGCAAGGAATCAGGAGCAGGGGGCGGAGGTCTGGAAAGGACTTCCGCCGACCTGCTGCAAAGAGTACCCCCCCATAACCTGGAAGCCGAACAGGCGGTTTTGGGCGGGGTTTTTTTGTCCAATGCGATCATGCACGAACTGGTCGATCTTTTGGATGAAACCGATTTTTATTCCCCGGCCCACCGCATTATTTACCAGGCCTTTCTGGAGCTTTATCGCAAGAATTCCCCGATTGACCTTCTGACCATAGCCGACCATCTGGAGAATAGAGAGGACCTGGAGGATGTGGGCGGAGCCGCTTATCTCGGCGAGCTGGCCGAGGCCGTTGCCGTCAGCTCCAGCGCCCTGCACTACGCCCAGATAGTCAAGGACAAGTCTCTGCGGCGCAATCTGATCCAATCCGCCTCGGAGATCATAAGCGACAGCTTCAGCCCGGGCACTGAAGTGGACGAGCTTTTGGATCTCTCCGAGAAAAACATCTTTTCCGTCACTGACGCCAGAAGCAAGCCGGTCTTTCGTTCCAGCAAGGAGCTTATTCAGGATGTTTTCCATCTCCTGGAGCAACGGGTGGACCGTCAGGACCTGGTTACCGGCATCCCCACCGGATATCCGGATCTGGACGAAATTACCGCCGGCCTGCAGCCCACCGACCTGATCATTGTCGCCGGGCGGCCCTCAATGGGCAAGACCGCTTTCGCCCTGAATGTGGGCATGCGTTCCGCCGTGGCCAACAGCACCCGCACAGCGGTTTTTTCCCTGGAGATGTCCCGGGATCAGCTGATGATGCGTATGCTCTGCTCCTACGGCAAGGTGGATCTGAAAAAGATGCGCACCGGGTTTTTGGACGACGAGGACTGGACCCGTCTGTATCATGCCGCTGACGATCTTTCCCGGGCCCCGATATATATTGACGATACCCCGGCCCTATCCGGTATGGAGCTTCGGGCCAGATGCAGGCGGCTCAAGGCGGAAAAGGGTCTGGACATGGTCATTGTCGATTATCTGCAGCTCATGCGCGGGGGAAAGAGCATTGAATCCCGGGAGCAGGAGATATCCGAGATATCCAGATCGCTCAAGTCCCTGGCCAAGGAGATGGACGTCCCGGTGATGGCCCTCTCCCAGCTTAACCGCAAGGTGGAGGAGCGGACCAACCGCCGGCCCATGCTTTCCGATTTGCGCGAATCCGGGGCTATAGAGCAGGACGCGGATGTGATAATGTTCTTGTATCGGGACGAGGTGTACAACACCAAGGAAGACAATCCCAAAAAGGGAATCGCGGAGATCATTGTCGGCAAGCAGCGCAACGGCCCGGTGGGCGTGGTGGACCTGGCCTACCTGGATCGGTACACCGCCTTTGAGAATCTGGCTGACCCGCCGGTGCCTTCCGAGGACGAAGCCCAAGTTCTGTAGAAAAAGATTTGGGGATAAAACTACCCGCAATTGGAGCAGGCATGCAAACATACTATGACCCGAATGAATGCCTGACCGGGCAGGAGATAGAAAATCTGCAGTCGGTCAGGCTGAAAAACGTTGTCCATCGGGCCACCCGATCCAGGTTTTACCGCAACAAATTCGTGCAAAACAACGTCTCGGTCCGGGATATAAAAAGGCACACGGACATACAAAGGCTCCCGGTGACCACCAAGCAGGACCTGCGCGATGAATATCCGGACGGCCTGCTTGCCCGGCCCGTTTCGGATATGGTCCGGCTGCACGCCTCTTCCGGGACCACCGGCTCCCCGACGGTGATCATGCATACCCAAAACGACCTTAACACCTGGGCCGATCTGGTGGCCAGGTGCATGCACATGGTGGGTACCCGCTCCGGGGACGTGTTCCAGAACATGAGCGGATACGGACTTTTTACCGGCGGGCTGGGCATTCACTACGGAGCGGAGAGGCTGGGCTGCATGACCATCCCTTCCGGAGCGGGGAACAGCAAAAGGCAGATCAAGCTTTTGACCGATTTCAGGGTCACGGTGGCCCATATCATCCCCTCCTATGCCCTGCATCTGGCCACTGTTTTTGAAAACATGGGCAAAAGTCCCCGGGATACTTTCCTGCGCAGCTTTTTGATCGGCGCGGAGCCGCATACCGAGGAGATAAGGCGGAGAGTGCAGGAACTTTACGGGATCAAGGCGTACAATTCGTACGGCCTGTCCGAGATGAACGGTCCCGGGGTGGCCTTTGAGTGCGAGCATCAGAACGGTATGCACGTATGGGAGGATGCCTATATCCCGGAAATTTTGGATCCGAACACCCTGGAACCGGTCCCGGAAGGGGAGGTGGGCGAGCTGGTTTTGACCACACTTACACGGGAAGGCATGCCGGTTATCCGCTACCGCACCCGGGATCTGACCCGGTTCATCCCCGGAGAGTGCGCCTGCGGCCGCAAGCACAGGCGCATTGACCGCATAAAGGGCCGGGCGGACGACATGATCATCATAAAAGGGGTGAACATCTATCCCATGCAGGTGGAGAGGGTGCTCATGGCCCTGCCCGAGGTGGGGGAAAACTACATTATCGAGCTGGAACGGGAAGGGTACATGGACCAGCTGCGGATCAAGGTCGAGGTCAAGGATGAATATTTTGTCGAGGATATGCGCCGGCTCAAGGGTTTGCAGCAGAAAATAGCCAAGCAGCTGCGCGAGGAGATACTGATAACCCCGCGTGTGGACATGGTGGAGCGCAATTCCCTGCCCCGCGGCCAGGGCAAGGCGGAGCGGGTCGTGGACAGGCGCGGGTCGGAATAGGGGGCCTCGACGTTTGATGTGGATTTTCCCCCCCTGAACTTTTTTGCTGCCAAACTTCCGACCCGGCACTCAAATTTGAAATTTGAGTGCCGGGCCTCTCGTTAAAAGCATGCAAAAAGATCAGGCGAAGAAAATTATAAAAATTCCACACGCTGTGTCGGAGAGCCGGGAATAGGAGATCTATTATGAGCAAAGTGACTGTATTCATGGGCAGCAAGTCGGATCTGCCCAAGATGGAGCCCTGCGCGCAGGTGCTCAAGGATTTGGGCGTGGATTTCGAGATGACCGTGACCTCCGCGCATCGCACGCCGGAGCGGACCGAGGAACTGGTCCGCCGGGCGGAGGAAAACGGCTGCCAGGTCATAATCTGCGCCGCGGGTATGGCCGCCCATCTGGCCGGAGCGGTTGCTGCCCGGACCGTACTGCCCGTTCTGGGCGTGCCCATAGACGCCTCTCCCCTTGGCGGATGGGATTCGCTTTTGTCCACGGTGCAGATGCCCCCGGGATTTCCCGTGGGAACCCTGGCCCTGGACAAGGCCGGAGCGAAAAACGCGGCCTGGATGGCCGCCCAGATACTGGCCCTGCAGGATGCGGAGTTAAAGGAAAAAATCAAAAGTTCCCGTCGGGAAATGGCCGCGGCCGTGGAGGAAGCGGCCCGGGATATGTCCGGCTAGATTATGCACAATAATTTCGCCCTGACCCTTCTTACCTGCGCCTTTGCCGGCAGTCTGGTCATTTCCTCGGTGCTGGCGGCCAAGATCATCACCCTTTTCGGCCTGGTGGTCCCGGCCGGGGTGTTGGCCTACAGCGTGACTTTTATCGCCACGGACGTGATAAGCGAGATCTGGGGCAGGAAGCAGGCCAAACAGGCCGTTCTGGGCGGGTTTGTCGCCCTTTTGGTGTGCATGGTGTTTATAAAGCTCAGCCTTGCCTGGCCTTCCGCCTCCTTCTGGGAGGGACAAAAAGATTTTGCGGCGGTTTTGGGCATGACCCCGCGCATTATTCTGGCCTCGTTCATCGCCTATCTTTTGAGCCAGACCCACGACGTATGGGCCTTTCATTTCTGGAAAAAAATGTTTCGGGGCAGGCATCTGTGGCTGCGGAACAATATATCCACTGCCTCCTCCCAGCTTTTGGACACGATTGTCTTTATCTCGGTGGCCTTTCTGGGGGTCATGCCCGTTTGGCAGCTTATAGCCGGGCAGTATGTGGTCAAGCTGGGGATCGCACTGCTGGACACCCCGCTTGTGTATCTTCTGGTGTGGCTTATCCGAAAAAATTCCGCAGGACCCGAACTGCAAACGGAGATGGATTGATGTCCGGACTTTTGGCCGGTTTGTTTACTCTTGTCCTTGTTCTCTGTCTGGCCCTGAATATCCTCAGTCTTCCGGGGAACTGGCTCATCCTGGGCCTGGCCCTTGTCTGGAAGTGGATACATCCGGAAATGGCCATGGGCTGGTGGCTCTTTGGACTGGTGCTGTTCCTGCTCCTTGCCGGAGAGGTTTTGGAATGGTTCGGTCAGATATGGGGAGGCAAGCGCTACGGGGCAAGCAGGAGCGGAAATATCGCCGCGATTGTCGGAGCGGTTGCCGGAGCCATTGTTTTCGCCCCTTTTCTGTTCGGCCTGGGTGCGCTTTTGGGCGCTTTCGCCGGTGCGTACGCCGGGAGTTTTGTAATGGAAAAACTTAACGGCCGCAGCCTGCAGGAAGCCGGTCGAGCCGCTCTGGGCGCGTTCTGGGGCAAGGTGTTCGGGGTGGTGGCCAAGATCGGGCTCGGGGCCATTTCCCTGTTTATTATCGTTCCCCGTTTGTGGAGTTGAGAAAGATCGCTCCAGGGCCCCTTTTTTGGGGAGAAAGCTTTTGGGTCGTCTCAAGAATCTGTGCAACACATTTCATATCGTTGGGATTTCTTTCTTCGGGATCGAAATCGCTATCGGGATCGGAATCGACCCCATAAGGCGAAGATTCCTCCCGCACCGAACGATATATTCTTTCGATTTCGATAGCGATCCCGATAGCGATAGCGATTTGGATAATCCCAACGGTTAGTCAACTCAATAGCTTTTAATAAAAACCTTTAAATCCAAGTAGTTAAGTATTGCTCGTAGGTTTTTAACAACAAACTTTTGCACAAATTTGTGCGAGGAACCAAGCTTTTTTCGCTCCGGAAACGTTTTGTCTCCGGAGTGAAAGCTATTTAAGCCCCCGTTCCCCGATGTCCCGGCGGTAGTACATGTCCTTGAAGTCGATCTTTTCCGCGGCCCGATACACCTTGTCCCGGGCATCTTGCAGGTTTTCCCCGAGAGCGGTTACTCCCAGCACCCGTCCCCCGCCGGTGACGATCCGGTCGTCTTTGCAGACCGTTCCGGCGTGGAATACCTCCAGATCGCTGTAAAGTTTTCCCGCCTCCTCAAGCCCGGAGATGACCTCCCCCTTGTTGTATTCGCCCGGATACCCGCCCGCGGCCAGAACCAGGCACATGCTGTGTCCCCGGTTTATCTTTATTTCTCTGTCCTTCAGATTGCCCTCAATGCAGGCGAGCATTATTTCCACCAGATCGGACTGCAGGCGCATCATAAGCGGCTGGCATTCCGGATCGCCGAAGCGGACATTGTATTCCAAAACCTTGGGACCCTTTTCGGTCATAATCAAGCCGGCGTATAAAACGCCCTTAAAGGGTCGGTCCATGCCCTCCAGGTGCTGGACTATGGGGCGGATCACCATCTCCGCGGTTTCCCGGAATTTTTCCTCGGGCAAAACCGGGGCCGGGCTGTACGCGCCCATTCCTCCGGTATTGGGACCGGTATCTCCCTCGCCTATCCGCTTGTGGTCCTGGGAGGAGGGGAGAAGGGCTATGTCGTGTCCGTCGCAAAAGGCCAGAAAGGAAACCTCCTCCCCGACAAGGGCTTCCTCCACGACAACCCTTTTCCCGGCCGAGCCGAATTTTTCCCGGAGCATCATCTCTTCCAGAGTGTCTACGGCCTTCTCCCTGGACTCGGCAACCACAACCCCTTTGCCGGCGGCAAGTCCGTCCGCCTTTATAACCAGGGGGTAGTCACTGGCCCGGACATAATTCTTGGCCTGTTCGAATTCATCAAATACGGCATAGTCAGCAGTGGGGACCTCGGCCTCGGTCATGAGCGACTTGGCAAAGGCCTTGCTCCCTTCAAGCTGGGCGCAGAAGGCCCCGGGCCCGAAGCAGGGCACCCCCTCCTTTTCCAGGGAGTTTTTAAGCCCCAGAACAAGCGGCTGTTCCGGACCGACCACGACCAGGTCGATCTTTTTTTCCCGGCACAGCTCGACCAGGGCGGGAATGTCCTCGGACTGCACGGATATATTCTCCCCGAGTGCGGCGGTTCCGCCGTTCCCCGGGGCGATGTACAGTTTTTTGAGTAAAGGGCTTTTGCTTATTTTCCAGGCCAGGGCGTGTTCGCGACCGCCTGAGCCGACTATCAGAATGCGCATCACTTTCCCTCCTTGAATAAATAGGGCGTTTACGACCTTTTGAAAAGTTTTTCCAATGCCCGTGAGTTCCATACCGAGGAGATCGGACGTCCATGCGGGCAGAAATCCCGGTTGGGACATTTGAGCCATTTTTGCAAAAGGCCCAGGGCCTCGTCCCGGGTGAGCTGTTGTCCGGCCTTGATTGCGGATTTGCAGGACAGGGTAACCAGCATTTTTTCCGGGTCCGGTTCGCGGTCGGACAACACATCCCGGATATATTCCCTTCCCTTTTCCGGGGAAAGCCACTCCGGAACAGCGGTGAGGACGAGCGCGTCCGGCCGGGAGTTGAATTCAAAGCCCATTTTGCGCATCTCCCCGCCCGTCCGGGCCAGGTTTTCCCGCTCCGCGTCACCCAGGGCTATTTCCAGGGGCAAAAGGAGATTTTTCCGCCCCGGGTTTTTCTTTCTTCGGCTTATATCCTCGTAGAGTATCCTCTCGTGCATGGCGTGCTGGTCCAAAAGGACGAGCTCCCTTGAATTGTCCAAAAGGAGATAGGTGTTTAAGACTTGGCCAAGGTAGCGAAATTCCGCTCCCTGCGACCGGATGCATTCCGGTTCCGGGATCTGCGGGACGCTTACTCGCTGCTTTTCCGGCTTGAATTCCGGCTGCGGAGATGACCACAGATGCACTTTTTCGCTTTTAAGCCCCCTTATGTATCCGGATTCCGGGCCGGGTTCCCGGATCCGGGAAAAGGAGGTCCCGGTTTGTTCAAAATTTTCTTCAAACTCCTGCTCCCTGTTGGGCTGATTGAATATGCGGCTAACAGCTTTTTTGACCAGGGAGAAGATCTCGCTTTCATGGAAAAAGCGGACCTCGGTCTTTGCGGGATGGGTGTTCACGTCCACTTCCTCGAAGGGCAGATCAATAAAGACCACCGCCTGGGGATATTCCCGGGAAAGAAGGCTACCCTTGTACGCGGCCCGGAGAGCGGAAAGGAGCATTCTGTCCGTGACCGGACGATGGTTCACGTAAAAATATATCCGGTCCGCCCGGCCCTGGGCCGTGTTCGGACTTCCGGCCAGGCCGTATATTTTTTTGTCCGCTGAGCTATGGCTAAACGGCACGAGTCCGCTGCAGACCTTCTCCGGCCAGATCTCCCGGAGTCTGGTCTCAAGCTCCTGGCCGGCGAAGAATCTTTTCACCGACTTGTCCTGGACAAAGAGTTCGAAATCGGTCTTTAAATGGGCCAGGGCCATGCGGCAGAAGATGTCCTGACATTTTCTGTGCTCCGTATTCCGGGTCTTTAAAAATTTCAGCCTGGCCGGGATGTTGGAGAACAGATTGTGCACGGCCACTTCCGTGCCCTTGTCCAGGGCCACCGGCCGGACCTCGCCCACGCTGCCTTCATCCACCTCCACGCAAAATCCTTCCGCAGCGTCCGGGGTCTTGGACTTTAACTCCAGCCGACTTACCGAGGCTATGCTGGGCAGGGCCTCTCCCCGAAAGCCGAAGCTTTTTATTTGCTGAAGATCGGACAAATGCTGTACCTTACTGGTGGCGTGCCTGGTCAGGGCCAGGGGGATTTCTTCCGGAGGCATTCCCCGTCCGTCGTCCTTGACCCGGATCAGTTTTTGCCCTCCCTGGCTTATATGCACCTGGATGTTGCGGGAACCGGCATCCAGGCTGTTTTCCAGGAGTTCCTTGACCACGCTGGACGGCCGCTCCACGACCTCGCCGGCCGCGATCTGGTTCTGCAGTTCCGGCGGGAGTACGCGGATGGACATATCAGCCCCCGATACTTCCCAGGTTGAGCAGGTTAATGCGGATTTCATAGCGGTTTTCATAGTCCTTGCGGACCATTATGAAATCCAGGGAAAAGCACTGGTGCAGATAGGATATGGTTACTCCCCGCTCCAGATACTGGTCCGCGGCGATATCCTTCCTCAAGATGCCGCTTACCCTCCAGTTGGGAATGAAGTCCACCCGGGCCCGCAGTTTCATTATCTCCATTTCCTCGTCCCAGTCCCGCTTGTATTCGTCAATCTTTGCCCGGTAGTCCATGCCGAACCACAAGGAGCCGACGCCTTCGCGGTACACCCGGAGCATGTGTTCATGCTCGGTTATTTTTTTTAGGTACGGGGAGTACCAGGATTTATTGCTAAGGCTTATCCACTCTCCGGGCTTAAAGGTAATATCCACCAACACGTCGGAAAAGGGCCGGCGGGGATATTCCTCCCGGTCTTCCGTTCGGGTGGCCTCGCGCAGGTCGTAGCTCTGTTCCAGTTTGAGGCGCAGAAAGTCCAGGTAGCTCTTTTTGAGTCGCGTGGCATTGCCTTCCGGGGAGGGGACAAGGGAGTCCCGGCGCCGGATAAAGACGTTGTTCAGGGTATAGGTGAGTTCGTTTTCCGGAGCCAGGCGGTCCACGGAGTCGAACTTGGGCAGTTCCTCCTGATTCTCCTTGGGCCGGTAGGAGTATTCCACTTCCGGCTGCAGCTCGTGCTTTATCTTGGTCCAACTGGAGGAGTTCGTCTCACCGCTCCCCGGATCGGGAGCGGCAAACAGGTCATAGACGCGGAAAAGCTGGGAATAGGCATCCACGGAAAAATCGTAGATGCCCCGGGTTTGGATCTTGCTGTCCGTGTCCCGTCTTTCCGGGTCGTTTTCAAAGCGGTCCAGGTAATACATGGTTTCCCGCCAGCCGGCCTTGGGGGTGAGAGTGAAATAATCCGTGCTCCAGGGCAGGCTCAGCCGGGGATGGACATCCAGCCTGGTCCCCCTGGTTCCGTATTCCCGCCAGAAATACACGGCCTGGTTGTCCGATTCTATCTCCAGGGGGGTGCCGGGGATGGCGATACGGTACAAATCGTAGTTTATTTCCGGAAAGCGCTGCACGGTGGGGTTGTATTTCTCATCCAGATTGTTGTTTCTGTATTTTAAGTTCTCGTTGTACTCTATGCGGGCATTCAATCCGGTGTGCGCCCAGTTGCGGGTCAGGCTGAGGATGTTTTCCCGGGTGAGATCGTCGTTGTCTTCTATATCCCGGCCGAAATGCTCCATGAATTGCCGCCTGCTTTCCTGGAACCCGGAGTACCCGGAATCGAATTCGCGCAAATAGTTCTGATCCGAGACATAGTCTATATCCAGCTTGACCCGCCAGTCCCGGAAATAAGTGGCGTCGTATTTGCCCCGCAGCCAATAGCGGTTTTCATTGGGCCGGATCAGTCCGTCGTCATCGAACTGGGAGTCTTCCTTGTCCTCGGTTTTCGCGGTTATTTTGTCCCGCAGCCAGTCCGCGCGGAAAAGGGCCTTGTCCTGCAAATCCGGGGTGCTCCTGAATTCCAGGCCCTGCATGAGACCGCGGTGGGAATAGAAGTTCTCGTAAAGGGTGATGTCGTTTTCCTCGTCTATTACCTGGAAATAGGGCTGGTTTATATGCGTTCCCAAACGGTCGCTGAAACCGATTTCCGGGCGCAGAAAACCGCTTTGCCTCTCGGTCTTGACCGGTATGACCATAAACGGGGAGTACAGGATGGGGGCGTTTTTAACCCTAAAACGCGGGTTCCACAGGTTGGCGTAGCCGTCAATGGTCAGGCTGCCGCTGGAAGTCTTGAGCGACCAGGCCGGCGTCTCCCCGTCGCAGGCGGTTACCGTGGCCTCCTCGAATTCGTATGTCTCCGCCCCGGTTTTCTTGAGTTCCTTTCCCTTGAAGTAGATGTGCTCCCGGGCCAGGAAAACCCGGCCGTCCTTTACCCAGCCCACCTTGTTTTTAAGGTCGAACTCCGCCACTTTTCCCTGCATGAAATCCCGGTTCCATTTGGCCCGGACATTGCCCCGCAGATAGGCCCATTGAGTCTCCGGGTAATAGCGGGCGTAGTCGGCCCGCATGTAGTCCCCGCCGCGATGGATGTGCACGTTCCCGAAGGCCTCCACCATCTGGGAGTTTTTGTCTCCCTTGACCCGGTCCGCCTCCAGGCGCCAGGGCTCGGATTCGGTTTGCGCCCCGGCCGGAGTGCTGAAAAGAGCGGATAAAATAAAGCCGAGGCAGGCGGCGCTCAATACAAGAAATCGGAAAAAGACCTTTTTTTCATCCATATGCGGGACCGCGACAAGTTTGTTTTTTGCTTGCGGATCAGGGGTCATATCTTGTTCGCAAACATGAGGATTCCCAGAATAATAAATCCGGCGGCGGCTATTTTCCGGATGGTTTCCCCGGGGATATAGTTGCAGATGAAGTTGGCGAAAATAACGCCCAGAAAGGTGACCAAAACCAGGGCCAGGGAAGCCCCGATGAAAACGGTTACCGGTTTCTGGGTCTTGGCCGTGAGCATGACGCAGGCCAGCTGGGTTTTATCCCCCAACTCGGCCAGGAAAAGAGTCAAAAAAGTAGTCCCCAGGAGCTTAAGATCCATTTGAATGCAATCCTTTGCAGTCGGGTGGTTGTAAAAAGTCTTGCCGCCCGGCCCTAAGCGTTATAGGCCTCAAAAACGGGGTTGCCTTCGCCCCCCTGTTACCGGTATTGACACATAGCAACCCGGACTTAACCAAAATAACGATATTTTTCTAGGAGGAATTTGCGGGTCCGCTTTTGGGAAACGGCCCGAATATAAATATGCAAAACAAGCAAACAGTTTCCAGAGAGCTCACTTTTGAGGACAGCTCTCTGCTTCAGGATCTCTGCGGACCGCGGGGCGAGAACCTAAGGCTTATAGCCGAGTCGGCCGGAGTAAGCTGCGAGACCCGGGGAAACTCCATACACATATCCTCTTGTGACCCTTCCGACCTGGATGTGGTCAAGAATCTCCTGGTCCAGTTTTCCGAGCTTCTAAAAAGTGGATACAGGCTGGATTCAAGGGATATTCAGGCCGGGATACGCCTTTTGTCCAGGGATCCCACCGCCTCGCTGAAAAAGATGTACCGCAAGGAGTCCTGTGTGACCACCCCCAGGCGTACGGTTGTCCCCAAGACCCTCAGCCAGCGCGATTACCTGGAGTCGATCCGGGGCCATGATCTTGTCTTTGGGATAGGCCCGGCCGGGACCGGAAAGACCTATCTCGCGGTTTCCCTGGCCGTGGCCGCGCTCATGCAGAGGACTGTTTCCCGTATCGTGCTCACCCGTCCCGCGGTGGAGGCCGGAGAAAGACTCGGTTTCCTCCCCGGGGATATGATGGAAAAGGTCAATCCCTATCTAAGGCCTTTGTATGACGCTCTGCACGACATGCTGGACCTAAGAAAGGTACAGGAACTTATCGAATCCGGGATAATCGAGATCGCCCCCCTGGCCTTTATGCGTGGCCGGACCCTTAACGACGCCTTTATTATTCTGGACGAAGCCCAGAACACCACTCCGGAACAGATGAAGATGTTTCTGACCCGGATGGGTTTCGGGTCCCGGGCGGTGGTAACCGGGGATGTCACCCAGATCGACCTGCCGGGAGGGGCCAGCTCCGGGCTCGTCCAAAGCGCGGAAATCCTTAAAAACGTCCCCGGAGTGGACATTGTCCGTTTTGACGATCGCGACGTCATCCGCCATGACCTGGTGGCCCGAATCATAAAAGCCTATGACAAGTACGAGCAGGGAAATAAGCAATAATATCTCCATGCAGCACAGAGGCAAGGCCACCCTGATTCTGGCCCTCCTTGTCCTGTCCCTGTTGTCCGGAGTGAATTTCCAGCCGCGGATCACCGTGTATCTGGCCGGCGAGGTCGCCGGACAGGATGTGACCGCCACCCAGGCCCTTCTGATCGAGGATGAGGAGTCCACCCGGGCCCGGCGGGAGCAGGTGGTCAAAAACCAGCCCCCGGTTTTCGATCTGAGCCAGAAGCCGTTTAAAAATCTGTTGGACAGAGTGGACCGGGTCTTAAAGGCGGTGGAGGGTATCGACCCTTCCCGTCCGGAGCAGCTGAGCGCCACTTTAAGCGATGAAACGGACATCGATCTCTCCTCCCAATCCCTGCGTGCCTGGAAGAACCCGGAGCTGAAAAAGATATACGGAAAAAAGATCATTCCCTGGCTTAAGGACAAGTACGAACAGGGCATAGTCGCGGACAACGATTTTTTGAACCGGTACAAATCCGGGATCCTGGTCCGGAAACTGCCCGAGGGCATGGAGACCCTGAAGACGGACGTGCGCAAGATAAGCGATGTCCGGGATGTGGAAAGGGAACTGTCCGATTTTCTAAGACGCGATCTGAACATGCGCCTGCGTTCCCGCAATGCGGTTAAGGAGCTTTTGCTCCCGCTTATAAGACCCAATCTGGTCCTTAATCAGGAAAGCACCCAGAAAAGGCTGGAGCAGGTCTTGAGCCAAGTGGATCCGGTGTATCACCGGGTGGCCAAGGGGGAAATCGTGGTCCGCAAGGGGGAGCGGGTAACCCCGGATCAGCAGAAAAAACTGCAGGCCCTTTTCCGGCACAAGCCGGAGTATTTCAGTGCGGGAAGGTCCTTGGGCATGTTCTTGATGCTGGCCGTTGCCGCCGGTGTGTTTTTCGTGGTCAGTCCCTCCTGGACCAGCAAGACAACGGTCAGGGAGCGGGATATTTCCTTTATCGCCATGGTCGTTTTGATCCTGGGATGCTGCGCCAAATTTCTCGGGGGTGCCGGGGACCCAATTACCGCCTCCATATCCACGGTAGATTCCGGGTTTCTGGCTTATTCCCTCCCGGTCATGGGCGGGGCCGGACTTTTGTGTCTTTTTTTGCGCCAGCGGATATGCATTCTGGCCGCGGTATTCCTCTCCCTGGTGTGCACCATACTCCTTGACCAGGGAGTGAGTGTTTTTCTTTATTTTATGTGCGGCTCCTTTGTGTATATTTATCTTTTGAGCCGGGCCAGCACCCGTTTGCAGGTCCTTAAAAGCCTTTTCCCCCTGGCCGGGGTGCTTCTTCTTTTGTGGCTGGGTATTAATCTGGCTGGCTGGGAGTCCTGGATGTATCTGGGTACGGGTACTGTTTTTGTCGCGGCCAGCGCGTTTTTCTCCCTGGTCATAGTTCTGGCCTTCAGCCCCATGGTCGAATATGTCCTGGGGTATACTTCGGT
>Ga0114983_1000185_pt1 | contig 25611 bp, 17 predicted proteins | sample Shrwel_input2_RT_FD_87182 | JGI IMG/M metagenome (GOLD analysis project Ga0114983, IMG submission 87182) | Subsurface microbial communities from deep shales in Ohio, USA - Utica-3 well 1 S input2 RT | ecosystem: Environmental > Aquatic > Deep subsurface > Shale gas/oil reservoir > Produced... | reverse complement strand
GTTGCTGCAGTTGCGGCAACAGCGTCAGCGCTTGTCGCAGACGGGCAAAGTCTCTAGGGCGGGCGCTTCTCAGGGCCAGGCGCGCCATGATCCGCTCCACATCACCAAGCGCCTTGAGGTCGTCATGTAACGGTTCGAACAGGCCGCTGGCAATCAACTCTGCCACCGCGGTTTGCCGCAGGCCTATCTGTTGATGATCCCTGAGTGGCTGATGGATCCAGCGCTGTAACATCCTGCTGCCCATGGGGGTGGCGGTTGCGTCCAGCACAGAAGCCAGAGTATTGTCCCGGCCACCGGCAAGATTCACTGTCAGTTCCAGATTCCGCCGGGTGGCGGCATCCAACACTATGCTGTCGCTCTGATTAAAGCGGGTAATGGCATTGATATGGGGCAGGGCGGTGCGCTGGGTATCTTTCACATACTGCATCAGGCAGCCGGCGGCCTGCAGTGACAGCCTGGCGTCTGTTATGCCAAAACCACGCAGATCTTTGGTGCCGAATTGATCCAGCAACAATCGCATGCTGGTATCCAAGTCAAACTCCCACTCGGGACGACGGCGTTTGCCCTTGATGCCGGCAATCAGGCTTTGTTGGGAAAAGTCTTCGCTGTAGAGCAGCTCGGCCGGTTTGGTGCGTTGCAGCTCGGCCTCCAATGATTCAAGGGTGGCCAGTTCGGCAATCACAAAACGGCCAGAGGCAACATCCAAGGTGGCGTAGCCAAAACCGTTCTTGCCTTCGTAGACGGCGGCCAGCAGGTTATCCTGACGTTCTTGCAGCAGCGCTTCATCGGTGAGAGTTCCCGGAGTCACTATGCGCACGACTTTGCGCTCGACCGGCCCTTTGGATGTGGCCGGATCACCAATCTGCTCACAGATGGCAACCGACTCACCGAGCTGCACCAGCTTGGCGAGATAGCCCTCCACCGCATGATAAGGAATACCCGCCATAGGAATAGGATCGCCACCACTCTTGCCTCTGGCCGTCAGTGAAATACCCAAGAGCTCGGAGGCTTTTTTGGCATCATCGTAAAACAGCTCGTAAAAGTCCCCCATGCGATAAAACAGCAGCATTTCGGCATGCTGCGCCTTCATCGATAGATACTGGCGCATCATAGGGGTGTGTTTTTCCAAATCCGGGTTATCCATAGGCGTAATCACTGCATTCATGGGAGCTTTCAGATATTTCCTTGACTGTGTTTCCAAGAGCGGTTGCCCTTTTTCAATGGCGCCAATAGTATCAGTTATTCATCACTGAGCCAGTCGTGGGCGGGGAAATTTTACGCCTTCGGTCACAAGTGATTGATCAGCAAGCGGCCTTTAAATAAATTATCGCCAGCACTTGATACTGTATGATTGTACAGTATACTAGGTGGCAGATTGGTATTTAGCCCAAAGCTCTGGATAAAGGGGCGGCAACATAGATTTCAGGCGAAGCATTGCGTCGCAATTAAGAGGGAACAGGAATGAAAATAGATCCAAACAAAGAGAAGGCGTTGAACGCAGTTCTGGGACAGATAGAGAAGCAGTTCGGTAAAGGTTCTATCATGAAACTGGGTGAAGACAGAACCATGGATGTCGAAACCATCTCTACCGGTTCGCTTTCTCTGGATGTGGCTTTGGGGGCCGGTGGTCTGCCAATGGGTCGTATCGTTGAGATCTATGGTCCTGAATCTTCTGGTAAAACAACTCTGACACTGGAAGTGATTGCCGCGGCGCAGCGTGAAGGCAAAGTCTGTGCCTTTATCGATGCCGAACACGCGCTGGATCCTATCTATGCCAAGAAACTGGGTGTGGATATCGATAATCTCCTGTGTTCTCAGCCAGATACGGGTGAACAGGCGCTGGAGATCTGTGATGCGCTGACTCGCAGTGGCGCCGTCGATGTCATCATTGTTGACTCAGTGGCGGCGCTGACGCCCAAGGCTGAAATCGAAGGTGAAATCGGTGATTCCCACATGGGTCTGGCGGCTCGTATGATGAGCCAGGCAATGCGTAAGCTTGCCGGTAACCTCAAGCAGTCCAACACTTTGCTTATCTTCATCAACCAGATCCGGATGAAGATTGGGGTCATGTTCGGTAACCCTGAAACCACCACTGGTGGTAACGCCCTTAAGTTCTACGCCTCAGTTCGTCTCGATATCCGCCGTACAGGCGCTATCAAAGAGGGTGATGAGGTTGTTGGTAACGAAACCCGGGTTAAAGTGGTTAAGAATAAGATTGCCGCCCCCTTCAAACAAGCCGATTTCCAAATTCTCTATGGTCAGGGTATCAACCGTACCGGTGAGCTGGTTGATTTAGGCGTAGCCCACAAACTGGTGGAAAAATCCGGTGCCTGGTACAGCTACAAGGGTGACAAGATAGGTCAAGGCCGCGCTAATGCAGGTAAGTACCTCAAGGAACACCCTGAAGTGGCAGCCGAAATCGAAGCGGCACTGCGTGCCAAACTGCTCAGTAAAGCAGAAGCGGCTCCTGCCAGCGCCGAGACAGGTGAAGGCAATATCGACTTGGAAACCGGAGAAGTCTTCTGAGCCAGTCGGTAATGGATGTTGCGGTCGCGCTGTTGGCGCGCCGCGACTATGGCCGCGAGCAACTCAAGAGCCGCTTACTGGGCAAGGGCTTTGAGTCGAGCGAAGTTGAACAGACTTTGGATAGTCTGGAAGCCAAAGGTTTTATCGATGATCAGCGTTTCGCTGTAGCCTTGCTGCGCAGCCATATTGCCAAGGCCCACGGACCGGGAAAAGTACGTCAGGCACTGATGCAAAAGGGCTTAAATAAACAATGTATCGAACAAGTCTTGGATGCCAGTGATTGTGACTGGTTTGCCTTGGCCCGCACGCGCGCGCTGAAGAAATTCGGCGATAGTCCCGCAGATGATATGAAAGAAAAAGCTCGCCGAATTCGTCACTTGATGGGGCAGGGCTTTAGTTATGATCAAGTGGCATACGCCCTTGAATATGACCCTTATGACTGATTTTTCTCTATCACTAAAGCTCCTTTCATAACCAAGTTTAATACTGCCTAATCTCTGTGACTGACTTCATTTTACAAGCCCAAGCTTCACTCTTATTAAGTTGTTAGTTCTTGTGCTTGTCGCCTATGGTTATATATCCCGCTAAAGCCGCTATATCTTGGTTTACTGGCGCAGGTTTTTATATCCGCTGAGTAATTCAACATCTATGGCAAATAGCATTTGCCTGCCCAGGTAATCCGGTTTCGGCTTATGCCGCTAATGCTCTCTGTACCTCGGCTGTATCAGGCATCATACCCTGCGCAATCTAATTGGTATTCTGGCGCTGCATGCTTATAATGCTTGGCAAAAGAGCGCTCGAGTGGCCGGGCCAAGCACGCCTTTAGACCACTTTTTATACATTATTCAGGCTTAAGTAACTCAGGACGATTTATGTACCAAACCACAGCAGCACTTAGAAGTGCTTTCCTGGAGTTTTTCCGCAAGAATGGCCATCAGGTAGTCGACAGCAGTTCTCTGGTGCCAGGCAATGACCCCACTTTGCTATTTACCAACGCCGGGATGAACCAGTTTAAAGACGTATTCCTCGGTATGGACAAGCGTAGCTACAGTCGCGCTACCACTTCGCAGCGTTGTGTTCGCGCCGGTGGTAAACATAACGACCTGGATAACGTGGGTTATACGGCCCGTCACCACACCTTCTTTGAGATGCTGGGTAACTTCAGCTTTGGTGATTACTTCAAAGAAGATGCCATTCGCTTCGCGTGGACCTTCTTGACTGAAGAGCTCAAGCTGCCCAAGGAGCGCCTGTGCGTTACCGTTTATCAATCCGACGATGAAGCCTTTGATATCTGGAACAAGCAGATAGGTGTTCCTGCCGAGGATATTATCCGTATCGGCGACAACAAGGGGGCACCTTATGCTTCAGACAACTTCTGGCAGATGGGTGATACAGGCCCTTGTGGTCCTTGTACTGAAATTTTCTATGACCACGGTGATCATATCCCTGGCGGTCGCCCAGGTACGCCGGAAGAGGATGGCGACAGATTTATTGAGATCTGGAACATAGTCTTCATGCAGTACAACCGTCAGGCCGATGGCGTGATGGAACCTCTGCCTAAGCCATCAGTCGATACCGGTATGGGGATAGAGCGTATTGCCGCCATTTTGCAAGGTGTGCATTCCAACTATGAAATTGACGTATTCCGCACTCTGATTGCCAAGACGGCCGAGATCATCGGCGTGACAGATCTGGAAAATAAATCCCTGCGAGTAATTGCCGACCACATACGTTCTTGTGCCTTTTTGGTTGCCGATGGCGTGATGCCATCCAATGAAGGCCGGGGTTATGTGCTGCGGCGTATCATTCGCCGTGCCGTGCGACATGGTAACAAGTTGGGTGCTACCGACACCTTCTTCTACAAGTTGGTGCCAGCCTTAATTGATGTGATGGGGGATGCGGCCAAGGGCCTGAAGGCGACCCAAAACATAGTAGAAAAGGCGCTGAAAGCCGAAGAAGAACAGTTTGCCCGTACACTTGAGCGTGGTCTGGGTATTTTGGATGCGGCTCTGTCTGAGCTCAAGGGCGACACCCTGGATGGTGAAACAGTATTCAAGCTCTACGATACCTATGGTTTCCCTATGGATTTGACCGCCGATGTTTGCCGCGAACGTAATATCAAGGTCGATGAAGATGGTTTTGATGCGGCAATGGCCGAGCAGCGTAGCCGGGCTCAGGCCGCCGGTCAATTTGGTGCCGATTACAACGCCGGGCTGAAGATTGATGCCGACAGTGAGTTCTGCGGTTACAACGAACTCAGCGGCAACGGCAAGGTTATCGGCATCTATGTCGATGGTCAGGCGGTCGATACGCTGGATGCCGGTCAGCAAGCGGTTATTGTGCTGGACAAGACTCCATTTTATGGCGAGTCAGGCGGCCAGGTAGGCGATAAGGGCCAATTGACAGCCGAAGGTCTGCTGTTTGAGGTGAGTGACACCCAAAAGTATGCTCAGGCCACAGGTCATATCGGCCAACTGAGCCAAGGCAAACTGACGCTGGGTCAGGAGTTACTTGCGCAAGTCGATAAGAAACTGCGCCATCGCACCCAGCTGAACCATTCTGTGACTCATCTGCTGCACGCCGCACTGCGTCAAGTATTGGGTGAGCATGTAACCCAGAAAGGTTCTTTGGTGGAGCCTGAACGTTTGCGTTTCGACTTCTCTCACTTTGAAGCGGTTAAGCCTGAAGAGCTCAAGGCGGTTGAGGAGATGGTCAATACCCAGATCCGTCGTAACCACGAACTGAAAACGGCCGAGATGGACATAGAGCAGGCCAAAGCCAAGGGCGCCATGGCCTTGTTCGGTGAGAAATACGATGCGCAGGTTCGGGTTGTGACCATGGGAGACTTTTCTATTGAGCTTTGTGGTGGTACCCATGTGGGCCGCACCGGTGACATAGGCCTGTTCAAGATCACATCAGAAGGCGGTATTGCCGCCGGCATTCGCCGTATTGAAGCGGTCACAGGTGCTGCAGCCATGGCCTTTGTGGCCGAGCAACAGCAAGAGTTGAGTGATGCCGCTAACTTACTGAAGGCCGACAGTCACTCAGTGGTCGCCAAACTCAAGGCGCAGTTGGAGCGCAGTCGCCAACTGGAAAAAGAGGTTGCTCAGCTCAAAGATAAACTGGCTGCCGCTGCCAGCGCCGATATGGTTTCTGATGCGCAAGAGATTGCCGGAGTCAAGGTATTGGTGAAACAGGTCGAAGGCATTGACCCAGGCTCTCTACGTGGTCTGCAAGATGAGCTCAAGCAGAAGCTACAATCTGGCGTAGTGGTGTTGGGGCTGGCCCATGGCGACAAAGTAAACCTTATCGCCGGGGTGACTAAAGACCTGACTGCCAAGGTGAAGGCCGGTGAATTGGTGGCCATGGTGGCCGCGCAGGTTGGTGGCAAGGGCGGTGGCCGTCCCGATATGGCCCAAGCCGGTGGTAGTGAAGTTGCCAACTTGCCTCAGGCATTGGCATCGGTAACGCCCTGGCTGACTGAACGTCTGGCATAATTTCGCCACCAACGAGGTCTATGTGACACAAGAAGTACGTTCAGGCAGTAACGAGCGACTGTATGTCAAGAAGTTCGGCGGCACCTCGGTGGGCTCTATTGAGCGCATCGAGGTGATTGCCGAGCAGGTTGCCAAGGCGCAACTGAACGGCGAGCATCAGGTGTTGGTGCTCTCCGCCATGGCCGGTGAAACCAACCGCCTGTTTGCGCTGGCGGGGCAGATTGACCCTGAAGCCTCGGCGCGGGAGATGGATATGCTGGTCTCCACCGGCGAGCAGGTGAGTATTGCCCTGATGGCGATGGCACTGGCAAAACGTGGCGTCAAAGCCAAGTCGCTCAATGCCGCTCAGGTGCAAATCCACACCAATAGCCAGTTTGGCCGTGCCAGTATCGAACGAGTGGATGTTCAGTACCTGCAGGAGTTGCTGGCCCAAGGAATTATCCCGATAGTGGCCGGCTTCCAGGGGCGGGATCAATTCGGGGAGGTGACCACTCTTGGCCGTGGTGGCTCGGATACCACGGCGGTGGCTTTGGCTGCGGCGCTTAAGGCGCAGGAATGTCAAATTTTTACCGATGTGGCCGGCGTTTATACCACAGATCCCAATATCGAGCCGAGCGCCCAGAAGCTCGATGCCATCAGCTTCGAAGAGATGCTGGAGATGGCTCGGTTGGGCGCCAAGGTGTTACATCCGGATTCCGTGTCTTATGCCGAGCGCTTTCGGGTTCCATTACGGGTACTTTCCAGCTTTGAGCCCGGTAGTGGCACACTGATCCGTTTCGATGCCTGTGAAGACAAGCGTAATCAAGTAGCGGGTATCGCTTGCAGTAAAGGGCAGGCGATGCTGAGTTTGAGCCGCTCTGACGATTCACCAGACCCTTTTGCGGCAGTATTTTCACTGCTGGCTGAAAACGGTGTTGAAGTGGATCTGGTGACCAAGGCGCGGATGGATGACGGCGTTAGTTTTACTATGGATGCCGACAGGCTTTCTTGGGCGCTAAAGGTCCTTGATGAGGCGGCTCTTGGCCTGTCGTTGGGGCCATTGATGTTTGAAAAATCCCTGGCCAAGGTCTCTGTGATAGGTGCCGGCGTGCATCGCAGAGCCGAGGCAACCGCCAAGGTGTTTGATATCTTGGGGAATGAAGGAATTCATGTTAAGTTGATGGCAACATCAGAGATAAAGCTGTCTTTGGTTATTGATGAAGCGGATTTATACAGGGCAGTTCGAGTTCTACATCACGCTTTTGAACTAAATAAGGTGTAATTAAACAACGGATTTAGTATTGAATACTATTAATTTGTACTAAGCTCACCTTATAATAATGGTTACGACGGATGAGCGCCGTGTGTAGAAAATATGGAAACTAGAGGAGCAATCGAATGCTGATTTTGACTCGTCGTGTTGGCGAAACACTGATGATTGGTGACGAGGTCACAGTGACAGTGCTGGGTGTGAAGGGGAATCAGGTACGTATAGGTGTGAATGCACCCAAAGAAGTTTCTGTGCACCGTGAGGAGATTTATCAGCGTATTCAGTCTGAGAAAACCGGAACCTCTTCTGAAGGTGGTAACTTCTGAGACAACACAAAGTGAACCTCCGTCAGGAATAGAAGAGTCAGTTTTTAAACTGGCTTTTTTATTTTCTGGCGCCGGAAAACCCTTGATAGCACAGGATTTGCGCGTTATTTAGGTCAGGTGATTAAAAACAGGACAAACGGAAAAGGTTTAGGAAAAAGGGTTTGACTTATTTTCTTCAAACAGTAATATGTGCGCCAAGAAAACGGAGAGGTGGCCGAGTGGCCGAAGGCGCTCCCCTGCTAAGGGAGTATGGGCTTTATCTCCCATCGAGGGTTCGAATCCCTCCTTCTCCGCCATTTCTTAACGTAAAATATGCGCATGTAGCTCAGCTGGATAGAGTACCTGGCTACGAACCAGGCGGTCGGAGGTTCGACTCCTTCCATGCGCACCATTTTCCGTTTTAGCAGTAAAGAATACAATTCGCGCATGTAGCTCAGCTGGATAGAGTACCTGGCTACGAACCAGGCGGTCGGAGGTTCGACTCCTTCCATGCGCGCCACTTCTGCTTTAGTTTTCCAAGATGATCAAGCGCATGTAGCTCAGCTGGATAGAGTACCTGGCTACGAACCAGGCGGTCGGAGGTTCGACTCCTTCCATGCGCACCATCTGGAACTCTAAAGACTGTTAAGAAAAATTGATTATCTGAAAGCGCATGTAGCTCAGCTGGATAGAGTACCTGGCTACGAACCAGGCGGTCGGAGGTTCGACTCCTTCCATGCGCACCAGATATCAAGTAAAGTACGCAATGAATTAAGCGCATGTAGCTCAGCTGGATAGAGTACCTGGCTACGAACCAGGCGGTCGGAGGTTCGACTCCTTCCATGCGCGCCAAATAGCAAAGAAGTAAGACGCCCCGCAATCGCGGGGCGTTTTGCTATCTGACTCTTACCCGCTTGTAATTACTTTCCTGTGGCGTCTTATCCGAAAACTTGTCCGCGGAAATACAGATTCGCTTGAGTCTTGTGATAAAGCCCGCCTCTATAGTTCAACATCTGCCTTGCTTATTGTATCGCTGTCGCTTCAGGCTGTGGCTGTGAGCCGGGGTCTATTGATTTTTAAGGGGAGCCATCACGGACAACTTAATCGCTGGAAGCGAACTTATCGGATCAAACTGACGGCTTTCCATTTATATTCATGATACCTCTATGCTGAAACTCTTTCGCCTTACAGACATTCTCTATATCAGTTTTACTTCATGTTGACCGGGTTGTTGTCTTTTCCTTAAAAAATCAAGATGAATATTTATGAATCATCATCCTCATTGAGATTTTATTGATTTATTTTGGTATGACCAATTTACATTGGTGGGGGTTATTTGTTATAGATTGGTTATTGCTTTTGACCTAAGTCACATAGTCTGGCAGAGGCAGGCCTGCTAGGCTAAAACATCTAATGACTGAAAATCACATTTTTTAGCATATTTATTATTGGTGTACGCTCCCGAGATTGTGAGCGTTATCGCCCTAAGCAAGTCATAGACAGGAAAATGCCTGCCAATCTGTTAACAAAATGAGGAAGAGATGATGTCGCTTTCTGAGCAACTCTTGGAAGCAGTGGGGATTATGCTGCTCGGTATGGGGCTGGTTTATCTGTTTTTGGGGCTGCTGATCTTGGGGCTCAGAATATCGGCCCGCTATTTGGCACCCAGACCCAATTTGGAACAGAGTCAGCCACAAACTCAGGGCATGGGAGGCGCGCAACCCACAGTTGTGCCCCAGACCGGTGCGCCTACGCCGCAACAGTTGGCAGCTATTAGCTGTGCCATTCACCAATATCGCAAACAGGCTTAACTGCCGTAATCTGATGGATAAGAAAGATGAGTAAAGCTTTAGCATTAACCGACGTTGTCCTGCGGGATGCTCACCAATCATTATTGGCAACCAGAATGCGTATCGACGATATGTTGCCAATCGCCGCCAAGTTGGACAGTGTTGGCTTTTGGTCCCTGGAGTCTTGGGGCGGTGCTACCTTCGATGCCTGTATCCGTTATTTGGGGGAGGATCCCTGGGAGCGGATCCGGGCGCTGAAACAAGCCATGCCCAACACCCCGCAGCAGATGTTATTGAGAGGGCAGAACTTGCTGGGTTATCGCCATTATAGTGACGACCTGGTGACTCGGTTTGTGGAGCGCGCCCATGAGAGCGGGGTCGATGTATTCCGGGTGTTCGATGCCATGAATGATGTGCGCAACTTGCAAGCCGCGCTGAAAGCCGTGATTGATGTCGGTGCCCATGCCCAGGGCACAATTTCTTACACCACAAGCCCAGTACATACACTGCAAACCTGGCTGACCATGGCCAAACAGCTGGAAGATATGGGCTGCCATTCACTCTGTATCAAGGATATGGCCGGTTTGCTCAAGCCGATGGAGGCATTTGAGCTAATAAGCCGCTTGAAGTCGGAAACCGATCTCTTGATCACCATGCAGTGCCATGCCACCACAGGGTTATCGACTGCCACTTATCAAAAGGCGATTGAGGCCGGGGTCGATGTGCTGGATACGGCCATCTCTTCCATGAGTCAAACCTATGGTCACAGTGCCACAGAAACTCTGGTAGCCATGGTTGAAGATACCGATAGGGCGACAGGCTATGACTTAGCGCTGCTGGAGGAGATTGCTGCCTATTTCCGTGAAGTCAGAAAAAAATATGCCCGTTTCGAAGGGGCACTAAAGGGCATAGATTCACGCATTCTGCGGGCTCAGGTGCCGGGGGGCATGCTGACCAATATGGAAAACCAGCTCAGAGAGCAGGGCGCCGAGGATAAGCTGGATCTGGTGCTAGAGGAGATCCCAAGAGTGCGGGAAGATCTGGGTTTTATTCCACTTGTGACCCCCACCTCCCAGATTGTCGGTACTCAGGCAGTAATCAATGTGCTGATGGGCGAGCGCTATAAGTCGCTCACCAAGGAGACGGAAGGCGTGCTCAAGGGCGAATATGGCGCCACCCCGGCCAAGGTAAACAGTGAATTGCAACAGCGGGTGTTGCAGGGGGCCGAGCCTGTCAGTTGCCGCCCGGCCGATCTGCTCGCGCCCGAGCTTGAACATCTGCGGGCCGAACTGGCCGAAAAAGCGTTGGCACAAGGCCTGAGCCTCAGCGAAGAGCGCGACGATGATGTGCTGACTTATGCACTGTTCCCGCAAATTGGCCTGCAGTTTATTAAGAACCGTGGCAATCCTGCGGCATTTGAACCCAAGCCAGAGTTGGAAGCTCCTCAGCCACAAGCAACTCAAACCAAGGCAGGTGGTCGTCAGCCGGAGGTTTATACCGTGGATGTACAGGGGCAGCGCTTTGTGGTGCAGGTCAGTGAAGGCGGTGATATCAATCAGATAGCGCCTTTGCCGGTGGCAGAGCCCCAGGCCTCCCCTGTGCAGGCTCCTGCTGTCTCTGGCCCGGAACTGGAGATGAGCGCGCCGCTTTCCGGCAATATCTTTAAGGTACAGGTGGTCGCCGGAGACAGCGTTCGCGCCGGTGATGTCGTTATCATCCTCGAGGCGATGAAGATGGAAACTGAGATCCGGGCTCAGGCCGATGGTGTGGTCAGTCGTATTCTGGTCAAGGAAGGCGATGCCGTCAGCGTTGGTACCAAGCTGTTGGCGCTGGCCTAAGGAGCGATTATGGATGGTTTACTCGCTTTTTGGTCCGCGACGGGAATAGCGCATTTTACCTGGCCACAGGCCTTGATGATGTTGGTTGGCGCCTTGCTGTTGTATCTGGCAATAGTACGCAAGTTCGAGCCATTGTTACTGCTGCCCATCGGCTTCGGCGCCATTTTGGCCAATATCCCCAACGCAGGTTTTACCGAGGAAAATGGGCTGCTCTACTATGTTTATCACGTGGGCATAGATACCGGCATTTTTCCGCTGCTGATCTTTATGGGGGTCGGAGCTATGACAGATTTCGGTGCCCTGATAGCCAACCCCAAGACGCTATTGCTGGGCGCGGCCGCTCAGTTCGGGATCTTCGCCACCCTGATTGGTGCGATAGCCCTGAACCTGGTACCCGGGTTTGAGTTCAGTATGCAGGATGCCGGTGCCATTGCCATTATAGGCGGCGCCGATGGTCCAACGGCCATTTTCCTCGCCTCCAAACTGGCGCCTGATTTGTTAGGCGCCATTGCGGTGGCGGCATACTCCTACATGGCCTTGGTGCCGCTTATTCAGCCTCCCATCATGCGAGCCTTGACCACGGAAGCCGAGCGGCAGATCAAGATGGAACAGCTACGGGAAGTCAGCAAGAAGGAGAAGATTATCTTCCCCCTTATGGTGCTGGGAATGACTATATTGTTTTTGCCGACAGCGACTCCCCTGGTGGGCATGTTCTGTCTCGGAAACCTGATGCGCGAATCCGGAGTGGTGGATAGACTTTCCAACACGGCGCAAAACGAACTTATCAATATCGTCACTATTTTCCTCGGATTGGCGGTGGGTTCCAAGCTCTCGGCCGAGCAGTTTCTTCGGGTCGAAACGCTGGGGATCTTGCTGCTCGGGGCGGTGGCTTTCAGCATTGGCACCGCTGCCGGGGTCTTGATGGCCAAGCTTATGTGTAAACTCAGTGGCGGCAAGGTCAACCCCTTGATTGGTGCCGCCGGGGTCTCGGCTGTTCCCATGGCCGCCAGGGTGGTGAATAAGGTTGGGCTAGAGGCCAATCAGCAAAACTTCCTGTTGATGCACGCTATGGGCCCCAATGTGGCCGGTGTGCTGGGCAGTGCGGTCGCTGCCGGTATTCTGCTGGCGGTATTGGGCAACTGAGTGCTTTAAGCGCTGAATAGCTGAGTGCCATGACGTTAAAAAATAACCGGCGTAGCCAGTGGCCGCGCCGGTTATCGGTTTTAAGGCTTGCTAGCGGGCAATCTGCAACGCGCGGGTTTTGGTGCTCTCTGGGTTAGCTCAAGCAATCATTTCAAAGGCTCATTTCAAGGGCTTATCAAAAGCTCAGGCCGTCAGCCAGATGGCCAGTGACAACAGGGCTATCAAGGTGCCACTGACGCCAATTATCCAAATAAAACCGCGTTTCCCCTGCGCCAGAGGGACTCTATTGAAGTGTAAAAATGCTATCCAGAATAGGGACAGGATAATAGGCAGAAACAAAAGACGGGCCATGATTGCTCACTATTCAAAGAGATATGGCTTAATCATAGACTGGGATGCTTACGGAGTACCAGTCAGATGCTTTAATATTGCTCGCTGCAATGCCTTTATCCGCCAGCACCTGAATTAACATCTGCCTCAGTTTCTTGGCTTGGGCAATGGATTGTTGCACTTGCGGTTGGACATCTTCGAATTTGTCTTTAAAAGGGTCAATGGGCGGCGTAGGCAGTTCCATCACGACAGACTTGCCGGAGCGTTTGATCATGAGTCCTGTGCTTGCATATGCACCGAAGGCTCGTGTGAGCATATCAAGCTGCTCGGCTGCTCCCAGAAACATGATTTTGACCAGGCTTCCTGCCAATTGATGAACGATGCGGATTTGCTTATTGGGCAGTAGCGGGTAGAAATGCAGCCAGGAATGTCCGGCGGCGCGGTTTTTGGGGGGTTCCGGGTTCAACTCCGGGTGATGTCTTTTCGCAAACTCAAGATAACTCCTGGCAAATTCTGTGACTTCGGGGCTAATGCTGGGCAGGTATCCGCGTCTTTGCTTGCTGATGCTCTCGGCCATAAGCCGTGCCCGGTACCATGCCCCTTGGGCGACAAAGTACGCCATGAGTTCCTCATAGGCGATGGTTTTATCATAGGGCTCATTGTTGGATGCCAGGTATTTTTGCGGAGCCAACAGACAGGTGCGAAAATCGACCCAATAGCCCTGTTCTATCCCATGCTCGCCACGGTAGCGATACCTTAACCCTTGTTGCTGTTGTGGCGTTGCATCTATCTTGTTTTCGATAAGAATGGCTTGATGGGAGCCGTCATTGGACTTGAAAATCACCACGAGATCCGACTCGCCGTATTGGTTGTGAATGACAGAATGCCAGGCGCCGACAAACTCTACGATGTGGTGGAATTCATATACCCGGGAAACCAACCAATTGCAGAAGGCCATTGAAGTGTGGCACTCCTCCAGCAACATCAAATCAATATCCCGCTCCTGAACAGATTGAATAAAGTTCAGCTCCTGCATTTATGACTCCTTTCCTTGTCTATCTTAGGGCTGGTTTTAACCCCTGGTTTTGTGGCTTTCTATCGCGATTGTATGATTTAAACTCTTGAGACTCAGCTGGGCAAGGGCGCCATTTTCTTATATCTTTCAGCACTAAAAAATCAGTATTTATCCATTTATCTTTAAAGTCCGCCTGGCCGGGCCTTTGATTCAAGCAGTATGCAGGAAGGTATCATATGTGGGAACTCTGGCTGATGTTCAGCGGCGCTTTTTTGGCGGCGACATTGCTGCCTGGAGGCTCGGAAGTCTTGTTGCTGGCTTTGCTGGACAAGCAGCCGGAGATGGCATGGTCGCTGCTGCTTAGCGCCACTATAGGCAACACCTTGGGGGCCTTGAGCAGTTATCTACTTGGGCTCTTGGGGCGCAAGGCGATCACGCCCGAGCAACTCGACAGCGGTCGCCACAAGCAGGCGCTGGCGTTGCTGAAGCGCTACGGCTATTGGGCCTTGTTACTTTCCTGGGTGCCGCTTATTGGCGATATTCTGTGCCTTTTAGCAGGTTGGATGAAACTTCCTCTTACAAAATCCACTCTGATGATTTTGACAGGCAAGGGCCTGCGCTATTTGATAATTGTGTTGTTGGCTTTAGAGTGGCTGCAATGAGTTTTTTGAGTTTGGTTTCCGGTTGAAGGAGTAACATTTTGAAGAAATGGTTATTGGCGGCGGCGATTTCGGCCGCATTGGCGGGTTGCTCAGTGCAACCCGACACAGGATTGGCTGAGGTTTCCTCGGTACAACTGCCGGCAGGAGTGACTCTCATCGAGTCGGTCACCCCCAAGGCCGGTGAAGTCGGTATCCCTTACAGCAAGTATCGCTTGGCCAACGGCCTGACCGTGATACTGCATCAGGACAATTCTGATCCTCTGGTGCATGTGGATGTGACCTATCATGTGGGCTCGGCCAGAGAGCAGGCGGGGCGCAGTGGTTTTGCTCATCTGTTTGAACATATGATGTTCCAGGGCTCTGAAAATGTGGCCGATGAACAGCATTTCAAGATAGTCACCGAAGCCGGCGGCACCTTGAATGGCACCACCAACACTGACCGCACCAACTATTTCGAAACTGTTCCCAGTAATCAGTTGGAAAAAATGCTTTGGCTGGAGTCGGACCGCATGGGCTATCTGCTTCCGGCCCTGACCGACAAGAAATTTGAAGTGCAGCGGGAAACCGTGAAAAACGAACGGGCCCAGCGTATCGATAACCGTCCTTACGGGCGGATGAATGAACGTTTCAATCAGGCGTTTTATCCCGCCGGTCATCCTTATTCCTGGCCTGTTATCGGTTGGCCCGAGGATCTCGACCGCGCCACGTCTGACGATGTAAGACACTTCTTCCAGCGCTGGTACGGCCCCAACAATGCCACCCTGACCATAGGCGGTGATATAGATACCGCGCAGACATTAGCCTGGGTCAGCAAGTACTTTGGCGATATTCCCAAAGGGCCTGAGGTGGCGACCGATGCCAAGCCTTTGGTAACGCTGGACAAGACTCGCTATATCTCGATGGAAGATAAGGTCCATCTGCCACTCATCCGTATGGCTTTCCCAACCGTTTATGCCCGTCACCAGGATGAGGCCGCGCTGGATCTGCTGGCCAATATTCTCGGCGGCGGCAAGACCTCGCTGGTTTACAAGAATCTGGTGAAAGATGGTTATGCGGTGCAGGCCGGGGTCAGTCATCCTTGCCAGGAGCTGGCCTGTCAGATGTCCATCTACGCTTTGGCCAATCCGGCCAAGGGCGGAGCACTGGCGCCGATAGAGGCCAAGATCCGCGAATCGATCGCCGAATTTGAACAGCGGGGCGTCACAGATGAAGATCTGCAGAAGGTCAAGGTGCAGTTCCGCGCCGACAGTATCTTCTCGCTGCAGAGTGTCTCGGGCAAGGTGTCCAATCTGGCCTATAACCAGACATTCGCCGGTGATCCCAATCAGATAGCCAAAGATTTGGCCCGCTATGATGCTGTGACCAAAGAAGATGTGATGCGGGTATTCAAGCGCTACATCAAGGATAAGCCCAGTGTGGTGATGAGCGTTGTGCCCATGGGCGCCAAGGCGCTGGTGGCCAAGGCCGATAACTTTACCCCGCCTGAGCCCAGGGTTGCCGCCGAAGCGGTTGCCGGGTTACAGCAGGCAATAATCGCCAACAGCAGTTTCGATCGCAGTAAGATCCCCGCTGCCGGCAAGGCGCCCTCCATGCAGGTGCCCAAGCTTTGGTCGGCCCAGCTGAACAACGGTATCAGTGTCATGGGCACCGAAAGCCATGAAACGCCTACTACCGAGCTGGTCATCTATCTCAACGGCGGTCACAGACTGGTGCCGGTGGAAAAGGCCGGGCTCGCCGGTTTGACTGCGGCCATGCTCAATGAGTCCAGCGCCAAACGCAGCAGTGAAGAACTGGCCCAGGCGTTGGAGCTGCTGGGATCTTCCGTGGTGTTTGACAGTAGCGGCTATCAAAGCAGCATCCGGATCTCGGCCTTGACCGAAAACCTGGATAAGACCCTGGCAATAGTCGAAGAAAGGCTGTTTGAGCCAGGCTTCAAGGAAGCCGATTTCGAGCGGGTAAAACAGCAACAGTTGCAGAGCCTGCAACATCTGGCATCGGATCCCAACTATCTGGCCGAAGAGGGGTTCAGCAAGTTGCTGTATGGCAGCCAGACCAGTCTCGGTGTCAATGATAACGGCACGCTTGAGAGTGTCAGCCAGCTGACGCTCGATGATATCAAGGCTTTCTATAAGGAGCAGTATCGCGCCGGTAACGCCCAACTGGTGGCGGTAACCGATCTGCCTCGCGAGCAGCTAATCGGCAAGCTAAAAGGATTAGAGTCTTGGGGCGGCCAGGCAGTGTCTCTGCCGGCCTTGAGTGAGCTGCCCGAGAGCAAACCCGGAGTGGTATTCCTTATCGATAAGCCGGGAGCGGCCCAGTCGGTTATCAGCATAGGCAAGCGCGCCCTGCCTTACGATGCCACGGGCGACTTCTTCAAGGCTTACCTGATGAACTATCCCTTGGGCGGCGCTTTCAACAGCCGTATCAATCTTAATCTCAGGGAAGACAAGGGCTACACCTATGGTGCCCGTAGCTTCTTCAGCGGGGGTATTGAGCAGGGCTACTTCAAGGCGGGCGCCAGCGTTCGCAGTGATGTCACCGACAAGGCGCTGGCCGAGTTTATCAAGGAGCTTAAGGCTTATCATGATAAGGGGATGACGACACAAGAGCTTAGCTTTATGCGGGCTTCTATTTCTCAGGGGAAGGCACTGGATTATGAAACGCCTTACCAAAAGGCCGGTTTTATCCGCATGATCCAGAAGTACGGCCTGAGCGATGATTTTACCGCCCGTCAGGATGAGATTATCAATGATGCCACGCTAGACAGTCTCAATGAACTGGCCAAAGAATGGTTGGACCCTGCCAGCATGCAGATATTGGTGGTCGGGGATAAAAATCTTATCGAACCCGGGATTAAGGCAATGGGTTATTCAGTGATCAATCTGCCCTTGTAAAACGGCCACTTTGACCCCATATTGTTCTTAACCGCAGCGGGTTACGACTCGCTTGCCACTATGCAAGGCGGTGATGCTTGAAAGAGCATCACCGCCTGTGTCTTTTAAATTACACTTGCCTGAAAGGCCGCTTAGGCTTTATTTTTGGGCAACCGTCACACAGAGCAGTCCTGTGCCTTTTGGTGCTGATACCAAAAGATGAAAGCGGAGCAGGTATGCCCGGGTCTATTGGCCAGATAAAGGCTTAGGCCGCCAAGCAGAGAACAAGAATTTGAAGTCATTTACCGAATCTGTCGCAATGCTCAAAGGAGCCGAAGGTCGCGCCGCAATTAAGGATATGCGCCGTGGGATTGAGCGAGAAGCCTTGAGAATTGATGCCAGCGGGCACCTGGCTATGGATGGTCACCCCAAAACCTTGGGCTCGGCCCTGACTCACTCGAGGATCACAACCGATTACAGTGAGGCGTTGCTTGAGTTCATTACGCCTGTTACCCACAGCATAGATGAGCTGCTGACCGGTCTCACAGAAACCCATGCTTTTACCCTTAATCAGCTTAAGGGACAACAGCTTTGGCCTGTGAGCATGCCTTGTTATGTGGGTGACGAGAAAGATATTCCCATTGCTCAATATGGCAGTTCCAATGCGGGGCGGATGAAGACGCTTTATCGTAAGGGCTTGACCTACAGATACGGCGCCTTGATGCAGATCATTTCAGGGGTGCACTTTAACTTCTCGGTTTCTGATGAGCTTTGGGATCTGCTCTATGCCCAGAGCGATAAGTCTGTTTCCCGTTGTGATTTTATCTCGGAACGTTACTTCGGCCTTATCCGCAACTACCGCCGTTTGGTGTGGGTGTTGCCTTATCTGTTTGGTGCTTCGCCGGCGTTGTGCCACTCTTTCATCAAAGAGCAGCAGACAGAGCTGGATTTTGAAAAGATGGGCCGCGGCACCCTGTATCTGCCCTGGGCCACCTCACTGAGAATGAGTGACCTGGGTTACACCAACAAGGAGCAGGAGCGGCTCAGTATCAGTTATAACTCGCTGGCCGATTATCTCAAGGGGATCCGTGCCGCCATCAAGATGCCTTCGGACAACTTTGCCAACATAGGGGTGAAGGTTGATGGCGAATATCGCCAGCTCAACGCCAATGTGTTGCAGATAGAAAATGAGTTCTATGCCCCCATTCGCGCCAAGCGGGTGACCCGTAGCGGTGAAAAACCCTCCGAGGCGCTGGCGAGAGCCGGGGTGGAATATATCGAAGTGCGGGCACTGGATGTAAACCCCTTCAGTGCCATAGGTATTGAAGCCTCTCAGGTACGTTTTCTGGATCTGTTCCTGCTCTACTGTTTGTTGAGTCCTTCGGCGACCACAGACGCCGCCGGTGAGCAAGAGATAGGCGCCAATCTTAAGGCCGTGGTGCTGGAAGGGCGTAAACCTGGTTTGATGCTGAATCAAAATGGCGTGCCTGTGGCGCGCGAGCAGTGGATGCTGGCACTGTTTGCCGAGCTGCAGCAGTTGGCCAAGCTGCTCGATGGTAAGGATGACGACCAATATCAGCAGGCGCTGGCCAAGTGGCATCAAGCCGTTATCGACCCGAATGAAACCCTGTCTGGGCAGGTGATGAAGACCCTGGCGGAAAAGGGGCTGGATCACGGCGCCTGGGTGATGGCATTGGCGAAAGAATATCAGCAGCAGCTGCTGAATTATCCGCTGAGTGCCGCGGCGCTGGCTTCTTTTGAAGCTGAAGCCCAGGCCTCAATCGAGAGTCAGTTGCAGCTGGAAGCCGCAGAAGGTTTGAGTTTTGATGATTTTCTGGTTCAGTATTTTGCCGATGAACCAGCCAAGGAAGCAGTCAGTCAGTGAAGTCTTTGTTGTTAATCTCGGCCGCAGCAGTGTTGCTGTCGGCCTGCGCCAGTGCTCCTGAGCCCGGGCGCGAATGTGGTACGGTTTCAGGTTATCTGGAGCCGGATCGGGAGCAGCAGTTTTATCGCCTGGTGGTCACCCATCTTGATGGCCAACCTGTGATCTCTAAACCCAACTATCAGTTACCACCGGGTGAACACAGTTTTACCGTCTCTGAGCTGATAGATTCACCTGAGCTCAAGGTACGGCTGTCGGCCCGCACACCCAAGGAACTTAAGTTGCAGGTGGAAGCCGGGCAACGTTATCACCTGGCGGCCAAGTTCAATACCGACAGGCGCTATACCGGCAAAGATACCGACTACTGGGAGCCAGTAGTTTGGCAGCAGGAAGTTCATGAATGTGAACTGCCTAAGACGCAATAAAGCTCACTTTTTCAGAGGCTCAGGTTGCATTTGATGTTTGACTCGGGCGACACTGGGCCCAAGTTCAACCAAAGGCCTGGCCTTTGAAAGCCGTGAGATTCTCGTGAAGCAACAGTTGCTATCCAAATTTGCCCCGGCGCTTATTTTTGCTGCCTCCCTGTTTTTGGGCGGCTGCGCCACTTCGCCTCCCAAAGATCCCGATAATATCTGCGCCATCTTCAAAGAGCACAGATCTTGGTACAACGCCGCCAAGGATGCCCGCGAAAAGTGGGGTGTTCCCGTGCATGTGCCCTTGGCCATGATGTATCAGGAGAGCTCCTTCAAGCATAATGCGGCGCCACCTATGGAATATTTCTTGTGGATTATTCCCATAGGGCGCGCCAGTGATGCTTATGGTTATGCCCAGGCCAAGACCATGACCTGGGACGATTATGTACGTGAGACCGGCAACAGCTGGGCCAGTCGCAGCGATTTTGATGATGCAATGGATTTTATGGGCTGGTTTATCTACAAGAGCCATAAGATCAATGGCGTGTCCAAGTGGGATGCCCGCAACCAGTATCTCAATTATCACGAAGGCTGGGGCGGCTACAAACGTGGCAGTTATCGCAGCAAGGCCTGGTTGGTGCGGGTGGCAGATAAGGTAGACAATCGCTCCCGCCGTTATGCGGCGCAATATAATCAATGCAAGGAAGATTTGGACGCATCTTGGCTTTGGCGCCTGTTTTTCGGTTAACGCCCTGAGAATAAGAGACGATAATCATAGCAACGGAATTGACCGCTTATCTGGATTACTGCAAGCGTTTGCTATAACACAAGAGAACCCAGCTTAGCTGGGTTCTCTATTTGGACAGGTTATAGCATCAAGTGTTTTCCATGTCATTTCTCAGCCTTTACTCTTGCCGAGACTTCCTTCTTTTTCAGACCTTGAAGACACTTATCTGTTTTTTCAGTGCGGCGGCCAACTCTGTCAGTTCTTTGGCTGAGGTGACTGTTTCTGTGGCACGGATATCGCCTTCACGGGCCAGATCGGTTATCTGATGCAGGTTGCGGGTCACTTCCTCGGCTACAGCGCTTTGTTGTTCGGTAGCGCTGGCAATACTGCTGACAGATACGGCCAGATCGGCAATTCGCTGGGCAATGGCAGTTAACTGATTGTTGGCTTCCTCTCCCTGCTCGGCGGAGCGATTACCCAACTGATGGCTTTGATCCATACGCATAGCCGTATCTTTAACCTTGGCTTGCAGCGAAGTGATGGTCTGACCGATTTCCGAAATCGACGCCTGGGTGCGGCTTGCAAGGGTACGCACCTCATCGGCCACCACAGCAAAACCGCGTCCTTGTTCACCGGCACGGGCGGCTTCGATGGCGGCGTTCAGTGCCAGCAGGTTGGTTTGCTCGGCGATACCATTGATAACCTCTGTAATGGTGTTGATGGCTTCACTCTCTTTGGCGACACCTTCGACAGCGATATGACTTTCACTCAGTTGTATGCTGAGAGTTTCCAGTCCCTGTACTACCTGAGTCAGTTGCTGGTGACCGGCGCGGGAGGCTTCATCCACCTGTTGGCTCTGGTTGGCGCTTTCTCCGGCGTGATTGGCGACATCGCGTATCGAGGTGGACATCTCCTCGATGGCGGTAGCTATTTGATCGGTTTGAGCCATAAGCGCTTGGGCTTCATCGCCGTTGAGACGGGCGACTTCCTGGGCTTGTTCTGCCTGGTATTCCAACGTCTGTACCGAGCCTTGCAGTGCCTGAAGCAGTTGCTTGAGCCCCATGGTCATTTCGGTGACACTGTTGCTTATCCGCACTACTTCGTTTTCGCTGCGGCTGTCGAGTTTTGGCAGTGCTTGGCTGAAATCGCCTTTGCCCAGGTTTTCCATATGACGTTGCAGAGTTTGCAACGGCTTGACGGTGCGTACCAGTACAACAGAGAGCAAAATAGTGATAACCAAAATGCCAACCACGGCGACCATGGCATTGATCAGCAGCAGAGTCTGGCTCTCTTCATTCAGCTCAGCAGCCTTAACCTGACCAATAAGCTCCCAGTTCCAGCCGGGGATAGTGGCACTGTAGGCAATCATCTCCACGCCTTTGCCATTGAGGTAGCTCTTGACTCCTTCACTGTTCATTAGTTCATCAAGCGGCATGCCGTCCAGCTCGGCCTCTGTGATGGTTTGCCCCTGAGGCAAACTTGGATGAGCCACTACCACTTTGTCGGCGCGGCGCAGCAGCAGATAGGTGCCACTTTCCTCCAGGCGTAACTGTTTGACCGATTGCTGCAGCTGAACCAGGGAATCGCTAATGTCGAAACCTATGTAGAGAATACCTATCACCGAGCCCTGAACGTCCTTGACCGGACGGTAAACTGTCATATAGTCGCGGCCGAACAGCTTGGCATAGCCCTCATAGTCTTGGCCCTGAATAAGTTTTTGATAGCCCGGGTGTTTTGTGCCTAGGTAAGTCCCCAGAGCGCGGCTGCCATCGGCCTTTTTCAGTGAGGTTGCTATACGAAGGAAGTCATCGCCGTCACGAACGAACACTGTGGCATTACCGCCGGTGAGGTTGGCATATCGGTCAACTTTACTGCGGGATGAGTTGAGCTGTTCCTTTTCATGCATTAATGCCGGGGTATCCATTCCGAGAACTCTAACTGTCTTGTTTTCCGGTTTATGGAATTGGCCCGGATACATGGCCCTGAATACATCGGCATTGCGATGAGCCAGGGATAGCAAGCTCTCGTATTGCAATGCCAGCAGATCATCGACCCCATGGACCTGTTGCTCCATGGCGGTTATCGCTTTCTCTTTCAGGGTAGATGAGGCTGTCAGGTAGGAGATGCTACTCAGGACGCCAAACACCAAAATTGTCAGCACAAAAGCCAGTGTGCCGATCTGTTTGGCTATAGGCCAGTTGCGGTAATTCATTATCGTTATTCCTGTTTGACCGGTTTGTTGAACTTTATCTCATTCAGGTTAAACAAGTTTTGACCTGAATCTAACTATGGACCCGACCTTTTATTTTAGAAGATGCTTTACTATAGCGGTACTGCGGGGGATAACTTTATGTTTTTTATATCATATTTAAAAAAATGTGCTTTATGACGCTTGCAGTTTTGTTCGCGCTCTTGATTAAACCATAAAGTGGGTAAATCAGATGATGGGAAATAATTTTTTATAAGTGTCTGATTATTATTGGTAAACTTGAAAAATTACGCATATTCCTCATGGGGAAACATATATTCTTGTCTGCAGAGGCTTGGGTGAGGCTCGAACAGAGTGCTGCAAAGCAGTTTGAGGAGCAAGCGGGTTGATACTAGGGCGACTCGCGCAACACCAATACCGACGATAATCCGGCCTGCGCTTGTCTTTTGGGGTCAATATTCATTTTTCAGGGGCAAGTTGCGGGAACACTCGGGCTGCGGCTTCAACCACAGGGAATAGACCACAGGCACCCAAACCAAAGACAAGAGGGTGGTCAGCGCCGTGCCTCCGGCAATGGCGATGGCAAAGGGCGGCCAAAAACCACCGCCGGCCAGGATCAGCGGCAGAAAGCCGCCTACGGTTGTGATGGTGGTCGAAGCGATATGACGGCTGCAGCGCATGACCCCGGCAAGAATAACGTTTGTGTTGTCCAGGCGCGCCAGAGGCTCGGACTCGAGCTCCGCCAGGATCACTATTGCGGCATTGATGGCAAGCCCCATCAAGCCCAGCAAACCTATTATCACGGTAAAGCCAAAGGGATAACCCAGAGCCCAGACAGCCAGCAGCCCGAGCCCCGCCGATTGCAGGGCGCTGAGCAGAATGATCCCCGTCAGCCTGAAGGAGTTGAAGGAGAGCACCAATACGCTCAGCAGCAAGGTGATTACCAAGACGATATTGGAGAGTAGATTACCCACGGCTTCATCGCGTTTGGCACTCTCACCGCCTATCTCTATTCGGTAGGAGGCGGGCAGTTTAAGCTCGGCCAGTTTGGGTTTGACTCGCTCCAGCACTTTTTGCGGCAGCACGCCGGAGGCGATATAGGCTTCGAGTATATTAACCCGTTGGCCATTATAGTGAGGAATGGCGCCGCGACTGGCATTGATATGGCTTTGACTCACGGCCGAAAGCGGAATCGACTCACCATTGGGCGACAGCAGACTTATTTGTGACAGCCTCGATTGCTGCTCGCCGACACCGGCACCCAGCTTGACTCTCACCGGCAGCGATTCGGTTTGCTCCAGCAAACTGCCGCCGGTGATGCCTGTGGTGGACATCTGGATCTGCGAGGCAATCTCACTCAGACTCAGGCCGGCCATCAGGCTGGCATCTTCATCGAGCTGCAGCCACACCTTAGGTGCCCCCGGGCTCAGGGTCGCCCGGGTATGGATCACATCCTGGGTCTCGGCCAGCAATCGCCGCACCTCATCCCCAAGCTCGGCCAACCTATCGAGGTTGGGACCATAAAGCCGCAACTCCACCGGGGCGTTGAAAGGAGGGCCCTGCTCCAGTTTACGCACCAGGATCTGCGCATCCGGATAGTCCTTATCCAGTTGCTGTTGCAACTCGGGGATTAAGCGATTGGCGGTGCGAAAGTCGCGGGTTCTTACCATTGCCTGGGCGTATTGGCTGGCGCCTTGCTGCTTTTGAGTCAGGTTGTAGTAGAAGGAGGGCACGTTCCCGCCTATGACCCAATTGACACTTTCTATGCCGTCAGTACTGCGCAGCTCTCTATCGAGCTGTTTGACTCTTTGTTCTGTCCTCGCCAGGCTGGCATGGGGCGAAAGGTAGAGTTCCAGCTGGAACATGTTTCTGTCCGATGGCGGGAAAAACTGCTCTGTCATCTGCCCGGAGGCCACAAAGCCTGCCAGCGGCAAGATACCGATCAGCAGCGCGGCAGTTTTCGGGTAGTTGAGCGCCAGTTGCAGAGTCTGGCGATAGGTTCTGGCAAGCCTTGGCAGATTCACCCCGTGGTGGTACCAGCGGTTGTCGTCCTTGGCGCGGCTGAAACGCCCGGCGAGACCGGCTATCAGGGTGTGGGAGATGAGGTAGGAGCCGAGCAGGGCAAAGATCACTGAAATAGCGATACCATTGACAAACTCGCCGGCGGCGCCCGGCATCAGCACTATCGGTGCGAATGCCAGCATGGTGGTGACAGTAGAGCCGGCAAGCGGCAGCCAAAGGTGCCTGATGGTGGTATTGACCGCCTGCAGCTTGTTCATGCCCTCGCGGCGGCGCTGGGCAATGGCATCGACAATCACAATAGCGTTATCCACCATGATCCCCAGCGCCACTACCAGACCTGTGACTGACATCTGATGAATAGGCAGGCCGGTAAACTTCATGCAGGCCAGGGTAAATAGTGCCGTTAGTGGCAGTGACAAGGCGACGATAAGCGCATTGCGCATGCCGACAGTCACCAGCAGCACCAAAAGAATCAGTACAAACCCCTGCAGCAGATTGAACAGCAGTTCCTGCAGGCGCTCGTTGGTGTAGCCTTCCTGTTCAAATAGCCATTGCATGCGGATATTGGCGGGAAAACTTTGCTCCAACTCGGCTGTGATCCGGCGCACTTGTTCACTCCAGATATCCACCCGAGTGTTGTTGAGCATGCGGGCGGCCACCATAATACCTGGCTCACCGTCAAGCAGCGCCAGATTATCCGGCGGATCCTTGGGCTGGCGATTGATTGTTGCGATATCGCCAAGGCGGATCAGTTGCCCGAAACGGTCGGTCTTAAGCGGCACTTGACGGATACGCTCCAGCGAGTCCAGCTCGCCGGAAACCTCCACCAATGCCCGGAAGCTCTGGTTGTTGATTTCACCGGCCGACACCTTGGTATCGGCTTGATTGAGAATTCCGGCAACGGCTCCCGGTGTCAGTCCGAGACGATTGATACGCTCGCCATCCAGCGTGACCAGAATTTCCTCCGTCGGCGCGCCATAGAGTTTGACAAAGTCAGTGCCGCTCAAGAGCCGCAGTTTGCTTTGCAACTCTTTGGCGTAACGACTGAGAATGTCGGGACGCGCTTCACCGCCGCCGTGCCATCCCAGGCCTATAATGGCGGTATAGGCGTAACCCAGCTGATCGTCGAG